>ERZ772882.2-NODE-2-length-387299-cov-12.341790_pt1 | contig 387299 bp, 312 predicted proteins | sample MGYA00580576_ERZ772882 | MGnify/ENA primary metagenome ERZ772882 (study PRJEB29015, sample SAMEA2737658) | human gut metagenome | biome: human gut; feature: human-associated habitat; material: faeces | place: China | collected 2012 ... | reverse complement strand
CACAAGAACGGAGCGTTCTTCGTCACAAGGGCAAAGGACAACATGCTGTACGAAGTTGTTGAGTCCAGAGGATGTGACCCCGAAGCAGGTATAATCAGCGATGAGATCATCAAACTTACAGGAGTCAAGCCATCCAGGTGCTATCCCGAGACTCTCAGAATGGTCACATATGAAGACTTCGCTACCGGTAAGGTCTACCGCTTCCTTACCAACCTTTTGGGATACGAAGCCCTGACAATCGCAGAACTCTACAGAGAGCGCTGGAATGTCGAGCTGTTCTTCAAATGGATAAAGCAACATCTTCATATCAAGTCATTCTATGGCACTTCGGAGAATGCCGTCTATACTCAAATTTGGATTGCTGTCTGCTCATTCCTGATTCTGGCTCTTGCTAAGAAAAAGTTTGGGCTGGAGCAATCATTATATACTATTTCTCAAACATTAGGCTTTGTGTTGTTTGAGAAAGTGTCTATAAATCAATTGTTTAACAAAAATCAAGATTCCGTTTTAACTGATGGATATCCTAACTTATTCAGTATGAGTTAGTTTAAACGGGACAGTAGTGTATTTTTATCTAAAAAAGCTGTCCGCACAAACTATGCAACGATTTTGAATAATCCTGCAAAATATTCTGTTGATAATAATGAAGAACTCCGCATTGTATATGTTGCATGTACACGACCTAAAAAGTTGTTGTGGATAGCCGTCCCGTCAGATGATCTTGAATGTTGGAAAGCCAAGTTAATAGGAAAATAAAACTATTATGCACAAATACATTATAACAACTTTCCCAACCAAGGTATTCGTAGATGAATAAAGAACTATATTTTGCATCCTCGCGGCAAGAGACTGTAAATTAAAGTGTGTCAAGTAAAGGGAGCAGAAATTATTAACTTTACAGACACACTTTACTTATGAGCAATTCATTTGATTATGAACAGTTCAAGGCGAATGCCATAGAACAGTTGAAGGCCGGAGTGCCACTTTCCGGCAAGGATGGGGTATTGGCGCCGCTGCTGGAGAATCTGCTTAACAGCGCCCTTGAAGGAGAGATGGACAGCCATCTGGAAAACGGTGAACGCGAGTTCGGCAACCGCCGTAACGGTCATATGAGCAAGCAGGTACAGACCTCGATAGGCGAAGTGACAATAAACACACCGCGAGACCGGGACGGCACTTTCGATCCCCAGGTTGTGCGCAAACGCGAGAAGATCCTTGCGGACTCACTTGCGGACAGAATCATAGGCCTGTACGCCATCGGCAACAGCACGAGAGAGATAAGCGACATCCTGGAGGAGCAGTTCGGCAACCGGATATCGGCCGAGACCATCAGCAGCATAACGGACCGTGTCCTTCCTGAGATACAGAGTTGGAAAAACCAGCCTCTGGACCGGGTGTATCCCATAGTGTGGCTTGATGCGGTGCATTATAAGGTAATGGACGAGAAGAACCGTCCAGTGACACGAGCCATCTATAATGTACTGGCCCTTACATGCGAGGGAAGGAAAGAGCTTCGGGGTATGTACATATCCAAGAGCGAGGGAGCCAACTTCTGGCTCGGTGTGCTTACGGATCTCCAGAACAGAGGAGTCCAGGACATCCTCATAGCTTGTGTTGACGGGCTCAAGGGCTTTCCTGATGCGATTGCAAGTGTATTCCCGGAGACCACGGTCCAGCTCTGCATCGTACACCAGATACGCAACTCGGTCAAGTATGTGGCCCGCAAGAACAAGAAAGAGTTCATGCGGGATCTGAAACTCGTATACCAGGCCGTTAATAAGGATGCGGCCGAAAAGGCTCTCGACGATCTTGAAATCAAATGGGGCGAGGACTATCCGATTGTCATCAAAAGCTGGCGTGACAACTGGGATCGTCTGACCGCCTACTTCCAGTACTCACAGCATATCAGAAGGATAATATACACAACAAATACCGTAGAAGGCTATCACCGCCAGCTCCGCAAGGTAACCAAGAACAAGGGCGTATTTACATCTGATACCGCCCTTGAAAAGCTTGTCTATCTCGCATTTACGAGAATCCGGAGAAAGTGGACCCAACCGGTGCAGAACTGGGGAATAGACCGCCCAGCAACTGGCAATCTTGTTCCAGGACAGGTTCAGGATCATATCCTAACAACCTCTTTCATTTGGAGTTCTCTGACGATATTGATAACTTAGCGGAGCTGTTTTGGATCCTTCAATATTCCAAAACAGCTCCGAAATATAACTTGACACAGTTAGTTTACACTACCCGCGGCAAATTTTCTATTCCTCTCTCCTCAACCGACTCAACCGTTCCTGGTACGACCGTTTGTACATCCGCTTGACTCTCTCGTCGAGGAAAGATCGGTCGATCAAAGCATAAACCTCCGGCTGTTCCTGCACGAACAGATCGAGTATCTCTGTCATCTTCTTCGGCAATGCGCCGATTCGTCGTCCGAAGGTCTCGAAATCGGCTCGGCAAGGGTGCCCCGTTCGTGTATAGACATCGGAATATTCCGCTTCGGGAATCAGACCGCTTTGCAGTGCGAAATCCTCGTCCACGACATGAATCGAAGTGTTCAACAAGTCATAAGCCGGCGCGAGCAAGTAGTCGCCCCCTGAGGTTTGTTGCAACGAGAAGTTCTTCAGATGCGCGTCTCCGTTGGCGAAGAGATAATTGAAAACGACGAGCGCGAAGAAACGACTCATCTGTACTTGCCACGCCGAAACGTTCGCTTTCAGTAGTGCGGCGGCATCCTCATAGCTTCCCGTATATTTGAAATCCCGCCCGTGCGTCGCACTCGTTTTATGTGCTAACGATGAAAAGTCCTCCTGCTTGATCTTTTTGCCGTCTGCATCGTAATCGAATCGCTTAGTGATATAGGCCGGCTCACCATTCTTAAAAAAGATCAGTCCATTTTCTGCCGTCGGAATCTTATACACCTGTCGAGCGATCTGCATCGTCAGATGCTCATTGGCCGGGATCTGATCACGGAACCGCAGGTGCTTATAGGCGGGTGCAGGCTTGATGATATAACGCCCCTGTCCACCGGCGGGAGTGAGCACGATCTTACTGTCGGTAACGATTGCCGATAACTTCTCCTGTACGCCTGACACGGAGAGCTGGTTAATGCTTTCGGCCATATCCGCGCTGTCCGCATCGTAGTCGAAATCGAGCTGTGGGCTGACGCGCTTTCCGTCGAACAGCCGCCGCGTACACGACGGGCAATATCTATCGAATCCTTCGGCCAGATGGCCGGGACAAACCGTCAATGCTTTCATAGTTTCTTTACAGTTATGGCGCCTATGGTGTCGGTATGTGCCGTTGCCAGCAATAGCCCGAATGCGTCGTCCTCATCGATTTTGAGCGTGCGGCACTGGTAAGCCTTGTTCGCGCCCTCGGCGAGCATGTTGTAGAAAAATGGGAAGAGCGTACCCGACGTGAACTCCTTTCCGCTTTTCGGGAACGACAGAGAAATGGCCGTCTGCTTATCGTCGGCCAAAAACGCATCGTCGTAACGAAAACGATATGTTCCTCCGTCGGTCTCCGTCAGCACGCCGGCCAATACGCCGTCGCTGTATATCTCCGCCTGCCTCATTTAACCACTTCCTTTACTTTCAACCGCAACTCCAGTCCGAGAACCTCGGCGATCTTCAGGAGCGTCGCGACGGAAGGATTTGCTTTTCCTGCCTCGATACTCTTGATGATACGCAGACTCAAACCCGTATAGTCTGCCAAATCCTGCTGGGTCAGTCCCAACAGCGCGCGTCGTTCTTTGATAACAGAATAGTTCATTAGTGCAATATATTGCCTTTCTTTCACAAAAGTAATGCAAAATCTTTGCACAAACAATTAAAAGTGCAATAAATTACCCAATGTATTGAATCGAAAAAGATTCATAGTTAACCGAGTTAAGTGTTTTCGGTAAACTTGTTTTATAAAACAGTAGTCTTATATCGTCTGAAATATATTTCTGCTAAAAAATGCTTAACTCCATTAATTCTCAATAAGATGAATCGGCGAACGCTTTGAAAAGCCGATAATTTTCGTTACCTTTATGGTGATGAAAACGATACTTTATATACACGGTCTATCCTCGTCGGGAGCATCGGGAGCGGCGAGGCATTTACAGGCTCTATTGCCCGATATACGGGTCATCGCACCCGACCTGCCGATCGATCCCGACGAAGCGCTCGCAATGTTGCGTGATCTTGTCGCCACGGAACGCCCCGATATCGTGATCGGCACTTCGATGGGCGGCATGTTCGCCCAGCAACTCTACGATTGCAGAAAGATTCTCGTGAACCCCGCATTTCATGTCTCGCGCACGATGCGACGACAGATCGGCGTGTGTTCTTTCCTCAATCCGCGAAAAGATGGTGCAACGACCTATACGATTACCCCTGAACTATGTAATCGATACGAGGAAATGGAACGTCACCAATTCGATGGGATAACAGAAAACACTATCACAAAAACATGGGCATTATTCGGTGAACATGATCAAGTGGTCAATTGTCGAGAAGAATATCTGCAATACTATCGCAACTACAAGACTTTCGAAGGGGAACATCGTCTATGCTTCGAGAACATCCGAGATGTCCTCGTGCCGTTAATAATATCGATCACAGGTAATCAAAGTGAGTCAAAGCGAGTAAGTAACATAGCGTTCTTTTGTCGCTCTTCTTTCTCAAACGATGCGAGATAGGATTCGGTCGTTTTCAAATCGTTATGGCCGAGACTTTCGGAAATGTAAGCGATATTGGCTCCGCTACGTTTTAACACAGTGGCAAAACTGTGCCGCGCCGTGTAGGTGGAGATGTTCCCCAGACCGAGAGCCTGACTAACTACCTTGATTCGTTTGTTGAGTTCCCGTGTAAAGAAATTACGTTTTAAAAAAATCTGTTCAGGATCTTTATCTTCAGGAGTAAGAATCGGAAATAAATAGTTGTCCGGAGCAGGTTGATTTCCCCAACGGTCAATGATGCGTTGCATCTGAGGCAATATCGGAACGCGAATCTCTTTTTGTTTCTTGACCGTATATTTGGTTTTCTGACGCACAAAACATATCTCATCGCCAATAATATCGCGATATTTCAATTGGACGAAATCCGCAACATTGATTCCATTACAGAAATAGAGAAACATCCAATAATCTCTGTAACGTTCTGTTACAATACTATCACATTCAAAACGATAGATTTTGCCGATTTGTTCCAACGTTAGCGCAAGTTTACGCCCTTCTCCTTCTTGTATTTCAAAACGCCCTTTACCGAACGGATAATTTTTTTCCTTGATGACTCCGTTTTTTCGAGCTTCATTGACAATCGCACGTAAAGTTCTGAAATGCATTCCGACAGTAGTGCGCGATTTACCTTCGTTCAGCAAAAAACGTTCATAACGTTTGAGCCAATCTATCGTAATGGACCCAAAAGCGACATTATCGCCGGCAAACCGCAAAATACCTTTCCGAATTGTCTCATACATTTTCATATTACCTATATGTTCTTCGCTTTTCAATCGGTCAATTTTTGCAAGAAATGCATCGTTAACCGATCCTGACGTTCCCCGTCCGAGTCGTACATTCAATTCTTCGAACGAAAAATCGGCATTGGAAGTAAGATCTTCGACAATATCCCGAATGATATTGAAACTGTTTTCGATATTGCGGCGAACGGACATCAATACTCGTACTTTCGTATCGGGCAGCCGATCCCAATCCGCAACGGACAACGATTTTCCCGTCGTATAATATTTACGTGTTCTTTGATACGTCACACGTATTTTGACAGGAAATTCCCCCAATTTATTAGCCCGACGGTCATCAAGCATTGAAACTACCGTAACTCCGTCTTTTGCATAGTAAAACATAAGCAGATTTCGAATCTTTTATAGATTCGAAGATAGCGAAAATCAATGGATTACGCAAATAAAAGCAGTGTAATCGATTGATAATTCGACTATTTCAATTCCGTTTTTCACTCCTGAAACTTTATCCGATCCGCCAATTGCAAAAAGTAATCGTTCGACCAAATATCCAATGCGTTCCGATTTTTTATGTAGGGTAAAACATCCGCCTTTACCCGTTCTATATCCGTTGTCGTCAAACGTTCTTTCAGCGCAGCGACAAATTGAGATCGATCCATTTCCTCGCCATTAAATTCACGGATACGTTCCTGCAAATGAGCGAAATCCAGAGGAATTTCATTACGTACATACCACTCGAAATCATACCAGTCACGCCCTTTTACCCGATTTTTCCACGCACGAAATGTCAACGCGTGCATTTTCCCAGCATAAAGATCGGGCAACATGAAACAACGTGTCATAAACGAAAAAGGTTGTAACAATAATTTTTGTTCGGTTGCAAAATGTAGGGGCGGACAAATATCCACTTCGATTTTGATTTTCAAACTACGTTCAGTACGGAAGGCTACATCGTAAACTTCCGTATTGTCTTTTAAAAATGCCGACTCTATTTTGCCAAATGACTGTTTCTCTTTACGGGTAACAATCACTTCGCGCCCCAGGGTTTTAAACTCTTCGACAATGGCTGGGAAATACTCTTCCAATCGAAAGTCAGGATCTTGACTCAACAACGAAAAGTCCATATCCTCAGAAAAACGATCAAGACGATGAAAAATTCGTAAACAAGTACCGCCATAAAAAGCCGCATGTTCGAAGAATCCACCCCGATAAAGTCCTGCTAAAGCAATTTGTTGCATCGTTTCGTATATGGCATTTCTTCTGTCCTGCTCATTAACAATCGTATAACGCGCAAGCATCTGTTCGAACAAATCGTTCATTTACGTATCAATTTTATCAGATTATTCAATGTCGTTGTTTTTTTCCCTACTTCTGCACAACGCTCAATAATGGAAATATTCATTGAATGAAGCATATCCATATCAAACCGAAGATCCTCTTCCAGATAAGCATATAACTCTTTGCAGAAGCGCAATCTGAGACCAGCCGTATAGCAAATTACATCACACAAGGCCTTTTCCGGAGATGCAATCAAAAACGATATCCCGCCCTGCGTATTTTGCCGGATACCGATCGGGAAATAGTCTGCACTGCACGAAGTATATTCGAAATGTCCTATTGCATTTTCGAATGACCTTGAATGCTTGGTCGTCATGGAACGGGTCAAGTAAACGGCTTCAGGAATCAGTCCATAGTAGCGTAACGCCGTTTCGCGTGAAATATAGGACGGTCCATAAAGATGGTTGGCAATCAATTCCATTGAAAGCAGTTTACCGCTTTCTCTCGGCGCGACTACATACATTCCTTTTTTCAACCGTATAATACGCCCTGCCTTTTCCAGTGCGGCAATTTTACTGTAAGGCGACTTATATCCGGGATAAAGCGATTCCAATATGGAATAGTTAACCGGAGTATTTCCGAGTACGGCAAGTTCGGACATATCGTTTCGATTATAATACAAACACAAATATAGTTATTTTCAGAACACAAACTACAAAATAAATATAGTTTCTATACAAAAATGAACTATTCATGTAAATTGATGTCAACATCGCCGGAGATAATTCGGTTACTTTCAATTGCCGATCGAGCCAATGACAATAGTTTGGTTGATACACGTTTTAAAATGCTTTGCTATCTTTAATAATCACAGTGTGTGCACACACAATTTGCACACAACTTCAGAAAAACAATGAAACAGAAAGCAACAGGAAGAAAGCCGATAGACTACGTATTTTCTGAAAACTAAGGATTTATACAATTCTTGAAAATCAATGAAAATATCTGAATATCAATATTTTAAGACTTCTAAGCTGTGGGTCGAGCGTTCGAACCGCTCCGGGATCACTCCAAGGAAGCTCCTAATTTTTAGGAGCTTCCTTTTTTAACATCTACTTATATCTACACTGCCGCAACCATTCCATTATAGTGTACTATTCACCAATCCTCTCCAGTAAACCAGTATAGTAGAATAGAAGCAACCCAACCTCAACTACCCCATTCCCCCTCCAATCAAAAAAATCCTTTTTTACCACATTCGATACACTTCTGGCACACTGTAAAATAGATTCTTAATGTAGTACAAGCGTGTTTTTCACAAAAAAGGCTATCTTTGCAGGGGAAATTCGGAGACAAAAAACGCACTGTTCTTCGACTATCCCAGTGCCGCCTGACGACGAAGTTATGCAATCGCTGTTTGCAGCATGTATAATTCGGCCCCGGAGTGGAGCCTTATGGCAAACAATCCGTTAGCCCCGATCAAACGAAAATGACGGCACAAACAACCCCGAACTGAAAACAATGATCCGTACACTGATCTTCATCGGTACGGGCAGCTTCATCGGAGGTATTGCCCGTTACTTACTTACCCGCTGGGTACAGAACGGTACAACCGCTTCTTTCCCTTTCGGCACCTTGGTTGTCAACCTGATCGGATGCTTGTTGATCGGTCTTCTTTTCGGTCTATTCGAACGGTTCGGCTGGTTCAGCGCCAATCTACGTGCTTTCCTGACCATAGGATTTTGTGGCGGATTCACCACCTTCTCCACTTTTGCCCTGGAGAGTGTTGCCATGATGCGCAACGGCTCCGCGATTCCGATGTTTCTTTACTTATGGTGCAGCGTAGGCGTAGGTATCGGGGCGGTTTGGCTGGGTTCAGCCATCGCCCGCAATATTTGACCAACATGGTGAACGTTTGTTATATCAAACTAATCCAACATATTAACGCAAATACATAACGTTATGATCTACACACATGAAGTGCAGCAGATGTGCTGCGTAAAGAAGGGTGCCAACCACCCATCAGCTCCGATTCCCGAAGAGGGAAAATGGGTGCGTTCAAAAGAGATCAAAGACATCTCAGGTCTGACGCACGGTGTGGGTTGGTGCGCTCCGCAACAGGGTGCCTGCAAACTGACCCTGAACGTAAAAGACGGTATTATTCAGGAGGCAATGGTTGAGACTTTGGGTTGCTCAGGTATGACCCACTCAGCAGCTATGGCATCAGAGATTCTGCCGGGCAAAACTCTGCTTGAGGCTTTGAACACCGACCTCGTATGCGACGCTATCAACACCGCAATGCGTGAACTCTTCCTGCAGATCGTTTACGGTCGTACTCAATCAGCCTTCTCAGAAGGTGGTCTGCCCATCGGTGCCTCTTTGGAGGATTTGGGTAAAGGTCTGCGCAGCCAGGTCGGCACCATGTTCGGAACCGTTGCCAAAGGAACTCGTTACCTGGAGATGGCCGAAGGCTACTGCACCCGCATGGCTCTTGACGAGAACGACGAGGTGATCGGCTATGAGTTCATCCACCTGGGCAAAATGATGGATATGATCAAAAAAGGCATGGACGCCAATGAGGCTATTGCTAAAGCCAAAGGCACTTATGGTCGTTTCGCCGATGCAGTCAAATACATCGACCCGCGCAAAGAGTAACCGATTTCCCGAACTAAAAAAACGAAAGGATAATGGCTAGTTTATTTGAAAGCTACGAGCGCCGCATTAACCAGATCAATGCCGCGCTTGCAAAATATGGAATCAAAGACCTCGAAGAGGCAAAAGCTATCTGCGAGGCCAAAGGGATCGATCCCTACAAAATGTGCGAGGAGACGCAACCGATCTGCTTCGAGAATGCTAAATGGGCATACGTAACCGGTGCCGCTATCGCCATCAAAAAAGGCTGCAAAACTGCAGCTGAGGCAGCTGAGGCTATCGGCGAGGGTCTGCAGGCTTTCTGCATCCCGGGTTCAGTAGCAGATGACCGTAAAGTAGGTTTGGGTCACGGTAACTTGGCAGCTCGTCTGCTCCGTGAAGAGACTCAGTGCTTCGCCTTCCTGGCTGGTCACGAGTCATTCGCAGCAGCTGAAGGTGCAATCAAGATCGCGGAGATGGCCAACAAGGTTCGTAAAGAGCCACTGCGTGTTATTCTGAACGGTTTGGGTAAAGATGCCGCTATGATCATTTCACGTATCAACGGCTTTACCTATGTACAGACTCAGTTCGACTATGCAACCGGTGAGCTGACCATCGTTAAAGAGACCCCTTATTCAAAAGGTCTTCGTGCCAAAGTACGTTGCTATGGTGCTGACGATGTACGTGAGGGTGTTGCCATCATGCACAAAGAGAAAGTTGACGTATCGATCACCGGTAACTCAACCAACCCGACCCGTTTCCAGCACCCGGTAGCCGGCACTTACAAAAAAGAGTGCACTGAGCAGGGTAAAAAATACTTCTCAGTAGCTTCAGGTGGTGGTACTGGCCGTACTTTGCATCCCGACAACATGGCTGCAGGTCCTGCATCTTACGGTATGACCGATACCATGGGTCGTATGCACTCAGACGCACAGTTCGCAGGTAGTTCATCAGTACCGGCACACGTTGAGATGATGGGCTTCCTGGGTATGGGTAACAACCCGATGGTAGGTGCAACCGTTGCTGTTGCTGTTGCTGTCGAAGAGGCTATGAAATAATCGAGCGTTGTTTCGACTCACGTTATCATTTCGGCGATCCGATCTGATAAAACAGATATTTGAAAAATCCCGCAGTGAAGAACTGCGGGATTTTTTTATCCCTAAATCCGTCACTTCCAGCCACACTTCGGATACAATCTTATTTAATCGTCCATACAAGAGAAATCGACAATTTGTTGCGAGTTGTCGATATTTTTCTTTATATTTAAGGAACCTCTTCGGCGTTCGTTGTGGATAGACGAACCCTTCGTACTCCATCAACCCCACGCCGATGTACCTAAACAACCGAAAACACCTAAAACTATACCAAATGAAAACGTATCCAACCAACGAGATTAAAAACGTAGTCCTACTCGGCGCCTCGGGTGCGGGTAAGACCACTCTGGCCGAGGCAATGGCTTTTGACGGCAAAGTAATTGACCGCAGAGGATCGATCGAAACAGACAGCACATTGTCAGATTTCACGGATATCGAACATATCTACAAACGGTCGATCTATTCGACGCTGTTATTTGCCGAATACAACGGATACAAACTCAATATCATTGACACCCCGGGAGCAGATGATTTCTGTGGGAGTCTTTTCTCGGCCTTTAAGGTTGCCGACGTCGGCGTCATGTTGATCAATGCGCAGAACGGCTTTGAAGTCGGAACCGAAATTCAGGCCCGTTATGCACGTGCTCATGAAAAACCGATCATCGCAGTCATCAATCAACTCGACAGCGAAAAGGCTTCGTGGGAAAATTCGCTCGAATCACTCCGCGCCGCCTCTCAAGTTACTCCGGTGATTGTTCAGTATCCGGTGAATCCTGGTCCTAATTTCGATGCTTTCATCGACGTTTTGTTGATGAAGATGTACAAATTCAAAGGCGATACCGGCATTCGTGAAGAGATGGAAATTCCGGCTGAAGAGATGGAACGGGCCACGGAACTGAACCGTATTCTGACTGAAGCTGCCGCTGAAAATGACGAGGCTCTTATGGAGCTCTATTTTGAGAAAGGCGTCCTCACCCAGGACGAGTTGCGTTCCGGTTTGAAACTGGGCTTGGCCAAACGCGATGTAATTCCCGTCTTCTGTGCATCTGGTAAACGTGACATCGGTGCAAAACGTCTGATGGAGTTTATTATCAATGTGGCTCCGGGTCCGCTCAAGGCGCCCAATTTCTTGACTGTCGATGGCGACGAGATCGAACCCGACAGCAATGGACCGACCGCTCTCTTTATTTTCAAGAATATCGTTGAACCCCATTTGGGTGAGGTGACCTATTTCCGTGTAATCTCGGGTAAAGTAACCGAAGGAATGGAGTTGGTTAACTCCAAAACAGGCAATAAGGAGAAGATTTCTCAGCTGTTTGCTGTCGCCGGAAAGAATCGTATCAAAGTAACTGAAATGATGGCCGGTGACATCGGCTGCACGGTTAAACTCAAGGGAACTCGCACCAATCAGACCCTTTCGACTCCGGGTTCCAATATTGAGATCGAACCGATCCGGTTCCCGGATCCTCGTTTCCGGGTAGCTGTGAAAGCGGTTAAGACAGGAGAGGACGAAAAGTTAGGCGAACTGCTTAACCGAGCCAATTTTGAAGATCCGACCATTTTGGTAGAGTACTCGAAAGAGCTCAAACAAACGATTCTGCAAGGGCAGGGCGAACATCACCTCAACATTCTCAAATGGCAGTTGGCCAACCTCAACAAGATGGAGGTCGAGTACTTTGCACCGAAAATTCCATATCGCGAAACCATTACCAAAGTTGCGACGGCAAACTACCGACACAAAAAACAGTCAGGTGGTGCCGGACAATTCGGTGAGGTATGGCTGGTCATTGAGCCTTATCAAGAGGGCATGCCCGAACCGTCGAAATACAAAGTGGACGGAAAAGAGCTGCAGGTCAACATCAAGAGCAAAGAGGAGGTTATACTCGACTGGGGCGGTAAATTGATTTTCTACAGTGCCATCGTCGGTGGAGCAATCGATGCCCGTTTCTTACCTGCCATCCTCAAAGGTATCATGGAGAAGATGGAGGAGGGTCCGTTGACCGGATCGTATGCTCGAGATCTACGCGTAGTCGTTTACGACGGTAAAATGCACCCGGTAGATTCCAATGAGCTTTCGTTCAAACTGGCCGGTCGTAACGCCTTCAAAGAGGCATTCCGCAAAGCAGGTCCGAAAATCATGGAGCCTATTTACAGTGTTGAAATTCTCGTCCCGTCAGACAAGATGGGTGATGTGATGAGCGACCTGCAAAACCGTCGGGCCATGATCGAGGGTATGAGCAGCGAGAAAGGCTTTGAACGTCTTGTTGCCCGTGTTCCGCTGGCTGAGATGTACCGTTATTCGACCACCTTGAACTCGTTGACTAATGGCCGTGCAACATACTCCATGAAGTTCTCGTCGTACGAACAGGTTCCATCCGATGTTCAAGAAAAACTACTCAAAGCATACGCAGATACTGACAAAGACGAATAACAGACCATTTGAAAATAATCAGAAAAGACCGGCCTGAATACAGGCCGGTCTTTCATTTACACAGGTTTACAATGGTCATATCGCTACTATAAACAAAACACAAAACGAGGGCCCGCATATTGAATGCAGCCCTCGTTATTTATAGAAAATCAATCTACCTCTTACCCTTCAAAACCTCGCAGCCTAAAACGACAGTTCGGCAAATCCAGGTTTATGACGATTAACAATTGTCCAAACGTTTGATTTTAGCACCGAGTGCATTGAGACGGCCATCTATGTTTTGATAACCACGATCGATCTGTTCGACATTCTGAATGATGGAACGTCCTTCGGCCGACATGGCAGCGATCAACAGGGCTACTCCAGCACGAATATCCGGAGAGGTCATCCGGGTCGCCCGTAATCGCACTTTACGGTCGTGTCCGATCACAGTGGCACGGTGCGGATCACAAAGAATAATCTGCGCCCCCATATCAATCAACTTGTCCACAAAGAACAAACGGCTTTCAAACATCTTTTGGTGAATCAACACAGCGCCTTTAGCTTGAGTTGCCACCACCAAAAACACCGACAGCAAGTCCGGAGTCAGTCCGGGCCATGTTGCATCGGCAATCGTCATAATCGAACCATCAATAAAGCTCTCGATTTCGTAGTGTTCCTGACGTGGAATATAGATATCATCGCCCCGCTGCTCAAAATGAATACCCATACGGGCAAATTGGGCCGGGATGATCCCCAAATTTTCAAATGAAACGTTCTTGATCGTAATCTCACTGGCAGTCATGGCAGCCATGCCGATAAAACTGCCCACCTCGATCATATCGGGCAACAAGGTATGTTCTGTCCCATGCAGTTCCTTAACTCCCTCTATGGTCAACAGATTGGAAGCAATACCTGAAATACGGGCTCCCATTCGGTTCAACATCCGACAAAGCTGCTGCACATAGGGTTCACAAGCGGCATTATAAATCGTCGTCGTTCCTTCAGCCATCACCGCTGCCATCACGATATTGGCTGTTCCGGTTACAGATGCCTCATCGAGCAACATATAACTTCCTCGCAACGGGCGGCCTTCCACACTGTAAAAATTAGTTCCCGTATCGAAATTGAACTTGGCACCCAACTTTTGGAATCCAATAAAGTGGGTATCCAGCCGACGACGACCAATTTTATCTCCACCCGGTTTAGGGATATATCCCTCGCCAAAACGAGCCAACAGCGGACCAATAATCATCACCGACCCACGCAAACGCGCGGCACGTTTCCGATAATCATCGCTTTGCAGATAATCAAAGTCTATCTCGCGGGCTTCAAAAGTATAGGTATCTTCTGCCGGATGAGTTACTACAACCCCCATCTTCTCCAATAGCTCGATCAACTGCAATACATCGACAATGGCAGGCACATTATGTACCGTCACCCGTTCTGGAGTCAGCAGTGTAGCACAAAGGATTTGTAGGGCCTCATTTTTAGCGCCCTGCGGAGTGATTTCGCCATGCAACACGGTTCCGCCTTCAACTTCGAATACAGCCATAACTATGTAGTTCCATTTAACATTCGTTACCTCTATTCAAAGATAACGATTAAAACACAATTATCAATATTATATTTTCGCTGAAAACGGGTCCAACATGATATGATAAAGACATGCATCCAAATCCAAACAATGAAGATCATGTTATCTCTACCAGTAATCGACCCGCATAATCTGTAAAAATCATCATACAACTCTGCGAACTCTTCTTCGCCAAGTACGGCATTTGAATGAGTCATCCATTTTTTCGGACTATGCATTAGGATCGTTTCTCCTATCAACACTATCCATATAACACTATAAATCAATATATTTGATAATTTCATCCTTTACTGTAATCCAGGCATTAAACAATATATTTTATTAATATACATGATTATAGTTTTGTAAAATATACTACAAACATATAAATGACAAAATACCTTTCTTGATAGAAAATGTGGATCATTTTTTAAGAATAGCCCCATCACAAACAAAAAAACCGTGAACAGGAGGACTTCCTCTTCACGGCACATACCATCAATAGACCTAATAGAAAGACCTTCAATCAACCAAAAGAAGGCAAACAACAACATAAAATCAGCCCTATCCCATAGGCTGTTGGAGATCGGTTCCAAATTCATGACACCAGTCCAATAGGATACCAGATTCTGCGAACACGAATCATTTCAATAAAACGACCTTACATCAACAAGACATTAAGAGGATCATGCGCAGAGGAATCAACGCAAAATTGTTCAAACTTGATAGAACATTGATCAGAACACCCCATTAAACGGTTGCTGCAGCATACAGTTCCACATCATGCAGCGTAATCGACTCTTCACTTAGGATAATCAAACGCTCAACAACGTTACGTAACTCACGGACATTACCAGGCCAATCCATCCCACACAATTCTGCAACAGCTTCGGGTGCAATCGCTTTCGGTTCTATCCCATACTCCGCACAAATCTGCCGAATGAAATAGTCAATCAACTCCGGAATATCCTCTGCCCTCTCTTTAAGGGTCGGCACACGCAGCACAATTACACTTAACCGATGATATAAATCTTCACGGAAATTCCCTTTGGCTATTTCTTGTCGCAAATCTTTGTTGGTAGCAGCAATCACCCGCACATCGACTTCAATCTCTTTGTCACTCCCAACACGGCAGATCTGATGTTCCTGCAAGGCACGCAACACTTTGGCTTGAGCTGCCAAACTCATATCACCAATCTCATCGAGAAACAGTGTTCCTCCATCAGCCTGTTCAAACTTTCCTTTTCTCTGACGAATAGCCGAAGTAAAGGCACCCTTTTCATGGCCGAACAGTTCACTCTCGATCAACTCAGAGGGGATCGCAGCACAGTTTACCTCAACAAATGGGCCTGACGCCCGCCCGCTCTGAGCATGAAGTGCATGGGCCACCAACTCCTTGCCCGTACCGTTGGCCCCAAGAATCAACACCCTGGCATCTGACAACGCCACTTTATCAATCATGGTCTTTACTCGGAGCATCCCTTTGGAAGATCCGACCATGTTATCATGTTGCACATGCACATGCTGTCTTGCCACCAAACGATTGGGAACAGTAGCAACCTGATCCTCTGCTGGCATCGTAGTACTATGACCAGACTCATCAGCAGCTTTAGCAACCACACTCCCTTCGCTACCAACTGTGGCAGCGCAATTTTTCTCCGTAGAATCACCGGAAACAGTATTACCGCACGATTTTCGCACCGATGAAAACGGTATGGCACGATTTTGGTTTCGTTGTTGAATAGAATTCCGAATCGAACTCAACAGTTTGTTCAGATCAATCGTTTTCTCGATATAGTCATACGCTCCACGGCGCATACAATCTACTGCGGCATCAAGGCCTTTATTTTTGGAGAGCATAATGACTGGCAGACCCAGGTAGGCACTGTGCACGGTAGTAAGTAGATCGAAAGCTTCTTTGTCAGGCAAAGACATGTCGCAAAGTATGACATCGAAAATTGTTCGTTCTAGTTTTCCCATGGCCTCGGAACGGGATTGCGCCGTATCGACTACGTAGCCCTCATATTCCAATCTCTCCTTAAGTGTGCTGCGCATTACGCGTTCCGCATCGACCACCAATACATTTGTCATTGCTCTAAAAAATAAAATATTTAATACTGATTATATAAATTGCTCAACCCATCGCGGCGAGGGTATTTGGGCAATTAAAAAAATTGCCATATATTTGTCGCTGGAGCGTTGAAGCCTATATAACTTCAATTCCAAGATACGGATAATTTTCCATTATTCGCCAAAATGAGTCGGTTTATTTCGTTCTGACACACCGACTTTAGCTTTAACCCTAATCGACATACCCAATCGCCCTTCTGGAATACTGACAAGCCTTTTCAGAACGTTATTTGCCTATTGCAAACCTGTTATGGGCGTGTATTCCGTAACAAAAAACGGACCCAAATTCCTTTTATGGACAAAAACTACAACTTTGAACGTAAAAAACTGATGCTTCCCGAATATGGGCGGCATATTCACCAAATGGTGGATTACCTCTGCACCATCGAAGACCGGGCTTTGCGTAATGAGCAGGCTCAGGTTGTGGTTGAAGTGATGGGCAACATCAACCCCGTATTGCGGGATGCAACCGACTTTAAACACAAGCTGTGGGACCATTTGCTAATTATGTCGGATTTCAAGCTGGATGTCGATTCCCCCTATCCGATGCCCGACCGCCACGCTGTACAACCCAAACCGGACAAGCTCGAATACCCCAACAAAAAGATTGCCCACAAACACTACGGGAAGCATATCGAGCACATGTTGGCAGGTCTGAAAAATGTTCCCGACGAGCAGGCACGTAAAGCCATTGCCGTCAACATCGCCAAATACATGCGGGCAAAAGCGTTCGAATACAACCAAGAATATCTCCCCAACGATGTCATTCTGAATGACATACATAAAATGTCTCAAGGCGTTATCACTTTAACTGAAGAGGAGATCAATTCGGCCCGTAACGACTACAAACAAGCTCAAACCAACAATCGCGCTCGCAAAAATCATCTCCCTGCCAATCGCACCGGCAACAAAAACAATGGCAAAAACAACAAACAGGGGAATAAGCGTTGGCAAAACCGGCCGCAATACAAGTAAGAGGCGGTAGCAATTCAATCTATTTTGTTAATTTTGCGGAACGAGTGATCATTCACCGACTTATTCCGGTTTTAAGATGTCAGATTACCGCAACATATCGATACGCAACAAACGGGCGACATACGACTTTGAAATCCTCGACACCTATATTGCAGGTATCGTACTGACCGGCACCGAGATCAAATCGTTGCGGCTGGGCAAAGCGTCGTTAACGGATTGTTACTGCTACTTCAACAATGGCGAGCTGTTTGTCCGGGGCATGAACATTTCCGAGTATCACTGGGGGACCTACAACAACCACATGCCCAAACGTGACCGCAAACTGCTGCTCAATCGCAAAGAGTTGCTCAAATTACAACGTTCCCTGCAAGACAAAGGGCTGAGCGTTGTCGGTCTCAAACTGTTCATTAACGAACGGGGGTTGGCCAAGCTCCAAATCGGCTTGGGTAAAGGACGCAAGAGTTTCGACAAACGGGAGTATATCAAGGAGCGTGATGCTCGTAAAGAGATTTCGCAAGTTTTCCGCAAATAATCCGGCACGATGAACCGTACATTCTACCATCTAATCAAAGGTTTCATCTATATTTTTTTGGTGGGACTTTTCGCAACAGCCGGGTTGTGGCGTTGTGCACGGGTTACCATGCCTCAGGGAGGGCCGAAAGATTCGTTGCCTCCCGTTGTGATTACAATGACTCCGGCTTATGGAACCATTGATTTCAAATCGAAACGGGTCTATATCGAATTCAACGAATATGTGCAGCTCAAAGACCAGCAAAAGGAGTTTTACACATCACCGTTCATGAAAAAAACGCCGAGCGTCACTTTAAAAGGACGAGGCATTCAAATAGACATCCAAGACACGCTGTTGCCGGATCAGACCTACTCGCTCAATTTCGGACAGAGTGTCTCCGACAACAACGAAGGGAACCCATATACAGGTTTACGTTACGTCTTTTCCACCGGCAAGGAGATCGATTCACTGATGATGTCTGGCTACACAGTTGACGCAGAGACCAATGATACGGTCGGCAAAGTTTTCCTGCTCTTTTTCGACCCGAAGGCAGACTCATTGGAACGGGACTCCACCATTTTCAAATCGAAACCGCTGGCAGTAGGGCGCTCATTCCCCAATGGAATTTTCCTCACGGAAAACCTGAAACCGATGGCGTATCGGGTGTATGGCTTTGAAGACAACAATAGTAACCAGCAATACGAACCTGGAGTCGATCGCATTGCGTTTTTAGACAGCACCTATAATCCGGCCCAGATGCCTCCATTTGACGTCTGGTTCGATTCGACGCGCATGTACCTGCAAGCACAACCGCAGATTCAAATGCGGATGTTCATGGATACCCCGAACAAGCGCCAGACCTATTCCAGTTCAAGTCGGCCGCTGCAAAATAAGGTCAGCCTCTATTTCACAGCTCCATTCCCCAAAATCGAAGAGTTGAGTTTCGACAGTATAGACTCCTCGCTGATCAAAACGGAATACTTGACGCCTCGACACGACAGTATGGAACTTTGGTTCGATCTTTCGAAGATCGAAAAGATGCCCGATACGCTCAAGGGACGTCTCATCTATCATGGACAAGATACGGCTTATCGCATGCGAATCGATACCGTCAATCTGAAGTTGGGATGGAAAGCACCCCAAATCAAACAGTCTGCCCGCAAAAAGGAGAAAGAGGAGGATACTCCCAAACGGAATCCCTTCGCGGTCAATGTAACACCTGCAAACTCCGTCAATCCGGAAGAGCATATCAAGTTTGTCTTCACAGCTCCTCTCTCGAGTGTGGACAGCAACGCAATTGTTTTGGAGCAGATTCTCGATGAAGAGGGATCCTCGAGCACTTCGCGGAATACCCGTACCTCCCGCTCCACTACGACATCGTCGTCAAATGCGAACAACGAACAACCACGAAAAACCAAACGCATCCCTGTTCATTTTGTACAGGATACGATTCAACTGCGTCAATGGTGGCTCAAAGCAGACTGGGTACCGGGAGGTCGTTATGCACTCATGATCCCGGCTGAAACATTCGTCAACATGAATGGGGAGAAAAACGACACGCTACGCAGCGAGTTCGATATTATGTCACCTGACAAATTCGGTACAATCATTCTCAATATCAAAGGCAAGAATCCGGACAGCGAATATATTGTACAGTTATTGGATCCCACCGATAACACCCTTCAGGAACGAGCACATCTTACTACCGGTGAACACTATTTCCGCTATATCAATCCGGCAGAGGTCCGGATCAAAGTGATTGAAGATCTCAATAAGAACGGCAAATGGGATGGCGGTTCATTACCGGAGCGACGCCAACCTGAACGGGTCGAACTTTTTGTAGGTCCGGACGGGAAAGAGGCCATTATGGCCAAAGAGAATTGGGAATTATCGTTCGACGTGGACATGAACGATCTGTTTGCCCCTGTGACGATGGAAAAAATGCAACAACGCATTGACCGACTTGAGGCGATTCGTCGCCAAAAGATGATGGAAGAGTGGGCAAAACGTCATCAGGATGAGATGCACAACCACAATTCCAATACCCCCAATGGCTACAATAACCAGGGGTACGGCACTCAGGGATATGGCACCCAAGGGTACGGAACACAAGGTTATGGGACCCAGGGGTATGGTAATACAGGATATGGATATTAGCTAGCAAAATACAACCCGGGAAGGGGTTAGAGACCAAGAGACCATGCGTAAAAACATCAAGATATACCGATTGCTGTTCTGTCTGTTACTGTTGATTTGTGCAGACAGTCTCTCGGCACAACATTATATTGGTGTCATGGGAGGCTGGGGAGGCGGTATGGCCCGTTTCAAGCCTGCTAAAGAGACCGGCATTGAATGGGGTTTGTACGCAGGCGGACTCTCCTACAAATTTTACAGTGAAACCAAATATGTAGGAGGCATTGAGATCGACCTGCTGTTCAAGCAAAAAGGGTTCAATTACGATGAGTCATTTGGATCGGATGAAAGTTATCACCGGACAATCAACTCGATCGAGATACCTTTGATTTGGCAACCTCACTTCTACCTTTTTCAACGCAGAGCCCGCTTTTTCATCAACCTCGGCATACAGGCCTCCTATAACCTGAATTCGACCTACTCCCGCCAATCTAAGACCAATGGGGTTATTGAAAGCGGAACTTACACCATGCAACTCAACCGGGACAACCGTTTTGATTACGGACTCTGCGGTGGTGCAGGTTTAGCATTCCTGCTTGGGCCACAACGCCGTGTCGAATTTTCAATAGAGGCCCGCTACGGCTTCGGATATGGAGATATTTTGCGGAATCCCACCAAATACAAAGGCAACCCCGACCGTTCACCGCTCGACAATATTAATGTGTTTGCCGCAGTTTATTACCGTTTGGGTAAGGGAGGCATTCGTTCTGCAGCCAGCAAAGCGACTCAACTACGCATGGATCAACAGTATGCCCGTTCAACCATACGCCGTATCAATCGTAGATTGGAAAAAGGACGCACTCCATCCGATACCGTTTTGCTAAACACGTTGCCTAAAGACAGTACGGGACGAATTCCTATGGATTCGACAACTATCGAAACAGTAAGACTCTATTTGACCCGTCCGGCGGTTACAGACACACTGACTGTACCGGACAGTCTTTCGACTTCGGAACAAACGGAAAACAAAGAATTGACTCAACCCGATAACCAAGTAGAGGTAATACCAGCTGCATCAACCTCTGAAACAGAAAAAAAACCGGAAGGATCTGCCCAGTCACCACAGCGTGAGGAGGGAAAATCAACAGAAAACCGCCCCACTTCAGAGGCCACCAACAAGGAAGAACAGGGTTCCTCATCCTCGGGCGTTGCAACTGCCTCTTTGTTTTCAGCGACAGAGCATATTTCAGCACAATCGCAATGTGGGTTGTCACATACGTCACTCTTGAAGACACCGACTACTTCCTCAATTGCGACCCAATAATATTGCTTGACATCTCTGGACTTTTTGACACTAAACGCAGACTTGCCTCAACTGTTCAAAATGCGGTAACCGCCACAGCAAAATGGGCAAGAGCCGAAAGGGAACAATCCAGATACAAAGCACATGGCAACAACAACAAAAGCACCGAAATAAATAATAAAACGGCAAAAACTCATAATATAAGGACGCACATGATGATTCATAAGTCAATCAACTTGAACGTCCATTTTAGATTGATAAGAACGCTGGACAATCGCGGCCTGACCGTCGATTGATCTACATAAATTCGCAAAGCGATGAGTAACGAAATTGAATCGACACGCCAACAGAAGATCGGCAGACAGATTTTGCGTGACATCAGTGACATCCTTAGCAAGGAGGCAGCCTCTTTAGTCAAAGGCACCATGGTCTCAGTCACCCGTGTCAGAATGAGTCCTGACTTTTCTTTAGCAAAAATCTACCTAAGCATTTTCCCGTTCGAACGGCACGAAGAGATTATGCAGACCCTCGCTGACAACAATTGGATGATCCGCAAAGCGCTCGGAGTTCGGGTCCGCAATCAGTTGCGTATTGTTCCCGAACTGGCCTTTTATCTGGATGATTCACTCGAATATATCAGCGAAATCGAAAAACTGCTCAAAAAATAGACCATGCCCCGTCTCACACTGCTCTTCGCACGGAGATATCTCTTCTCCAAAAAATCACATTCGGTGATCAACATCATTGCCGGTGTGAGTGCTTTGGCAGTGGCTATCCCGGTAGCGGCTATGGTAATTTTGCTGTCGGTATTCAATGGCTTCGAGGGGCTGATCCGCAGCATGTATAAATCATTCGATCCCGATCTGCTGGTCACTCCGACACAAGGCAAGGTCTTTGCCATGGATTCGATTCCTGCAGATCGGTTGCGAGCCATTCCAGGTGTCGCACAATGGTCGTTCAGCCTCGAAGAGAATGCATTGTTCGAATATCGTGATCGACAGTATATAGGGGTTATGCGTGGTGTAGATTCCCTGTTTGCAGAGGTGGTCCCGATCGATACTCTGATCACTCAGGGGAACTATCGCTTACGCTTCGGAGAACTGCCAGAAGCTTGTGTCGGACAGGGGATCGCTTATACACTCGGCATCCGTACCACCTTCAACGATCCGATCGCGATTTACGTTCCGCGCTCCGGCAAATTTTCACTCATGATGCCCCAAAGTCTTTATCGCAAAGGGCTTCTTTTTCCATCTGGTGTCTTTGCTCTCGAGGCTGAGGTAGATGGGAAATACATGATCGTACCGATCGATTTTGCCCAAAATTTGCTCGATAATAAAGGGAAAGCCTCTTCTTTATCCATCCGGCTTGACGATGGTTATTCACCTGAATCGGTCCGTCCTGCCGTAGCTGCACTTTTGGGAGATCAATTCGAGGTGCTAACCCGATACCAACAGAAAGCTGAATTTTACCGCATCATGATGTATGAAAAGTGGGGAATCTACTTCATTATCTTGTTGGTATTGATTGTCGCCTCCTTCTCACTGATCGGATCGCTGGTTATGCTCATTATCGACAAACGTAAAGACATCCGTACGCTGTTAACCATGGGGGCTGATATTCCTTTGCTACGCCGGATTTTCGTCGCAGAGGGAATGCTGATCTATAGTATAGGTGCCGTAATCGGTATGATTTTAGGACTCGGGCTCTCTTTGGCCCAACAACATTGGGGATTTCTCACGCTCGGAGGCGAAACCTTCTTAATCGACACCTATCCTGTCGAAGTACACCTTAGCGATTTGTTACTTATTGTGGTAACATTTACAGCTGTAAGTTACCTGATTTCCAAATTGACTGTGCTGTCGATGATTCCTCGCAGCCAAATCAGAGACTAACCATGAAACGACTCTGCCACATAATTGCATGTCCAAAGCTTTTAGGCGCCTTGTGTCTGATGCTCATACTGACCATATTCACTTCATGCGATAAGCCCAAAAGCATTCCTGATACCACGTTGGTATCCATTGTTGGCGATCTCTATCTGGCCAACGCCTATTGGGATATGCATGGGAGCTATGCCTTCGAAAAGGATTCTATGGATGTCTATACGCCGATTTTCGAACATTACGGTTACACTCCTGAAGATTTCATGTACACCATCGAGGGGCTGACAAAACGTAAAAGTCTAAAATTCAGCGATGTTCTACAGGCGGCTCTCGACACTTTGGATGCCAAAGGCAGACCAACGTTTCAAGCTGTCGCACGCCGTGACACCTTGAATCGTATTGCATCGGAGCTTTACAAAAAAGAGGTGTACAGTGCTTTGGAATCTCAACGTTACTCTCGGCTGAGCCGTGCGCAAGACTCCCCCGCCATCAAAATTCCTGTCGAAGCAGGAAAGTACAAAATTGAATGGATCTGCCATATTGATTCTGCAGACCAAAATCCGTATGTGCAATATATGCAATGTCTTACGGATCAGGATGGTAAAAAAGGTGACTACCTGTATCGTAGTTATACCAAAGGGACCATAAATTCCGAATCTGCTACGCTCATTGTCAAAGAGGGCAAAGGGCCACAATGGTTAAATGTTTATCCAGCCTATACGACACTTCGGGAAAACCAGCAATATACGACCAAAGTGACCATTGACTCTCTACGCATAACCCGGTATCCGACTCAAGAACAGATCCGTGACTCCATCCAAGCCCGGTTCCTCTATAATCTGCCACTTATCCCCCCACACCAATATGATACCCTTACGAAAGATTTCCTCCCATTTGCTTTGGACACCACAGGGGTTTCTACGCTCGGCGATACTCTCGTTCGACGCTGAGGGACGGGTGGTTGAGATCACGACACGGGAAGCCATCGACTCCTGCGAGGGGGTTGAATTTTTCAACGGCATTCTCATCCCGGGACTGGTCAATGCCCATTGCCATAGTGAACTCTCCTATTTACGGGGCAAAATCGCCCGTCACAGCGGTTTTGCGGGCTTTGCTGACGGCATGGCTCGTGTCCGTCATGAAGCCACGCCTGAAGAGCGATTAGCGGCTGTACGGTATTGGGATACCAAAATGTTCCAGGAGGGAATTACAGCTGTCGGAGACATTTGCAACGGGGATTCTACATTCGACATCAAACTTAAAAGTAAAATCCATTACCACAATTTTATTGAGTATTTCGGCCTGCGGTGCACCGATTTTTCACCCATGGACTGTATTGTAGATAAGGCCTCACAAATCGGTCTCAGATGCTCTCCAACACCTCATGCTACCTATTCGTTGCAAGATGCCCCATTCCGGGATTTGGCACAACGGGGAGACCTGCTTTCAATCCATTTCATGGAGAGTAAAGCCGAAACAGAGCTCTTTTTCGGATGTGGAACCCTACACGACCGTAACCAACGAATGGGAGTAACCATCGATTTCGCCCATTATGGTTCTCCAGCTGAACGCATCATGGCCTCCACCCCCTCAAACAAACGGATTTTACTGATCCACAACACTTTTGTTGACGAGTCCGTTGTAGAACGCATGGAGGCATATTTCGCGCCGGGCGATATCACCTGGGTAGTATGCCCCCGCTCGAATGATTACATTGAAGGGGCGCATCCGCCCGCAACACTGCTAATGAATAAAGGGGTACGCATCGCTCTCGGCACCGATAGTCTGGCCTCCAACGAAAGCCTATCACTGGTCGAAGAGTTGAAACTGTTACCGGAGATCCCGTTGCACGAGAGGATCCGCTGGGCTACACAAAATGGGGCTGAAGCCCTCGGTATCGCCGATTGGGCAGGAAGCTTCGAGGTGGGCAAACATCCTGGTGCAGTTCTGTTGGAGGGGGTAGATTTCGGTTCGATGTCCTTACGTTCGGATGCTCGGACTCGCCGCATCATTTAGTAGTTTACACTATCAAGTATTATTGTCATTTTAGACAAATAGTGTGCTTTTAACCCGCTATTCCTCTCCCTTACAAAACACATAGCGGGCTGATTCCAACACCCAAGCGTATTCCGACTACTCTTTCTACTCTTTCAGTTCATCAAGCAGCTGTCTTACTGTTTTATGCAAAACGGGATGGATCCAATCTGGCAATACCTCCGCCAACGGACGCAACACAAATCCACGCTGATGCAATAACGGATGGGGTACCTGTAATCGCGGAGTATCGATTACCTGATCTTCATAGAAAAGAATATCAATATCCAGACTTCTGGAACAATATTGGCGCAAAGGAGCATTCTGTTTTTCCGAAACCACTGATCCACACTCTTTCTCTAGACCCTGTGCTTGCGACTGAGCACGCACACGCCCTCCCTCGATTTCAATCTGTTGACAACAGTCAAGCAGTTGCTCGGGATCAAGCGACGTATCCAGCACTAAAACCTGATTCAGGAAGCGTTCAGGGGCATCGAAACCCCACGGTTCAGATTCATAGAGTGTTGAAACAGCCAACTCCACACCGGCCCGATCAATCAGTTTACGACGAGCCGTAGCAAGCGTTTGCGCTACCTCACCCAGATTTCCTCCTGTCAGCAATACCGCACGTGCCATCACTTCAACGGACCGATCAATTTACTCACCGTCAATGCAAAATGGGGAAAGATCAATTTGGGATTACCGTTCTGTCCCACCTGTCGGATTACCAGCTCCATTTCAGCAATCAACTGCTCCACATTGCTGTTATTGACATACGGTGCAAATTTTTTACAGAACTCGTACTCCTTTCCAAACAGATAAGAGATCTCAGGAACACCAGCCGTCATCATATAACTATCCCGAATCAGCCGAATCGAGTTGGACATCAACCTTTTTTGCTCTTCGCGACCCATTGCAGCCACGGTTTCGGCCCACTCCAACAACTCCATATGCCGATTCTCATAACTGAGCCGCATCAGTTTAACGAAAAGATCGAACGCCTCAGTTCCGGCACCGGAAGAGATTGCCTGCAGGCATCGATCTGCCTCCAATAAGTTGCCTCGGGAGAGACGAGCTATCTTATCGGCATCAGCCTCCGTAAGATTTTTATGCGACATCAACCATGCCGCCAGATCGGCCTGCTCAATTGCGGGAATGGTAATTCCTTGGGTCCGGGAGATGATGGTCGGAAGCAGTTTATCCGGAGACTGACTGACCATCAAAAAGAGCGTCTTGTCCCATGGTTCCTCCAGAATTTTGAGCAATTTATTGGCTGCCGGGATATTCATCCGTTCGGGCAGCCAAATCAGCACAATTTTGTACTCCGATTCAAACGATTTGAACGACAAGGCACGGATGATCTCATCCGCCTCAAAGGTGCTGATATTTCCCTGTTTGTTATCAATTTCCAGAGCCTCATACCACATCTGCTCATTAAAATAGCCTCCAGTTGAAGAGACCAATTCACGCCACTGCGGCATAAAACGACTGCTGATCGGTTTTTCAGAGGAACTTTTCCCCTTAGGAGTATTGACAGGGAATACAAAATGCAGATCGGGATGGGCCAACTGACCAATCTGATAACAAGAGGGACACACCCCACACGAATCACCGTCATGGCGATGAGGACAGTTCAGGTACTGCGCATAGGCAATCGCCAACGGCAATGCACCGACACCCTCGTCTCCGACAAAGAGCTGAGCATGGCTCACCCGGCCTCGTTCCACGCTACTGATGAGCTTCTGCTTCACCTCCTGCTGTCCAATCACATCTTTGAACTGCATTTTGTTGACTATACAATTTTATTAAGACAAACGGTCACACAACAATTACAAGACTGATATCGGTTCCCCACAAAGATCACCGATCCTACCGTTTAAACAGGGCTTCATACATAGCTCCAATGAAAGCGAACACAAAAAGGAAAATGGAGAACATCTCTCTTAATTTATTTACAGCCTAAATCAAATCGCAGTTCTGATTTTTCATTTGGGCTATGCCTTTCTTATGCACATTCACAAATCGCAGCAGCATCCCATTAAACGCTCGTAAACCTTGACCTATTCCATTCCTATTTTACACCGGTAGAGCCAAATCCGCCAGTACCACGTTCCGTCTCACCCAACTCCTCAACCGGTTCCCATTCAACACGGGTGAACTGTGATACCACCAATTGGGCAACCCTTTCTCCTGGCTTCAACTCATAGGGGGTATTCGACAAGTTAACCAAAATCACCTTGATCTCTCCCCGATAATCCGCATCGATCGTGCCCGGTGCATTAACCAAAGAGAGGCCATGTTTGGCAGCCAAACCACTACGTGGACGCACCTGCATCTCGTACCCTTCGGGCAACTCGATAAAAAGGCCTGTCGGAACCAATGTACGTTCCAGTGGACCTAAGGTGATACTTTCGGTAATATTTGCCCGCACATCCAGCCCTGCAGCGAGTGCGGTTTCATACTGAGGAAGGTCGTAAGCCGACCGATTGATTACTTTTACTTTCATGATTAGCGTCTTCTTAAAACCGACCGCACGAGGCCTTTCACATCAATATGCTCCCAACGGACGGCGACTACAAAAAATGCAGCCAACATGCCCAAATTTAACAAATATTTCGGCACGGCAGGCAACAATCCGGTCAAATAGGAGAGACCGTACAGCACACCACCCAACAGGAAATATGCACCGATCCGGCGCACATCATACGGAGTAGGATAGTGCCGGGTATTGAGCCAATAGCTCAAAGCGAGCATCACCGCTTCACATCCGAAGCGTCCCCAGGCCGCACCCACATAACCCAACGCCGGAACCAACCAGATATTCAACAGTGCCGTAAAGACAAATCCTGTTCCGGTGATCCAGATTGCATAACGGGTTTCGCCAGTCTGTTTGTACCAAAAATTGAGGTTCAGCGTCATGCCAGAAAAAATATTGGCCAGCAGAATCAAGGGCAGAATAAACATACCTTGTCGGAAGGCAGGTCCCACAAAGAGCGCAAACAGATCGACAAAGAGCATGATCAGCAAAAAGATCCCCACCGAAGCAATCGTAAAGAATTTCAGCGCTTCAGCATTAGCCCTCAAAAAGTCCTCTTTTTTAAAATTGGCCAAGAAGAATGGCTCTGCAGCATAACGATACATCTGGATAAACAGCAGCAGAATCACACCCAATTTGGCAACGGCACCATAGATACCCAATGCGTCCATCGCTTCGTCAGCTGGCATCAGGTATTTGATCATTTGGCGATCGATAAACTGGTTGGCCACACCGGCCACACCACTGACCAACAACGGGAACGAATAGATAAAGATGGTTCGTAACAGTTTCCAGTCGATTTTCGGCACACAATCCCGATAGGAGGGGAAGAGCAGCAACAGGGTCACAAAACTGGTAATCAGATTGGCAACCAGATAATACCCGGCACCATAATCGGGGTCATACAGAGAGGCCCACCAACCACCATTAGCTGCCAGGTGCGGCAAAGCCGAATATAAAAAGATCACCAGTACCACATTCAGCAGTACAGAGAAGGTGCGCAGAACGACAAAAAGTTTGGCTTTATTCTCTTGTCGCAAACGGGCATAGGGTATCGCCGTAATCACATCCAATGCGATAATCAACGCCACAATTTGGATATACGACGGATAGTCGGCATACCCCATTGCTTGCGACAACTCGGGTGTAAAGAGGAATGCAGCCGCAGCAAAGAGAATAGCCAGCGCACTGACAGCACCCCATGTGGTTGAGAAGACCCGACGTCGTTCCTGAATGTTCTCTGCCTTACCGGCAAAACGGAAATATCCGGTCTCCATTCCCATGGTTAAAACCACCATGGCAAAGGGGATCAACGCATACATATCGGTGATTACCCCATACTCACCCGTCGTCATGATACGGGTCAGGAAAGGGGTCAGCAGATAGTTCAGCAGACGTGACACGATACTGCTGATACCATAAATTGCCGTTTGACCAGCCAGTTGTTTGAGCATTTTTTCACTATTATTAATTACCTGACAAGAGTAAATAAAATTTGCTCTGAGCCGGATCGACTTACCTGTTAATTGCGATCCTCTTTATTCAGCAACACCTGATTATTTTCTAATCAACCCGTTACACCCACCAATAAAGCGTACTACCAATTAGGAATAAATATTCCTCTATTTGACATTATTCTCTATATCCGTCATGTACCTATCAAACACCGGATGCGATCTCTTACAGATTGCTGCATCCCCCCCCTGCTTAACAGGCAGATTGAATGGGTAAAATCTATGGTAAACAGATGACTATTTTCCGGAAACAGTCGCCTTTTGTGCACTATCCGCAGCTGTTTCGGCTGCCGTTGCATTGTATTCACACACTACGCGGAAACCGATCGGCTTAATATCCGAATACCACCAGATACTTTTCGGCTGTTGCGGATCAGTTTTGAGCCATTCATCATGACGAGTATGTGAACGCGCAGCCGAACGTAACAACGCAGCGTCATCACTAAAGGAACCTCCACGCACCACATGTTCCGTACCCTTGGCCGGACCTTTTGGATCAACTGCCCCCTCTTCAAGCTGTTGATAGGCATCGGGAGCATACCAATCGGAACAATACTCCATGACGTTCCCGAGTGTATTTTTCAATCCGAAAGGATTAGCCTGAACAGCTGACGGCTCTTCAGTTCGATTCTTGCTGTCGTTCGCATAAACCGCATAACGGGCAATCTGTGCCGTATCGGCTTTAAAGATTTTACGCCAGAATCCTTCATTTGACAACTGTTTCGGATCACCGGGGAAGAAGTAGGGAGTCTGCGTACCGCCACGCGTAGCGTATTCCCACTCAGCCTCGGTCGGCAGACGATAATGTTTGCCTGTTTTTTTCGACAACCACTGGCAGAAGGTTTCGGCTGCATAGTGTGTCATCGTAATAGCCGGCCGGTCACCACCACCCCAACCCTGATCGGGAATACCGAACGGGGGAGTCGGTCCACTGATCGCATCAACAGCCGGATCGGAACTGTTGTTGGCAAACACCTCCGATGGAGGGATACGTCCCTCGGACATCGTTTCAGCATAGAACGCCCAATACATATCCCAAGTCACCTCAACCTCACCGATAAAGAAGGGCGACAACGTCACTTTACGTACCGGTCCCTCATCATCCTGTCGGAAGGGCTCATCTTCGGGACTTCCCATCAGGAACGAACCGCCTGGAATCGCCTTCATATTAAAGGAGACATGCGTACCGGGAATCTGCTCCGTAAAACTTTCGAAACCAGTAATCGGCGTAGCGGATGCAAACACTTCTCCGGTTTGGGTAGATTGAGGCACCCCTTCCATACGGGCATGGCTATAATTGGGATCATAGTGCCCAGCATCAAGGTGACAACTGATACACTGCAGACCGAGGCGTTCTTCGTTATTTTCATAATAGAGGTGCGCTTTCAGCCCCTCGTCAGTGATCCGAGAAGGGAAAAGCTCCTGATGGCACTCCTTACAAGATTCGTTATATACAATGGTTTGAGCGTACTCTAATTGGCTTTTGGCCTCCCAGTCGATCTCTGCCGGATCTTTGGTAAGATAGCCCCAAATATCTTTCACCCCCATCCTCAATTTCGTAAAGAAGTGTGCGGCGGTGCCTTTCGGTGGAAGATGGCAGGCTGCACAATCGGTCACCACACCACTTTTCGAATGGTGATGGACAGAGTATTGCCAACTTTTATCTGCATCTTCATGCACATGGCATGACATACAGTATTCGTTGGTAGAGGTCTTCATATAGACCCGGTTCAAAGCGATAGTTACGCTGACTCCCACGGCCACACCAAACAGAGTAAACAGAACAATTCGGCGTTTACGAGAACGCGACGACGAGACGGAAGATGAGGACATAATTCATTAATGGCAGCAGAGGCCCGACACAAAAGAGATTCATACAATTTAAGAAACGCTATTTCAGAACATATTCCTCTAAACGTTTCTCGAACTGCCCTATTCCGGTCAGTCTTCGCATCAGCCATTTATTATTGAGCTACACCAACGAGAATCGGTTACATCTGTATAAAATCCTTCTATTTCGACGTCTCTGCAATTCGTCAAACAAATGTCCACAAAATTAGCAAAATATCCCCGAAAAACGCAACGATTTCACCTGTTGAAATTTCCAGTCCTTCACCTACTCATCCGAACACATTCCCTCAACGGAAATCACTCCGGCACTCTTTTCCCAAATTAGGAAATACCGCTCACCAACTCCGCTCTACGCCCAGGCACATACGCAATCAAAACAACCGGAAACGATCCCAACTCGGTCAACCAATCCTAATCACATAAAAAAGTCGGCAGGCGTAATTCTCCTGCCGACTCAAATCATTCTTGGCAGCATATCCGGAGGCTTCAAATCGCTGCTCTAATCCATGGAAAAGCAACGAGGCACAGAGCAACTCTTAGCCGTCAACTGCCGAATCCGCTATTTTTTGTGGTAACGTAACGTCTCACCCACTTGGGACAACGAAGGCGGAACGCTTTCATCCGACACCGCACGCTGTTTGTTCGGGGTCGCACTCATTACAAAGTGAATGTCGGCACCATTGCGAATATCGTCGTAAGTGATGTAAGATTTGTCGTACTCTTTTCCGTTGAGCAACATCTTTTCAACATAGACATTCTCTTTGGACCAGTTTTCGGTAGTCACCTTCACCTGTTTGCCGTTGTCAAGATACATCGTCACTGCAGCCAGAGCCGGTGAACCGATGTTGTAGATATTGCTTGACGGAGCGGTCGGGTAGAAGCCCATACAGTTGAAAATGTACCAAGCCGACATCTGCCCGCAATCATCATTTCCGCTCAATGATCCCGGTTCATTACCGTAGAAGTTGTCGATCACATAACGTACCCAACGCTGACACTCCCAGGGTCGTTTGAGATAATTGTAGAGGTAAGTCACCTGATGACAAGGCTCATTACCATGCCAATAGCCACCGATACGGCCCCAAATGTCGTGAGCACCGGGGATATTCTCATCCATTTCGATCACAAAAAGCGAATCGAGACGGGCTTCGAACAACTCGCGTCCTGCCTCATTGATGTATCCCTGTACATCGTGAGGCACATACCAAGTGTACTGCATGGTAAATCCTTCAGTAATATCACCCCAGCCATGAACTGAACCGGGACCCTGATAAGCAATCGGAGCGAACGGTGTACGCCACTGACCGTTGAAATCCCGGCCGCGCATATATTTGGTTTCGGGATCGATCAGATTCTGGTAAGACAACGAACGGTTGAGGAAATATTCGTAATCCTCCATTTTCCCCAATTTTTTGGCAGCCTGAGCGATGCAGTAATCGTCATAGGCATACTCCAAGGTTTTGGAGACAGACTCTTTCTCGCGATCGAACGGCACCCAACCGAGGGAATCATACTCCGGAAGGCAATCATAGTGAGGATTCATCGCTGTGGTCTTCATCGCTTCGAATGCCCGCTCGTAATCAAAACCGGGAATTCCCTTGACAATCATATCGGCCAATACCGATACCGCATGGTAACCGATCATGCACCACGTCTCATTGCCATAGAACGACCAGATCGGCAGCATGTGCTCGACACTCTTGTCGTAGTGGGCCAGCATCGAGTTGGCAATGTCGGCATTCACTTTGGGCTGTACCAGACAGAAGAGCGGATGCAGGGCCCGATAGGTATCCCACAGCGAGAAGGTGCTCAGATTGGTGAATCCATCGGATTTGGCAATATTCTGATCCAATCCGCGGAACGAGCCGTCGGCATCCTCAAATACGAACGGATGCTGGAAAGTACGATAAACGGCTGTGTAGAATGTCTCCTTATCGGTCTGTGAAGCCTCAATATGGAATTTATTCAACTGTTCATTCCACAAGGCGACACCTTTTTTGTGGAGAGATTCGAATGTTTCGCCATCCAGCTCTTTCAGATTTTCAAGAGCTCCAGCCGTACTGACTCCAGAAACCGCAGTTTTCACATAAATCGGTTCCCCCTCAGTGGTATTGAAGGTCATCCAGGCCTTGATATCCTTACCCCATGCTTCGAGACTGCTGCGGAACCGTTTGGTGTTGTAGATCACCGGACCGCCATCCTGCATAAAGCCCACCTCTTTGAACGGTTTCGAGAAAGTAGCGGCAAAATAGACATGCCGTTCCGGTCCCCAACCGTGCACGAGCCGTGAGCCGACAATGGTCGAATCGTTCACCAGACGGATATTGGCCCATACACAATCCCAATAGAGAGTATGTTGCAGGTCAATCAGCACAAAGGAGCTATCGCTTTGCGGGAAGGTAAATTTGAAAATACCGGCCCGTACACCCGAGGTCATTTCAGCTTTGGTACCGTAGTCGAGCAGATCGACCCCATAGTAGTTCGGTGAAGCCCATTCGCGGTCATGCGAAAAGCGTGACCGATAACCTGCATCGGGATCTTCGTGAGTTCCCGATTCAAATTTGATCTCGCCTACACCCGGCATAAAGAGGAAATCCCCCAAATCCGGGATACCGGTACCGCTCAGGTGAGTCAGACTGAATCCGAGCAGGGTCGGATGATCATATTTATAGCCGGCCGCTACATCATAATCATCGAAATCGGTATCGGGGCTCATCTGAATCCCGCCGAATGGGATCTGTGCGCCGGGGTAGGTATTACCGAATCCGGCGGTTCCCACCAGCGGACGAACATACTGGGTCAGCTCCTGTTGGGGTACGTCATTGCCGGCCTTTTCGGAACAACCGGCAAGCGGCAACAGCAGTGCGCCGCTGAGCAGCGCCACGGCTTGTCTGAACATGGTTTTCATCATTTATCGGTTTTGTACTAAGATTTTCTACAAATAGCGTTAAACACCTAAGGCGGTTAATCGATTTTACCGCATAAATCCAATGTGTACAATTTGACACACAGCGGTTGATAATCAGTCAAAGATACGATTTTTTCAACAGGTCACGACATCTTTTCCCCGAAACGATGAGGCAGAAAAGATCCGCAAATCAATTTTTCCACCCTCCTTTTTTCATATCGCCTTACCCGAGAAGTCACCTTTCGATTTTTCTTTATCGACACCCTCATGATGAAAATTGAGGCAGGACAAGGGGTTAGAGAAGGTTCACTGACAGGTCCCGATCGGGACGTAAATAAGATGTTGATAACTTTCGTTTCGGGAACCGGAAGATGCGTGAAGTTTGTACTACTTTTATCCAGGCGAAAGGTTCCGGTCATCCTTTTCTTGTGGAGACGGATTAAAAGGGAATCCTGTGAAAGTCAGGAACTATCCCCGTAGCTGTAAGTTCCTTTTTTGTGGAGGGTAGCTCTTTGGCCACTGTCGCTTTGGCGATGGGAAGGCGTACTCTCCGGAACAAGTCAGAAGACCTGCCTGCGCTTTCATTCACGGAGCTTTCGGGTGAAAAAGCCACAGAATTTATACCGTCCTACGATCTTCCGTCTGGTCTGTATTGATCTGTTTGTCGCTGTTTTCACGTTGGCTCCGCACAGAACTGAACAAACACAATAAAAATATATACCGAGATGAATACAGAGATCTACATTACCAAACGTGACGGAAAACGAGAAGCCTTCTCGATTGAGAAGATCAAGAGTGCTATTTCAAAAGCTTTTCTCTCGGTGGGGGGCTTTGCCACCCAAGAGACCTTAACCGGTATCCTTTCACGGCTCAGCATTTCGAACGGCACGACCGTCGAGGAGATTCAGAACCAGGTAGAGGTTGCCTTAATGGCTGAACAATACTTCAGTGTGGCCAAATCATTCATGCTTTATCGCCAAAAGCACCTCGAAGATCGGGAGGTACGCGACAAGTTGGCCTTTTTGATCGACTACTGCAACGCTTCGAACCCAGCAACCGGCAGTAAATACGACGCCAATGCCAATGTCGAAAACAAAAATATCGCGACTCTGATCGGGGAGCTACCCAAGTCGAATTTTATCCGTTTGAACCGCAAGTTACTCACGGACAAAATTAAAATGATGTATGGCAAAGAGGTTGCCGACAAATACATGGACCTGCTCAACCGCCACTTCATTTATAAGAATGACGAAACGAGCCTGGCCAACTACTGTGCCAGCATCACGATGTACCCTTGGCTGCTCAACGGCACGCTCTCAATCGGAGGAAACTCGACCCGGCCGACCAACCTCAAATCGTTCTGCGGCGGTTTCATCAACATGGTATTCATGGTATCGAGCATGTTGAGCGGAGCTTGTGCGACACCTGAGTTCTTGATGTACCTCAACTACTTCATCGGCAAAGAGTATGGTACCGACTACTACCTGCATGCCGACAAGGTGGTCGATCTCTCTAAGAAACAACGTACACTGGACAAGGTGATCACCGACTGTTTCGAACAGATTGTCTATTCGATCAACCAACCTACCGGTGCCCGTAACTTCCAGGCTGTCTTTTGGAACATCGCCTACTACGACAAATACTATTTCGAGAGTCTGTTCGGTGATTTCGTCTTCCCCGACGGTGAAAAACCCGACTGGAATTCTCTCGATTGGCTCCAACGCCGTTTCATGAAGTGGTTCAATGCCGAACGTACCAAAACCGTGCTCACCTTCCCGGTTGAGACGATGGCACTATTGTCAAAAGATGGTGATGTAATGGATCAAAGCTACGGTGATTTCACTGCCGAGATGTATGCTGAAGGACACTCGTTCTTCACCTACATGAGTGACAATGCCGACTCTTTGAGCAGCTGTTGCCGTCTGCGCAATGAGATCCAAGACAATGGATTCAGCTATACGTTAGGTGCTGGTGGTGTATCGACCGGTTCGAAAAGCGTATTGACCATTAACCTCAACCGTTGTATCCAACATGCCACCAACACGGGTATTCCTTATCTCACCTTCCTCGAAGGGGTGATCGATCTGGTACACAAAGTACAGATGGCCTACAATGAGAATCTCAAGGATCTTTATAACAAAGGGATGTTGCCTCTGTTCAATGCCGGTTATATCAACATGGATCGTCAGTACCTCACCATCGGTGTAAACGGTCTGGTCGAGGCAGCCGAGTCGCTCGGTATCGAGATCAATGACAACCCTCGCTATACTGAATTTGTGCAGAATGTATTGGGCCTGATTGAACGTTACAACAAAAAGTACCGCACCAAAGGGGTTATGTTCAACTGCGAGATGATTCCGGCCGAGAATGTGGGTGTGAAACATGCCAAATGGGATCGCGAAGATGGATATGTCGTACCTCGTGACTGCTACAACAGCTACTTCTATCGTGTAGAGGATCCTTCACTGACCATTATCGACAAATTCCGGTTGCACGGCCGCAAATATATCGAGCACCTGACCGGAGGCTCGGCCCTGCACATGAATCTGGAAGAGCATTTGAGCCAACCTCAATACCGTCAGCTGTTACGCGTGGCTGCACAAGAGGGTTGCAACTATTTCACATACAACATCCCCAATACAGTCTGCAACGACTGCGGACACATCGACAAACGTTATCTGAAGGCCTGCCCCAAATGTCAAAGCAAAAACGTCGATTATCTTACTCGCGTAATCGGTTACATGAAACGGGTCAGCAACTTCTCGCAAAGCCGTCAGGCAGAAGCCGCAAAACGCTACTACGGTCATGCTTAAATTTGCCGGATACGACATCGTTTTTCAGGAGATTCCCGATGAGGTGACGCTGGCTATTTCAATCTCCGGCTGTCCGAACCGTTGTCCGGGCTGTCACAGTCCGCAGCTACGGGAGGATATCGGCGAACCATTGACAGAAGAGACGCTGACAGCGCTTTTGGAACGGTATCGGGGAGCTATCACCTGTGTCTGCCTGATGGGCGGAGACGGTGATCCCCAAGAGGTGGGGCGTATTGCCCGCTTCCTGCATCGGCAACAGACAACGCCAGTCAAGGTAGGATGGTATTCGGGTCGTCAACAGTTGCCACAAGGCTTCTCCCTGGAAGGTTTCGAATACATCAAACTGGGACCATACATTGAAAGGTTGGGTGGGTTGAAGGCACCGACTACCAATCAACGTCTTTACCGAATTGGCGCTGATGGCACGATGCAAGACATCACTTATCGTTTCCAACGAAACTAAACCACCATCAACCAAAAAAAGATTTTCTGATCATACATCTCACAATAAAAGCCCCGGATTATTCGGGGCTTTTATTGTGTGGATATATGGTAAACTTCATTCATCATTCCATAATTTTAGATGTAATGCGAATTCAACATGAAGGCAATATGTTGAAAACGGGTACCGTCCGATAAAAAGCCTTAAACTTTCAAAGATTTTCTTACATTTGTAACGCAAATTCTTTTTTACTATGACATTAGCAGAAAAGAATTTTATTAAGAAGACTCCCGCCAAGGGCTTTAGAAGACATTTTTCATTGACGGATCGTCTCAATAAAACTCAAGTGACACCAAACACAGTGCGATTTGCCCGCAACACCCAAACATGATTCACCATTGTAACAACACTTTTCATTATCTATAACCATTTGATTTAAAACCGAAAAATGACCAAAAAACTACTTCCGCTACTCGCGTTGCTGGCATTGGCCAGCTGTACGGGCCAAAGCAAGAAAGATGTCGAACTGACCACACCTTCGGCGCTTCAACTCGAATTCATGGACAATGAAATCGGTGCTTTTTTCCATTTCACAACCAACACCTACACAGGAGCTGAACATGGTGATGGTTCTGCATCGGTATCGGTGTTCAATCCCACCAAGATCGATCTCGATCAATGGATGCAGACGGCCAAAGATATGGGAGCAAAATACGCCATCCTGACTGCACGCCACGAGGACGGATTTTGCTTATGGCCGACCAAAACCACCGATTACAACATTAGCAACTCGCCATGGAAAGACGGGAAAGGCGACCTTGTCAAAGATTTTGTTGAGGCCTGCCGCCGTCATGGTTTGAAACCGGGTCTCTATTTTTCACCCTATTTCAATGCACATGCAGCCTTCCATCCTACCGACGACAAGGTAACCTGGGGTAAAAAATGGGACAGCCTTGTCAGAGTCCGTCTCCAGGACTCAACCTTCCTCAAAGAGTTCTGTCAGTTGGATATGGATCAGATCACCGAATTGATGACCAATTACGGCCCGATTTACCAGGTTTGGATGGACCACTGGAGCGACAACATGAACTGCGACTCGGTAACTGCCATCATTCGCAGACTGCAACCGGATTGCATCATGACCGGTCCTGATATCCGCACTCCGGGTAATGAAAAGAGCACTGCGCTGTACCCCTCTTGGAACGCCGTATTCACCAAAGACAGCACAAATGGTTCTCGTGCTGTAGAATTGGTACCAGCAACCGACGGCCCGAACGAATACGGTCTGTTGGAGACAGCCAAAGTATCCGGACATCCTTACGGCAAATTCTGGAGAAACGTTGAAACACCTACAGCCGACATCTTTAACCACGGCGGCTGGTTCTGGCACGGTCCTCAGATTCCAATGTCAATGGAGGAGCGTATCGAGGCTTTCTACCGTTCAGTTGGTTTGGGTGCTACTATCTTGATCAACCTGCCTCCCGACCAGGATGGTTTGATTCCTGCCGAAACCGTAGCAGATGCCAAAGCATGGGGTGATACCATCCGCAAAATGTTCTATGGCCCCTACATCGCTGAAACCACTGAAACGCAACAAGGTAACGAGGTTGAGCTTTCTTGGGAGACTCCATGCCGTATCGACCATGTCATGTTGATGGAGAATCTGGCAAACGGACAGAAAGTTGCCAAATATACTCTCGAGGCCTTTGTGGACGGTCAATGGCAACCTGTAACTCCGGCCAACCAATTCAAATATTGTCCGGAAGGTTTCAATAACAATCCAGGCTTCGAAACAATCGGTCACAAGAAGATTGATCGTATCGTTCCGGTGGTTACCAATCGCATGCGTTTCCGTTGCACGGAAGCTGTCGCTAAGCCGGTTGAAATTGCCAAATTCGCCGTATGGAATCTTGGCCAGGACGCTCCTGCTACCGCTACCGAAGCTACCGCACAAGCCAAATAAGCATGTACTATAATCTATAAATCGTACAAACAGACGGGAATTTTTAATCAAATTAAGCTTATCCCCCTGTTATATGGATCTACAGGCAGCCTCAACGGCTGCCTGTTTTTCATTGCAGCGATCAGGCTTTTTCAATTCAAAAAAAGCCTATTTTTGCAACGCGATTTGATCCCAACCTATTTTCGGACAGTTCGTTCTGAATGAATTATGGCCACAACGCAGATCGGCATTACAAAGCCTCAACGGCCGCATGTAAAACGTTTAACCGATCAGCCAAATTCATATCAACACATTACAGAGCCAACCGATCCGCTAAATATTGGGTCTCTGGTGTAACAAGGCAATTCTAAAATCATCCATTATGCAAACGAAAAAAGCATACATCGGCCATTTAGCCATGTTTGGCGCCAATCTGTTGTGGGGAGTAATGACTCCTTTGTCAAAAGCCGTTTTACAAAACGGCATGGTCAGCCCTTTTTCCTTAACCACGCTGCGAATGGTCGGGGCTGCTGCTGCCTTCTGGATTTTATCCATCTTCACTCGACGTGAACATGTTCCGCCACATGATTTGGCCATGCTTTTTTTCGCAGCAATGCTGGGGGTAACGATCAACCAAGCCTGTTTCATTGCCGGCGTCGGATTGAGTTCGCCGATTGATGCGTCGGTAATCACGACCACCACCCCTATTCTCACGATGATTTTAGCAGCCCTTTATCTGAAAGAGCCCATTACATCCAAGAAGGTTTTAGGCATCTTCAGCAGTGCCATTGGAGCGCTTATTCTCATCTTCAGCGCCCGCACGCTCAGTACATCGGCAGGTCAAAGTGGCATCTTCGGCGATCTGCTTTGTCTGACTGCCGAAATCTGTTTTGCCTGCTACTGCGTCTTTTTCAAAGATCTGATCAGCCGTTACTCGGCAGTCACCCTGATGAAATGGATGTTCACCTATGCATCAATATGCTGCATACCTCTGTCTTATAGATCATTGGCTGCGATTGATTTCGCATCATTACCCTTAAACATCTATGCCGATATTGCTTTTGTTGTCTTTGGCGCCACCTTCATTGCCTACCTGCTGGTACCGATTGCTCAACAACGATTGCGTCCGACTTTAGTTACGATGTATTGTTATGTTCAGCCCACTGTAGCGACCATTTTAGCAGTGATTTGGAGCATGGATAAGTTTACACCGAGCAAAGTGATTGCCATTATTTTAGTCTTTGGAGGTGTCTATTTGGTCAATCGGAGTAAATCTCGGGCCCAAATGGAGGCAGAAGAGCTGGCAGCCTCACAAGCTCATTCGCAGGCCACTGCTCAACCGACAGCTATCGCAGACTCCGATACCACATCGTCCAGCGGTACAAATACTCACAATCTCGATAAGCAATAACTTCACAAATACTCTGTGTTAGGACTCAATTCCAGGAACGTTAAGCTACACTGCCCCAAGCGATCGCTTCCAGGCAACGATTGAGTTCCCCATCCAGCATAAAACCAAGCAGCCGATTGTATAAATAACAATCGGCTGCTTGGTTTTCTTATATACGGCTTTAAACCCTCACAATACATCTTCGAACTGATCAGCCCAATAGGCCCAAGAAGGACACACCTATTCGCTTACCCTCAACATTCTTCGATGCACTATGTAATTATTACTAAAAAGTTAGGGATCGACACATTTCAGTTCTCAGCAAGTGATCTTTAAACGCAGGCAAGATTAGGGTTGCTGCCCCGTACAACGAAAATATTTCTGTAGAACCAGTAATGAAATCAATCTTTCACGCTTTTTATCCTTGAATTGAGCGATGTATTCATGTGCATGGCGGGCTATAGCTTCCGCCTCTTCGGGATGGTCAATGTAGTATTGCAATCGTTCCGGGAGGTCAGAATAGTCCTTCTTAATCTCAATATAGTGGTAATTCGGGATCAACGAGCCCTCCATAAACCAGGTTTCATAAGTCGGACGAGGCATTACCGCAATTGAGTTGGTGGACATGACCCATTTCAGGCAGGTAGCCACATCATTGCCCTCCAAAGAGACAACAAACTTATACACCAGATGATCATACAGCGTTATCTTCTTTTTAACCCATTCTGGTGGATCATCGGGCAGTGGCGAAATGATACCGGTATCGCACATCGGGTGGCCAAAATACATCTGAACAAACCTTCTGCGATGCGGTTTCTCGGAAATACTCAAACGGAAGATAGCCTTATCCATTTTCTTCCGGAACGGAATATGATCTTTGATGAAGGTAAAATGACGCACCTTATCGAGATTCAGCAGCACGGAATTGGCAATATCGCCCTCAATCGGACGACTTTTCACAATTGACGGCACAGGAGGAACGTGGGTCACATCGCCAAACAGATAACACCATTTTAACGAGTCGCTGAACCAGCGGGTAAACTCATAGCTATCGAAAAAATAGGTCGAACCGGCATCTCCGAATTTATGCAGAGCTAAAGGTTTGGCACACGTGGGATCAAGCGGCACAACTCCCTGCAACCGATTATAATATTCGACCCGTTTCAAGATATAGTCTTTGTCGGGACGTTTGTCCAACTCTGCCAGCACTTTATTCAGCCGGCGATGCAGCCAAACCTTTGGCGTAATATAACGGATCAGATTTTTAGAAAAATAGGCCAAACGGTTGTTTGTCCCTTTACCAATGTGGGGCAGATGCATACCGAGGAGGATTAAGTGTTCATTACCAAAGATAACAAAACTCTCCTATTTTCACATCAATTCGACCAATAAAATAATCTCCATGCCACTACTGTACCGGACAAAGCTGTTACCGCTAATCCCTTTAGACTCCCCCACAAAAAAACGCCTCCTTATTGAGGCACAACCCTTTGCCGCAACTACAACTTTTATTCCTCCCTGAATACAAAACATGCCGGCCAAGGCATTTTATCGTATCCTGATACGACCCATGCCCTTTACACAATACAAGATATGACTCTATGGAATTATCGGATTTGAACCGTTCGGGTAGCATGGTCAAACAGCAGATGTCCATCCCGGAACAAACGATCGATATTTCCGGCATCGATCATCTCTTGCGGAGAGCCGTAAAGGAATTTACCTTGATCGATCATGACAATCGGATCGCACAACTCCAGCGCAACATTCAGGTCATGCGTCGAAAAGAGAATCGTTTTACCCTGTTCCCGGGCCAAAGATCTCAGTAGCAAGACGATCTCATACTTATTGGGGAGATCCAAAAAAGCGGTTGGCTCATCAAGCAGAATAACCGGCGTATCTTGTGCTAACGAACGGGCAATCATCACACGCTGACACTCTCCATCACTGAGCGTACTGACGTTTTTTTCGCCAAAAGCCTCCATGCCCACCAGACGTAACGACTCTTGGACAATCTCTCGATCCTCATCCGTAAGACTTCCAATCCAGTTGGTATAGGGCGCACGACCTAATCCCACGATATTATTCACCTTCAAATTGCTGGCTCGTACATTTTCGGTCGACACGAAGCTGATTCGTGCGGCAATTTCCCGTTGTGACAGTGTATGCACCGAATCTCCTCCAATCAGGATCTGTCCATGTAACGGTTTGAGTAACCCCATGACGGTTCGCAAAAGCGTACTCTTTCCGGTTCCGTTACGACCGATCAGTGCAGTGAGTTCTCCCCGGTTAAAAGAGAGATCGACATGTTCAAACAGAGTACGCCCGGGATATCCCAATGCGAGATCCTGCAGTTGAATAGTATGGTCGGTTGCTGACATGAGAGACGGAATTAGAAAATTTTGCGATTGCGGACAATGACCAGCACAATGATCGGAATACCCAACAACGCCGTGATCGTATTAACCGGGAGGACCATTTCATGCCCCGGTAATTGAGCAATAATATCGCACAACAGCATCGTGACGCTGCCCATCAACATCGAAGCCGGCATCAAAACCCGATGATCGGCATTTCCGGTCAGCATTCGTGCCACATGCGGTACCGCAATCCCGATGAAGCCGATCGGGCCACAAAACGCCGTAACGGTACCCGCCAACAAGGTTGTACTGGCAAAAAGCAGGAAACGAATCCAACGGATATTGAGGCCCATTGTCCGGGCGTAATTCTCGCCCAACAGAAGCAGGTTGAGCGGTTTAATCAGATAGATCGAAAGGGCCAGGCCCGCCACAACAATACCACTCATCAAACCCAGTTGTTGAAGCGAAACACCACTAAGGCTACCCATGGTCCATACGACGAATGATTTGAGGGCCGAATCCGGGCTTAGGTATTGCAGAATCTGGACAATGGCAGAAGCAGCACTGCCAAACATCATACCCAGAATCAGAATAGCCATAATGTCCTTAAGTCGTACCGAGACCGCCATGATAACGGCCAAGATCAATGCTGCCCCAATCCAAGCCGAGCCCACCACACCGATATTGCGCAGGGTTTCCGAAGCAACCGACACACCCAACAGAGGCGCTCCCAACAAGAAAAGAGACACACCGAGACTGGCACCCGAACTGATACCCAACACATAAGGGCCTGCCAACGGGTTCCGGAACAACGTTTGCATCTGCAGCCCGCTTGCAGAGAGAGCGGCACCTACAACCAGAGCTGTAATGGCTTTAGGCAACCGAAAGTGCGTTACAAGTATCCGGGTTTGAGGATCGACCTCCTGACCCAGGATCACCCCCAACACCTCTTTAACCTGCAAGGAGACCGATCCCAACAACAGGCTGGCAACAAACAGAATGACCAGCAACAGGGACAACAGAATAAAACAGAGTATCGTTCGGTCTTTCATGCAGAAATGTCTATATCAATTTGAACCGTTTAATTTGGACTGGGTTTAATCCAGAAAACTTTTCGTAGTTATCTTTAGTAAAGCTGTGTTACCCCTTAACAGAACACTCTTTAATGGAGTTTTACTAAAAGTATTTTATTTACTCATCCTGTCCCTTAGCCCACAATTTATCCCAAGCAGAAGGGGAGGCATTGCTCTATTTTAGCTGATGGAAATAGAACAGCTCATGGTCTGGCAGCAACTCGGGATGTAAAATGCGAATCATATCTTTGAGCGTACGATCGGGATAGAGGGCCCCGGATTCCCAAAAGTCGCTTCCTCCACTTGGCGTAATACGAGCATTGTTATTAAATACGTGATTTTCGCGTACCGGCTTGATCGACTCAAAACGGGGGTTCATCGCCCGCAACTCCGCTAAAGAGGTAGCCATACCGGGACTGAGCCAATAGTCAGCTTTCGAAGCGGTTACAAAAGCGGTTTCAGTACTGATTGGGCGACTCTGATCCGAATCCACGCCACGGCAGGCATAATCACCTCCCGCATCCTCGATCAAACGCACCATATAGCTACGGTCTCCGGGAACAAACCAAGAGTCCTGCCATGGCGCATTCAGCATTACTTCAGGACGCTGGTCAACTTGCGCCACCAACTCTTTTGCTCGATTATATTCCGTGCAAATACTGTCAAAAATAGCGGTTGCTCTTTGTCCTTTATCGACAAATTCACCAAACAACGTGATCCATTCGGCCCGTCCCAAAGGATTGTTCTCAACATAATCGCCAATATAGATCGTCTGCAGGCCTAGCTCGTTCAGTTTCGCTGTAAGTGCATTTTCGCCGGTAATTCCGTACAGGAACACAACATCGGGCTGCAAAGCGACTACTTGCTCGAAATTCAAACTGTTATCATATCCAGTTTCGACAATCTCTCCGGCAGCAATTCGTTCCCGAATCTGTTTGGAATAGATAAAGTTGGTTCCTGAAATGGCTCGAATAATAGTGTCTGCTTCCAAAGCCTCCAAAAAAGCCACATAGGAAGAGGACATACACACAGCTTTGCGAATCGGGGTCGGAACCGTTATGCCATCAAAATCTGCCGGAGCCTTTCCCCCATCCCGAGAGAGAAAAATCCATTGCGAAACACTGTCAGCCCCCTGCCATGGATTGATGATATGGATCATCGTACTCTTTCCGTGACGGAACATCTCAAAGCCAGAGGCATATCGAGGGGTATAAAGTGTATCGAGAGACTCGGAGTTACGACTGTTTTTGCTGGCCGAACCTCCACACGAGGAGAGCAGCACAACACACAAAAGCAGACAAATAATCGTAGATCGGCGCATAAAGTAAAAACTGAGCATGATGTATTCGGGGCAGATCTATTTCGGCGGCTGATTATCGTAAATCAGATAATCAATTCCCAACATTAACAACAACAGGAAATTGGGGATTGAACCGGTAACTGCACCGTGGATCAAAATATAAAGCAGTGCCGTATAGGTAACCAAACGCACCTTGGCATTGCGATTGAGCTGCTTGAAATGGCGGATATCACGAATCGCAGTAGGCAGATTGCGCAACAGATAAACGCCTATGGCACAAAGCGCAATGATCAATCCTGCGGTGGGATACTTACTGTGCAACAGTGCACCCACGACAATGACAACGACAACCAGTTGGATCAAGGTTTTCGAAGAAATTTTCATTTGTCGAAAGTTTTTAGGCACATTTCGGGCATGGCAGAATATTTTTCAACCAACGCCAGATATTTGATTGCCAACACTGTGGCAGATTGTACAATAAAAAAACGGTGGGAACAAAGTTACAATAAAAATCTTTTTTTTAGATTTGTTACACTGCATTTTGGAATCTGACACCATGCCTTGTTTATCATCTAAAAGTCGAATTTTACCTGCCTCGCCCATCCGCAAACTGGTTCCTTATGCCGAAGCGGCAGCACGACAGGGGGTCAAAATATACCATCTGAACATCGGTCAACCCGATATTCCAACGCCTCAAATCGCTATCGATGCGGTCAAAGGGATTCAAGATAAAATTTTTGCTTACGGACATTCGGCCGGATTGGAGTCCTATCGCCGTAAACTGGTGGGTTACTACCAAAGCGTTGGGATCGATCTGACTTACGAAAACTTGATCATTACCAACGGCGGATCCGAAGCGATCTTTATGGCCCTTTCGATCTGCCTCGACGAAGGGGACGAGGTGCTGATTCCTGAACCTTTTTACGCCAATTACAACGGATTTGCGGTTGAAGCCGGTGTCCAGGTCCGTACCATACCTTCATCGATTGAAAACAATTTCGCACTGCCTCCCATCGAGGAGTTTGACCGCCATATCACCCCTCGAACTAAAGCGATCCTGATCTGCAACCCGAACAACCCGACCGGTTATCTCTACTCCCAGAACGAGTTGGAACAGTTGCGGGATATTGTACTCAAGCACGACATGTTCTTAATATGTGACGAGGTCTATCGGGAGTTCTGTTATGATGGTGCCAAACATTTTTCAGGGATGAACCTCAAAGGAGCCGAGCAGAATGTCATCATGATCGACTCTGTATCGAAACGGTACAGCATGTGCGGAGTCCGTTTGGGAGCTCTTGTTACTCGAAATCGGGAGGTACTCGATGCCGCATTGCGTATGGGACAGGCCCGTCTTTGTCCTCCCTACTTGGCACAGGTAGCCGCTATTGCCGCACTCGATACACCTCCAAGCTATTTCCAGGAAGTACACGATGAGTATGTCGTTCGTCGCAACTGCATCGTCAAGGCTCTGAACGCAATCGAAGGGGTCTATTGTCCAACTCCACGTGGCGCTTTTTACTCCATCGTCAAATTACCGGTCGATGATGCCGATCGGTTTGCACGTTGGATGCTCGAAGAGTTCCGGTATAAGAATCAGACTGTAATGTTGGCACCAGCAGCGGGCTTTTATGCAACCCCGGGACTTGGACGGAACGAAGTCCGCATCGCGTACGTGCTCAAATGTGAGGATCTGTTGGCTGCTGCTGAGTGTATCCGTGAAGCTCTAAAAGTCTATCCAGGAAGAAGTATTTAATAAAACAGCCAGTTGTTCTTCCCTAAAGGACTATTTCATTAACATCTGCAAAATATCCACAAAGGGCTGCTCGATTGAGCAGCCCTTTGTGGATAGAGGGATCTGTCTTCTGACAAATCGACTGAGCAAGATGATGTAAACTGAAGTTTACAACCTTTTCTATATAAAGAGATTAGTAGACATTCGTCTGCGGAGTGAAACTGGTCCAACCGTTCATCCAGTTATCCGCTTCAGCATCGCTCTTGAAAGCACCGGCGAAACCTGAATCCGTGAAACCATCGGCAGCAGGTACAGACAACAACGGGCTACCTGCTTTAGGTCCATAGTTAGGATTAGCCAGCAGACTGTTGGGCTGATTCAAACCGAGTTCGGCAATCGTTTCGAAAATTTTATTACCACGCTCTGCAGCCAACAGATATGCATGTGAGAATGAGATTTCGCCTTCGGTAAAGTTTTTCCCGTCTGCTGAACGGCTGTCCTGCCATTTCTTATTGATATCACTACCCAGGATACCGAAACTTTGTGCAGTCTTGTTATCAAATTTTGCATCTGCCGCATTATCCTGATAACCTGCCAGGAAGATATTTTTGAATGTGCTTCCAGTAGCTGTAGCATTCTCTTGCGTACCGGCCAATTTGTCATTTTCGATCATTACACCAACCGGATACCCTGCGATCACTGCATTTTGCAACGACAGACGTGAGTTGCGACGAATCTGTACACCTGCCTGATACTGACCCAAACGCGAACCATTGTTCGGGAAAAGTCCGCCACCGTCAATGTATGCAGCACCGGGATTGCTGACATCGTATGAGGTATTGAAGAAGGTTTCATCCTGAGCCATCGGGCCGATCAGCGTAACGTTGCAGAAACGAGCTGTAGTATAGGGTTCAACGGTTTTCGCATCAGCATTGTTATCCGATTCAAAGCTATTCGAGAGCGATTGGTCGGCAATTTTCGGATGGCGTACTGCCAAAGCGTACTGTACTTTACCCGAGAAGCCGTTATCCGTATCGAAGTCATCATCCCAACCGTGGTAAGACACCAAATATTTGTAATCTGCCGTTCCGCCAAACCATTCGTATGAATCATCGTTCGAATAGGATACCTGCAAATGGTCGATTTTGGTTCCGCTACCGACTGAACCGAAAGTGATACCATTGATCTCCTGGTCCGTTTTGAACGGATAGCCGGCAAATTCGACACGAACATATTGCAATTCTCCTGAGTTGTCGGCATCGTCATCACCACCATGTTTGGTGCGAGGACCTCCTTCGATCTGCATTTCGTTCAGGTTGTTTTTGGCCTTACCGCAAATAATGATACCGCCCCAGTCTCCGGGTCTGCGAGATCCGGCAGGCTGTTCAGACGTAAAGACGATAGGTTTTTGAGCTGTTCCCGTAGCATGGATTTTACCACCACGCTCAATAATCAGTGCTGCTTTGGTGTCTTTGTCTCCGAGAATAACCGTACCGGCAGGAATCGTGATCGAAGAGCCATCGGTAATATATACCCAACCGCGAAGCAAATATTTTTTAGAAGCATCCAACGTCACATGACCTTTGAACGGATACTCTTGGTTGCCATTGCCAAGGTCATAGGTGTTGGGGATCAAGTTACCGGCGTTATCGCGACTCTGTTGGGTGCCGAGCGTCGTATAATACTCGCTACTGCCATTGCTGCCGCCGTCTCCGCCGTCACCACCGTCACCGCCTTCACCACCTGAATTTTTTTCACAGCTGACCGCAAATACGGCCATGGCTGCCATAAGCAAAAGAGAAAACTTTTTCATGGATTTCATGTTAAACTGTTGTTTTAAATTGAGTTCGTTTGATTTCATATGAAGAGTTTCGTTGTAAAAGATACTCCGTAGTCAAAGCTCACCGGATTTAGAAGGTCGCCACCACTGTCAAGAAGAATGAACGCCCAGGATTGTAGCTTTTTGTAACCTGTTCACGATGTTCAGTCGCACCGTCTGCTGTAGTGAAAGTCGGGAACTGTTTGAAGCTGATATTTTCGGCCAACAGGTCACGTCCGGACAATTTTAACTCGAACACTTTCGAAATGCGTTGTGAAAGGGTGATGTCCACAGCATTACGGGGCATCTCATAAATGTCGGGAATCGTGTTGTTTTGAGTATTGCCCTGAGAGTCTGCCGTACGTCCGATTCCAACGATACGTTTACCGATTCGGTTATACAGGATGGCTGCCGAGAACCCGATCCGATCATTCTGATAGAACAGACCGGTATTGATCAGGTAGGGAGATTGGCCCTGCATGGGACGGTCGTGCTCGATACCATCTGCCGGGAAGTGGACATTACTTTTGATCCAGGATGCGTTGAACGCCAGGCTAAAGTTACGCATGCCCAAAAACGAAAGGTCTTTTTTGAGATCCAGTTCCAAACCGTACAGATCGGCTGACAAGGCATTCTGGAAAGAGTATATGTAGGATCCGCCTGCATCCGTATAGGTCCACTCGATCGGGTTTTTGAAGCGTTTGTAGAATGCGCCCAACGAGATAATCTCCCCGGATGCCACATACCATTCATAACGCAGATCGATATTTTGGATCACAGCCTGTTTGAGGTTAGGGTTACCCATGACCAAACTATACATATCGAAATCTTCGTAAGTGGACGGTGACAACTCCCGGAATTCAGGACGGTTGACAGTCATACCATATGCAAGACGCAACAGCGATTTTTTATTGAAATTGTAAGTAGCGTTCAGTGATGGCAGCAGATTGATGTAATCGTACACGCGTTTTGTGTTGCTTACGTTACCGAAAGAGGTAACGGCCGTACGGAACATCTCCAGGCGTGCTCCAGTGTAAATGTTGAATTTGCCCAGGGGAATATTGAAAGCGGCATACACAGCCTCCAGATGATTGTTTGCCTTGTAGTTGTCCGTGGGTTCACTCTGGTCGTTGATGTGAATTTTGTCCACGCCCAGATTAGACGGAACCATAATTTCCCAAATCGGCAGTGAAGCAAAGCCCTGGGGCAGATCGGCGTCTATATCCCATTTGTATTCGAAAGCACGGGTTTTGTAGGTACGGGTCTTGTATTCGCCATATATACCGGCTCTCAGTTCGATGGGGTTTTCGGACGATGGATTCAACGGCTGACTGAGGTTGGCTGCAGCTGACGCAATATGCTCGTCCAGAGAGATGAAATCACGTGAGATAAATGACTGATCGATCTGATATTGGTCAATACCGTTGCTTGGGTCCTTTTGACGTTCGACTATCCGACGATCCGGTTGACGTTTGTTGGCATAAGAGTAGCTGGCATTCCAGTCTATCCGCGTCTGACGGATACGGTGTTCACCGGCAAACTGTCCGGTATAGCTTCCTCGCGATGTATAAAGGAACTCCTCTTTCTGTTGGTCATAGTACCCGCTGATATTTTGGAAACCCTCCCTTTCGGTATAACGGTTACGTCCCAACTGATTGAATATATTGCGAAATTCATATTTGTTGATATGATCTTCATCTTTTGGAGCCGGCACGTACGAAAGATTCAACATGGCACCCAACTTCACATCGTTGGTATATTGATTGTCGGTGTATTTATATGAATAGTTTTTAGTGTCCTCGATACCGTTGTATATGCCGTACCGGGAGTTTTCCATGTCGAGGAAACTTTTGTTCGTGTTGCTGTAATTCAAAGCCCCGACCAAACCGATTTGATCTCCATTCTCACGATTGAATTTACGATTGATCGCAAAATTGAATTTTTGATCCCATAATGGACGACGGCTTTTGACGCGCCACTCTTCGCGGAAACCGTTTTTCGTCACTTTGTCAACCTGCTCCGCATTGCCATCATCAACACGGGCCGGTACATTATCGTTAAGATCACGACTGGCGCTTCCAAAGCCGAAAGCATCGGCGACACCACCCGGATTATATTTGAAATCATGGAAATGGGTCATACTGTTGAACCCGGTAGTATAAGAGAACTGCAACGAGTTTTTCTCGGGCAGGATTTTCGTACGGATCAGCACAAATCCTCCGGAGAAATCACCCGGGATCTCCGGTGCAGGCGACTTAACGATCATCATGTTATCAAGCTGGCTGCTGGGAAGAATGTCAAAAGAGAACGAACGGGTATCCGCTTCCGAGCTTGGTACAGCTCCACCGTTGATCCATACATTATTATATCGTTGGGCAAGGCCACGTACCACCACAAACTTGTCATCCAGAATAGAGATTCCGGGGATTCGGCGCACCACCTCGGCTGCATCGCGATCTTGGGTTTGTGCAATTGCCTGAGCCGATGTTCCGCTGGCAACCAGTGACATTTCACGCATCTGTGAAAGCACTCCTGCATCAGAATTGACTTTACGGGTGGCAACCACCACTACATTGGCGAGTTCGCTGACCTCTTCGACCAACTCCACGTTCAGTGCAGTCGATTCGCCACCTTTAATAGTTAAAGGTTCGGAAACAAATGTTTTAAAAGAAAGAAATGAGATTCGAACTGTGTAGTTTCCCTGAGGCAGATCTTGTAACAGAAATTTTCCATCGAGATCGGTCGAGGTGCCGATTGTAGTACCCTCGATGGACACACTTGCTCCGATAACAGGTTGCTTGCTTTTGGCCTCCAGAACGGTTCCATAAATAATACCGTTGGAAGTTTGTGACATGGCTACGGTAGCCAGCAGTAGAAAGATCAAAGTGAATAAAAAACGACTAAATCTTTGTTTCATTGCGACTTTGTTTGATAAATCTGTCTGTTTTCGCCGCAAAAATATGGGTGTCGTATTGACGAAATATTAACTTCTTGCTACATATCTGTTAATCTTAATTGATCTTAGTGTTAAGATGTTAATTTGTGGTAAAGTTCGATCACAAACAATAAAAACCTCTTTTTTGCATTATATTTGTTTGAAGGGAGATTTATTTCTGATTGCATATCAAAAAAGTTGTTGAATATGAGTAATGGAGTCCGCATTCTTTGGGTAGATGATGAAATAGACCTGCTGAAACCGCATATCCTGTTTCTAAAAGGAAAAGGATACGAAGTAGAGACAGCCAACAATGCATACGATGCGATCGATATGGTCGGATCGCATCCTTATGATCTGATCATTCTCGATGAGATGATGCCAGGCATGACCGGTCTCGAGACACTGCCCAAAATCAAAGAGATACGCCCCACAACACCGGTTATCATGGTAACCAAGAGTGAAGAGGAGAACATTATGGATAAGGCCGTGGGCTCCAAAATCGCCGACTACCTGATCAAACCGGTTAACCCCAATCAGGTGCTGTTGTCAATCAAAAAGAACGTTCACAGTCAGCAGTTGGTTTCCGAGCAGAGCATGGCGGATTACCGCAGTCAGTTCGGTGAAATTGCCTCGGCATTGGGACAAGCCAGAACCTTTACGGATTGGGCTGCTATCTATAAACGGCTGGTAGGTTGGGAGGTCGAACTGACCGATTCCACCGACACGGGTATTCGCGAAATTCTTGCATTCCAAAAGAATGAAGCCAATAACGAGTTCAGCAAATTTGTTCGAAACCACTACCTGAGTTGGTTCTCAGATCGGGATCAGGACACGCCGGTATTGTCACACAATCTGATGAAGTCAAAAGTTTTTCCGGTAGCCGATGCAAACCCCAAAACCGTCTTTATCTTGATCGACAACTTCCGTTACGACCAGTGGCGGGTGATCCACCCTATTTTGCATAATCTGTACGAGGTGGCGCAAGAGGACTTTTATTGCAGTATTTTGCCCACCGCTACCCAATATGCCCGTAATGCGATTTTTGCCGGACTAACTCCGTTAGCCATTGATAAAATCATGCCCAATTTGTGGCTTAACGATAACGAAATGGGCGGCAAGAACCGCCACGAGGAAGATTTCCTCAAGCGGCAAATGCAATCGCAGGGACGGAACGGCAAACTCTTCTTTGACAAGATCATTCGTTCGGATGCCGGGAAACGGCTGTTGGACAACATCGAGAAGGTACACCAGGCCGATTTCTCCGTGATTGTGTTCAATTTCCTCGACATGTTGTCGCATGCCCGTACCGAGACCCAGATCATTCGTGACTTGGCTGAAGACGAGGCGGCTTTCCGGTCGTTGACCCGCTCTTGGTTCGAACATTCCGATCTGTTATTGTTACTCAAAATGTTGGCAGAACGAGGACACACCGTGATTCTTTCATCGGACCACGGCACAGTCCGTGTCAACAATCCGGTTAAGGTGGTTGGTGACCGTGAGACATCACCGAACCTGCGTTACAAAACAGGCCGCAACCTCAACTTTAACCCCAAAGAGGTGTTTGCCATCACCAAACCCGAATTGGCCCACCTGCCCAAATCCAACATTACCTCAACCTATATCTTTGCTTATAATCGGGATTTCTTCGTCTATCCGACCAATACGAACCAATACGTTCGCTATTACGACAACACCTTCCAGCACGGAGGCATCTCGATGGAGGAGATGATTGTTCCCTTTATTGTACTGAAGCCGAGATAGTCGAATTTCTGTACAAAGAGGACCTCGGGAACGTGTCAGTTACCTTTCTAACGATATAGAAGTTGATTTAACGTGTTATTGATTTCGATAAAAAGACTTCGATAGCACAACTTACATCGTTCAAAAGGACGCACACAGATTGCCACCAATACCACAGTCAAGGTTATGTAAAGCATAGCTGCCTTCCTCAAAATGGCAGATTACCATGTAAATTGGTTTATCTGATCAGTTTGCCACAAGCCCACAATAAGAAACGGGAGACAATGTATGGGGAAAGGTGGTTCTTCGAAAATAGTTTGTATTTTTGTCGCAGGAGGATCGTCTCGCAACCGGATTCACAATCACGGTAGATGGACATCAAATTCGGAAGCAGAGCTATCCATGAATCAATCGACCAATGAAGACAATTAAAGTAGATGGAGTAGGTGATCTCCGTGATGCAGCGGAGGAGATTCTTGAATCGTTAGAAGGACGCACCATTGTTGCTTTCCGAGGAGAGATGGGGGCAGGAAAAACCACCCTGATCCGTGAGATATGCGAACAGTTGGGCGTGACTGATACGGTAACCAGCCCCACTTTTGCTATTGTCAATGAGTACAAAGATCGGGATATGCGCCCGATCTATCACTTCGATTTTTATCGGATCAACCGGATCGAAGAGGCTTTCGACTTCGGTTACGAAGAGTATTTCTATAGCGGCAATCTCTGTTTGGTCGAATGGCCTGAAAAGATCGAGCCCTTAATGCCTGAAGAGGGGGTAATGACCGTTCGAATCGAGGTAACAGGCGAAGAAGATCGTGTAATCTCGATCGACTAACGCTCCTCGATCACGCCTTGCATGATTTTACCAAGCGGTGTTGTAAGACGCCTGCATGGAATCGGCATTTATCGATATCGTTGTTTTGTACGTGCGAAAGCAAGACACAATAGGCATTCTGACATCATCAAAAGAACCTCCAGCAGTCCCATATCAGAAAATGGAGATCCCTGCTACGAAACATTAAGTAGGTTTATACAAAGGAAATCTTGTAGAATAAAATCATCAGTAGGTTGATCTTATTCCTCGACAAATAACAATAAAGGACAGCATTGTAGCTGTCCTTTATTGTTTCAAATAGATTGCCTCTCCGATGTATCCATTGTCATATATCCAGGATAGAGACAACCTGTTCCTTTGGTCGGATTTGCAACTCGCAAACCTATTCCCGTGTCAGCACACCACCGACCACCGGTTGACCATTTTCGAGCCGTTGTTTACGCAACAAGGCCTCCAGGAAATAGTAATCGGCATATACGATCGGCACGTCAATTTCAGAGCCATTGGGCTTGTGTCCCGTACTGGATCGCAACAGGAAACCGTGCATCGTCCCGGGTGCAACCAAATAACTCTTTGACAGGTTATTAATAATACTATCGGCTACAGCCCGGTATTTCAGGCTATCTGCTGAATAGGTGGACAATTCGTACAAGGCAGACGCCGAAACAGTAGCAGCCGATACATCCCTCGGTTCATTGGGAATATTCGGAGCATCGTAATCCCAATAAGGAATCAAATCTTCGGTTTGATTCGAACGGTTGAGGATATAGGCTGCAATTTGATCAGCTTGAGCCAAGTATTTGGGATCTTTGGTTTCGCGATAACAAACCGTGTAACCATAGAGGCCCCAAGCCTGTCCACGTGCCCATGCCGAAGAGTCGGCGTATCCTTGATGGGTTTGCTGAGCGATCCGTTTACCCGATATGGTATCGTAATCTACCACATGATAAGAACTGTAATCGGGGCGGAAATGATTTTTCATGGTTGTATCCGCATGGGTGACAGCAACTTTATAGAAAGTTGAGTCTCCCGTAGCCTGTGTTGCCCAGAAGAGCAACTCGAGGTTCATCATGTTGTCGATAATAACCGGATATTGCCATGGAAAAGTCGGCCCCCAATTGTCCCAGGAACGGATACAACCGGTAGTCGGATTGAATCGAGAGGCCAGCGACCGGGCACTCTCCAGCAATACGGCTTGATAATGATCATTCGGAGCCAGCCGTTGACCATTACCGAAACTGCAATACATCATGAATCCTATATCGTGGGTTCCTCGATTACTTTTTTGGCTTTCGAGTGCTTCAGTGTAGGTTTCGGCCTGTTGTTTCCAGAATGGATCGCCGGTATATTCGTACATATACCACAACTCTCCGGGGAAAAAGCCGCTGCACCAATCTGAAGCCGACACCAACCGCATCGAACTGTCGGGTTCGATGTTGCGGGGCGATGGCAACTCAACCAATGTCTTGTTTTGAGCAGCGCGAGTACTGTCGGCACACTGAATAGCAAGACGCAATTGACTGTCAGCAAAAGCAAAATCAGACTCTACAACTGATGTTTTCGGAGAACAAGATACCAATGCAAGACTGCTCATCGCAACGGATGCAAGCAGCAGATGTACGGAATGTTTCACGGAATGTATGGATATTTGAAAATTAGGTTAAACGAACTGTATGAAAGTGACCCAACGGTTCAAAGCTATTTCAATACCGGGGTGAACCCTTCGGTTGAACGCTCAGCCGATCCTGGTAACATCATCACGGTAAACTTCTGGGTTTCGTTACGTTTAAGATCCGTATCGAATACCACCATGGTTACATCCGGACAGGGCGTGTCATAAGTATTGACCGTAGGTGTCTTTTCAAAATACCACTTGATCGGAGTCTCGGAATCGATTTTCAAATAGCATTTTTTACCATCCTGCTCCAACAACACTGTGTTATCAGAGATAAGGGTCGGTTTGGCTTTGGTAGCCAATGTCCAACGCATACGGGTGTAATGCGGTCCGGCAGTTACTTTATCCTCAACTACCAAATAATCATTATTGACTAACGAGAATGCCCGTTCAGCCTTTTGCACTTGCCCGACATAGACCGGAGTCAGATCTGTCGCAACATAAGGCTGCTGAGGGTTAGAGCTGGAATCGATAATCGGAGCCGAACCCTTCATATATTGGTGCTTGTCGTTAAATGTCAGTGTATTGTGAGCAAAGTTATTGTATTTGAATACATCCCAACGCTGCGACTCCTGTGTCATGGTCCACAGATCTACACCGAGAGTCTCCGTATCGTTGTAGTCCTCACGACCCAGGTCGAGTGCCCAACGTACGCTATCAGCTTCGAAAACAAAACTACCTACATCCATGTGGCCATGGTTAATACTCGGTGAACCCATTTTTACGCCAACAAATCGAGCATTAGGATCGCCCCAGGCCGACCGCATCACACAAAGCGGGGTGTGACCATTGCCGATCCAATAGGTCTGCGTCGGCAAAACCGGCTGTTCCATAGGTGCACCTGCACCCCAAATTATAATTGCCGGCAAAACTCGATTGTTCAGGAATTTGTGAGTAGAATCCCGTTTCAAAGTGGCAATCTGATTGCACAACAGAGCAGGATCTTTGGTCTTATTGTAGAACCAGAAGAGTGCCGGTGATTCTTCCGGGGCCTCGCCATTATCCATGAAATTGAATTGCAATCCCAGCGGACTGATCATCTGCATGGCAAACGTACCGGTCTGCATGAAACCAGGCATCTGCCCCAAGCCATAGTCAGTACCGAAAGCACTTTCCAGTCCACTGATCATCAATACATTGAAAAGCGTCCCATAGCCCCAATAGCTGACTCCTTCGGGATAACCGCCATCCGGGGCATAATTGCGCATCGGAAGACGAACACGGTCAATAGCCCGATCGAGAATTTTCTGTGACCATTCAGGCGCTTCGTCTGCAATAGCTATGGCTCCGAAGGTGAGTCCACCGTTGCAGACCTGATTCCAGTTGTGTTCAGCATTGAGGAACCAGTTATACGCCGTATCGTATGAGGGGACAAAGCCTTTATTGATAATGGCTTCCCGTATGGTTTTACGCGAGGATTCGGAGAGTTTGGGATATAGCCAGTCGTAGCCTATACCGAGAGCCATGGTCATTTCTCCCACATCGAGGAAATGGCTGGGATTCCAATCCGAGAAAGAGGCAGCCTTGAGCATTTCGGCCTCAGCACGTTTGAAATATTTCTCCTCTCCGGTCATACGGTAGGCATAGCTGAGCACAAAAACACGCCGTAAGTTTTCCAGCGAAATAGCCAACAGACGCATTCCGGTTTTGATCCGTTCGTTAACGGGCAACGTAATGATACGATCAGCCTCCTGGAGAGTCAAAGCATGAATATTCCGCCATACGGAGTCCTTCTTGATCTGTTTGAGTAGTTGTTTTTCAGCTCCTTTGGGTAACATCAGACGGGGATGTGGAGCAATCTGATCCAAATCGACCTGTGCAAAAGTAGGTGTTGCCACAAACGTCAGCAGGGCAACCACGCAGGTTAATAGTAGTTTCATGAATGTGAATTTAGGCGATAAAATCTTAAACGAGAGCCTGTAAGGCGAATTTAGGTTCGAAGATACAAAATAAAATTCGATTCACCCATTTTAGAATTTTCAGACCTTGACGCTCAACACGGCAACCGTATCTACCCACCTGAAGCGAGGGATCTTAATTAACTCAACATTTTGTTGTTTAAGGTTACGGTGAATGGTAAACTTAAAAACGATCGTTTGACATTTTATGTTACAAGAACCGAAATATGAACTCATTGACAGATATGTTTCTCAACAAAAATATGATTGTAAAGGGGGGGCCATTCCATAAATATTCGTTCAAAATAATCTAGAAGGGTATTGGGAAACAGCGGATAAAAACAGAAACCTGAAGGAAAATTTTGTGATTTTAAAATAAACATGTAATTTTGTGCCACTCAAATCGCTCGGGGTGTAGCTCAGCCCGGTTAGAGTACACGTCTGGGGGGCGTGTGGTCGAAGGTTCGAATCCTTTCACCCCGACAATTGAAAAGCCTTGATAATCTAATGATTATCGAGGCTTTTTCGTTTATTAGGGTTTTCGAATCAAGCCATCAATAACCCCGCTCAGAATGCGTTTTAGACGAGGTGTGTAAACCGTGGTGTAAACCAAAACAGCTATGGATGCCACCATTTCAGTAATCTGCTTCAAGAGCAAAACCCTTGCCAACGGAGAACATCCCCTCATGTTACGCATCACCAAAGACCGCAAACGAACCATGAAAAGTCTGGGCATAACGGTTCATCCCGATAATTGGGACTTTGATCGGAACGAACCTAAAAACAAATGCCCCAATCGAAAGTACATCCAACAGATCATTTTCAAAGTAAAATCCGAATACCAAACTAAATTATTGGAAAAATCGGCTTATGCTGAGGAATATACTGCTGCAACACTTTTACATGAAACTGACCGCGCCCAAATCAAATCTGAAACGGTAGATAACTTTTATTTGCAAACCATCGACCGATTGAAACGAGAGGGAACAATAGGAAACGCCTATGCCTACCAAAACTCATACAACGTGCTGAGGAATTTCAATGAGAACAAACCACTCAACTTTCCTTTCGGTCAGATAGACGAACTATTCCTAAACAGGTTTGAGAGTTGGCTACGCTCCAAAGGCAATAAAGAAACGACTATGAGTTTCCAGATGCGCACATTACGAGCCATGTTCAACAGAGCAATCAAAGCGAAGGTAGTCGCCAAAGAAAAGAATCCATTTGTAGATTATAAGGTCAGCAAATTCAGCACGAAAACACCTAAAAGAGCCTTATGCAAATCCGATACATTAAAACTTATTCAAGCCGATTACTCCAAAAGAAGCAGGGACTTTCAACTGGCACAAGACGTTTTCGTATTTTCTTACCTTTGTGGTGGCATAGCATTCGTGGATATTGCGAACTTGACTCCCGTTAACATTATAGACGGAAGATTAGTTTACAATCGCCAGAAAACACATGGGGTCATCAATATCCCTCTTTCTGAGCAAGCGGTCTCTATCATAGCCAAATACGAGGAGTACTGCACATATTCTGGTTACTTATTTCCAATCCTTGATCAGAGACGACACACGACACCTTTGCAAAAGAAAAACAGAATCCATAAAGTGTGTAGACAAGTCAATCTTACACTCAAAAAGATTTCGAATGAGTTGGGAATCAAAATGCCTGTCACGACCTATGTGGCAAGGCACTCATTTGCTACAGTATTGAAAAAGTCGGGAGTTAATATTGGCATCATATCGGAGGCGTTGGGACATCAAAGTCTCAAAACCACCCAAATTTATCTTGACTCTTTCGAGAACTCCCAAATTGATGAAGCAATGAAGAACCTCCTTTAACCAACCAAACGAAAGGACACCCCCAATTTAGGGAGTGTCCTTTTTCAATCATGCAGAATGCCGAATTAGTTTTGCGTATTAATGTGTTCGGGAAGTTGTTTCACATCCTTCAACAGGAATCGGTCGGCCTCTTTTGGGGAAATACGATCCTTGTACAGTTGGATATCGCTTCCTAAAGTGCGGGCAACGCCCTCTTTCAATACTTTCTTGATCATGGCACTTCCCAGAAAAACGACATGTTCGGCCACATATTCGGGTTTGCATCCCATCCCTTCACAATCACGCCAAAATCTGCGGCTATCGAGCAAGGTGTTTACCTGTTCCATGAAATCACTCCAAAACTTATCGGAGTCCGCATAAGCGGCATGCATGAACTTCTCGATGCATTTCAGTTTTACCGAATTGCTCTTCTCCAATTGTACGTTAAAGACAGGACGTGCCTGTGCAATAACACTCCAAATGGGGAGGGCGTTCGAGCGACGACGACGTGTGGTGGTCTGCGGGGCTTTGTTTTCAGCGATAACAGCGTTGTTTACCATGTTCTGTTCGGTTGAAATTTGAGAAATCTTTTCCATGTTTTTAGATTTTAATTGAGTTAATAACTAAACTTCACACTGCAAAGATTTCCTTTTTCCGCCCCGAACTAGAGGGAGTAAAATAAAGGGAGCGTTTTGCTCCCTTCTTTGTATTGCTACCAATAATAGGCTGGTTTAGAGTCTGGTATGCGCCCTTTACATGATTTAATGATCCCTTTTATCGAATCATCACCATATAAAAAGTTCCTATTTTTTGTAAATTTATAGAAGTAACAAATCCGCGAAATCAGCAACAGCCGATTTAAGGAGACCTCTTTGTCGGGTTGCTTTGGACGTTTGTTACCCAAGAGATTCGAAAGCAAGTCCCGATACATCGTCACGGCCCGATAAATCCGATACGAGGAATTAATCTCCGCATGATCAACACTTACGCAATCAGCGCCTCCGATCGGGAACCTCTTTCCTTTGCAATCTTGTTCATAGGTTTCCTGTAACCATGCTAGAATCGCCCGTTTTACCACGGGTAATATTTCGATATTCTTTTTACCCTTTTTCAGGCTGATTTCAATCTCTGGATCCATGAAGTTGTCCCCTAAGGTTTCACCCAAATCCTTGATGGCTTTCTTAAGTGAAGTGGTTTGTAAGGTAAGTGCTGTTTCGCTAAACGATAATTCGACATAGTCGTAAATAAAGACCAAGACAAACCAGAACTTTTCAGCATCCAGTCCCAATCCCTTAACCGTTGCAATGATATCGTCGTTGTTATAATACTCCTCTTTTGTAAAAGACAACCTAATCTTACCTGTCCAATAACGATATCTGAATGGCATCGTCCATTGACCATAGCCATCATAGCCGTCACAATATTGGGCTCGCTCCTCAACAACGCTGGCCATATCGACATAATCGCATAAATCGCTTGATAAAGGGTCCAAATCCCAATTAACAACCTCATCACCTTCCAAGAGAAAGTCTTTATAACGATCGAGTTGTGGCTTTTTATCTTCTATTTCCATCTGGTTACTCCTTTCAATACCCTTATTTATGCCTGTCTAGTACCAAAATTATCGCTTTTTACCCATAAAATGCCGTTCAGTACTGTACAAAACCCCTGTTAATACTCCAATTGCATACCTCAAAAGGAATTTTAGACCATCGGGTACATGTAAAAACCCGCTATTATCCCTAAATAACATGACACGAAAGGTATTTTAGACCAACAGACACTGTAAAATATCGGATAACATACCTTTTGCAACTTCATTTTCTCATTAGCTAAGCTGCAATACACATTCGATAGCTGATCAAACCTTTTCAATGCATACAAAACCCCAAGGTCAATAATATAAAATCAGTCAACTTATCGCTAAAATACCTGTAAATAATGAATGTAAAATTTGCTTATCTGACTGATTTTTCGTATATTTATAGTGTTCTTTAGAAGGTTATTCATCTTCTACTTCCATTAAAAATAAGTAATATTGTAAGCGGATAAGGGCAGGGAAACCTGCTCTTATTTTTGTACTCGATTTTCCTATTTTTTGAGTACAAAATGAACATTCTCTTAATAAGAGATATCCAAAATGAAAAAATATGGAAAATGTACTCCTGTCTAACCCATGAGGGAAAAAGTGGGGATAGCCACCTAGGGAAAAAGTAGGGTTTATACTATTAACTAAATTACTAATAACTATATGCAGGGTGATACCCTGATCCATCTAAACTATGAAATATTGATGATTCAATACGGAAAGCGGTGAACTTTACCAAGGTCGTAAAGAAGCCCAAAGAAAACTCGGCAAAAACCGATTTGAAAAGATGGTAGCCAAAAAGAAATTGCTACTCATAAAACAAACTTGCATTTGGGAAAATGAAGAAACAAAGTTCAACTTATCGGAGACTTCCCATCATTAGGAATTGTCCCGTAAAATTGAAGGTGTTATACACCTGAATTTGTCTGCACTTCAAAGCAGATTATGATACTTATCAATCAGAGATCACTTTGGAAGGATTATCTAAAGTGACAGGAATTAAAGATCGAGATAAACTCTCTTTACATACGAAATTATTGGCCGAATATAACTTGCTCAGGAAAGAGTATTGATATGCCAACGAACATAAAAGGGTATGTTATCATTTAAAGAATCCTACCCAAGATTGAATCCGAGTGAATGGTTCACTCGTAGATGATAACTTACTTTCTTCCTCAGCTAAAGCGTTGTTGGTCTTATTAAAGATGCAGTGCCTGAATAATACGAACATCACCTATTATTCGAAAACCAAATTATCTCAATTATGTAGGGTTGATCCGAAAACCTTTCGGAAGCACCTAAAGGAATTGGAGGATCAAAAGCATATCATCGTCCATCAAGACAGCATTCAAATCATCTCAGTTCATATCCCGTTAGATGATCCCAAAATTTTTAAAGAGATCGTGAAGGCTGGCGAATCCGCCTGTACGCCGAGTATTGCCAGATGTGCAGAGATCCTTAACAGACGACCAAAAAACATCCGCCATCTGAAGAACTATTTACGAAGGATAGAGGCGGGAGAGAGGTCATCTAAACCCATAAGGAAGACATTGAAAAAATATGATTGATAAGTCTGTATTTGAGATTCATTGCTCTTTTTTGTAATTTACATGGCAGATAGCATTTAATCCCTTAAAGGATATATAAAGACAATATGGCGACATTATTGCTTCCATATGCAATTAACAGTTCGCAAGAACTGGTACATATTGATCATGCACATAAAGGAGATCAATATACTTGTCCTATATGTGGAGCGGGGTTGTCTTTAAGGATTAGTAAAATACCCCAAGGAGCAAAGTATCATCGAACCAATCACTTTGCGCATAAACGGGGTGTAAACAATCATTGCTCAGAGTCATTGTTGCACAAATTATTTAAAGAAAAGGTTGCTGATTATATAAGAAATCAAATAGATAAGCAAGAAGATGCCATCTGGTTTGAGTGGGAATGTACCCAGTGTCATGAGCAGCATAAAGGTAATCTGATCAAAAAAGCAGTTAAGGTTGTTGAAGAGCTAAATTTACAAATATGTAAACCAGACATTGCTTTACTTGATAAGGAGGAAAATGTAATTATAGTCATAGAAATTGTAGTAAAACATAAGCCTAGTGCTGAAACATTAAAATATTATAGTGATAAGAATATAGTATGCCTACAACTAGAGGTTGATGATTTTGCAGACTGTGATAAAATAGAGGAGAAGTTGTCTAACCCCAATTATGTAAATAGGTGTCCCAATCCTATATGTAATAAGTGTGGCCATGTTATGAACAAAATCAAATTAGTAACTATAGCAACAACTTGCTGGAAATGCGGCAGAAATATGAAGTTGGCGATGATTGTTGCTAAAAATAGATTTAATAGACTAAGCCCAGAAGAATTTGATAACAGAGAAGTTGCAACTGCGATCTCTTTAGGCGTGAACATAAAACCTAGGTACAGTCGTACTATGCATGAAACATATTTAGCAAACACATGTAAACATTGTAATGCATTTGTCGGTAGTTTTTATATGCATGAATACTACCATTTACCACATCAAGAAGAGCTCGATATGGGTTATAAATGCTTTAATTGCATTGATATTAAACATCAAATGAGAGCAGAACAATATCGCTTGCAAGACGAAGAGGTGTTTGATTGGTAGGGAAATAGTGAGTGGGGTAATATGGTTTAATAGATTAGGTAAATAATTTATAGTTAAGGATATATATTAGCTCATATTCTTTTTGAAAATAAGGACAAACATCGACAAGGGGGTTAAAATTAGACCCCCTGTCAATGTCTGTCCTTTTTCTTTTAAAGAGAATATACCTTACACACATGGATACTTTGCATCTATCCCCCCTCCCCATTCGGAAGGGAAAACCAATTTTCCTCAGGGTGATCTATGGAGTTATTTTTCAACAAATAGTTGGGAATAACTTAAACCATATCAGCCATGAGAACATTAAACGAAAGAGCAACTGAGATCCTGTGTGACTTGTTGAAGCACCCAAGAAACTTCACCACAAGCCAAGATGAAGTTCAAGTAAAAGTAACGGGACGAATCGGGAAATACAATCTCGTTTCACTGATACTGTACATCGACATCAATGGGGTTCGTTATCGTGATCCTGAAATCGTTCTGGGACATGATACGAGTAAAGGACAATTCATTCCTTACCACTACATGAATGACTTCTTCCGAATTGAAGAATGTTACGCCCAACCGACAGCCGATGGTCTGGTGCTGGAAGATGAATTTGGTCAATACAACTTGGCCAATTTAACCAATCGTCTGCTATTACAAATTGCTTCCAAATAGCCGAACCGATGAATGCGCAACAAATCGTTCAGAATTGTGTTTTGAAGAATCAAAGCACTCTCGTAGAGGAAATGATGCAAGCCAATCTGATTTCCTTTGAATATCTAGATTCGTTTGTGAATGATGTACTAGAGTGGTGGTTGGTCGATTCGTGGTTAGCCGAGCGATTGAAACAGGAGGGAGAGGTGGTCATTGAAGAATACGGATGTTACTGGTGGGGACGTTCGACCAGTGGACAGGCCATCTACCTTGATTCCGTTATACAGTCTATCTGTGAGGAATAACGAATCTATTACCTATTGCAATTCGGGATATCGTCTAATAGTGAGAGAATTGAATTTTCTGTCATAGGGGCAATATCCCGATTTGTGTGTTAAGTAGGCATATCTTTTATAATCGAGGAATTTCAATCAATCGAAGTCTTCATTTTGCGAAATAAGTGGGCTTTAGTTGAGAAATGCAGCATTCCCTAAGTTACATGTAACATATTTGGGTTTCAATATTGATTTTCTACAACTTTAGGCCCAATTTTACAGCTACAATACCCCACGAGTGTGAAAAACATTTTCTATCTTTGTCATGTTACCGAATAGGTAGCGGACATATTGTTGATGAAAGTGTTTTGTTTCATCCTGTGCTGAAAATCTGGTAAATTTTAAGTAAACAGGGATAACACAACTCTCATCGCTTGTATCGTTATGTATCGTTCTGATATATACGAACAGGTGTGGGGTATTGTTTATTTGTTTACAGGTTTACCAGAACCTTCAGCACGATAAACAAACAACTCCACACTCTCTTTTTGCATATAAATCACCGTAACTGGAGTTGAACGGCACTAAAGATGTTGTAATATGTTTTGTAAAAATTGTGGAGCAGAACTCCTTGAGAACGCTTCCGTTTGTCTAAAATGTGGCGTTCTTACAAGCGATGGGGATAAATACTGTCCCAATTGTGGGGCAGAACCTGACCCCAAAGCTGTAATATGTGTTAAGTGTGGATATGAACTCCATGCTTTCCATAATACGACACTTATCCAAAACAAGAATGTACATACGTTCAAAGAAGCTGTACGGACTTATTACTCTAATTATGCGAATTTTTCGGGACGTTCATGTCGGGCTGAATATTGGTTTTGTTACCTATTCAACATTATCATATTTTGGGGCTCTTTTGCGATACATCTGCTGTGGCTGGGATTAGACAATTTGCTAAATGACTCAAATGGGGAAATGAGGTATATAGGAATAGCATTTCTTTGCATCGGAGCAGCTTGGTCTCTGCTCGGAAATCTACTTCCAACTCTTGCTGTAACAGTGAGAAGATTACATGATACTGGCAAAAGCGGATGGTGGTATTTTATAGTATTTGTTCCAATCATTGGAGGAATTTTGTTATTGATTTGGATGTGCCAAGATAGTGAACATGGAATCAATGAATACGGCAAGAATCCTAAGGGTAATGAAAATAATCAGCTATATAAGCTACATTAGAAGTATTAACTCTCAAAACCTAAAAGATGGATCAGGATAATAATAAAGGCAATATGGCATTAGGTTGTTTGATAGTGGCAGTCGGTATGTTTTTATGCGTTACAGTTGGCGGTTTCATAGAAAAATATAGATTATCAATCATGGCGATAGTTGCAATATTATTTATTGTAGCTATAATAATAATAGGACTCATATCTAAGTTTAAGTCAAAATAAAAAGCAGAAATCGTTATGAAACGAATTCCTTTATTAATTTTTATTGCGTCAATATTTTATTCATGCGCCTCATCTGAACAGCGTGTCAGTACAATAACTTACCACGAAGATATTATAAAGAGATAGGAATCCAAATTGCGTATATGCCTGATGGAAAGGTTGCACATATAGATCTTGAAAATGGAATAACCAGATATGATTTCAATTATGAAACTCCCAATCGGATTACAATAAGCGAAGATAATGGGAATACGTATTATGCAGTTGTTAATGAACTTGGATGTGTCACTTTAATTTATGATAAGCCAAATAATAATAAAGATAAATTAGAAATTACATACGTGTACGATAAAGGATACTTATCTGATATACAATATGCAATTGGTCAATCTGAATATAATGAATATCGATTTATTTGGAAAGATGGAAATTTACAACAATGTAAATTTAGTCATCAGTTTTTCAAGTATACGCGTAAAGTTAATCTCTCTTATTCGTATGAGAAAAATAGAAGTTGTCAAAATTTCGCATTTTTTAATGTATTTACAGGGATTGACAACAGATGGGAAACAATAACAACAGCTCTTCAAATTGCGGGATTATTAGGACATCAAAATAAAAATCTTTTAAGCGAAATAAAATCAGAAATAAAATATGAGGATGAAACGGAATATGATGGTGAAACAGAGATCCGTCATACAACAATAACAAATATTCTAAATAATAACGGGACCATACAATATCAATATTTAAACCATGAGGATAACAAGGTGTTTAAATATGATTATTCAAGTCTATAAAGCAGAACTTGGTAGTCACCCTATTAAACAATATTAAAATATCTCACTCCGCATGAACTGTAGCAAAATCAGATGAACAATATAAAACGTCTATTCCAACGCATATATTCTACGTTGACTGTTGGTCTGTTGTCTACATTTTATTTATCAATCACAACAGAGTATTCTTTATGAGAAGCAGAAAGTTGTGTTATCCGTTCAATCGAATAACGTCTAAATGCTACAAAGTATTAATATTAAAACAATGAAAATATTAGCAATAATATTAAAAAGACAACGCCCCCTTTTACTAATCACTCAAGAGTATTCACTTTTAATGTAACACCTTATTCATGAAATATTATGTCAAAATTCCATTAATTATTATTGGAGCAATACTGTTCCTTTACGGAGGTTTTATCTGTTACATTTGGCTCACTAATTCTGCCATACGCATGGGAAATCCTCTTTATATGGATTACCGTTACCGAAGTCTTTTTACCTTGCCATTGGCTAACCATGGATGTGCTGAGGCCCAATACAAAATGGGCGCCTATTGGTTTTATGGTGGCATTGGATGCGTTGATGAGGACGCCATACCTGAAGAGGAGTTAATAAAAGCTGTTGAGTGGTGGGAGAAAGCTGCAAATAGTGGGCATGAAGAAGCAATTGAAGAACTTGCAAAAGCTAAAAAAATACTATTTAAGGAGAGGGAGCAAGTTAGAATATTAATCAGGGAAAATTAAGAAGTTCAAATACAGGCTTATTTGATACTGTTGATTAGGGCTGTCGAGATAAGCTAATCCATCGAACAAAAAATACTTAAATGCTGACTCTCTGAACCTTTCCCATTTGTTGGATCCAGGAAAAAAGTAGAAGGATCTTATAGTGTTGGCAAAATCCTAACTCGAATTAGCAACGTGTAGGCTATGTAATCTTTGCCATTTGATTCGCCTATCCATATTCTAGAAAAGGATCCTCTATGGCTAGCATATTAACAGATTATCATGGACTAATGTTTAGTGTTTATACTGTAGTTTAATTTTTATAATACTCCTAATATGAAAACTTACTGGTTGATATCACTCGTATCCCGTTAAATTTTCGTTCATCTCGTTTTTAGAAATTGACAAATGTAACTCATTGACCTTGATGAAAGAATAAATTCAATAAAGCGACATTTATTTTAAATCTATTTTTAATTTATTAAATAATACCACAAAAATTATAAGACAATTTCAAGGGAACATTAATGATAGCATGGTTTAAATTTAATAAGCGGAGATGCAGACTTATTTACTGTTGTTAATTAGTATTTTAGTGCTGTCGTGCAACAGTCACTCCACAGAACAAAAAATACTTCAAAATACTGACTCCACGCATTTTTCCCATTTGTTAGATTCTGTAACACAGAAGTATCAGGCAGATATAGAACAAGTCCAGCGTGAACTTGCAAAATCCCAACGCGAATTAGCGAAAATGAGGGCTATGCGACCTGTGCTATTTGATTCGCTTATCCGTATTCGATATAAGAAGCCAATCAATGGCTATCAGGTTAATGTGATATGGCAACCAGAATATATCGGTTATGCTGGCAAAATTATCGGAAAAGCCATTATAAATTTCAGAAAAGGGCTTATACACTTTTCGATGGTTCATAGTCATTATTTTATTAACGGAGAATTAGGTGAGACGGATTTTGACTCAATAGACTTTGAAAGATTCTGTATTTATGAAATAGAATATCCCTCAAGTAATAGCAACCAATATTTGCGAAATGATGTTCCTTTCTTTTTTGTGGACAATGGTCATATATTAGTACTCACAATGTGGGCAGAAGGACAACGACGTTCAAATGCATATCACTTCTATCAAATGGATGCAGATGGGAAATGTATACAAGACGATTTATATCAAATAACAAATCAAGAACCATATAATCAAATAGATGAACTTTCAACCATCAATGATAACGAGATCGTGATATCCCAAACGGGAGGAGCTTACTATCATGTAGATAAAATTTATCGCAGAGAAAGTAATTCGTACAATTCTTATACATTAGATCTTATTAAAGAATATGTTGAAGATTCCATATATATTTATGAAATACAACGTCGCCTACTTCGAAAAGAGTGCAAGCGTCAATGAAAAGCATAAGGAGCTATTCTCAATGACAATTGATTAACCATACACCTCTACTTCTAAACCATACATCTACAACAAGAAAATACCTGCAACAATTTAAAGAAAGACAGACATTAACAAAGGGTCTTAATATAGACCTTTTGTCAATGTTTGTCCTCTTTGTTATCTTTACGAAAAGAGTACACTATGAGAATTGCATCCAGTCATATCACCACCCTCCAACCCAATGAGATCTTTGTGTTCGGGAGCAATCTTTCAGGCATGCATGGTGGAGGGGCTGCACGTTTAGCATATCAAAAATTTGGAGCAATATGGGGACAAGGAGTCGGTTTACAAGGCCAAAGTTATGGAATCCCCACTATGCAAGGTGGTGTTGACACCATTAAACCATACGTGGATGAATTTATCGAATTTGCCAAAACACATCCTCAACTCAAATTTTTAGTTACTGAGATAGGTTGTGGAATCGCAGGCTTTTCTGTTGAAGAGATTGCTCCTTTGTTTGAAAAGGCGATAGACGTAGAGAATATTTATTTGCCTGAACGTTTTTGGTTGGTATTGAACCAATAGGTCAATAATAAAGGACAGACATTTGCAAAGGGGTTTATTTAAGACCCCTTGTAAATGTCTGTCCTCTATATAATGGAGTTATACTTATACAAATATATGTGTAAGGTCGAGTTGTGACCTTGCTTGACACAATCAATCAATTTATTAACCTATCACGTTTTGCAACCCCGTGTAAACCACCGTGTAAACCAATTTACTAATTAACACATAACAACCACTCATACTGTTAATTACAAATTTAGAGTACACGTCTGGGGGGCGTGTGGTCGAAGGTTCGAATCCTTTCACCCCGACAATTGAAAATAAAGAGGTTAGCTGAAATCGCTAACCTCTTTATTTTTCTTTGCACTCATATATTACCTTAATTCTAAGGATTTTATCACAGCTTCATAATATACCAACTAAAAAAAGCTCTCTTTTACAGTCCTTTTTTTAAGGAGCGTAGATGGCGACCAACCTGAAATGAATTTACGACATATCACAACAGATATGCCAATACGGCATCCCAATCCGGGAAACGATCACTGCCAAATTGGATGAGTTCTCCTTCGAATCGGTCCGCACCATTTTTAGTACGGTCATCAATCAAATAATCCCCCTTGTTCAAATGTTTATGATGGGTAAAGATGGCACGTTTATAGGCCACATCTCCCAAATAGCATTTAATCCAGACCAATTTATCATTCAATGCCGTAGGGTTATCCCAGGGCGACGTCGACAGAATGTAGGTATCATAAACGGTTGACAGCTGCTTAAAACTCTCGATCGCCCCTTTTATCGGGACCATCTTTGAAAAGATATGCGGGCAATTATCATACGCCCCCTTATACGCCTCCTTATCTTCCGGTGCCAATGCGTCTATACCCGACTGAAAATCGACCAGCACATTGTCCATGTCCACATAAAGTACTTTTTCTTTTTTTGCCATTATTGTCAAATAATTATTACACATATTCCCTCATGTATCAATTGATTATATTGCCACGAATGACAGGTAAGTCGCCCCAACAACTCACCCCCCAGGATAGATGCCTGTACACATCCTACAAGCAAACATGAGTAGCATCCTATGCAATACGGAAATTTTCGAAATACAAAAACAGAGCAAAAGCCCAACTGCGGCTATTACTCAAACGTTGGTTTCTAAAGATTCATATTGATGCAACAAACGCTATTTTGTCAATAGGGCTGATTGATCACGAACATCTCAAAACCTTAATCGTAAAAGGGCAATTTCTCAAGAGTTCCCTCAGCATAGGGTTCAGTCGGATTCAATGTCTCTCCGTTCAAAACCTTTTCATAATAGGAGAGGTACTGCTCCGCCATCACATGAGCATTGAAGGTATCCCGTACATATTCATGACACACCTGTGGAGAATAGGCTTGCCAATTAGCCATCGCCTCTCGCAGGCCGGAAGCAGAGTCGGAGAGGAAACCTACCTGTGCAGGGATCAATTCAGGCAACGAACCGTATGGCGTTCCGAATACCGGCAAACCATACCACATACTTTCGATCATGGCCAGTCCGAAAGGCTCGTGCCAACGCACCGGAAAAACCAACCCTTTCGATTTGCGCATGTAGAGCTGTTTCTGGGTCTGATCGACCATACCACAGAAGTGTATCTTCGGTGAAAGGGTCAATCGAAATCCGCTTTTGAAATTCAGGCGGGTTCCACCCAATACATATAACCGTTCGGAAGGCATTCCCCGAACGATCCGAATCGCTCCTTTTACATTCTTGATTCGCCAAGCCGCTTTGGCCAAGAAATGGAAATAGTCTCTTTTGAGATTAAAATCGGGTGTTCCGTAATCCGACCAATCCAAACCATTATATACATAGGCTGTTGCCCCATGACGCTGAGCATGATTCCGGCTAACAAAAATGGTATTGATTCCGATTCGTCCCGATACATTACCGTGAATGGTGGTCACAATCGGAATGTGAGCTTCTGCCAACTGCTCATCGCTAAAATTCCCCAATCCAAGATGAAAGTGGACTATATCGGCATCATGCGGAATCTGCGCCGTAATTGGACGAGAGGGATCAATCTCAATCACGCGTGCGAAATCGCATGTGGTATTGCGGGCCGCCAGGAAAGTAATCTGATGCCCCATCTCCACCAATGCTTTGGCAAGAGACCACATCACACGTTCCGTTCCCCCGTATTTATGGGCGGGGAGTACCCGATCGGTCACTTGGACAATATGCATAGCTGTTCGGAAAAGGAGGGTTAACAGGATTCGGAAAGCGGTTTTCCGGTAAACAAATATAGCTTCAAAGCGTCAAAAATGCGATATTGTGAGCGATTTTTTCAGATTTTTTTGCACATATAAGTTTTTTAATTACCTTTGCACCGCTGAATTAGTCATCGGCATTCTCACGATTGGCCCATTCGTCTATCGGTTAGGACGCAAGATTTTCATTCTTGAAAGAGGAGTTCGATTCTCCTATGGGCTACCAGTAAAAACATAAAAAGCAAAAACACATAACCATGGCAAATCACAAGTCATCGAAGAAAAGAATGCGCCAGACCGAGGTGAAAAACGCTCGGAACAAATATTATCACAAAACCGCGCGCAACGCGATGAAAGCACTGCGTAACACCACCGAAAAGGATGCAGCAGTTGTATTGCTTCCTAAGGTGACCGCCATGCTGGACAAACTGGCCAAGAACAATGTGATTCACAAGAACAAGGCAGCTAACCTGAAGAGCAGCTTGCAGTTGCACGTCAACGCGCTCTAATCAGATAGACTGACGTTCCGGAATAAAGGAAGCCGTCCGAAAGGTCGGCTTCTTTGTTATACCCCTATCCAAACTTTAGACCGTCTGCATCTTTCCATATTGAGGAAGATTGCAGACGTTTTTTTGTTTGCTTCGGGGCAGCATATTACTTGCGTACAACTTTCCCTCTCCACACCTTCTATACGCAAAATCGTTTTTTACGCCCCGTACTTTCAATCAATAAAAATTTGGCCCGGCTGAACTCCAATAATCTGATTGGCTTAATCAATACAGACTTCTGCGAAAATTTAAATTGATTGATGTACTGGAATTCCCCGATCGTTCTGCATAGCCCATCATCTCCTCTATCGCTCGGTGTGAATTATCCATAGGCCTTCCACATCACATTGTAGCTGCTCAACCCTCAACTCAACTGTTCCGGTATATAGTTTTAAAGCAAGTACGGCATTGCACTCAAATGCCGTTGTAGAGAACAACTTATTTCATATACGCTCACCAGCACATCATATTTTGCCTACAAACATTGTCAATGCAAACCAGTAACATATTTATCCTGTGACGATTGCGCGAAAAATTGTGACAATTCGGCACCTTTTTCGGTCAATTCGGCACCGATTGTCCACTCTTTCTGACGTCCTTTCACAAGTTGTCATCAGTTGTCACCTTTGTGGTGTCAGAATTGCAGCCAATGCAGTATGGCAATGAATTTGATAGTGTATGTGATGAATTTGATTCACAAATCACGAAGAAGAAAGGAGAACACAAAATATGACGATCAACAACTTAACCATTCAGGCGCAAGAGGCTTTGCAAAGTGCAATGTCACTTGCCACCGGCCACGGCCAGCAGGCTGTTGAGCCGCTCCACATTCTGGAGGCCATCGTCACCGAAGATGACAGTGTTGGCGTTTACCTGTTGCAGAAGTTGGGCGTGAACATCAACGCGTTGCGCTCGATGCTCAAACAGGAGATCGACCGACTGCCCAAAGTTTCGGGCGGAGACCCCTACTTCTCGCGTGAAAGTTCCGAAGCTATTCAAAAAGCGGGAGACTTTACGCGTGAGTTCAACGACAAGTATGCTTCCGTAGAGCACTTGCTATTGGGTATTTTGGCAGGTCGTGACATGGCCAGCCGATTGCTGAAAGATTCCGGTGCCACCGAGAAGGAGATGATTGCAGCGATCAAGAACCTGCGGAAAGGCTCAACAATCGATTCACAGACCAATGAGCAGACCTTCGATGCATTGGGCAAATATGCAATCAACCTGAACGAGCAGGCCCGTAAAGGCAAATTGGATCCGGTTATCGGTCGTGACGAAGAGATTCGTCGTGTGCTGCAGATCCTTTCACGCCGTACCAAAAACAACCCGATTCTGGTTGGTGAACCGGGTGTCGGTAAGACCGCTATTGCCGAAGGTATTGCACACCGTATCATCGACGGCGATGTGCCCGAGAACCTGCGTAATAAACAGATCTACTCGCTGGATATGGGTGCCCTGATTGCAGGTGCCAAATACAAAGGTGAGTTCGAAGAGCGACTGAAAGCCGTTGTCAAAGAGGTTATCTCATCAGATGGTGAAATTCTGTTGTTCATCGATGAGATTCACACCTTGGTAGGGGCAGGAAAGAGTGATGGCGCCATGGATGCCGCCAATATCTTGAAACCGGCTTTGGCACGTGGTGAGTTGCGTGCGATCGGTGCGACGACACTGGATGAGTTCCAGAAATATTTTGAGACCGATAAGGCGTTGGAGCGTCGTTTCCAGAAGGTGATGGTCGATGAACCCTCTGTTCCGGATGCCATCTCGATCCTGCGTGGTCTGAAAGAGCGTTACGAGAACCACCACAAAGTGCGGATCAAAGACGAAGCGATCATCGCATCCGTTGAGCTGTCACACCGTTACATCACCTCACGTTTCTTGCCGGATAAGGCGATCGACCTGGTCGATGAGGCGGCAGCGAAACTGCGACTCGAGATGAACTCCGTACCTGACGAAATCGATGAACTGGATCGTAAGGTACGCCAGATGGAGATCGAACGCGAAGCGATCCGTCGTGAGAACGATCAGGGGCGTATCGATGAGCTGACCAAAGAGATCGACGACTTGAACGGCAAACGTACCGCAATGCGTGCAAAATGGCAGAGCGAACGCGACCTGCTCGAGAAGGTTCAGAAGAACAAACAGCTGATCGACGAGTATAAACTTGAAGCTGCTGCTGCTGAGCGTAGCGGTGATTATGGCAAGGTAGCCGAACTCCGTTACGGTAAGATTCAGGAGGCCCAGAACGAGATTACCCGGTTGCAGGCTGAGATCGAAAAGAGCCATGCAGGCGGCGCCATGATCAAAGAGGAGGTCGATGCCGAAGATATCGCCGAAGTGGTTGCACGCTGGACCGGTATTCCGGTAAGCCGTATGATGCAGAGCGAACGTGAAAAGCTTCTCCAGATGGAGAGTGTACTGCATGAACGGGTGATCGGTCAGGACAAAGCGATCGAAGCGATTGCCAATGCCGTACGTCGTAGTCGTGCCGGCCTGCAGGATGCCCGTCGTCCGATCGGTTCCTTCATCTTCCTGGGTACGACCGGTGTCGGTAAAACCGAATTGGCCAAGGCTTTGGCAGAGTATCTGTTCAACGATGATACGATGATGACGCGTATCGATATGAGTGAGTATCAGGAACGTCACAGCGTTTCACGACTGATCGGAGCGCCTCCCGGATACGTCGGTTACGATGAGGGTGGTCAGTTGACCGAAGCCGTACGTCGTAAACCCTACTCGGTTGTCCTGCTTGACGAGATCGAAAAGGCCCATCCGGATGTCTTCAACATCTTGCTGCAAGTATTGGACGATGGTCGTCTGACCGATAACAAAGGGCGTACTGTAGACTTCCGCAACACGATCATCATCATGACTTCGAACATCGGTTCACCGATTATTGTGGAGAACTTCTCGAAATACCACAACGAGACTCCACCCGAAGAGGTGATCGAGAAGACGCAGAATGAGGTCTTTGAGTTGATGAAACAAACGATCCGTCCGGAGTTCCTGAACCGTATTGACGAGATCATCATGTTCACGCCGCTGACCAAAGACGATGTTCGTCAGATCGTTGTCCTGCAACTTGCCCAGATCAACAAAATGCTGGAAGAGAACAGCATGAGACTGGAGGTTTCAGACAAAGCGATCGACTGGTTAGCCAAGAAGGGATTTGATCCGCTGTTTGGTGCACGACCGATCAAACGTACCCTGCAGCGTTATCTGGTCAACGAACTCTCGAAAGAGATTTTGGCCGGAACGGTCAGCCGAGATTCGGTCATCCATGTTGATGCCAACGAAAACGGATTATTCTTTAAAAATTGATTTCAGTAGATCATTTGATCTATCCGAAACTACAAACCGCAGAACATTAACCGTGTTCTGCGGTTTTTTATTTTATGTCTTTCCGTTGCAAAGCCAAATGACATCCCAAAATTTTACTGATCAGTCCCCGTTTCATGTATAATGCCTCATAATGCATCCTACCAATCGGACATATCTAACAAAAGATCCCGATAAGTACCCTTGCTATTCCTGCGGAAAAACGGCATATTTGCACTGCATCATTCCAACCTATAAACTTATAACATTTATGGATTGGTTACTGGATTTGGGCTATTTCGGCCTTTTTCTCGGATCATTTATTGCGGCTACGGTCGTTCCGTTCAGCTCGGATGTCCAACTGATCGCTATGCTGGCTGTCGGGGGGAATGTGTGGCTTTGTGTGGGAGTGGCCACACTCGGCAACTGGCTCGGCGGACTGACCTCTTATTGGTTGGGTTGGCTCGGTAAATGGGAGTGGATCGAGCGTTTTCTGCATATTAAACACGAAACCCTCGTTAAACATAAAAGTAAAATCGACCGTTTTGGAGCGTGGCTCGCTTTATTGACCTGGTTACCCTTCGTTGGCGATGTCTTTGCGTTAGCTTTAGGATTCTATCGTGTCAATTTTCGCTCTTCGGCTCTATTGATGTTAGTTGGTAAAGGAGCTCGTTTTGTCATGTGGGCACTTCTCTATCTGTGGAGCAAACCCATGCTCTCTTGACCTGATCCTCTGACCACAACCAAGCTCTATATAACCGCAACAAGTTTATACCCCCATTAAAGGCAACAAAAAAGAGAGGCACTATTGATGGTGCCTCTCTTTTTCTATTTTCTATTTGATCAAGAATACGTATTTTCCATGTACAGATGCGAATTGCTCACTGCTAAAACATCTCTGCACGTTTCTCCTATCATAATTTTAAACACGTCCGACATACATACCCTTACACTCCATCCAGCATACCGTTTCATCCTTTATCTGCAAGGACCTTTAGAGTAGTGGATATGCATAGTAACCTATTGAATACCGAACCGGGGTCTATTCAACAGTTATAAACCACTCCACGGTGGATCGCAAAGATTGGGTATCCTTTTTCGGACAAAACCCGCACTCCACTCTCTTAACGTACACGACGTTTGAAAATCCACGCATCCGGGAATGAACCGGCACATTGCTGCTTAAACCTTTTGGCCTGTTGCTCTGTTGCCGCTAACGAGGTATAAATCATAATTTTCCCATTATCGAGCGGCAGTTTGTAGTAGGAAAGCGTATTATCAATTTGTTTGGCCTGTGCAATAAATTTGTTTGCATTGGCATCCGTGCTATAGGTTCCAACCACCACATAATAGCCCATCTGCCCAGGTGCCACAGTCGATGTAGCGGGCGAGGCCGAAACAGCCGGTTTTGTTGGAGCTGTTGTTGCAGGTGCAGGCTGAGCTGTCGGTTTGGAAGCAGACGCTGTCGCCTCTTCTGAATCGTCAGCCGCCTCATCTGTCGTCGCAGCAGGCTGATCCGTAGCCGTCTGTGTGCGAGGCGTTGCAGGCGTCAATTCTTCCCACTCAATCGCCTCGTCTTCGTATGAATAGGTACTGCGATTAAGCAAAGTGATCGCTCCGTAAGAGATCGCGCCTCCGATAATAATTGCACCAAGTACCCACCATATGATCTGACGGACCTCCATTTGCCGAGGAACTCTTGCAGGTTCCGGTCGAATGGGATTCATAATCTCATTCAATCCTGGAGCCGGATAGAACCGCTTTTCACGGATTTCCCCTACCGAATCGATGCGAACCACCTCTTCACTGCGAACAGTTGCCAGCCAACTGTCATAAATAGCTCTGGCCTGTATCTCATCCTGATTATTATTTTGTGCGATTAACGCTACAATATTCAAAAAATCAGGATTCTCAGTCTCAGCATAAATCACCAGATTGAGCGGAGGGGTAATCATCCCTTTTTTCTCCATCACCGGAGGGCGGGTAATCACCTTTAATGATCCGATTTCGGGCAAATTGATACTCTGGCGACGAACCAGTGCATTGAAAATAAGTGTACTGATAGAATCCATGGCTTTAGGCTTATAGGTTTTATTTGCGTTTGCCAGATTTCCCGGCAACCGTTTTTTTCAACGGGGATGGTGTTAGTGGTGCTTGCTTTAACGCACGCCACAGGATGACGACTCCTGCCACAATAAACGGAATGCTCAACAGTTGCCCCATGTTCAACACCATATTCTGTTCGAAATCCACTTGTGGATTTTTGATAAATTCGATCAAGAAACGGGTACCGAACAGAATAATCAAGAAGAAGCCGAACATCACTCCGGGCCGACGGCGTGCCAAATCCTTTTTATAGTACATCCAGAGCAGGATCACAAACAACACCAAATAACACAAGGCTTCATAAATCTGTGTCGGATGTTTGGGAAGGGTTTCGCCGTCGCGTACGAAAATAAAGCCCCAGGGCAAGGAGGTAACGGTTCCATAGATCTCGGAGTTCATCAAATTGCCCAATCGCACAGCGACTCCACTGATGGCAACTACGATACTGATTCGATCCAACGACCAGATATAGGGCAATTTATTTTTCCGAGAGAACAGCCACAAGCCGATCAACAGGCCGACTGCCGCCCCGTGACTGGCCATACCACCTTGACGGATATCGAGAATTTCGACAGGATGGGTCAGGTAGTATCCTGGATCGTAGAAGAGGCAGTGTCCTAATCGAGATCCCAAAACGGTCGAAATCACTCCGAACCAAAAGACCGAATCAAAGGTCTTTTCGCTCAACCCTTCACGGATCATGATATGGTGGAAAATGTAGGCGCTGATTCCGAGAGCTACCGCCCAAAGCACCCCGTAATAACGGACCTCGAACGACCCGAGATGAAACAGGGCCGGATTAACATCCCATGTAACGACAAGTGGAAGAAGGCTTTCCATGTGTGTTGATTAGATATGAACAAAATAAGCAAAATACACGCAATAGAATGCTGTTTCAATGAAACTTCAGCATTGAATGCATGCTGTGTACACAATAAACCTAATGAATGTCAAACATTGCAAATTTTCCCCGTAGGGTGAGAATTTTGCAAAAACGCATCCTATAATTTTCAAATATACGCAATTTCTTGTATCTGCGGTTTGGGTTAACAGATAATTTCCCTCAATGGACAAACAGCTGGCAGGGCGGATGTACAAAGAACCTCTGACAAAGAATTTGTTGGCATTCGAACAGAGACCCGGAAACACAATACACAATGAGAAACAGCCAGGTATAATTGGCTGGCCAGTGAATCTGCCCCACACAACAACTCTGCTCCGGAAAACCCATATTATTAACACCTACGAAACAAACAGAGTGGTAATACCAACCCTTGTATTGCAACAAAATCGGGGAAAGGCTAAAAAGCCCTATTCAATCAATAGCAACAAGACAACACAGACTATCGGACAACTCATTACATCCTTTCATAGAACAGATGGGGCACTCCTTTCTATATACCATAGGCCTCACCAATAAACCCATACAAAGATAAAGGCTCTGAAACTGTTAAATAGGTCAGCAGGTTAGATAAAAGTGAACCAATGCCAGAAAAACAGAGTAAGTCAACTAAGGATTGATTCCAACAGCTATACACTTTTAGTCGCCAATACAGGATTGGCTTTAGGAGCCTCCTTGGCCAAAGCGAACGAGAAGGTGCTGCCTTCACCCAATTTGCTACGCAGAGTGATGACCTGTCCGTGCGCTTCAAGGATATGCTTGACAATCGCCAATCCCAAACCGGTTCCTCCCTGTTCCCGAGAACGGCTCTTATCAACCCGGAAAAAGCGTTCAAATACGCGTGGAATATACTCTTCTGCAATACCCACCCCGTTGTCAGCCACTTCGATCATCACACGATCATACATATCGACGAAACTGACCGTAGTGGTTCCATTGTCACGGCCATATCGCACCGAATTGATCAACAGGTTCATAATTACCTGACTAATTTTGCGACGATCCGCATAAACCAATACCGGAGGCTGGAAATTGCTTGTACCGATACGGAATGTAATATGCCGGGCCGAAGCCTCTATTTCGATCGATTCGGCAATCTCTCGTACCAACGCCACAATATCGAACCGCTCCGGCTCCAACACAAGCGAACCCGACTCAAGTTTAGAGATCTCCTCCAAATCTTGCACGATATTGATGAGCCGATCTATACTTTTTTCAGAGCGTTCGAGGTATTTACGATTGATATTTTCGTCTTCCAATCCCCCGTCAAGCAGCGTCAAAATGTATCCTTGTATGGTAAAAATCGGTGTCTTGATCTCGTGCGACACATTACCGAGAAACTCCTTGCGGTAACGCTCATTCTCTTTCAGCCGTGCAATTTCACGGGCATTCTTTTCGGCCCACAGATTCAATTCGTCTTGCAGCCCACTAACCAGATCATGAGTCGGAGGCAGATCATGGGTTCGGATATTCTTTGAGAGCAGGACCTGATAAATCGGCTTGATCCGATAACGCACGAAGAGATTAAACAGGTAGTGTGCAGCAAAAAAGAGCAAGACAAACAGCCCGCATGAACAGATCAAAATCGAAGTGGGTTGCAGAGCCAATACCACTCCAAAAACAATGCTGATAAAGGCTGCAACAGTTGCAACAGCCAATGCCGCCCCTGCCGTGGTTTTGATCTTGAATCTCATCATGCAGCACAAACGGTTAGGCCTTAGGCTGATACTGTTTCATCAGCTTAGTGATATATTTACCCACAATGTCGAATTCGAGATTGACCGTCGAGCCCACTTTTAAGGTATGGAAATTGGTGTGTTCGTATGTGTAGGGAATAATCGCTACCTGAAATGACGAAGCCTGTGAGTTGACAACGGTCAGACTGACTCCATTGACCGCTACAGAACCTTTTTCCACGGTTATGTTACCGGGAGTAGGGTCGTATTCAAATGTATAATACCAACTGCCGTCTGCTTCACTGATCGCTGTACAACGAGCGGTCTGATCGACATGTCCCTGGACAATGTGTCCATCCAGCAGTGCATCAGGACGCATACTCCGCTCCAAGTTGACCAAATCTCCCGGTTGGAGTTCACCCAAATTGGATTTGACAAGCGTCTCGTGGATCGCAGTCACGGTATAACGAGGTGCATCCAATTCGACAACAGTCAGACAAACTCCATTATGAGCAATGCTTTGATCAATACGCAATTCATTCGTAAATGGGGCTTCAATGGTAATGTGCTTATTGCCTTGATCTTCACGGACGGCAACGACACGTCCTGTAGCTTCAACGATTCCTGAAAACATGATCTTTGTTTGATTAATATAAAGTTACAGCCGCTTTATCCCTGATGCTACGCCAAGAAGCACGGCTACTACCGACATACAGTTAGAGGTCACAGAACAGACACTATAAAAGCAAGTTCGTCGCTCTTCAAACCCTTTCTGTCAATGTTACGAAACAAAGATCACAAAATTTTCTTGATAATGACACCTTCGACCACAAACAATTTGCGGATTGCCTCCCGTTTGATGGAAATCGGATCATACGCCTCTGTATTTCGAGGCAACAACAACAGCTCCTCATCATGTGGACTTTGACGGACAATCCGTATACCTTTAAACGTCTCGGAAAGGATCAGACACATTGCTCCGGGGAGCAGTTCGTCGGGATTTTGACGACGCAACAGGACGTAACTGCCCGCCGGAACCTCAGGCTGCATGGCATCGCTCAAAGACAAAGCAGCCAAATCGCAACGTTTCAAGGGCGGGAAATCAATATAAAATTGGGGTTGAAGAGACTGTTCTCCATCGGTTCGCTCAAGCATTTCGACAGTTTCGACCGCATCCATGCCATAACAAGGAATCCCCGAGTTTTTACTGGTGCTTTTTTGGTCGATCATCATCTCTCCTTCGCCAGTGAGCAACCAACCTTTGCTGATGGAGGGATATTTGGCAGTGATCAATTCGGCCAAATCGTGGCTGATCCCATTATTACCTTTTTTGATCTGGTACAGGTTTTCACTTCGCTTCAGGCCGATATGCAGCGCAAAAGCATTAATAGACAATCCTGTCCATTTGATCACCTGTTCGAGACGGTGCCACTTTTCAGTATTAGGAATATTATTTGACATGTTGGTGGAATTCGTGTGTTATGTAGTAAGTAACCGCACAGTGAGGGAGTTGGGTTCAGAGATTCTTCCTGTCAAGAAGCTGGAAATCGGGGGTGAAAATTTGTATTAACGCTAAAAAAATTGCACCTTTGCATTCACAAGTTTCACATGCCTCCGTAGTTCAATGGATAGAATGGCAGATTCCGGTTCTGCTGATATGGGTTCGATTCCCGTCGGGGGTACTTTGATTGGGCAGAAGTTTTCTTCTGCCTTTTTTATTGCACACCGTTGTCTGTCTGTAAGAAGAGTATCTCATCTTCGTCTCCATTCCTTTTGAAAATTGATGATCCAATCTCTTTTTACCCTCGTTGCGAATTACTCTCTTTGAATGACTTATCTGTTTTTCTTAATCAGTTTACTCAGTTTGTGTCAATAGTTCCGAATCATTTGTCCGGAGGTATTGGTAAGTGTACGCTCATGGTGTGATCCATTGTTTGAAAAAAATACGTTCATCCCTTCAGATCGCATTCATTTATTAATGACAAGCGAGATGCCACAATTGCATTTATTTTGTTATCTGGCAATCCAATAGCGTATTTTCGTATAACAATAGTGTCTCCACGTTTTCATTGCGACGCCTACCCAATCCTGGCATACAGCTCCTAAACCTTTGGTTTCGCTATCAGAATCTGAAAATTTAGTATTGTAGTGGATGAAATAGCGTATTATTCCGTCTTTTTATACGAAATTAATAAAAATATTGAAAGGCATTCACTCTTTTCAGCCTTTTTAGAACATTGAATTATCCCAATTATTCAATGATTTTTGATAGATAGAGTAAAAACACTTTACAAGTAAATTAAACTTGTATATATTAATATATTTGATTTTCTGAATATTATATATTACATGTGAAATATTTAAAACTTAACAAGTAATTTTAATAATCATATAAAACAGTCACTTTATGAACATGTAAAACGAACTGTATAGAACAATATTAAACCTAAATATTGTATAGACTATTCACAAAATACAGAGGGATTATTTTGAAAATCAATGGATGACAACCCCATTGGGTTAGCAAGGAGGACAAAATAAAGAGACGACCTCAAAATTTAAGGTCGTCTCTTTATGATATTATCGGTCACACCAATGTTTGGCCGTTGTAATAAACCAAGGGCAAGACAGAGAGCAGTAACAACATTAACTAGCATTTAGGACTATCTTCCGACAATACGAACAGCTCTCACCCTTTTAACGACTGTTGCCCCTCGAAAGTAATTACGGATGCATGTAACTCTCGATATCTTCGGTAGTAGCTGGAGCCCGACGGTTGCCCAACATACGATTGCCATCGGGAGTGATCAACATATCGTCTTCGATACGAATACCTCCAAACCCGATATATTCCCGGGTTTTCTCAAAATTAATAAACCCGTTGCCGAGCCCCTCTTTTTCCCACTTGTCGATCAGTGCAGGAATGAAGTAGATACCCGGTTCAACCGTCATGATCATACCCGGTTTGAGTCGTTTACCCATCCGTAGAGAAGAGAGTCCCGGTGTCTCACTGCGCATAGATTCTTCGTCGTAACCGACATATTTTTCACCGATATTCTCCATATCGTGTACATCAAGTCCCATTTGATGACCCAACCCGTGAGGCATGAAGAGCGCCTGAGCTCCACAAGCGACAGCATCCTCCATATTGCCCTGCATCAGCCCCAACTCTTTCAGACCATCGGCAATGACCCGTGCAGCCTCATTGTGCATCTGCCAATAAAAGAGATCCGGTTTAGCCAGCTCGAATGTACGGCTATTCGCTGCCAAAACAATATCATAAATAGCTTTTTGGCGAGCCGTAAATTTACCATTGACCGGAATGGTACGGGTGAAATCGCTGCAATAGTTCATATTGGTTTCAGCACCAGCATCGACCAACAGCAGACGCCCTGACTCCAAAACATTGCCATGATTGTGGTTGTGAAGTGTCTCACCATTCTGGCTGACGATCGACAGGAACGAAACTCCGGCTCCATACTGACGCGCAATACCATCGATTGCACCGGCAATCTCCTGTTCAACCACACCTGGACGACACATCTGCATCACCTGCAGGTGCATTTTGGTACCAATCGTACAAGCTCTTTCGATCTCGTCGATCTCATCCTGCTCTTTGATTTCGCGCAACGCCACTACAGCTTTGGCCAATTCAACCGAAACCTGCTCTTTGAGGGCAGCCGGTTGCAAGCCGAGCAGCTCACACAACATCAGGGTCACCTCACCCCGATAAGGAGGCAAATAGTGAATCTTCCGGCCTTGGGCAATTGCCTTCTTTACCGTTTCGGCCAGTTGAGCCAATCCGGCCGTCCGGGTTACCCCCACTTGCTGGGCCTGCTCAGCCAACGATGGTTGCGGGCCCATCCAGATAATATCATCGATCGTGTAATCCTCTCCGAATAACATATCCTCTCCTGAATCCGCGTCAAGAATACCGGCAAATTCGGGATGATTCAAACCAAAGAAATAGAGGAAAGTACTATCCTGACGGAATGGGAAAGTATTACTCGGATAGTTGGCAGAAGCTTCGTGGTTTCCAGGGAGCAGAATCAAACCACTGCCAACACGCTTACGCAGCGCCTCTCGGCGACGTATATACGTTTTTGCTTCAAACATGGTAAAAAAGTTGTTGGTTGGATCGCCGGGTATCGACGATCCGATCTACTTCGTTGTGGACAGGGATCACTTTTGCAAATGCCTGCCAGTTATGGAAGAGATCGTTCAAAAGTAACAAAAACTTGTGGCAATCTTGCTATCTTTGTCGGGAAAAAGAGAAGGGCACAACGTAGTTGCAGAAGAAATTTTGTTATCTTGGAAATCAATATCTGCGCTACATCCGTTTTCCAATAAAAAAGATCTTGGTTACCCCGATTGAGATCTGCATAGTCAGTATAAACCGCCCAAAGGGAACATCAGGGTTAATCAAGGAGATTGAACGGACAGGCTACTCAAAAAACATGGAGAGATGAAAATTGCGATCGTAGGAACAGGATATGTCGGGCTGGTATCCGGTACCTGTTTTTCTGAAATGGGAATCGAGGTGATCTGTGTCGATGTGGATCGGGCAAAAATTGAACGACTCCAGCAGGGTGAAATTCCCATTTACGAACCGGAACTTTCTGTACTCGTCCAAAAGAACATGAAGGCCGGACGTCTCTCTTTCGCAACCGATTTGGCCTCTCATTTGGATGAAGTCGAGGTAGTCTTCATCGCGGTCGGAACTCCGCCTGATGAAGATGGATCGGCCGATCTGCACTACGTATTGGAGGTGGCTCGTGAATTCGGCGCCGCCATCAACAAATACACACTGCTGGTCACCAAAAGCACCGTCCCCGTCGGTACTGCAGCTCGAATCCGAGAGGTGGTCGATGCTGAATTGAAACGGCGTGGAGTAAAAGTAGAGTTCGACGTAGCCTCAAACCCCGAATTTCTCAAAGAGGGCAGCGCAGTCAAAGATTTCATGAGTCCGGATCGCGTAGTCGTCGGCGTAGAAAGCGAACGGGCACGCGAACTGATGCAACGACTTTACCGTCCTTTCCTGTTGAACAATTTCCGGGTGATCTTCATGGACGTACCCTCTGCCGAGATGACCAAATATGCCGCCAACAGCATGTTGGCCACCCGAATCAGTTTTATGAATGATATTGCCAACTTGTGTGAACTGGTTGGTGCTGATGTCAATATGGTACGGCGCGGGATCGGAACCGATATGCGCATTGGCAATAAATTCCTCTATCCGGGATGCGGATATGGCGGCTCATGTTTCCCCAAAGATGTGAAAGCCCTGATCCGAACAGCCGAAGAAAACGGCTACCAAATGCGGGTCTTGAAAGCTGTCGAAGAGGTCAATGCCCATCAAAAACGGGTACTGTTCGACAAATTGAATCGCCATTTCAACGGAGATCTCAAAGGGCGTAAGATTGCGTTATGGGGTCTGGCCTTCAAACCCGAAACCGATGATATGCGTGAAGCAACGTCAGTCGTGCTGATTCGACTGCTGATCGAGGCAGGGGCAGAGGTGACTGTTTACGATCCCGTAGCCATGAACGAATGCCACCGCGTAATCGGCAACCAGGTTCACTATGCTGACGACATGTACGAGGCAGTCATTGGAGCGGATGCTTTGTTGTTGGTAACTGAATGGAAACAATTTCGGGTCCCCAACTGGGAGTTACTTAAAAAGACGATGCATACACCGTTGATTTTTGACGGACGCAACATTTACGATCGGGACGAACTGGAGACGGCAGGATTCACCTACTACTACATCGGAAGCAATGCAACTTGCTGATATTTTTATAAACTTGCCGCTTCGACACAATCCGATTCTTTCCTAAGATTCAGTCTATCGATCTGTTAGTGCGACCAAAGGACATCGCTCTTACCGACAATACAATTTTGCTAACACAACACGACTTTTGCTATTATCCCAAAAGCAACATCAGCTTGTAGAAAAACCCATCAAAAGAAGTTTTATATTAATTTTCCCAAGTTGGTTCGATATTTCTCATTTTAGATCAATCATCACTGCCTATGACTTGGGCAGGAGTTTTGTAAATACCAGACCTACAAAGACAATTTTAATAACTGCTCTCCACAGATTAGTATCCTATCAGATAAGAGCACAAAGCCATATCGAAGTTCGATTTGGCCAATTACAACAAAAGCAGTTATTTTGCGCCAAATTTCAGAGATTCATGTATATAAAACCGCCAAAGATTATTCGTACGATATTTCCGTCTCTGATTTGGGAGATGCCTCCCTCCGATGAGGTTTATCTCACTTTTGATGATGGACCGACACCCGGAGTAACTGAAGAGATTCTCGAACAGTTGGCCAAATACGATGCGAAAGCTACCTTTTTCTGTCTTGGCAAGAATGCTGAAATGCACCCTGAACTTTTCGAACGGATCAAAGCTGAAGGACATCGTATCGGAAACCATACATACAGCCATCAAAAAGGTTGGCGGATGACTCTCGAAGCCTATCTCGAAGATGTCGAACTGGCCAATAACCTGTTGCATACAGACCTGTTCCGCCCTCCTTATGCGCAAATCAAACCGTCGCAAGCACGCCGCCTGAGTGAACATTACAACCTGATTATGTGGGATGTCCTCTCGCAAGATTACAACAGACAGATCTCTCCTCGTCTCTGTTTGCGTAATGTGACCAAACATGTCCGTGGCGGTTCGATTGTCGTTTTTCACGATTCACTCAAAAGCTATCGGAATATGTCCTACGCTCTGCCTCGTACTTTGGAATTTCTGTACGAACGAGGGTTGAAATGTGTAGGAATTGAGATTTAATTGGTTCATGGCTGTACATTGGCGTACCGCTGTTGAGACAAGAATCGATGTCAATAGGGTTGTACTACCGATACCGTGAACTACGTCCATAAAAGCTGTTAGTTTTTCAATAACGGGTATGAAAAAGAGACGCAACATCATCGTAGCTGTAACCGGAGCCAGCGGTTCGATCTATGCGCGGCTATTGTGTCAAAGACTGGCACAGGCCGAAGAGGTGGGCGATATTGCCCTGATCGTAACTCGTAACGGAGATGCCGTATGCCAGTACGAAGATGACACTACCTGGATGGAAAATCCTCGTTTAACCCGTTATCACAACGATAATCTTTTTGCACCGCCAGCTTCCGGATCAGCCTCATTCGACGCCATGGTGGTTATTCCCTGTTCGATGGGTATGGCAGGGCGTATAGCTGCCGGTATTTCGAATGATTTGGCCAGCCGGGCTGCCGATGTGATGCTCAAAGAGCGCCGCCGTCTGATCTTGGTGCCACGTGAAGCACCCATGAGTACGATCCATTTGCGCAATTTGACCACTCTGTCCGAATGCGGCGCCATTATCTGCCCTGCAGCTCCGTCGTTCTATTCCCACCCCCAAGATATCGAAAGCCTTTGCGGAACCATCATTGAACGAGTACTCACTCTACTGGAAGTGGACACACCCCACTACGAATGGACCGGGCAACCGGATACGACACATTAACCGAAAATCCTCTTTTTGGCAACTGTAATAACACTTCTGGCATATTCTAACATATCAATAGAAGTGTAACAAACGTGCAACGCCGATCTGAAAGAACCGGATAAAAACGGTTGCCACCATTTTATCATTTGGTGTCTCTTGCTATTTTTGTATAGCCATCAGGATAGGACATCTTGAAATTCCGCCAACGGCAGAAACCGATCATAATCGAGACGTACATCAATTGCCATGCCTGTCAATGAAAAAAATACGGTGATTTCGCAACGCATACAACTGTTGAAGGAAAAGGTAGCCTTGCTGCCCGATTCTCCTGGTGTGTACCAGTTTTTGGGTGCAGACGGCAAGGTGATTTATGTGGGCAAGGCCAAAAACCTGAAACGGCGGGTTTCATCTTATTTTCTGACACGCGCTGACCATACGCCCAAAGTGCGGGTTATGGTGGGTAAAATCGTCGATCTGCGTCATACGGTAGTGGCCAGTGAAAGCGAAGCATTTCTGCTGGAGAACAACATGATCAAGAATCTCCAGCCCCGTTACAACATCCTGCTCAAAGACGACAAGACCTATCCCTGGATTGTGATCCGTAACGAACCCTTCCCGCGGGTACTCTCGACCCGCCGTTTTGTTCGAGACGGCTCGCAATATTTCGGTCCCTACGCCTCGGTATATATCCAAAAAGAGATTTTAGAGATGTTGCGAGGGATTTATCAGCTGCGGACCTGCTCACTCAACCTGGCACCTGATCAAATTGCAAAAGGGAAATACCGGGTCTGTCTCGAATATCATATCGGCAACTGCAAAGGACCTTGCATCGGACAACAAAGCGAAGAGGAGTATCGCGAAAGTATCGGCATGGTAGCCTCACTGCTCAAAGGGGATACCCGCGCCACACGCGAATACCTGCAACAACGGATGACCGAAGCCGCCGCGGAGATGCGGTTTGAAGAGGCCGGACGTTACAAAAAACGGTTGGAACTGCTGGCCGGATATCAGAGCAAGTCAGTGGTCGTAAGCAATACGCTGGGCAGTATGGATGTCTTCTCACTGATTGTGGATGAAGGGATAGCTTTCTGCAATTTTATGCGTATTGCCCAAGGTTCGATTGTCAACACATTTACCGTTGAGTTGAAGCCCGGTTTGGAAGATGAGCCTCGTGATGTGCTCTCCTATGCCATCACCAGTATTCGTGATCGGCTGCAGGGACTATTGCAGCGTGAGGTATTGGTGCCTTTCTTACCCAACGAAGAGCTGTTCGAAGGGGTCACTTTCAATATTCCCCAACGCGGCGACAAACTCCGTCTGTTGGAACTGTCGGAACGGAATTGTCGGCTCTATCGACTCGAAAAGCTCAAACAGATCGAGATCAAGGATCCGGCCAAACATGTGACCCGGGTGATGGCAGCCCTGCAAAAAGAGTTGCACCTGAAAGTAGCGCCACACCATATTGAATGTTTCGATAACTCAAACCTGCAAGGGACTAATCCGGTCGCTTCGTGTGTGGTATTTCGCGATGGCAAGCCTTCACGAAAGGAGTACCGCCATTTCAACATCAAAACGGTGGTCGGTGCCAATGACTTCGCTTCGATGGAGGAGGTGGTGACACGACGATACAGCCGTCTGCTGGCCGAAGGAGCCGAGCTACCTCAATTAATCGTGGTGGATGGCGGCAAAGGGCAGTTACGGTTTGCCTATGAGACGCTACAACGATTGGGGTTGGAGCAACAGATCGCGATTGTCGGTTTGGCAAAACGAATCGAAGAGGTCTATTTCCCGCACGATCCAATGCCTTACTACATCGACCGCAACAGCGAAGCGCTCAAAGTGCTGATGCATATTCGTGATGAGGCACACCGGTTCGGTATTACCTTCCATCGTCAGAAACGTTCGCTGGCCTTTATCAAAAGTGAGTTGGAACAGATCCCCTCTTTAGGCAGCCGTTCAGTCGAAAAATTATTGCAGCGTTTCCGGACGATTTCCCGTATCCGCAAAGCCACCATGGATGAGTTAACCGAGGTGATCGGGGCACATCGGGCTTCGGAGGTAATACGCTATTTTGCCAATGCCCCCAAAGAGTCCGCAGATCAAAACCCCACTGATCAATCGACAGCAGACAAGAAAACGAAGCAATAAAGCTTTTCACATCGTTCCACTGCTATTTCTAAGCCCAGCTACAACAGCTCAAAACCAGATAACAATCATCTCTTTACTGTAATAAAAACAAACGTGAACAGTTAATGCTGCTGTTCACTTTTGCTGTACTTTTCATTTCGTATCGGAATTAAAGCGTTTATTGGATTACATTCTGATACAAACTAATTATTTAATATTTACCAAATTAACACGTTCAACAGATAGGAACTGACAACTTGCTATGCAGGCTTTTTTCCGACCATCCCACCAAGCTAACTGACAATTGGATTACAGATTGCTATGCCCGATTGCACATCCGCACGCAACTAAAAAACAGCAAGTATCTTCAGTACGATACGACCGATATTTACCTATTTAACAGAAGTATGTCGAACTAACTCCAGCGCTCGCAAAAAGGTCGAAGCGGTCCATCCCATCATTTCGCTACAGGGATATTCACTGTCATTGATCTCACCTGCCCGGGTATATTTTTCATAAATAAAACCGGGATGACGTTGTCCGTCTCCATATTTGAACGGGCGATGGGTAGCAGGGTGAGGATCAAGGAAGTTTGCCGTTACCGTATTGAGCCATTTCAAAGCGACCTGATAGGCCTCGGGTTGGTAGTCGTAATTTTCGAGTGCTCCCATAGCCAAAAACTGCACAGGGGCCCATACGGCTCCATCTCCCCACTGATAGAGAATGGGCTGATCAGAAGGTTCACATACGACCAAACCGCCCGGAGAGTCGAAGAGCTTAAGACTTTCTACAACTCGGGCAGCCTCTTCGGGTGTAGCGAAGTGCCAATAGAGCGGCATCAGGGTCATCACAGAGGCAATGGAGCCGTGACGCTGATTCACAAAATCATAATCCAGGAAAAGTCCACGCTCCTCATCCCACAGATATTTTCGGATCAGCTCGGCCCGCCGGACGGCATGTTTTTCCCAACGACTACCGTTTGAAATCTTCAGTTGACGCTCGAGCCAGCCCAAAATACGTTCGTACTGATACAAGTTTGCATTCAGATCGATCGGAATAAAATCTTTGCAACGCCCGTCAAATCGAGGGGTAAAATCCATCGTTTCGGCCTCAGCCAGACGGTGGCTCGCTATCAAGACCTTGACACTATCCGATGCCTCTTTATCGAGTTGGAAACGATGCAGCAACACCTTGTCATAAAAGTTGAGCAACGTAGCTGAATCGGCATGTTCACCATAACGTTGCAGGCCCGGGATCGGGGTAGAGTGATCCTCGATGGTATTTCCATTCGCATTGGTCCAGAATTCATACTCCTTGAGCAACGCTTGATAGGCCCGATGCAGCCAGGCGGTGTCCTTTTGAGGTGCTTTCATAAAATAGCTCTGCACCATCATACCGAAATAGGGAGTCTGACTGCGATCTTCTCCCCAACCATTCGCATTGGGAATAAACCCCAACTGCTCTATCTCGTAAATAAAATTGTCGATATTGTTTTTGGCCTGCTCGAAAAAGCCCTGCCGCATCAACCCTTCGTTGATGAAATAGAGGTCCCAATAGTATAATGTTCCGGGGTTTAAGGCAAAGGAAAATGGAGCTGGCAGAGTAGCTACGGTATCGACATAACGATCCCAACTGTTGCGGATATGGTTTTCAATTTTCGGCCATTGGTCCGGATGAATCGGTCGTAATGTCGTATCGGGTTGAGCATGGAGCGCCAACGCTCCACAAACGGTCGCCAAAGCGACAACGATTTTGCAAAGTTTCATAGGTTAGTCTTTGGGGTTTATCTTTCAAAGATAATCATCTCTGGGCCAAAGGCAATCCTCTTGTCAATGAAATATTTGCATGGTGAGGTTCGTTCTATCGGTAATTCGGATTAAAATTGTAACTTTGCCCCATAAAATTTATGCACGGCATGAACCGTAAATTGATCGACAAATTACAGAGTCCCAAAGCTATAAAATGGTTTTGGATCATACTGGCCTCTCCGGTGGCTTTGATTCTTCTTTTGCTGTTGTTGATCCGTATCGGCCTCTTCGGCAAACTACCCACATTCGAAGAGCTCGAAAATCCCAAAAGCAATCTGGCAACCGAAATATATTCCGAAGACGGAAAAATGATCGGCAGTTTCTTCGTACAAAACCGATCTTATTGCGACTACGATGAGTTGTCACCCAGCTTGGTCGCCGCACTGATCGCAACCGAAGATATGCGTTTCTATTCTCACTCCGGAATCGACTTTATCTCGTTGGCTCGTGTAGCTGTGCGGACCATTGCGCTGGCCCAATTCGGTCAGGGCGGTGGTAGTACCATTTCGCAACAGTTGGCCAAAAACCTCTATCCGCGAGATACGGCAGCCTACAACAACCCGATTTCGAAAGGTTCTAAACTGGTCATCTCCAAACTTAAGGAGTGGATTACGGCGGTCATGCTCGAGCGCAATTACACCAAAGAGGAGATTATTGCCATGTACCTCAATACGGTCGAATTCGGTAGTAATGCTTTCGGTATTAAATCCGCCGCACGCACCTTCTTCAACAAGCTCCCTTCGGAACTTAACGCTCAGGAGTCAGCCATGTTGGTAGGAGTGGTCAACAAACCGACCCGTTACAGTCCGGTTTTGAACCCTGAACGAGCTCTTTCCCGGCGTAACTTGGTTATCGCCCGTATGAAACAGATGGGGTATATCGACCGCCATCAACGGGATTCACTACAGGCTCTGCCGATTGAATTGGATTATCACCCCGTATCGCACAACTCCGGAACGGCCACCTATTTCCGCGAAATGCTGCGTATGGTGATGACGATGGAGCGTCCTACCCGCAAACAATTCTACAATGATTGGGATTATCAGCAGGCGGTCAAGGAGTGGGATAACAATCCGCTTTACGGATGGTGCATCAAAAATGTCAAATCGGACGGTAGCCCCTACAACCTCTATCGCGACGGTCTGAAAATCTATACTACGATCAATGCAACCATGCAGGAGTATGCAGAAGAGGCGTTGATCAACCACATGTCCAAAGACATTCAACCGGCTATGGACAATCAGGTACGTCGTACCAAACGGTTGTTCAATGATATCGGCAAAGAGGACATCGATCGTATTATGCGCAATGCAATCCGTCAGACTGATCGCTATCGGGCTTTGAAACGGGATGGTGCTACAGAAGAGGAGATCATGGCCGATTTCAAAAAGCCGGTCAAAATGAAGATCTTCTCGTACAAAGGTGATCGCGATACAACAATGACCCCGTATGACTCGATTCTGTACCACAAACAGATCCTGCGGGCCTCATTCATGGCGATGGATCCTTCGACCGGTTATGTAAAAGCCTACGTAGGCGGCCCCAATTATCGCTACTTCAAATACGATATGGTCAAACAGGGTAAACGCCAGGTGGGTTCGACGATCAAGCCTTTCATTTACACCTTTGCCATAGCGAATTTAGGATACGATCCCTGCACGTTAGTTCCCAACCTGCCGGTAACGATCGAAACCGACAACGGCACCATTTGGCAGCCCAAAGAGGCCGGACGTGTGGAATATACCGGTGAAATGCACCCCTTGCGCTGGGGTTTGGCCAACAGCCGGAACAACTACTCCGCATGGATCATGAAGCAGGCTCGCCAACCGCAGGCCGTGGCCGAATATATCCATCGAATGGGAATTCAGAGTTATATCGATCCGGTCTATTCGCTCTGTTTGGGAACCCCTGATGTTTCTCTCTTCGAGATGGTCGGTGCATACGGCACCTTTGCCAATCGAGGAGTCTTTACCGACCCGATCTTTGTCACCCGAATCGAGGACCGTAACGGCAATGTATTGGCCACTTTTGCGCCTGCACTGCACGATGCAATCAGCGAGCAGACAGCCTATACCATGCTCGGTATGATGAAGAATGTGGTGACCTCCGGTACAGCAGGCCGTCTACGTTGGATGTACAAATTTAAAGCCGATATGGCCGGTAAAACGGGAACATCCCAAAAGAACTCCGACGCATGGTTTATGGGTGTCACCCCGAAAATTGTCGCCGGAGCCTGGGTTGGAGGAGAGGATCGCAGCGTCCATTTGAACAGTGCAGCAGACGGTGCCCGTGTAGCCTTACCGATCTTTGCAGGGTTCATGAGAAAGGTTTACGACGATCCTTCGTTAGGGGTGAGTGAAAGCGATCAGTTCCCGATTCCTGTGGGTGCCGTGGTATATGAATGCTCCGAAGAGGAGGGTAACCAAAGCGCTATCATCCAGGAACAGGACGAATTCTTCGATTAATCCCTCTGTTTATTGGTAAAATCGATTGGGGAGCCTTTTTTGTCAATACACAAGGCCCAAATCGGTCAATTACCGCGAAAATATTTCAACAAATTGATTCGGTTTGCTTTACCGATATTATCTTTGTCTCTGTTTTCAACTTACGGCACAAGCCGTACATAATTCTTCTAATATATGAAAGTGGCAATTGTTGGCGCAAGCGGTGCTGTTGGCCAAGAGTTTTTGCGAGTATTGGAACAACGCGAATTTCCTGTTCGGGAGCTGTTGTTGTTCGGTTCAGAACGTAGCGCTGGACGTAAATACACGTTCCGCGGTAAAGAGGTAACCGTTAAAAAACTGGAACACAACGATGATTTTGAAGGTATAAATATCGCTTTCACATCGGCTGGAGCCGGGACCTCCAAAGAGTTCGCAGAGACCATCACCAAACACGGTGCGTTGATGATCGACAATTCAAGTGCATTCCGCATGGATGAGGATGTACCTCTGGTGGTGCCGGAAGTTAACCCACGTGATGGAATCAACCCGCCCCGCAACATCATTGCCAACCCCAATTGTACCACCATTCAAATGGTTGTAGCCCTGCAGGCAATCGAAAAACTCGCTCACATTCGTCGAGTACGGGTATCAACCTACCAGTCCGCCAGTGGTGCCGGTGCTGCAGCCATGGATGAACTGGTTGAGCAAAATGCCCAATTGGTACGGGGAGAAGAGCCTACTGTCAACAAATTCCCCTTCCAACTCGCATATAATGTGATTCCTCAGGTGGATGTTTTCACTGAAAACGGGTACACGAAAGAGGAGATGAAGATGTATAACGAGACCCGTAAAATCATGCATTCCGATATTGAGGTGAGTGCAACATGTGTACGGGTACCAGTCATGCGTGCACACTCTGAGGCTATTTGGCTCGAAACCGATCGCCCCATTTCCGTAGAAGAGGCTCGCAAAGCCTTCTGCCGTGCTGAAGGCATTGTGCTGATGGACGATCCGGAGCAGAAAAAATATCCGATGCCGTTGTTGTTAGCCGGTTGTGATCCGGTTTACGTAGGTCGTATTCGGAAAGACATCTCTAACCCGAACGGTTTAACCTTCTGGTGTGTGAGTGACCAGATTCGCAAAGGTGCTGCGTTAAACGCCGTACAGATCGCAGAATATCTGGTTGCAAACGGTCATATCAAATAGGACCAGATACTCCATATAAATCGAAATAACACCCGTTTATATCACGGTAAAATAAGAGAGGCACCCCGTATGGTGGTGCCTCTCTGCAATATATATGTGAAGGTATGAAAAGGCTATGTGAAAGCCTTGCCCCGAAGCGGGATCAACCGCACTTCGAGTGGCCGCAGCTCATGCAAACCGGACAGTTATTCTGGTAAACCAGCGTCTCCTGACCGCAATTCGGGCACTTCTCCTTGGATTTGGTTCCATCGGGAATGTACTGTTTGAGGGCACGTGCCACGCCATTTTTCCACGTATTGATGCTGGCCGTATTCAGATGCAACGACTCGATCAACGTCACCACATCGAGAATTGGCATACCGTTACGCAACACTCCGGAGATCAGTTTCGCATAGTTCCAGAACTCCTCGTCAAAGAGGCGGGAGATACCTCCGATGGTGTTGGTATAACCGTATTTGTCTTTATATTGGAAATCGTAACGTTTGTTGCCCTCCGCATCTTTTACCTTAATAATGGTGCCTTTGGTAACCCGTTTGGGGATAAACATGGCATCCTCTTCGAGTTTACCGGTAAAGATCTCATATGGACGTCCATTGTAGATTCCGACAAACGCTATCCAATTCTCTTCACCATTCTTGAAACGGACAATATCCGCAGAGAGTTCGATCGGACGTTTCAAAGGCGGCTTATAACCGTTATTATCGGCCTGTTTTTTCTTCTCAACCAGCACGCCGGCACGTGAACCGTCACGATAAACCGTAACGCCTTTACAGCCCGATTCCCATGCGGTACGATAGACTTCGCTGACCAGCTCTTCCGTCACCTTATTCGGCAGATTAACCGTCACCGAAATCGAGTGATCGACCCATTTCTGGATGGCACCCTGCATCTTCACTTTGCTTACCCAATCAATATCGTTGGCAGTCGCCTTATTATAGGGGGATTTGGCTACCAAAGCGTCCAGTTCAGCCTGCGACATATCCTTAACTTTGTCGATGTCGTAGCCATTTACCTGAAGCCATACCAGGAATTTATGGTGGAAGACAATGTATTCTTCCCAAGAGTCGCCAACCTCATCCACAAAGGTGATTTTCACATCCTTGTCATTGGGGTTCACTTTGCGGCGACGCATATATACTGGACGGAAGACCGGCTCGATACCCGAAGTGGTCTGTGACATCAGACTGGTTGTACCGGTCGGAGCGATGGTCAGCATCGCGATGTTACGACGACCATCCTTAACCATTGCCTCATAGAGCGCAGGATCAGCTTCGCGGATACGTCCAATCATCGGGTTATTCTTTTCGCGTTCAGCATCATAAATCGGGAATGCACCCCGTTCACGAGCCAGCTGAACCGAAGCGCGATATGCTTCGAGAGCCAGTGTTTTCTGAACCTGAACTGCAAAATCGATCGCAGCTTCGGAGCCATACTGCAAGCCGAGAGCTGCCAACATATCGCCTTCCGCCGTAATACCCAAACCGGTACGACGTCCCTCTTGAGCTTTGGCGCGGATTTTCTCCCAAAGATTCTTCTCTACCCGACGGATATCCTCATCTTCAGGATCTTGAGCAATCTTTTTCAGAATCAACTCAACCTTTTCCAATTCGAGGTCGATAATATCGTCCATCATGCGCATGGCCAATGCAACGTGCTTTTTGAAGCGGTCGAAATTGAACTTAGCGCTTTTGGTAAACGGATCGTCCACGTAACCATAGAGATTCATGGCCATCAAACGGCAACTGTCGTATGGGCACAGCGGAATCTCACCGCAAGGGTTGGTCGAAACCGTACGGAAACCTAAATCGGCATAACAATCAGGCACCGACTCACGAATCACTGTATCCCAGAACAATACTCCGGGTTCAGCCGATTTCCAGGCATTATGAATAATCTTATTCCATAATGCACGAGCATCGATCTCTTTTTCATACAGTGGTTTAGCTGCGTCAATAGGGAACTGTTGGTGATACTTTTTGTTCTCCTTGACAGCTTGCATAAACTCATCGTCAATCTTGATCGAGACATTCGCACCGGTTACTTTTCCGGTTTCGACTTTGGCATCGATAAAGTTCTCTGCATCGGGATGTTTGATCGAAAGGGTCAGCATCAAAGCTCCCCGACGGCCATCCTGAGCCACCTCGCGAGTCGAATTTGAATAGCGTTCCATGAAGGGAACAATACCGGTCGAGGTGAGGGCACTGTTCAATACGGGGCTGCCAGTCGGACGGATATGAGACAGATCGTGTCCCACACCACCACGACGTTTCATCAATTGCACCTGCTCCTCGTCGATCCGGATGATACCTCCGTATGAATCGGCCGGATTTTTATGGCCAATTACAAAGCAGTTCGATAACGAAGCGATTTGCAGGTTGTTACCGATACCGGTCATCGGACCGCCCTGAGGAATCACATAGTTGAAACCTTTGAGCAGGTTATACACCTCTGATGCCTCCATCGGATTGGGATATTTTTTCTCAATCCGGGCAATTTCGTTAGCGATACGCCAATGCATCTGTTCGGGAGATTTTTCATAGATCTTTCCGAATGAATCTTTCAGTGCGTATTTGCTAACCCAAACTGTAGCGGCCAGATCGTCTCCGCCAAAATAGGCTCTGGCACCTTCCACGGCCTCTGCATAGGGATATTCTGTCAATCCTGCGGCCGGATTTGTTTCTTTTGCGTTAGACATAACCTATATCGTATAATTTTTTACGGTCAAAGCCCTTCGAGCCGATTCTTGCGTTTCGGCAGGCAACAGCCGGCCGCATCCCGAACAGAACGGCAATTTGTACAAGGATACGAATTGCACGAAAAAAGTGTACGATCCGTCTCCGAATCTTATTAATAATTTATCAACACTTTCGTATTGAGATCTTTCGCAACCCTTTATTCTTCAAGGGTTACGGATACTTTTTCGATTTTTCCGCCCAGTGGGGGAGCCAGCTTCGAGACCTTCACACGAATTTTCTCGCACTGCGGGAAACGGAGTCGGATAGCATCGATAATCCGACGGGCCACATGTTCGAGAATATGTGACGGAATCTTCATCTGTTCGCGTACCGTTTCGAAGACGGTCAAATAATTGATCGTATCGACGACATTATCGGTACGGGCAGGTTTAGAGAGATCGGCCTCAATAGTCACATTCACCAAAAAACGGTTACCCACTACCTGTTCCAGGGCATAACATCCATGGCAGGCATGAAACTCCATGTTTTCCAGTTCGATAATATGCTTTGACATCTTTTTTCCGATCAAATGTTGTACAAAGATAGGGAAACTTCGGCTGGAAATGGGATCCGGTATAAAAATTTATTGACATCGATAAAATATCAACAAATTTTATTGACTAACAGCTAATTACGGCAAAAAAACTATCACGATAAACGCTCAATCGGCTTATTTTCAGCCATTGACGTTATTAACAAAATTTCACTGAAGGGAGACCGTAACAGATCAAACCTGACATACAATTGTCACTGTCAATCATGTACCCCAAAAGCGTCAAAAACCGACCGTCAACACACAACCAGAAGAAAACTAAATGGCTACAACACCCTTATTCATCCCTTGTGGTTGGCATCATATTCAAGAGATACAATTACCGCCTAACCCAACCGAAGCCAAAATCAACAGGACATTACAGAGGCAAAGTCAACACAAACCCGCTTACTACCCCTTTCCGGTCGCTTGGCTTATAGACATAGACACCGATCGATGTATCGTTTTTGGGCATACGAACCAGACGCATATCAAAGGTAAGCGTTCCGCCATACGACCATAGAGTTGTAGCCGTATAGCCGACATTTTGTGCCAAATGGCTGGGAATACCGATAAATCGGGCATAATCGCCATAAAGATTAAGCCGAATTCGGTTGAAATAGACCAAACTGTTGATTCCCACATCGGGATAGCAGATCGGGAACTGATAATCGGCAGAAACGGCCGCATAGTGCGAAGAGGTGATGTCATAGTTGACACCACGCGGATAGAGCTCTTTGTAATACCAGGTAAAACGGTCAGTCGGCTGATATTGCAGGTTCCCACGCAACATCAGGCTATGGTGTGGAGCCAATCCAGGCATATAGGTTCTACCGTAGAGAGCAAAGACCGTCCCGAAATCCCGCCGGAATGGGGCTCCAACCGTTGAAAATTTCAAGGCATATCCCCAACGAGGCAAAATATCTCGAGTCCCCATCCTTTCGTTGTCAATAAATGAAAGGCCAATCACTCCACGTGCCGTTCCCCGATCATACGAACCATCCGGCATGTAAAGTCGTGCGTTAAGATAATAGAGCTGCATGAATGGAGTCAGCGTACGGATATGGGATCCTGACGAGAGCGTCATTGGCAGGGTAACATCAGCTTTGATACTAAAGCGGTTTTTCAAAGGAATATCGGCCTCCGAACGTTTGATACCATAAAGCTGCTGCAGACCACCTCCATAATCAAACTCAACGCTGATTTTCGGAGCCAGTCCATAATAGTTCACCTTACCACGAATCCGATGGCCCTTTCCACTATATCCATAGGATAGATAGGCATCGGTACTGGAAAGTAGATCCTGTGACATGACCGTAGCGCCCAATCCTATATCGATCCGATCCTCATCGACAATATTGGTGGGATCGAAACTCCAGGGGGCCCAACTGTGCGGATTAAACAGATGCAATCCCTTTCGGTAACGTTTTACATGATGTGTGGCCGTATCGAGTGTTCGGTCAATACGTACCGTGTCGAGATTAATGACGGGCCATTTCTCACGGGGAGGATTGACCACATTTTTGGGCAGCGGCGAATACTCCACCCGCTGCATCGAATCGGAATTGAGCTGCTGACGGGAAAGCAGATAACCCTGCGTCGTATAGGTAGTCATAAAGAGGGTGCTGTCTCCGCTCCGAGGAGCCGAAGGGGAGACCGAACCATATTTTGAAGTGGAAACGCGCATCTCTTCATTGCGAACCAGATCATAGATATGAACCTCATCATAACCCGAAGCGATCGAATTGAAAGAGAGCTTGCCATCTCCTGCCCGCAGGTTAAAGATTGTCGTATAACCTGGCCGAGTAATGGATGATATCTTACCGCTACAGGTATCGATACGGCAAATGGACATACCACTATCACCCAAAGCAATGAAGGCCAATGTTCCGGTTTGGTCATCATAAGCGAGGCCATGCACCGAAAGAGTATCAGGAATGGGCAGTGATCGGCCTTCTCCGAAATCAATCGAATAGGCACCATCCCAATCGTATCCTACACTGGCCACCCTTCCATCGGGCAGAGGAGTGGGATAGAGTGCACTTTGCCGATCACGCAGCAAACGGCGTTTTTTGCTGCGCAGATCATAACTGACCGCACGCGCCGTAATACGCTGATCCCAAAAAAGACTGCTACGGAATTCACTCCAATAGAGCACACTATCTTTTTCGACAGGGGAGGTACCGACCCAACCGGTTCGGATCAGAGTCTTTTCACGAGCCGTACGCAGATCGACGCTGACAATACGATTCGGTTGATCCATATCCCGTTTCAATGCCAACAGAGTGGTATCGTTCAACCGCATCGGTGCTGCATATACCGTATAGCTGGTGGTTCGGGTCGGGATCAACTGGGCACTGTTGTGTCTCGCAGGTAACGAATCCCAAAACTTGCGCAAATCCGCAAAAGTCTCCCGAAACATTCGGGTCACTGAGGTATTGTAATACTTTTTCAATGCCCAATGAGCAGGAATGACCGTATAGGGTCGTCTGGCACTATAATTGGCCACACGGTCCCATATATCGATCCCGTAACGTTCTCTGGACCAAGCCGTAATTTGATAACCCAACTGATAGTGATCGGGGATAAAGTCTTTGTATGAACCGCAAAACCATTTATCAGGGACAAAACGTTTTGTCCCTTCAGCCATATAGGCACGATAAGCGATTGTAAAGGAGGGTTGCAGAGCCCGACCGAACGAGGACATTTGAGTCTCTGCCTGTACAGCATCTCCTTCGAGCAGCCAGACAGGCAGCAGGGCCTGACTGATCAGGCCGGAATGTTGTCCGAAAAACCACCCCAGCGGTCGCATAAAACCCTTATAAAGGTTGCCATATTGAACGGTATGACGTGATTCATGCGCCACCAACTGTTTATACCAGGGCATGGCATAAAGATCCTGAGAGGGGATCATTTCGAGCTCCATACGTTTCGGAGCCCACATCACGATACCGTTGGCATTGAAATTTTGGGTATGTAGGACGGTAGGGAATTTTACCGGCCCGTACCTGAAACCATACCCCATGGTCGGGGTGATCTGCTCCATAACAGAGATCACATGCGCAGCTCCATTCCCAAAATAGTCAGGATAGACGATTTTACCGCGAGGACCATTGACCTGCATCCAGCGAATCGATGCAGGGGAACTGCCCCAGGTATAGTATTGAGCTGAAGCGGGCAGGGAACATAGAAGCGTTCCCAAACTGAGCAGACATAAAAAAAGGCGTTGCATCATCGGTTCCTCTTTTCGGAAATCAGTTGCCCGCCTTTTTTACCCGATATCCCTCTTTGAGCAGAATATCGACCACCCGATCACGAAAATCTCCCTGAATGACGATTTCACCCTCTTTGGCGGAACCACCTACACCACATTTGCTTTTAAGAAATTTCGCCAATGCTTTGAGGTCCTCCTCTTTACCGACAAAACCTTTGACCAACGTCACTTGTTTTCCTGCACGTTGTTTTCGATCGAGCCATACGCGCAGATCCTGACCGGAAGGAGGCAAGGTTTCAGCCTCATTCTCATCCTCCTGATAGGTGTATTGAAAATCGGGATTGGTCGAGTATACGACATTCAAACGGCTTTTCCAGTCGTTGTTACTCATATTTCGGGTATTTGAAAGCTATTAAATCAGAATTCTTTTTAACAACGCATACACGGTCTTATTGATATCAATAAAACCGTGATGCGTTTTTACGATATGCAAAATTAGAAGGGCAGATCATCTACCTCTTCAGGCACAGCAGCAGTCATATTATTCGTTACAGGGGCCGCTGTCTGTTGTTGTGGAGCTGGAGCCCCATAACTGTTACCTCCATACGAAGAGGTTCCATAAGAGCTGTTCTCATTGCCAGCAGTCGGAGCATCATTTCGACGACCCAACATTTTGAGGTCGTTGGCTACAATTTCAGTCGTATAACGTTTGTTGCCATCCTTATCCGTCCAATCACGAGTCCGGAGGCTGCCCTCCACATAGACCTGGCTCCCCTTGCGAATAAAACGGTCGGCCACATCGGCCAGATTCCGCCACAACGTTACATTATGCCATTCGGTATGCTCTTTGGTCTCCTGGGTTTGACGATTGTAAATCCGTTCGGTTGTGGCAATACGCAGACGAGCCACTTTGGTTCCACCTTCGAGAGCTCTCACTTCGGGATCAGCCCCCACATTACCGATCAGAATCACTTTGTTAATCATTGCTCAATATTTTATTAAAATTTGGCTTTTTCTGTTTTAGGTAGTGCTGATAACAACGTTACAGCTCAATCAGCATTCATACAGGGTATTGTTCAATTCAATAACACCTGGTGTTTTGCCTTAAACAATTAGCGGTCGAGAGCTATTCACCTCCCAACCTATGATCTTACGAACATTCTTGAATGATCCGTTTTCATTCAAGACGTCACTTTCAAGAGGCTTGATCTGCTACTACAATCACACATTTGCCCGCATCGATCCAGCAACCTGTCTCCCTCCTGTTTTATTACGAAACATGTTTACGCAATCTCTTCGAGAAGACGGGTGAAGAGGCGAGTCATCTTCTGTTGCGCTTTGTTTCCTTCACGTTGCACCTCTTCGTGTGTTGCCTTTTCACCGGAAAGCCCGTTATTTGTTATGACAGAGACTGCAAATACAGGAATACCCATATGACGTGCCGCAATCACCTCAGGAGTAGTGGACATACCCACAGAATCGGCTCCTGCAACATGGAAAAAACGGTATTCAGCCGGCGTTTCGTATGTCGGACCAGTACCACCCCAATAACATCCGTGTTGCAAGGTTATCCCCTCTTCAGCAGCAATCCGGTCCGCCATAGCAATCAAGTTCCGATCATACGGTTCGCTCATATCGGGAAATCGAGGCCCCAACTCATCCTCATTAGGGCCGACCAAAGGATTTGGAATCATATTGATATGATCGGTGATCACCATGATGTCTCCCACATGGAATGAGGGGTTGACACCACCTGCTGCATTGGAGACGAACAGGTATTGAATACCCAACTCCCGAAGCACTCTGACCGGGAAGACCACCTGTTGCGGCGTATATCCTTCGTAATAATGGAAACGGCCCTGCATGGCCACCACACGTTTGCCGCCCAACCAACCGAAAATCATCCGGCCGGCATGTCCTGCCACAGTTGAAACCGGAAATCCGGGAATATCTTTATATGCCAACGAAGCAACCGGTTCGATATGGTTAGCCAGAGCACCCAGTCCACTGCCGAGAATAATACCGACTTGAGGTTGAAAGTCGACGCTATTCCGGATGAAGGACGCTGTATTTTTTATTTCTTCTAGCATACTGTTCGAGTTGATTCAAGAAACGTATTTCCCGATTTCCTATAAATTCGACACGAATCGGCGCATAATAGAGGCGTCGTTGAATTTCGACCGGTATTTTCTTGCGGTTGGTCAATTTGACCGCATCCTTTTCGGTCACTACCACCACACAATTTTCGGGTGCATCAGCCAATAACCGTTTGAGTTGTTCGAGATCACGCATCCGATAGGTATGGTGGTCACGGAAATAGAGCTTTCCTACAATTTTATGATATTTGGAAAGATTCTTTTCCAGTGACTGAGGATTGGCAATGCCGGTCATAATAATTACCGGATCTCCTGCACTGACAGCCCGTTTGGCCTGTTCCGGGAAAAGAGGAATCGGCCGCCCCTGCACCATTTTGGTAAAATATAACGTCTGATACGGAAACAGATTGAGTTGTTTGCGCACAATACGCATATCAAGCGGGGTAATCGAATCGGGACATTTGGTTACCAGTACCAGATCCGCACGATCGAGCTGTTGGGGTGTATCACGCAACCGACCCAACGGCAAGAAGGTGTCGTGATAGATCGGACGGTTGTAATCCATCAACACTATATCGGCCCACGCCTCCACATAACGGTGTTGAAAAGCGTCATCGAGAATGATCAATTCAATTTCCGGATGGGCTTCGCGAAGTTTTTTAATTCCTTCAGCCCGTTTTTCGCAAACGGCTACGGGGATTTCGGGATATTTCAGTTTGATCTGTTTGGGTTCGTCGCCAATAGAGCGGAAGGAGGATTGGACGGTCGAAAGGACGAATCCCCGAGTTTTGCGTTTATATCCGCGTGAGAGGACAGCCACTTTGAATATCGGGGAGAGTTTTTCGATCAGATATTCGGTAACGGGAGTCTTACCCGTACCGCCGACAGTCAGGTTACCTACGCAAACAATAGGAATATCAAACTCTTCGCTTTTGAGGATGTTCAAATCGAAAAGTTTGTGTCGAATCCTGACAACCAGTTCATATATCCAAGCCAGGGGGGCGGCCCAGAGTTTACGCAGCATACAAAAACATTCTTCCTAATCTCCAAAAGTAGGCAAAAAAGATTGTATTTCAAATAAAAAAACGGTTTCTGATGCACGAAACCGTTTTTTGTTGCAGTAAAACTTTTATTGGGAAAATATTCTGAAACGAGTCTGACTGTAAAAATTCACGAAAAGTCCGTTCCATAGCCCAACCTATAATCAGACAGAGCCACAACAATCCAATTTCAGACTTACTTCATGATCCTTGTTGGCCAAATTTATCTCCTGCCTGCATATTCATACAGCACATGATCTTTAACCAATATTAATCTACATGTTTGTTTCACAGCAGTACATTGCCCGAGGTAATGATTCGAAACAGATCCAAATACTTTAAAATACCGCCAAACAACACTTTCCACTCCCCTTCACACGCTATTTTCAATGAAAATCATTAAAAAGGCCATTACATAAACAATCAACCTACCCCTCAATAAAAACATCCATGACAAAATGTTTTATTGATCGGGTAGGTTGACTATTAAGTAAACGCTATCTCGAAAAATGTTTATTGAATATCGAAACGGCAGGGTAACAGGGCTTGAACACCCTCTTTGGACAAGATTCGCTGCATCGTTGCATAGTCACGATAAAGAGCTCCAAGTTCTCCCTGGAACGGATCTTTGACCGACATTTGGGATGACATCATCATGATGATACGGGTCAACAGATCAGGCGTATTACTGGGTGCACTGATCGAGAAATCCTCACCGACACCGGCACGGTCTGCAGCCAATGCAATAGCCTCGAGTAAGCCACCGTATGAATCGATCAATCCATTGTCGAGTGCACTGACTCCCGACCATACACGCCCGCCTCCGAGCGAATCGACCTGTTCACGAGTCAGATTACGACCCGCAGCCACGTGATCAACAAATTGTGCATAGGTATGTTCTACACTATGTTGCAAATAATTGCGTTCTGCAGCAGACAGGGCACGGAATGGCACACCCATGTCGGCAGATGGATTGGTTTTAGCTACGTCAACCGTAATACCGAGCTTATCTTTCAAACCGTTTTGCGCATTAAACAGCAGTCCAAAAACCCCAATCGATCCAGTAATGGTGGTCGGAGAGGCCAAAATTGCATCGGCCGGACAAGAGATATAATATCCACCCGAAGCAGCCATATCACCCATTGAAACAATCACCGGCTTTTTGTCTCGGAGCAGTTCCATTTCATGCCAAATCACTTCGGAGGCCAGTGCGCTGCCACCTGGCGAATTGACCCGTAACACCACCCCTTTGACATCATCCTGATTTCGTAATTCAGCCAATGCTGAGGCCAAGGACTCACCACCCACCATGGGTTGTGGAGCTTCACCATCGACAATCTCACCATCGGCATAAACAACCGCAATCTTGTTATCGGATTTATCAACCACAGTACTCTGTGCCACATAATCTTCGAAGGCATAATAGTTGGGTTCCTCCTGTGCAGTCACTTCAGCCAATAACGAATCCATATCGGCACCATATGCCAATGAATCCACCAATCCTTTGGCAACAGCCTGTTCCGCATCGGTAATTGCCAATTCCGATGCATAACGTTGCAGAGCTGACGAATCGACCGAACGGGCACGAGCCACATTACCCACAACATGGTTCCATATTGTCCCGATCAATTTTTCGGTTTGAAGGCGATTTTCAGGACTCATTTTATCCATAATGAAGGGTTCGACGGCACTCTTATAGGCACCATGACGAACCACTTCAGGCTGTACTCCCAATTTATCGAGCAACCCTTTATAAAATATGACATTCGAAGCCAATCCTTTCCACAAAAGGCTACCCTGAGGATTCATATAGATTCGGTCGGCAACCGAACTGAGGTAATAACTCTTTTGGGTATAGAAATCAGAATAGGCAATAATAAATTTGTCCGAACCATCTTTAAAGTCAAGCAGAGCATTGCGCAACTCTTCCATCGTTGCCAAACCGAGTGAGGCAGCCGGATTGATCTTCAGGTAAATGCCATCAATACGTTTATCGGTTTTTGCTCTTTGGATAGCTCCAAGCACATTGAGCATCGGCATGGCAAAACCATTGCCCATCGTTACCCGTTCCAAAGAGGAGATACGCTCTTGAACGGGGTTATCCACAATGGGTACCGAGAGGTCTATTTCCAAAATCGTATGAGAAGATGGGGTAGATATAGAGGAGACGTCGAAGCTGCTGCTCACAGCGCTCAACCCTATTCCCACGAGGACCATCACTCCAAATGCCACAAATAAAATGCCTCCCACGACAAAGGCCAACAGAGAGGCAAAAAAGGTTTTGAAAAATGCATTCATTTCACTCGCTATTTTATTGATCTTTTTGTTTCTGAATTATCTAAGACTAAGAATAATGGAGATTTAGCCATCATAAAACAAATTTACAACGAGATACTCCTGTTTTTATTGAGAGTATTATCCAATCCAGAGCTCAGACTTATTTAGTACATCGCATATAAACAGTACACAGATCTACTTTTATCTTTTTTATGTATCAATAAAAATTACTCTCACTTCATCGATAAAATTTTCGGATGAGAGCGATCGTTTTTATTCATACAGTTCGGATAAACTCTCATTTACAAAAATAGTAACTTTTGGGAGATCCTAAGCAGTTTATTACCTTTGCAGACAACACTTAATACCAGCCATTATGGATCAAAAAGATATTTTGGAAGCCCTTCGGAAAGTCAAGCATCCCGAGACGGGCAACGATATCGTTTCGCAGGGAATGGTCGAAAATCTGGTGGTAAACGACTCTAAAATTCAGTTTACACTCTCGTTTTCTCGCAGCCGCGATCCTTTTGCCACTTCACTCAAGCGTGCATGTGAAACAGTGCTTGCAGAGACCTTTCCACAATATGCCGATCAGATTTCAGTCTTTATCAAAGAGGCTGCACCCAAAAAGGTGGAACCCAAGAAACCCCAACCCGGCACCTGGACTGGCGGGATCAAACAGATTATTGCTGTCAGCTCAGCCAAAGGTGGTGTTGGTAAAAGTACCGTCACAGCCAATTTAGGTGTAGCTCTCCAACGAATGGGCTATAAAGTGGGGATTCTCGATGCCGATATTTATGGTCCTTCGATGCCTACGATGTTCGGCGTAGAAGGTTATCAACCTGCCGGAGATGAAGAGGAGGAGGGAACTCCACGCATCTATCCGGCCTTGAGCATGGGAATCAAGGTGATGTCGATCGGTTTCTTTATCAATCCTAAAGATGCGCTGATCTGGCGGGGACCGATGGCAACCAACGCACTGCGTCAATTGGTTCATCAGACCGATTGGGGAGAGTTGGATTTTCTGTTGATCGATATGCCTCCCGGAACAGGTGATATTCACCTGTCGTTGATGCAGGACCTCAAGATTACCGGTGCCATCATCGTCAGCACTCCACAAAAGATTGCAGTTGCAGACGTACGGCGAGGTATCAGTATGTTCCGGGCCAAACAGATCAACATTCCGGTGTTAGGAATTGTTGAAAACATGGCATGGTTTACACCAGCCGAACTTCCTGGCAACCGGTATTACATTTTCGGAAAGGGTGGTGCACAAGAGTTGGCTCAGAGCGAAAACATTCCTGTTTTGGCTGAAATTCCTCTGATTCAGAGCGTTCGTGAGGCGGCTGATGAGGGAACGCCGATTGCCTCTCAGGAGAGTGCTTCCGCTGTTTTCTACACTGATTTAGCCAACAATATGCTCAAAGAGCTTCATTGGGATGCATAGTGATGATAACTTTTTTCACAATCGGACGCATATGTATGTCCATCAACAGTTTATCTGCAATTGATAACTTACAATAAACTGTTAAAAAACGTTCGATTGGTTGTGAACTGAAAATGAAAGATTCTCGAAAAAAAGACTTGACAAAACGGATTCGAGTTTGGTATAATGAAGATGAAAGAAAATGCAAACTCTTTTTATTACCGAATGTCAAAAGTTTTCAACGGACTTTTTCACCATCATTCACGACAAAAAACGGAGTGTTGATTTGTTCATAACGGTTTTCAACCGATGTTGACAACATATACTCGATGACTGCTATAATAAATATAAAGTGATTTTTCACATCGCTGTAACTATTGATAATTTGTCATTAGAGTATTGATAAATAAAACATAATTTTACTGTTAGGAAGTTAACAACAACACTAACCGACATTATTCTTTTTCTTTGATTTTTAATTTTAAAAGGAAAAAAAGAAAAATATAAATAAGAATTGTTCAAATCAGATAAGATGAAGAACGCACAGTTTACAGACGAGCAGCTTCGTCAGATCGAACAGCTCCGAAGCCTGGCCAAACAGAAGAATGCCGTGATCATGGCCCACTACTATACCCGTCCTGAGATTCAGGAGGCTGCCGATTTCATTGGTGATTCGCTGGCCCTGTCGGAAAAGGCGGCCAATACCGATGCGGATATTATCCTCTTTGCCGGGGTACATTTCATGGCGGAGACGGCCAAAATTCTCTCACCAAAGAAAAAGGTGTTGTTACCCGATCCTGAAGCCGGTTGTTCGCTGGCGGCTTCATGCGAGGCCAAGGCTTTTGCCGCATTTTTGAAACAGTATCCCGATTATACCGTAGTCTCTTATGTGAATACCTCGGTTGGGGTAAAGGCTTTGACCGATATTTGCTGCACCTCGAGCAATGCCGTGCAGATTGTCCGTTCTCTGCCCGAAGATGCCAAGATCATCTTTGCTCCGGACCGCAATCTCGGAAACTACATCCAGAGCGTTACTGGGCGCAAAATGGTGGTTTGGGATGGTGCCTGCCATGTACATGAAGAGTTCTCGTTGGAGAAGATCCTGGAGTTGAAGCGGGAGTATCCGCGGGCTAAAGTGTTGGCACATCCCGAATGTAAGAAACCGGTTTTGATGACAGCAGATTATGTGGGGAGTACGGCTGCACTGCTCAAGTATGCTACCGAAAGTGATTGTGACACCTTTATTGTGGTGACCGAGCCTGGGATTCTGCATCAGATGGTCAAGGATAATCCGTCGAAACGGTTCATTCCGGCACCTCCGGTTGATTCTACTTGTGGATGCAATGACTGTACCTACATGAAGATGGTTACCTTGGAAAAGATGATCGCAGCTTTGCAGAACGAACAACCTGAGGTAGAGATCGAGGAGTCGATTCGCGCCAAAGCGGAACGTTCTATTCGCAATATGTTAGCGATCAAATTATAGGGATTGAATGTTCATTCTATGCCGATATGCAAGCCGTACCTTTTGTTTTTAAAACTATCTTACTTTAAGTGAAACTTTAGGTGGATACTGTTGATCTTTTACTTTTCTTTTTTTATTGTGATAGATCTCTCAATTCATTGAAATTTAAATAGAAAAAGATGAAGTAAAGGTTTAGTACGAACGAATTGTGATCGCTTGTAGAAGGCTTAGATTACCATCAGTTTCTTTAATTAAAAAGTGGTTAGTTCATTCATAACGAATAAATAACAAAAAAATGAGGAAGTGGAGTAGTTGGTTGCTCAGTGGATTGCTGGTGGCTACCGGTTTACAGGTTCGTGCCGATGAGGGTATGTGGTTGTTACCTTACCTGCAAAAGCTGAACATCAAAGAGATGAAAGCTAAAGGTTTGAAATTGTCGACAGACCAAATCTATAACGTGAATGGCAATTCGCTCAAGGATGCGATTGTGATCTTTGGTGGAGGGTGTACCGGAGAGATTGTTTCGGCAAATGGTTTGGTCTTTACAAACCACCATTGCGGATATGGATCGATTCAACGTTTGAGTAGCGTTGAGCACGATTATCTTGAAAATGGATTCTGGGCGATGAACTATAATGAAGAGTTGCCCTGTCCGGGGATGTCAGTAACCTTTATTCGCAGCATTGAAGATGTTTCGGATCAAATCCTGCCGAAGTTGAATGATTCAATGAGTGAAGAGCAGCGCCAGCAGTGTGTTGATTCGTTGAGCAAAGCTATCACCAAAGCGGCATTGCCGGAAAATAGCACCAAAGAGGCTTTTATTGAATCTTTTTTTGGAGGAAACCAATATTTGATGTTTGTTGTTGAACGGTACAAAGATGTCCGTTTGGTAGGTACTCCTCCTTCGTCGATCGGTAAATTCGGTGGCGATACCGATAACTGGATGTGGCCTCGCCATACTGGTGACTTCTCTATCTTCCGTGTCTATTCAGACAAAGAGGGTAAACCAGCAGCCTATTCTAAGGATAATATTCCTTATTCAACGCCTACACATCTGAAAATTTCACTTAAGGGTGTTAAGCCGGGTGATTATACCATGATTATGGGTTTCCCGGGTTCTACGGAGCGTTACATGACATCATATGAGATCGACCAGGTACTGAACATTTCCAATCCGAACCGTATCTTCATTCGTGGTGAGCGTCAGAAGCTCATGATGGAGGATATGGTTGCCAGTGAGAAAGTACGTCTTCAGTATGCCAACAAGTATGCCGGTTCTTCTAATTATTGGAAGAATTCTATCGGTGAGAGTCGCGGTTTACGCAAATTGGGTGTTAAGGGGCAAAAAGAGGCTCTTGAAGCACGTTTCCGTGCTTGGGTGAATGAAGACACTGCCCGTCAACAAAAGTATGGCAATGCACTCGATTTGATTAAGGAGTCGATTCATGAACAGAATCCGATTTTAAATTATCGTCAGTACATTTCTGAAGCACTGTTACGTGGAACGGAGATTATTACTTTTGCTAAGATGGCAGATGTCCTGTTGGTTGATTCTCTTCCCAACGGGTTGGATACTGCGGCAGTTGCCAAGTATTTGAAAGGTGTTTCCAATATCTATAAGGACTACAATACGCCGACAGATCGTAAGATTGCTAAGCGAATGATCCGTATTGTTTATGATAGCTTGTCTAAAGAGGAGCGTCCTGATATTTTCAATGTGATTGATTCACTTTATGCCGGTGATGTTGAGCGTTACGTAGATGATTTGTTCGACAATTCTCTGTTTGCTACACAGGATCGTTTTGAAAATTTCCTGAAGAATCCGAATGCCGAGCAACTCAAAAATGATCCTGCTTATTTGTTGAGTAAATCGGTATCATGTGCCTATTCTCGTGATGATAAGCGTGTAAAGGAGTTGAACAATCAATATGAGCGTGGTCATCGTCTCTTCATTGCTGGTTTGATGGAGATGATGCCGGATCATAAATTCTATCCTGATGCCAATTTTACGATCCGTTTGACCTATGGTCAAGTGTTGCCTTACCGTCCATCAGATGGTGTGATTTATGATTATTACACAACACTTGAAGGGGTAATTGCAAAAGAGGATCCGAGCAATCCATTGGAATTCACTGTACCCGATAAATTGAAAGAGCTCTTCAAAAATAAGGATTACGGACAGTATGCTGAAGATGGTACTGTACGTGTCGGTTTCTTGAGTAATAACGATATTACCGGAGGAAACTCGGGTAGTCCTGTGTTGAATGGCAAAGGTGAACTGATTGGTTTGGCTTTTGACGGCAACTGGGAGGCCATGAGTGGTGATGTGGCTTTTGAGCCTGAGCTTCAACGTACAATCAGTGTAGATATTCGTTATGTCCTTTTCGTGATTGAAAAGTATGCAGGTGCAACCCGTTTGATTGAGGAGTTGACACTGGTCAAATAACGTCTTTTTAACTTGAATTTAAAAGGGAACAATTCGTCATGTACGGGTTGTTCCCTTTTTTTTTGTTGCACCATGCGGCGTAAAATAGCCATTGAAAAGTATTTATATCTGTAAAATACGTTATTTTTGTGATTTGAACGCTATTAATGCTAATGCGAAGTATATGAGTACGGTAAATGAAGAGCCGGTTTCAAATGAGAGATCGCTCAATTTTCTTGAAGAGATTATAGAAAAGGGTTTGGCTGACGGTTCAGTCAAACAGATTCATACCCGTTTTCCACCGGAACCTAACGGCTATTTGCATATTGGTCATGCAAAGAGTATTTGCCTCAATTTTGGTTTGGCAAAACGTTACGGTGGATTGTGTAATCTTCGTTTCGATGATACCAACCCTGTTAAGGAGGATGTCGAATATGTTGATTCCATTAAGGAAGATGTCCATTGGTTAGGTTTTGACTGGGCTGAGGAGCATTATGCTTCTGACTATTTCGAGCAGCTCTATGATTGGGCTGTTCAGTTGATTAAAATGGGTAAAGCCTATGTTGACGATCAGTCTCAGGAAGAGATTCGTTTAAACCGTGGTACTGTAACCGTTCCGGGCAAAGAGAGCCCATGGCGTAATCGTACTGTTGAAGAGAACCTTGATCTTTTTGCAAGAATGCGTGCCGGTGAGTTTGCCGATGGTGAGAAGGTTTTGCGTGCTAAGATTGATATGGCTCACCCAAACATGCTGTTGCGTGACCCGATCATGTACCGTATTCTCCATTCCGAGCACCATCGTACCGGAAACAAATGGTGTATCTATCCGATGTATGATTATGCACATGGTCAGTCCGATTCAATTGAGGGGATTACCCATTCTATCTGTACGTTGGAATTTGATGTGCACCGCCCTTTGTATGATTGGTTTATCCAGCAATTGGGTATTTTCCAAAGTCACCAGTACGAGTTTGCCCGTCTGAATCTGACCTATACCATGATGAGTAAACGTAAGTTGCTGCAGTGTGTTCAGGAAGGTATCGTAATGGGTTGGGATGACCCGCGTATGCCGACCATTTGCGGTTTGCGTCGTCGTGGTTATACGCCTGAGAGTATCCGCATGTTTGCAGATAAGGTTGGTGTTGCCAAACGTGATAATGTTATTGATCTTGGATTATTGGAATTCTGTGTTCGTGAGGACCTTAACAAGTGTGCTGAACGTCGCATGGCTGTTCTTGATCCAATCAAAGTGGTTATTACGAACTATCCAGAAGGTCAGACGGAGATGGTTGATTGTGTTAACAATCCTGAAGACGAATCTGCAGGTCGCCGTAATGTGCCTTTTTCTCGCGAAATTTACATTGAGAGAACTGACTTTATGGAAGAGCCACCTAAGAAGTATTATCGTCTTTCTCCGGGTAAAGAGGTGCGTTTGCGCTATGCTTATTTGATCCGTTGTGACGAGGTGATCAAAAATGATGCTGGTGAGATTGTAGAGTTGCGTTGTACATATGATTCTATGTCAAAGGGTGGGCAATCTTCTGATGGTCGCAAGGTAAAAGGTGTTATTCATTGGGTATCAGCTGAACATGCTGTAGAGGCTGAAATCCGCCTGTTTGATCGACTTTTTACCCGCGAGAGTCTCGATGATATCGAAGAGGGTAAAACATTCAAAGATTACCTTAATCCTGACTCTTTAAAGGTCGTTAAGGGATATATTGAACCCTCTTTGCAAGGTGTTTCTGTCGGTAGTAAGTACCAGTTTGAGCGTATCGGTTATTTCTGCGCTGATAAAGATTCTACTCCCGATAAGATGGTCTTCAATCGCACAGTCACTTTAAAAGACAGTTGGGCCAAATTGGCTTCTAAATAATTTATTCATTAAGTCGGAGGCAAAACCTCCGACTTATTTAATTTTTCATCTGATGTTTTTTCGTTTTGCAATATTGCTCTTTACACTCATTGCTTCGATTCAATTATCTTTTTCTCAGGTATTTGATTATCAAATATTTGTAACTACACCAGGATATACTTCGATTCGTAGTTATTCCAAAGAGACATTTCCCGAAATTAAACGTGATTTTCACATAATGAATGGACCTGTTTCTGTTGTTGATTCTTTATGCAGTGATAGTGTAATTCAGGTAAAATTGCAAATTGGATCACGCAAATTTTTATATTACGTAACACCAGATGCTCCTTTTGTACGTCTGACTTTTGATCGTAACCGTCGTCGTTTTTCTGGTATTGGGTGCAATTTTGCTGACCAAGGAGATTATTGCTATGTGCCTCCTACTTTCAACGGTATGAGTTTATCTGAACTTCCTAAGGTATGGTTGCCTGATATTAATCGTAAGATTGACGATAGAACCTCTTTAAAACGTGATTCAGCTACGGTTTTTGTAATTGAGGCTGATATCGACGAAAACGGGATGATTCATCGGATTGTGCCTTTAAGTGATACCTTATTTCAGTATTCCAAGGTTATTATTGATCAAATTTACGACAAAGCCGTTCGCGGATGGCATCCAGCTTCACGAAACGGCGTACCTTTCCGAGCTTTGGTTCAGATGAAATTTGAATTGAAAAAGTAGTTTATAAGACTTAAATCAAAAAAAAGAGGGATAATTTATTTATCCCTCTTTTTTTTGATTGTTATTAATGTTTAAATTGATTTTGTGATCTTCATTGCGCAGAAATGTGGACCGCACATCGAGCAGTGGTCTGCTCCTGAACCAATCATTTCGAAATGCATTTTTTTTGCCCTTTCAGGATCGAGTGAGAGGTTGAATTGATCGTTCCATCTCATATCGAAGCGCGCCTTACTCATTTGCAAATCACGTTCTGCAGCTCCGGGATGCCCTTTAGCAATATCTGCAGCGTGTGCTGCAAGTTTAAAGGTGACAACGCCTTCCCGAACATCGTCACGATTTGGTAGTGCCAAATGCTCTTTGGTTGTCACATAGCACAGCATTGATGTTCCCATCCAACCGATCATGGCTCCACCAATGGCTGATGTAATGTGGTCGTATCCTGCACCAATATCGCTTACTAATGGTCCCAGTGTGTAGAAGGGAGCTTCATCGCACCATTCGAGTTGTTTTTCCATGTTCTCTTTAATCATGTGCATGGGAACATGTCCAGGGCCTTCGATAATCACCTGTACGTCATGTTTACGAGAAATTCTGGCCAATTCACCCAATACTTTGAGCTCTCCAAACTGTGCCTCGTCGTTTGCGTCTGCAATGCTACCTGGCCTTAAACCATCACCTAATGAAAATGCAATGTCATATTTCTTCAGAATTTCGCATATCTCCTCGAAATGGGTATATAAGAAGTTTTGAGCATTATTATGGCTCATCCACTTGGCCATGATCGAGCCTCCTCTTGATACAATACCTGTTACTCGTTTTAATGCAGCTGGTATATGTTCTTTGAGAATGCCTGCGTGGATGGTAAAATAATCTACACCCTGTTCAGCCTGTTCAATCAGTGTTTCTTTATATACCTCCCAGTTCAGGTCTTCTACCTTTCCGTTTACCTTTTCCAATGCTTGGTACATTGGAACTGTTCCAATAGGTACGGGAGTATTTCTCAAAATGGCTTCACGAGTTTGGTGTATATCTTTTCCTGTTGAAAGGTCCATCACGGTATCTGCGCCCCATTTTACGGCCCACATAGCCTTCTCTACCTCTTCATCTATGGATGATCCTAAAGCAGAATTTCCGATGTTTGCATTGATTTTAACCAGGAATTTTCGTCCTATAATCATAGGTTCTGCTTCCGGATGACGGTAGTTTGAAGGAAGTATTGCGCGACCGCTGGCAATCTCTTTACATACCATTTCTGGCGTGATTGCATCTTCTGGTTTACATCCTTGGCTTTCGCGGATTGCCACATACTCCATCTCTGGAGTGATTATTCCTTGTTTTGCGTACCAAAGCTGTGTGTGGAATTCCCCTTCTGATGCTACTCGTTTTTCTACCCACTCTTTTCTGATTTTAGGTAATCCCTTCTTTGTATCGATTTGGTAACCCTTGTCAGTATAGCTTCCTGTGGTATCGTACAGTAAAATATCTGTACCGTTTCGTAGGGTGATCTTTCGCATTCCGACTTTAATCGGATGTATTTTACCCTCTATGTAAACCTTTTCAGCGTTGTTTGCTGCGATATTAAAAAGATCCTTTTCCATATCTTACTGTTCCACGTGGAACATTTAGTTTGTTATTCTTTTGTTGAAATGTTCCACGTGGAACATTTTTTACTATCTCCCGAAGTAAACCAGCAAAACATTGATATCTGCTGGAGAGACACCGGGAATACGTGAGGCTTGTCCAATTGTTGATGGCTTGATTCGGGTCAATTTCTGGCGAGCCTCAATCGAGAGACCGTGCAGTGAATTGAAATCAAAATCCGGGCGAATTGAAATGTTTTCCAAACGAACCATCTTGTCTGCGATGTGTCTTTCGCGTTCGATGTAGCCGTGATATTTAATTTTGATCTCGGCTTCCTCGATCACTTCATCCGAACATTGCTTTTCAGTCAAATAATCTTGCAGTCCAGGTAAGTGTTCAGCCAACCCTTGCAGGGTTACTTTGTTGCGTAAAAGTACATCGTAGAGCTTACGACCTTGTGTTAATGGGGTTGAATCGATCGATTTAAAATAGTCTTGTAAATCGGCTGGAGTGACACTCTCCCGGCGAAGGAAAGAAATAAGCGATTCTACGGACGATTTTTTTTCTTCCATAGTTCGGTATCTTTTCTCGCTTGCCAAGCCTATTTTGTAACCGATTGGAGTTAGTCTGACGTCTGCATTGTCCTGTCTAAGCAGAATTCTATATTCGGCACGACTTGTGAACATACGGTATGGTTCATCGACTCCTTTGGTTACTAAATCGTCGATCAGTACGCCTATGTATGATTCATCTCGACGCAGAATGACCGGCTCTTCGCCGCGCAATTTCATTACAGCGTTTATTCCGGCTATAAGTCCTTGAGCTCCAGCTTCTTCGTATCCTGTAGTGCCGTTAACTTGTCCGGCAAAATAGAGTCCATTGATCAATTTGGTCTCTAAGGTGTGGTAGAGCTGTGTCGGTGGAAAGTAGTCATATTCAATGGCATAGCCTGGCCGATAGATATGGACATGTTCCAATCCCTTGATTTTTTGCAAAGCTGCTACCTGTACTTCCCAGGGAAGTGAGGATGAAAAACCGTTCAAATAGTATTCATTGGTTTCAAATCCTTCCGGCTCAAGAAAGAGTTGGTGCTCGTTTTTTTCTGAGAATGTCCGCAGTTTATCTTCAATGCTGGGACAGTATCGCGGACCGATACCTTTGATGGTCCCATTGAACAGAGGTGATGCATCGAATCCGCTTCTCAAGATATCGTGTACCTCTTGCGAGGTGTACACTAAATAGCAGGGGAGTTGTTTTTTAACAGCTTCTGTTTCATTGCTATATGAGAACTTACACGCAACATCATCTCCGGGTTGTTGGGTGAGCTGTTCAAAGTCAATGGTCCTTGCATCGAGTCTGGCTGGTGTTCCAGTCTTCATACGTCCCACTTCGAATCCGAGTGAACGTAATTGCGCGCTCAGACCATGGGATGCAGCATCACCGGCTCGTCCACCTTCAGCGTGAGAATACCCTATATGCATCAACCCTTCAAGGAATGTACCGGCAGTTAGAATAACCGCTTTAGCGCTAAATTCTACTCCCATCCGGGTTTTTATTCCGGTAACTTTCCCTTCGTCTATTTTCAATTCTGTGACGCTGTCTTGCCACAGATAAAGGTTGGGGGTATTATCGAGTGTTTCACGCCACAATTTGCTGAAAAGCATTTTGTCACATTGAGCTCGGGGGCTCCACATTGCTGGGCCTTTTGAGCGGTTCAGCATGCGGAACTGAATTGTGGAACGGTCAGTAATAATACCCATTTGCCCACCTAATGCGTCAATTTCGCGCACTATCTGTCCTTTAGCGACGCCACCGACAGCCGGGTTGCAGGACATTTGGGCAAATTTGGTCATATCCATTGTAATCAGCAGGGTACGGCATCCCATACGAGCTGCTGCTGAAGCTGCTTCGCATCCGGCATGTCCGCCTCCGATCACTATGATATCGTATTCGAAATACATCTTGTTTATCTGCGTTTTTCGCTTGCGTAAGGCCAGTTTTGAATTGTCCTGGTCTCATTATTCTAACACGAAATATACACTGTTTTTACCTTATTTTCTATTAAGATCTTTATAACCCTAATGTTATAGTTCATAGTCCTTTCAAACATCCTCAATTAACCGATACTCTTTGTTGTTAGTTACAAGTCAGTTCATTATAAGTCTGTTTGTAATGGTTGGTATAGATTTCGTATTTAAGTTTTCTTTTTATTGTCGTTTTGCCTGTAATGTTAGTTAGAAAATAAATTCTTACTTGATTACAGGTTCGTACATCATGTCACAGGAGATCAAAAGATCAGCTCTTTGTTTCATCTGTTTCACGAATGGCCAGATATTTATCTTCCAATGCGTGCATTTTAGCCTCTTCTCCAGGGGCTTTATCTCCATGACCAAGCAAGTGTAATACTCCGTGAATAATCACGCGAAAAAGCTCGTTTTCGAATGTTGCGCCAAATTCCACGGCATTGTCTCGTACCGTATCGATGCTGATCATCAGATCACCTGAAATGATCTTTTTCTCTTGATCGGTGTAATCAAAAGTGATAATATCAGTAAAGTAGTCATGAGACAAAAATTGTCGATTGACTTCCAAAAGAGCCGCATCAGAGCAGAATACTACTGTGATATCTCCTGTGCGATAACCTTCAGCTGCTGCTACACGACGGATCCAGTCGCTTGTTTTGCGGCGGCCTTTGAATTGGAAATTGCAATCTTCTGTCTGATATCTGACAGCCATTTTTATTATTGATTTTGTTAATGTATAATAATATAGTTTACCAAACTATATTATTATATCAACTGTTAACTTATTAATAATAAATATTTTATCTTAACCAAAGTTCAGGATTGAGGTTTTCGGTCTCTTTCCAAATCTCGAAATGCAAGACACAATCGTCATCGTTGTTGCTTGAAACAAGACGTCCGATTACTTGGTTAAGAGAGATCTTATCGCCGGTTTTAACATTGACACTGGCTAAGTTAGAGTAGGTAGTCAGGTAATTACCGTGACGAATGATCACAGTGTTGTTAAGACCCTGAACGAAGAAGATCTGAGTAATGGTTCCTTCGAATACTGCATGTACTTCGGATCCGCTTGCAGAGGCGATATTGACCCCTTTATTGTTTACCATAAGCCCCTTTTGTGTAGCGTGTGGATGGATACCGTAACGATCCACAATAACACCACCACGTACCGGATAGGGGAGCTTACCTTTATTTTGATCAAAACGACCGGACAGTTTGGCTAAATACTCCTCTTGAGCGGCTGATTTCGGCTGTTTCTTGTTTTTACGTGCCTCTTCAGCAATAATGGCCTGAATGCGCTGTTGCAGTTTGTTGATTTGACTCTGCTTTTGCTTTATTTCCGAAGAGAGTTTACCTGCTTTGGTATTGATTTGGGCCAACGAGTTTTTATATTGCTTCTCATCTTTGCCTAACGAGGTAATCTCTTGTGTACGGTTTTCGTGCACTTTATTCAGCTCATCCTTTTTGGTCTCCAGTTCTGTAATTTGAATATGCAGGGAGTCGGCTATGGATTTAATCTGCTCTGCTTTTTCCTGTCTTAAGCGGTTGTAGCGACGCATGTATGAAATACGTCGAGTGGCATCGTTGAAATCTTTGGAAGCGAACAGAAAGACCAGAAAATTATTCAATTTATAATTTTTGTAGGCGGCATAAACCATATTACCGTACTCCTTTTTCAGAAGAGCAAGCCGCTCTTGCATCATGGTAACCGTATCGTTTTTTGTGCTGATATCACCATTGATCACTTCTGTCTGTTTTTCGAGGTTGGCGATAATCTGTTTACGGTTGCGAATGCGATTTTGGATCAGTTTAAGTTGATTCTGGGTCAGTTTTTTGTCTTTGTTGGTTTTGGTTAACAAAGCGTTTGTCGCTTTGATTTCCGCTTCAGCTTTGCGGATCTCTTCGCGTAGTGCATCAAGGCTCTGGTTCTGTGCGGTTACATGCAACGCGCAGAACAACATCCCAAATATCAACAATAGACGGTATCGGCTCATTTTGATTTTGCCTGTTTGATTCGTTGATCGATCTGTTCAGGATCGTAACCCAGCTCTTTGGCCTTTTCCCAATAGAAAATGGCCATAAACGTGTCATTTAACGCATATAGAATATCTCCGTAATGGAGATATAACTCTTTGCCATCACCATTACTATCGAGGGCAATTGCCTGCTGCATTAATGTCTTAGCCTCTGCATATCGCCCCAACCGATAGAGTACCCAGGCTCGTGTATCGAGGTATGTGGGGATTTTTGGAGAGAGTTCACAAGCACGCTGAGACATCCGGTCTGCGAGTTGTAATTTTTCGTTCTGTTCGCTGAGGTAATAACTGTAGTTATTCAGAAGCATCGAGTTGTCCGGATCGTATTTTAGCCCTTTACGATAGTAAGCGTAAGTTTGCTTAGCATTTCCCATCCTTTGGCAATTGTCGCCCAAGGTACAGTAGATTACACTGCGAAGGGAGTCCGTTTGAGCCAATTTCAATGCTGTGAGAAACTCCTTTTCAGCCCCTGCATAATCTTTCATGAAGTAAAACTTACCGAAACCCTTCATGAGGTAAAGGTCTGGATCTGACGGAAAGATTTCGAGAGCCAGGTTGGCATATTTTTCTACCGAATCGGGGCGCTGGAGATACGACTCCATGCTGAGAATTTCGGTAAATACCTCACGTTTGGGGGTAGAGTCGGTTGTATGCGACTTATAAAGTTGCAGGGCGCCATCCAGATTTCCGGAGCGAATCATGTGAGTCGCATAGAGTTGTGTAATGCGGAAATCGTTCGGATAGCGAATGGCCAGATCCGAGATCAAATTATTGATTTGGAAATAGTAGGTTCGATAAAGATCATCGAATGCAGTAATCTCTTTGTAGAATTCGATTTTATTATCGAGAGGAATATCATCGGCTTCAAAAAGCAGGCGAGCCGTGGCCAGGTAATTAATATCATCTCCCCGTCGTTTGTAGAATTCGTTGAGCGAGATCAATACGCCGGTATTTTTAGGGCTAAGCATGCGGGCTTGTTCGTACGCTTCCAGTGCCAAAGAATCCCGGCCCATGGCGGCGTAAGTTTCAGCCAACACAACAAAATTCATTGGTTCGTATGGGAAGTTGATGGTTAACTCTTTGGCCTCATTGAGAGCTTTATCGTAGAGTTTAACCTGAAAAAGCAGCTGACGTTTGTAGCGAGCCACCTCTTCCATCAGTCCGAATCTAGTTTCGGCCGTATCGAGGATGGCTATGGCCGAAAAGGGTTGTTTTTGTTGTTCGTACAGTGCAGCCAATCGCAGATAGTTGTCGGCATTGTTCGGTGCCATTTTGATCAACTTTTGGCTGACACGCAGAGCAGAGTCGTATGAATTCGACATCAGATACAATCGTCCCAACAGCCCTAAATACCAGGTATTGGTTGAGTCGAGGCTTACCGCTTTTTTGCAGTAGGGGAGTGCTGTTTCCGGATTCTGAATATTGAGATTGGCCAGTTCAAAAAAGGAGGGGGCATGCAATGAATCGAGAGCGATGGCTGCTTGAAAAAGTTGTGCACTTCGCTCACGGTCCCCGAACATCAAGCTATTTTTGAGTCCCTCGGTGTAGAGGTAGGTAGCCTGTTGTTCTTTGGGATAATATTTCAGGGAACGCATGACGGGATCATCTGCTTTCTTGCGCGGCCCTCCGTAGACGATGACGGAGCAACAGAGCAGGAGAGCAGTCGCGACAGCGACATGAAGCAGACGACATCCTTTCATAAATTTGGGTCAGGAATTAGAGCACGGAGTCGAATTGGCGCAAGAATCGTACGTCGTTTTCGAAATAGAGACGCAAATCTTTAACGCCAAATTTCAGCATAGCGATACGTTCAACGCCCATGCCAAAGGCAAAACCCGAATATTTTTTCGGATCGATACCTGAAGCGATCAGGACGTTGGGATCGACCATGCCGCAACCCATGATTTCGAGCCATCCGGTATGTTTGCAGACGTTACATCCTTTACCGCCGCAAAGGTTGCAGGAGACATCCACTTCGGCAGATGGTTCGGTGAAGGGGAAGTAGGATGGACGCATACGAATCTGGCTCTTTTCGCCGAACATCTCTTTGGCAAAATACAGAATGCTCTGTTTCAGATCGGCAAATGAGACGTTTTCGTCGATATATAGACCTTCTACCTGATGGAAGATGCAGTGAGCACGAGCTGAGATGGCCTCATTACGGAAAACTCGACCCGGGCAGATTACGCGGATAGGCGGTTTCTGGTGCTCCATGGTACGTACCTGAATGGAACTGGTGTGGGTACGCAACAGAATATCGGGATCTTTTTCGATGAAGAAGGTGTCCTGCATATCGCGTGCCGGGTGTTCGGGCGGGAAGTTCAATGCAGAAAATACGTGCCAGTCATCTTCGATTTCCGGTCCTTCGGCTACGGCATAACCGAGACGGCCGAAAATCTCGACAATTTGATTCTTAACCAATGCGATCGGGTGGCGGCTGCCGATGGGGTCGTTGCTACCCGGACGGCTCATGTCGATCCATGCGCTGTCGTCGGTAGTGTTTTGCTGATTTTCGAGTTCTGTTTTCAGCGTGTTGATCTTTTCGATCGCACGATTTTTGAGGGTATTAATTTTTTGACCCAGTTCACGTTTCAATTCCGGAGCCACTTTTTTGAACTCTTCCAGAACATCATTGAGTTGTCCTTTGCGGCCCAACATACGTACACGGAATTCTTCGATTTCAGCTGCGGTTTTGGGTTTGAACTCTTCAACTTTTTTGAGCAGGTCGTTTATTTTCTCAATCATCTCTAATGTTGACTGTTTTTTCGCTATATTTACAAACTGTCGGAATTTTTCCGATCTTCGGCCTTGGTTGTGGGCTGGATAATTGCTCTATTTGTCGCAAAAAGAGCGAAAAAGGAGTTTTATTATGCCTTTTAACCTTTTAATAAGCAAAGGTAAGAATTTATTTTGAACATGCCCCACCTTAGATACATAATTATGACGATCCTGCTGTTATCGGCTTCGATGGTTTCGGCCCAACGAGTCGGTTTGGTACTCAGCGGGGGCGGAGCAAAAGGTCTTTATCACATCGGTGTGATCCGAGCATTGGAGGAGAATGGTATCCCGATCGATTATGTTTCAGGAACCTCTATGGGCGCGATCATTGGCGGTTTATATGCGATTGGTTATTCTCCGGAAGAGATGGCCGAAATTTTTACTTCCGTTCAGGTCAAGAATTGGATGTCAGGTAAGATCGATGCCAAGTATATCTATTATTTTCGGTTGCATCGTCCAAATGCAGCGATGATTACGTTGCGGATTGATTTTCGAAATCCTCAGCGTATTGCGAAGCTGCAAATTCCCTCCAATTTGATTCAATCCACACCGGTTGACATGGCTTTTGTAGAGTTTTTTTCCTCTCCAACGGCAGGTTGTGGCGGTGACTTTGACAAACTGTTTGTGCCGTTTCGGTGTGTAGCTACGGATGCGGCGGCTCGTCAAGAGGTGGTATATCGAGGGGGAGATTTAGGTAAGGCGATCCGTGCTTCAATGACCATACCATTGGTTTTCAGACCACTCAAGCAGGATTCAACCTTGTTGTATGACGGGGGAATTTGCAATAACTTTCCGTGGCAGGTACTCGAGGAGGACTTCAAACCTGATATTTTGATCGGTAGCAAGTGTGTTGAAGGCAATTCCAAACCCATTGAGGACAATCCGATGGAGCAGATTTTCTCTTTGACGATGATGCATACCGACTATTCTCTGCCATCGGAGGAGGATATCCTGATCGAGCATACGTTTGATGATGTGACGACACTTGATTTTGGAAAAGCAGCCTATGTAATCGAGCGGGGATATCAGGATGCATTGGCCAAAATTCCTGAACTGCGGGAGCGAATTGTCAGACAAGCTGATACTACGGATTTGAAACAACGTCGGGCTCAGTATCGTGCTTCACTGCCTAAAGTAGTTTTCGATCGGTACGATATTTCGGGGTTGAACGAGTCCCAAACTCAGTATGTGAAACGATTGCTACAGTTTGATACTAAGTTGGAGAAGGAAAACTTCTTTGATTTCAACCATTTCCAATCGGAATATTTCAAGATGTTGTCCGACGGTGAGATGACCGGTGAATATCCCAATGTGGCTTATAATGATACAACCAAAACGTTCGGTTTGAATCTGCATTTGCGAACTAAGCCGAGTTTAAAGGTGATGTTTGGCGGTAATATTTCGTCCACATCGATGAATCAGGCTTATGTGGGTCTTGAGTACCGACGGTTGGGACGCAATATGTCCACATACAATTTTGATGGATCGTTCAGTGTGCTCTATTCGTCACTTTATGTGGGAGGACGTAATGATTTTTCGTCTAAAACGCCATTTGCAGTCGATTACGGCTTCAATTATAACTATTACAACTATTTCAAAAGTGATTTCGGGATGCTGGCCCGTCATAACGATTTGAGTTATGCCAAAGACGGTGATCTGTTTTTGTCGGCAGGGTTGAGTATGCCGAGCAGTCGATTCCAGTCATTGTCTTTGCGATTCAATATCGGTAGTGAGAATTTCCGCTATTATCAGACGACCGACCACTCTGAGGATGATCAACTCGATCGGAGTAATTTCCAATATATCGGATTAAAATTGGATTTGGCCCGAAACAATCTGAACTATTTGATGTTTCCGACGAGAGGTTTGCGTCAATCCATTTCGGCGATTTATGTGGGAGGGTTGGAAACCTTTACTCCAGGAACGGCTTCACGAGCCACCATGTCGCGTATGAAAGATAACCATTATTGGTTTGGAGCCCGTTTTACACGTGAACAGTATTTCAGTTTGGCCAAATGGTTTTCGTTGGGCTATTTAGTCGATGCGGTGGTAACGACCCATCCATCGTTTTCAAACGAGTATGCAACCAACCTCTCTTCACCTGCTTTTCAGCCTACACCTCATAGTAAGTTGATCTATTTGAGGGATTTCCGGAGTCGATCGTTTATCGGGGCTGGGGTTACTCCGACTTTTGAGTTCGGTCCTCGGTTCTATTGGACCAACAGTGTTTATGCCTTTTTGCCGGAAGACATGAACAAGACGACGGCCGATGTACGGAAACGCCTCCGTTATATGTTCAGTTCGTCGGTGGTGTATCAGACGCCGATCGGGGCGATCAGTCTTACGCTTTCGAAGTATGATGCCACAACTAACCACAACTGGTTCCTCACCTTCAATTTTGGTTTTATGCTCTTCAACAATCGGGGCACGTTCTATTGATTGGGAGCTAACAAAGAGGATGTTCCGTCAATAGGGGTTTGGGAAATTGCGAAAAAACAGCTATTTTTGCGCAACTTACAAAATTTTTAACAAAGATGGCAACAACAGCAGATATCAAAATCGGTATGTGCATCGAGCTCAACGGTAAGACTTTTCAGATCGTTGATTTCCAGCACGTAAAACCAGGCAAAGGACCTGCATTTGTCCGGACTAAGCTCAAAAACCTTGAGAATGGCCGTACGGTTGATAATACTTTCACGGCAGGTGTAGCGATTGAGCCGGTACGTGTAGAGCGTCGTCCTTATCAGTTCCTGTATGAGGATGACATGGGCTGCAACTTCATGCACACCGAAACTTTCGAGCAGATTGTAATTGATCGCAAATTGATTGATAACTCGGATTTGATGAAGGAGGGTCAGATTGTTGAGGTGATGTTCCACACCGACAAAGAGATGGTTCTTTCGGCAGAGCTTCCTCCGATCATCGATATGGAGGTGGTTTACACCGAGCCGGGTGTTAAAGGAGACACCGCATCTACCAACTCGTTGAAACCAGCGACTGTGGAGACTGGAGCAACGATTAAGGTGCCTCTGTTTATTCAGACCGGCGAAAAGATCCGTGTAGATACCCGTACTCGTGAATATTACGAGCGTATCAAATAGTATCAAGGACCTTTCATAACCCGCATATCAGTTAAAACTCTCATCCGTTTATCGGGTGGGAGTTTTTTATTGATTAGTAGTGTGTAATTCCAATCGTAATTGTAATGGTTGGAAAATAAGCTACACCATTTGCAGGTTGCCTATTCCTGTTTTGGCAAGAATGTTGAGATGTATTCTGAACTGTTTGAACGGATCACAGTCAAAGTACATCTTAGAAGGTATATTGGACTGGAGATTTTGAATAGCATGAAGCGTCAGTCTCAGTAATGTAATTAAATAGTAAGGCTTATTTCTCCCTTTGCCTTTTCTTATAATTAATACCTCTCTTTTTGAAGAGAATAACCTTATCTTGAACCACTAAATAGAAGCACAAGCCCAATCCATAAAAGGTTAACGGCGTTTTTGGGGGACGGGGGCGCAGTTTTCAGGATGATCGAAATCGATGACAGTAAGTTTGTTCATAAGGGAGCGTACCTGTGCGGAACGGCGCATCATGTAGGAAGAGGGGTTAGCCAGCTTCATACGGATCGGATTGGGTAGGACGGTGGCGATCATTGAGGCTTCGTGTCGATTGAGCTCTTCGGCGGTTTTACCATAAACATGGCGTGCTGGAGCCTCTACGCCGTACATGTTTTCACCGGTTTCGATCACGTTGAGGTAGACCTCCATAATCCGCCGCTTGCTCCAGAAGGTTTCGATCAGCAGTGTGTAGTAGGCTTCAAATCCTTTTCGGACCCAGGTGCGGGAGGGAAGGCAGAAGACATTTTTAGCGGTTTGTTGAGAGATGGTGCTGCCGCCGCGAAGCCGATCTCCTTCACGGTTTTCGTTGTAAGCTTTTTTGATGGCTTCCCAGTCGAAACCGTTGTGGACCATGAAATTGTTATCCTCGGTGGCAATCACGGCACACGGCATTACGGGATTGATGTGTGCCAACGAACACCAGTTGGATTGTACGGAGAGTCCTTTGTCCGGGAAATTTTCAATCAATCGGATCACCTTCAATGGGGTCACGGTAATGGGTATAAACCGTGCGACGAGCACGGAACTCACCGAAAGCGTGACGAAGAAGATCGCCAGATAAAGTAACAGACGTCCGAAGTATCGCATTTGCGAAAAAATAGATTTCCAAATACAAAATTAGCGGGAAAAAGGATACGATCCTCCCAAAAGAGTAAAATAAATGGCCTTAAAAGTGAAAAGGATTAAAATAATAGGAGTATATTTGCACGGATTATGTGGAGTTTCGATCCACGTTTCTTAGTTTCGAACAAAACACAAACTGACAAACATAGTTTATTGTAAGATGGCACAGAAAAAATTTATTACTTGTGACGGTAACTATGCAGCTGCACATATCGCCTATATGTTCAGCGAAGTAGCTGCGATTTACCCCATCACTCCGTCATCGACGATGGCCGAATTGGTGGACGAATGGGCCGCACAGGGCCGCAAGAACATCTTCGGTGAGACGGTTAAAGTGGTAGAGATGCAGTCAGAGGCAGGTGCAGCAGGTGCTGTACACGGCTCTTTGCAGAGCGGCGCGTTGACCTCTACCTTCACCGCATCACAGGGATTGTTGTTGATGATCCCGAATATGTACAAAATTGCCGGTGAGTTGCTTCCGGGCGTGTTCCACGTATCAGCTCGTGCATTGGCTGCTCAGAGCCTTTCAATCTTTGGTGACCACCAGGATGTTATGGCTACTCGTCAGACCGGTTTTGCTATGCTGGCTACCAGCAGTGTACAGGAGGTGATGGATTTGGCTGGTTTGGCACACATTCTGGCCATCAAGTCACGTGTACCGTTCCTGCACTTCTTCGATGGTTTCCGTACCTCTCACGAGATCCAGAAGATCGAAGTGATCGACGAGGATGCACTCAAAGCATTGCTTGACACAAAAGCTTTGGCTGAGTTCCGTCAGCGTGCGTTGAATCCTGAGCACCCGGTTACTCGTGGTACCGCACAGAACCCCGATATCTACTTCCAGTCACGTGAAGCTGCCAACCGTTTCTACGATGCTATTCCTGATATGGCCGCTGAAGCGATGGCACAGATCAGCAAGATCACGGGTCGTGAGTACAAACCGTTCGTTTATTATGGTGATCCTGATGCAGAAAACATCATCATCGCAATGGGTTCGGTTACCGAGACCATCAAAGAGACGGTTGATTACCTGCGTGCCAAAGGTGAGAAAGTTGGTGTGATCACCGTTCACTTGTATCGCCCCTTCTCAGCGAAATATCTGTTGAATGTTGTACCGCAGAGTGTTAAACGTATCTGCGTATTGGATCGTACCAAAGAGCCGGGAGCAAATGGTGATCCTCTCTATCTGGATGTAAAAGATGTATTCTATGGCAAGGCTGGTGCTCCGCTGATTATCGGTGGTCGTTACGGTCTGTCATCGAAAGATACCACTCCGGCTCAGATTCTGGCCGTATTCGACAACCTGAAAGCTAACGAGCCGAAGGATCAGTTCACTGTAGGTATCGTTGATGATGTTACCTTCCGTTCACTGCCTGTTGGTCAGGAGATCAGTTTGGCGAAACCGGGTACTTTCGAGGCTCTGTTCTTCGGTCTGGGTGCTGACGGTACGGTAGGTGCCAACAAGAACTCAATCAAGATTATCGGTGGTTCTACCGACAAATATTGCCAGGCATACTTCTCGTATGACTCGAAGAAATCAGGTGGTTATACCTCATCTCACCTGCGTTTCGGTGATCAGCCTATTACCTCGCCTTATTTGGTAACTACTCCTGACTTTGTAGCTTGCCACGTTCCTTCGTATGTTTACAAATACGATGTATTGAAGGGCTTGAAGAAGGGTGGTTCGTTCCTGTTGAACAGCATCCACGATGTTGAGACGACCAAGGAGACACTGCCTGATCACATGAAGAAATATTTGGCAGAGAACAACATCAACTTCTACATCATCAACGCTACCAAGATCGCTATGGATCTGGGTCTGGGCAGCCGTACGAACACCATCATGCAGAGTGCATTCTTCAAGATTGCCAACGTGATTCCGTTCGACCAGGCTGTTGAGGAGATGAAGAAGGCCATCTACAAGAGCTACGGTAAGAAGGGTGAGGATATTGTCAACATGAACTATGCAGCCGTTGATAAGGGCGGTGAAGAGGTTCAGAAGGTAGAGGTTCCTGCTGAATGGGCAAACATCACCGTTAAGGAAGCAGAGGCTGTTGCCGATGACGCACCTGAATTCATCAACAAGATTGTTCGTCCGATCAACTCTTTGAAAGGTGACGATCTGCCTGTAAGTGCTTTTGTAGGTCGTGAAGACGGTACTTGGGATCCGGGTACGGCAGCTTACGAGAAACGTGGTATTGCTGTGAACGTTCCGGAGTGGCAGAGTGAAAACTGTATCCAGTGTAACCAGTGTGCTTATGTCTGCCCTCACGCTGTAATTCGTCCGTTCCTGTTGACCGATGAAGAGGCTGCCGCTGCACCTGCCGGTATGAAGACGGTTCAGGGTAACGGTGCTACCAAGGCATACAAATTCCGCATTCAGATCAGTCCTCTGGATTGTACCGGTTGCAACAACTGTGCAGATGTCTGCCCGGCTCCGACCAAGGCTTTGGTGATGAAACCGCTCGAGTCGCAGCTTGATGAGCAGAAGAATTGGGAGTATCTGACCAAGAAGGTCGGTTACAAAGATACCGTTGTTGACAAGACCAAGACAGTTAAGAACAGCCAGTTCGCACAACCTTTGTTCGAGTTCTCAGGAGCTTGCGCAGGTTGTGGTGAGACTCCTTATATCAAACTGATTACTCAGTTGTTCGGTGATCGTATGATGGTAGCTAATGCTACAGGTTGCTCGTCAATCTATGGTGGTTCAGCTCCGTCGTCACCTTACACCGTGAACAGCAAGGGTCAGGGTCCGGCCTGGGCCAACTCGTTGTTCGAGGATAACGCTGAATTCGGTTTGGGTATGCACGTAGGTGTTGAGAAGTTGCGCGATCGTGTGAAGAGCATGATGGAGAATGCAATTGCCAACTGCGATCAGTGCTCGGCTGAGTTGAAAGCTGCCATGCAGGAGTGGATCGATGGCAAGGATAGCAGTGCATTGAGTGCTGCTGCCAGCGAGAAGTTGATCCCGATGTTGGAGGCTTGCGGTTGTGATACCTGCAAAGAGCTGCTCGAATGGAAACAGTACTTCGTTAAGAAGTCTCAGTGGATCTTCGGTGGTGACGGTTGGGGTTACGATATCGGATTCGGTGGTGTGGATCACGTCCTCGCATCTGGTGCCGATGTCAACATCCTGATTCTCGATACCGAGGTATATTCAAATACCGGTGGTCAGTCTTCTAAAGCTACTCCGGTAGGTGCGGTTGCTAAGTTTGCTTCAGCTGGTAAACGTATCCGCAAGAAAGATATCGGTGCGATTGCCATGACCTATGGTTATATTTATGTAGCACAGGTTTCAATTGGTGCTAACCAGAACCAGTACCTGCAGGCAATCAAAGAGGCAGAGGCATATCCAGGACCATCTCTGATCATTGCTTATGCTCCATGTATCAACCACGGTATCAAAGGCGGTATGACCCGTACTCAGACCGTAGGTAAAGAGGCTGTAGCTTGCGGTTACTGGCAGTTGTGGCGTTTCAACCCGATGCTCGAGGAGCAGGGCAAGAATCCGTTTACACTCGACTCGAAGGAGCCGGATTGGAGCAAGTTCCGCGAATTCATCCTCAAGGAGGTTCGTTACTCATCATTGACAAAACTCTTCCCGAAAGAGGCAGACGAACTCTTTGCAGCAGCAGAGGAGAATGCTAAATGGCGTTACAATTCATACAAACGCTATGCATCAATGGATTTCTCAGCCGAAAAAGGCGAGCCGGTTCTTCCTACGAAGTAATCGCTTGATCCAATAATACGAGATCGGGGCCGCACAATCGTGCGACCCCGATTTTTTTTGATGGATATGTGGAATTGGAGTGTGATGTCTCAGTGGTGATTATGGCTGTAAATTTCAGCGTTTGTAGGGGAATAAGTAGAGGTCGGTCCGTTCGCTTGATGTAACGGCTATTTAGTGGTTTGTGGCGCTACGACTGAACGCAGGCAGACATTTATTGTTGCTTGGTCAGATCATAAAAACACGTTATTTCGTCTCTTTATGGGTCTGCTTGGTAGAAGGAGACGACAGAGGATAGCTGCATGGAGAGAGGCAAGCACTGCAATCGCTGCAAGTAGAGGCGGCGGATTGGGAAGATTGGGGGCTGGATGGTTGCGTTTGACGGAGGGCTTCCTCTTCGCGTCGAAATTCACCTGCAGTACAACGAATCCCCCGTTTCTGCATGTTGGCGTTGGTGCCGATCTCCGAATCGATCGGGTGTCCCTTGATCATCTGTGTGAGGGATAGACCTATGACGAAAAGGGCTACGGCAGCCACTGTAATGGCGAATATGATCCAAAAGCTTTCCATGTTTCGGCGTGGATTTGATTCTGTTTGGGCTGATTATGATGCAAAGTCCATACAAAATTATAAATTTGTAAAGATTTCCCTCTGCATGGTGTTATCGTTCCGCGATAGAGCTTAATAAGATTTTATTGAGAGTATCTGTTTGGGAAATGATGATCGTAAACAGAGAGCAAGAGCAGAAGGATATAACCTGAAAATAGATCCCATGAGAATAGTTATTTCGGGCGTAGGCGAGGTGGGAAGCCACTTGGCGAAGATGTTGAGCGGAGCTTCCCACGACATTACGGTGATTGACGACGATCCCAAACGGATCGAAGAGGTTGCGGGTATGGCGGATGTGATTACCATCGAAGGGGATTGCACCACCTTTGCTGTATTGAAGAAAGCAGCAGTCCGCAAAGCCGATCTGTTTATTGCGGTCCGTCCCGAGGAGTCGATCAACATTATCTCGGCCGTGTTGGCCAAGCAACTTGGCGCCCGTAAGGCGATTGTACGTATCGATAACAACGAGTACCTGGAGCCGAACAATAAGGAGATGTTCATCAATATGGGTATCGACTACCTGTTTTATCCTGAAAAGGTGGCAGCTCGGGAGGTGATCAATCTGTTGGGACATACCAGTACGACTGAATATGTCGATTTTTCGGGCGGTAAGTTATCGTTGGTGGTCTTCAAGTTGGATGCCTCTTCTCCGTTGATTGGAAAGTCGTTGTTGGAGGTGACGGCTGATCGTGAATCATTGCCTTACCGTACGGTTGCTATCTCGCGTGAGGGAGAGACGATTATTCCGCGTGGTAACGATCAGTTCCAAGAAGGGGATACGATTTATGTAATTGCCAATCAGGATGATGTCAAGTCGTTGATGTTCTTCTCCGGCAAGCCAAATATCGAGGTCAACAACATCATGATTTTGGGTGGTAGCCGTATTGGGGTACGTATTGCGGCTGAATTGCAGGAGGAGGCCAATGTCAAGTTGGTGGAGTACAATCCAGAGAAGGCCTACAAGTTGACAGAATTATTGGAAAAAACGTTGATTATCAGTGATGATGGTCGTAATATTGACTCAATGATCGAAGAGGGGTTGAGCAATATGGATGCTTTTGTAGCGGTGACGGGGCGTTCCGAGACCAACATTCTGGCAGCCATGGTGGCCAAACGTCTTGGGGTCAAGAAGGTGATTGCTGAGGTGGAGAACCTCAATTTCATCAATTTGGCCGAGAGTATGGGTATCGATACGATTATCAATAAAAAATTGATTACGGCCAGCAATATATTCCGTTTCACGATGAACACCGATGTACAGGCAATCAAGTGTTTGACGGGTTGTGATGCTGAGGTGCTGGAGTTTATTGCCAAGCCCAATTCGGTGGCTACGAAAGGACAGATTCGTGAGCTGAATTTCCCGCATGATGCGATGATTGGCGGAATTGTGCGTGGCGATCGCAGTTATATTGCTACAGGAGGTATGCAGATCAATGCATTTGATCGGGTGGTGGTGTTTGCACTGCCTTCGGCTATTTCGCGCATTGGGCGTTTTTTTAATTAGCTACGTTGAGTAACGCCTATTGAAGTGCACGACTTTGTTGACAGGGTACGATTCAAATCTATTTTCCATGATGGCCTGTTTGATAGCCTACAAGATTTAACGAGTATTATATGCCTTTATTGACGAAATTGATAAACGTTTTCTTTGCACGGCGGCGCAAGGAGATCGATTTTTTCATGGAGCATCCGCAGCAGGTGCAGCAACAGCAGTTGAAATGGTTGCTTAACCGGGCTGAAAATACGGTTTTTGGACGGGAGCATGGATTTTCGGCTGTCCGTACCGCCGAGGAGTTTGCTGCTGCGGTCCCAGTTGTTGATTACGATTCATTTCAGAGCTATATCGCCCGGATCCGGGCTGGTGAACAGAACGTGCTGTGGCCTACTGAGATTAAATGGTTTGCCAAATCTTCAGGAACCACATCTTCCAAAAGCAAGTTTATACCCGTCAGTCATGAGGGATTGCAGGGAGGACACATGCAGGGGCCACGAGATGTACTCTGTCTCTTTGCCCATTTGTATCCGCAAAGCCATGTTTTTGAGGGCAAGACGTTGACCCTTGGAGGTAGCCATCGGTTGGAGAGTACCGGCGGTAAGGCGCAGGAGGGGGACCTTTCGGCCATTTTGATTGAAAACACCCCCTGGTGGGCAGCCAAACGTCGTACGCCACGGGTCGAAACCGCTTTGATCCCCGATTTTGAGGAGAAAGTTCAGGCAATTTGTCGAGAGGCGGTTGGACAGCGGGTTACCGCTTTTGCCGGAGTGCCGTCGTGGAATCTGGTCTTGATGAACCGGGTGCTGGAATATACGGGTAAACAGAATATCCTGGAGGTTTGGCCCGATATGGAGCTCTTTGTGCACGGAGGAATGAACTTCAACCCTTATCGTGAACAGTATCGTCGGATCTTCCCGTCGGATCGCATGAAGTATATGGATACCTACAACGCTTCTGAGGGCTTTTTTGCCATTCAGAACGATCCGAAGAGCGACGATATGCTGTTGATGCTCGATTATGGCGTTTATTACGAATTTCTGCCTGTTGCGTCGTTGAGCGATCCGTCCAAGGCGGTTCCTCTCGAAGGGGTACAGATGGGTGTAAATTATGCGATGATCATTACGACGAGCAATGGTCTGTGGCGTTATCAGATTGGCGATACCGTTGAATTTACGTCGATCGTTCCGTATAAAATTAAGATTACGGGACGGACAAAACTGTATATCAATGCATTTGGTGAAGAGCTGATTATTGATAATGCAGAGACAGCCTTGCAACGGGTATGTGCCGAGACTGGGGCATTGGTTACCGATTATACGGTTGGACCGATCTATATGGGAGACCGGAGTAAAGGGTCACATCAATGGCTGATTGAGTTCAATCGGGCGCCGACAGATATTGAACAGTTTACCGATCTGTTGGATCAGGCGCTTCAGCAGGTCAATTCTGACTATGAGGCCAAACGATTCCGGGATACGACATTGTTGCGTCCGACTGTGACGGTATTGCCTGAAGGAAGCTTCTATCGTTGGATGGAGAGCCGGGGTAAAGTGGGTGGCCAAAACAAGGTTCCTCGCCTTTATAATGATCGTACTTATATTGATCAATTGCTGGCACAGTCTCGGTGATCAGTAAGGGTTCAATAGGTTCATGCCTATCTATAGAGGCAGTTGCCTTTCCGATTGGGGTATTGGCTGAGGAGTGAACACTGGGCAGCAGTAAGTTGTTGTCTGTGAAATTGAAGAAAGGAAGTCAGTATGAAAAAGATAGTGGTGCTTGACGGTTATGCGATGAATCCGGGGGATCTGTCGTTTGCGGGTCTCGAGGCGTTGGGCGATTGTACGGTATATGATTTTACCCGACCCGAGGAGGTGATCCCTCGGGTACAAGATGCCGAGATGGTGTTGACCAACAAAACGCGTTTGACGGCTGAGATGATAGCAGCTATGCCCAAACTGGAGTATATCGGGGTATTGGCAACGGGGTATAACAATGTCGATATTGAGGCGGCCCGCCAGCGGGGTATTGTCGTAGCCAATGTCCCGGCGTACAGTACGGCTTCGGTGGCTCAGTTGGCATTTGCACATATCTTGAATATCACGATGCAGGTGCAGCATCACTCTGAGGAGGTCCACAAAGGACGTTGGATGCGCAATCGCGATTTCTGCTTTTGGGACAATACGTTGATCGAGTTGGAGGGGAAAACGATCGGTTTAGTTGGTTTTGGAAATACCGGTCAAGCTACGGCAGCCATTGCTCTCGGTTTTGGTATGAAGGTGTTGGCCTATACCTCTAAATCGCAAGATAAGTTGCCCGAGGGGGTGCGTTCCGTCTCGTTGGACGAACTGTTCAACAGTAGTGATATTGTGAGCCTGCACTGCCCGTTGACTTCTGAAACACGAGGGTTGGTTAATGCTGAACGTATCGCACAAATGAAACCCACGGCGATTTTAATCAATACAAGTCGTGGTCCGGTGGTGGATGAGCGGGCCTTGGCCGATGCCCTGAATGCCGGACGGTTGTATGCAGCGGGAGTAGATGTACTCTCCAGTGAGCCACCCAAGGCGGATAATCCGTTGTTGACCGCCAAGAACTGTTACATTACGCCGCATATTGCCTGGGCTACCAAAGAGGCCCGGGAGCGGTTGATGGCTATTACAACCGAGAATGTGCAGGCCTTCTTGGCCGGACATCCGATCAACGATGTGACACGTAAATAACCACATAAATCCCTTGCCATGGCTATGGAGCAGACCGAGAAAAAAAGTTTGCGATCGATGATTATGTTGGGGCCGGCACATCCGTTCCGGGGTGGACTGGCTGCATTTAACCAGACGCTGACCCGGACTTTTCAACGGATGGGGATTTCGTGTCGGATGTTTACGTTTACCACGCAGTATCCGTCATTGCTCTTTCCGGGTACCACCCAATATACTGATGATCCGGCTCCCGAGGGGCTCGATATCACTCGAGAATTGAGCAGTATTAATCCATTTACCTGGATTCGGACCGGTTTGAAGGTGCGTCGTCTGCGTCCTGACGTGTTGATCGTACGTTATTGGATTCCGGTGATGGCTCCAGCGTTCGGTACCGTGTGCCGAATTGCACGGCGGGGTGGGGTTCGTACCTTGGCTCTGCTGGATAATGTGATCCCGCATGAAAAACGGCCTTTTGATTCGCTGTTGACCCGTTATTTCGTCTCGTCGATTGATGGGTTTATCTATATGTCGGAGCAGGTGTATCAGGATCTGCGTCTGTTTACCCGAACCAAACCGGCCCTCTTTTCTCCGCATCCGATGTGGAGCAATTACGGTGATCCGATGCCACGCGAGGAGGCGTGCGCTGCTTTGGGGTTGGATCCGTCATTGCACTATACGATGTTTTTTGGGTATATCCGCGATTACAAAGGGCTTGACCTGCTGCTCGATGCTTGGGCTGAACTGATGAACCATGGGAAACTTGAAAATCATCGCTTGATTGTGGCAGGCGAGTATTATAGCGGTAAGGAGCGTTATGCCGAACAGATTGCACGTTTGGGTATTCGCGACAAGTTGGTGATGATGGATTGCTATATTGCGGATCGAGAGGTGGCTCAGCTTTTTTCAGCCGTCGATCTGGTGGTGCAGCCCTATCGTCATGCGACACAGAGTGGTGTAACTCAGGTGGCCTATTGGTTCGATGTGCCGATGGTGGTGACGGATGTAGGAGGTCTGCGAGAGATTGTCGCCGACGGTGAGGTGGGTTATGTGACTGAACCCGATCCGAAGGCGATTGCCACAGCGATCGATCGTTTTTATTGTGAAGAAAAAAGTGCGGAATTCCGCGCCAATATCTTACGTTTCCGGGAGCGTTTTACCTGGCAGCGGATGGCCGATAACTTTATAGAGCTTTTCCGTAAGGTTTCTGCCGGCGACCGGTAGTTTTGGTGACGACGGCTAGTTTCGGTTCTGCTTGCATATTTTGATGCATTGCGGCTGCATTGGAGGAGGTCGAAGAGGTGTGGTTCAGACGAGCCAGACATCCCAGCATGCAGAGTGCGCAACCGAGAATAAGCAGAGCGGTTGGGATGAAGATATTGCCCAAACCGGCTATAGGGGAGAGGAGGCCACCGAGCAGGAATTGCAGGGCTCCGAGCAGAGCAGAGGCTTTTCCGGCACGTTCCCGTTCACAATCCATGGCCAGTGAGGTCGAAGTGGGCAGAATGATTCCCATTAATACCAAAGTGAGGAACAGGGCGGTTTCGACCCATACAATTGACAGTTCGGCAATCAGGAAGCCGGCCAGGATTATTCCCATGGTGCAGAATCCCCGTATACCACGTTTTACGGCCACTTCGGGGTGTCCACAGTGCGGAGCTAACAATCCGCCACACATGATTCCGATAGCGTTCAGACCGAAAATCAGGCTATATCCCAGCGGGCTAATGCCGTAGGCATTTTGGAAAATGAAGGGTGATGAGGCGATGTAGGAGAACATTACGCCCATTGCAAAGGTTTGGATCAATAGATATAGAACAAAGGTCTGATTCCGGAAAAGGGGAGCGAATGATTTAAAGATCGGTTGACGAGGACCTGTTAGGCGTTGAGCGGAGGGTAGAGATTCGCGAAATTGGAATCCGGCGGCTACCAGAAGCAGACCTAAAACGAAAAGCAGAATAAAAATTCCGTGCCAGTCGATCACTTTCATAATCAGGCCACCGACTACCGGGGCCACGACGGGAGCAATTCCTTGAATCGGCACCAAAATGGAGAAGAAGCGAGCCAATTCGTCGCCTTCGTAGAGGTCTGTTGCGATAGATTTGGAGAGTACGAGGCTCCCGGCTCCGGCTACACCTTGGATCAGGCGGGAAGCGATGAACCAGCCAATCGTTGGAGCGAAGATGCAACCAGCTGTAGCGATCAAAAAGAGTAGCAGTGAAGCGAGTAGAGGACGTTTCCGACCGTAACGGTCGCTGAGGGGGCCTACTACAAGCTGCCCCAGTGCCAGTCCCACCATGCAGACGGTAAGACTCAATTGTACCATTGAGGGAGTAGTGTTGAAATCGCTGTTGAGTTCAGGGAGGGCTGGCAGGTAAAAATCGGTGACAAAAGGGCCGAATGCTGAGAGCATGCCCAGTATAATATACAGATACAGAGTCGAATTACGGGGTTTCATGTTGAGTATTGATTTCGACAGCAAAGGTCAAAATAAATCCCGAGGAGAGATGTTCTGATCGTTTTTGATCATGTACTTATCGGCTTATTTCCGTTTTAAAGCGTCGTTTTTTATCGTATTTTTGACTTTATAAATAGAAGAAATAGTGGTGTTAGAAGCAGTAGATCATACATTACCCGCCAATCATTTTCGTATTTTACCGATTGGATCTTATTGTTTTGGGACGATGCCGTTTGATTCCGATTTTCAATGGGAAGGTATCGTTTTGTTGTTGTGTTTGGATGGGGAGGCTACCATTCGCATCAGTGGGCAAACTTATGAATTGTATAAAAATCGGCTCTGTTGTGTGATGCCGTTGCATGTGGCCGAATTGCATCCATCAGACTCGTTTCGTGTAGCAGCAGTGGCTTTTACATTTGAATTGCTGGCCGATTTCCCTTTAGCGATCAAGCCTGATTTGGCTGATCGCATGACAGAAACCCCTTGTGTGGATTTGACTGACCAGCAGGTGGATATCTTTACGCGATATCATGAATTGCTGTATTTGCAGTACTGCCGACGAGAGCATCCTTCACGTGTAGCTGTGATACAGTCGTTGGTTTTTTCCTTGCTCGCAGAAGTGGGTTATACGTATTCATTTCAGGGTGTTGTTCCGTCACGGAATCGTCAGGAAAAGATTGTCAACGAACTCTTTTCCTTATTGCATGCGCATCACTGCCAACACAAGGATGCTTCGTTTTATGCGGAGAAGATCTGTTTGACTCCGAAATATCTCTCTCATGTAGTAAAGCAGGTCACGGGGCGAACTTTATATGATTGGATTACCTTTTTTGTTATGAAAGACGCCAAACGGTTGTTGCAGGCTACCGATTTGAATGTAAGTGAGATTGCCGATCGGTTAGGCTTTTCCAATTCCTCATTCTTCGGGCGTTATTTTAAAAAGAATGCCGGCATGACGCCGCTGGCATTCAGACAGGCTACGCTCAATGAACGGTAGCCCGAATCACCATGTCTTATAGGATGCCATGGTGCATTGAACGGTCTTATTGGTTTGCTCGGTTCTATTGGATGGAGAAGAAAGGCAGTAAAGGTCTTCTCTCCCGGTTGGATTGGGCGGCTTGTCGTATGTGGACTTGGACTATTGATAGTGTTTTAATTTTGGACGATCTGCCTAATTCATAATTTGTGCCTTGTTAGATACGTTTGATATACAATTGCTGAAACATACATGCATTCAGATGCAATTGTTGCAAGTGCTAACATTAGAGAAGATTGCATTGCTTTTTGAGCTTTTGAGATGCGTCGGAAGGGGCATGGAGATTCGTGAAAAAATGTTATTTTTGTGATTATCAAATCCTCCATTCGGATCGATTGGGGTATAAGCATAGATTTGAAACCCTCTAAATTGTAGATCATGTATATTGCCATTGCCGGAAATATCGGTTCGGGGAAGACCTCTCTGACTGAAATCCTTGCCAACCGCACCGGTGCGAGGGCCTATTATGAGGATAGCGATAATCCCTATATTGGGGATTTTTATGATGATATGAACCGCTGGTCGTTCAATTTGCAGATCTATTTTTTGGGCCAGCGTATCCGTGAAGCGAAGTCGATTTTATCTGAAGGGACCGATTTGGTGCAGGACCGTACGATTTACGAGGATGCTTACATCTTTGCCACGAATCTGCATGAGTTGGGGCTAATGTCTTCGCGGGATTTCGATACCTACATGAAGATCTTTGATCTTTCAACCGGATTGATCCGTACCCCGGATCTGTTGGTCTATCTCAAAGCGAGTGTGCCGACCTTGATTCGCCAGATCAAAAAACGTGGGCGAGTCTATGAGGCGAGTATCCAAGAGGAGTATCTCGAACAGCTCAATCGCAAGTATGAGGAGTGGATCAGCAGTATATACGAGGGAGAGGTGTTTACCATTGATGTGGATACCTGCAATTTCATTGAGGATCCGTCGGTTTTAAATGGTCTGATGGATTGTATTGCGGAATTTAAAGCGCAGGGACGTTGATGGCCAAACGATCGTCTTCGCGCCGTTCACGAACGGCTTTTTCAAAGAGTGCATTTACTGCCGGTAAGGTTCAATCCTCAGCTTCCCAATCCGGCTCTATTCAAGCTGAAAATAATCTGCGTCCGGATTTGCCGGTCGATTTTTGTCGTGCCCTTGAGGCTCAATTAGGAGTGTCTGAAGCGACAGCGCTTTGTGGGGCTTTGGATGGTGTTTCTCCTGTTTCGGTACGATTTAATCCCTATAAAATACAACAGTCAGCTTCTGATGCAGGCGGAGAAAGTGATCGTCCATCTGTTGGAACGGCTATTGCCGATAATGGACAATCTTTTTTTGATGCTGTTTCGAAGGAGAATGAATTCTCAAATGATATTGTGCAGGGGAACTCTTTTGTGAATGGCATTTGGCCCAATCTATTGCAGGGGAATGAGGTGCCGTGGTGCCCCGATGGCTACTATTTGCAGGAACGACCTTCGTTTACGTTGGATCCGATGTTTCATGCCGGAGGATACTATGTCCAGGAGGCAGGTTCAATGTTTATCGGACAGATTTTTCGACAATTGTATGGCGTGAATCCGGAGCATTCATTACGCGTGCTCGATCTTTGTGCTGCTCCAGGAGGCAAGACGACGCTGCTTTCGACGTTGGTGGGTGAATCGGGTTTGGTAGTTGCCAATGAGGTGATTCGTCAACGAGCGGCTACATTGGTCGATAATGTTCGGAAATGGGGATTGGGTAATACGGTGGTGACCAATAACGATCCCTCGCATTTTGCCGCTTTTCGACACTATTTTGATCTGGTGTTGGTTGATGCGCCCTGTTCGGGTGAAGGGATGTTCCGCAAAACGCCTGAAGCCCGGAACGAATGGAGTGCAGCGAATGTAAACCTGTGTGCAGCCCGCAGCAGACGTATTCTCAGTGATGTTTGGGATGCACTTAAACCTGGAGGCATTTTAATATATAGTACCTGTACTTTCAATCAACAAGAGGACGAAGAGACGGTAAAATGGTTGGTTGAGGAGTATGGTTGTGAATCGGTCTCCGTAGCAGCTGATCCGGCGTGGGGTATTGTACAGGGAGAGGTCGCAGGTTGTCCTACATTTCGATTTTTCCCTCATCGGGTGCAGGCTGAGGGCTTTTTTGCGGCGGTCTTGCGTAAACCGGATGAACGGTCGAAAAGTCAGGCCCCCAAAGCTCGGAAAGCGATTTTTAATGCCTTGTCTCGCCGGGAGGTAGTAGCGGTATCGTCTTGGTTTGCCCATCCCGAACGGATGACTTATCAAAAGGTCGGTGATAATATTCATGCCTATTTTGCTGAACAATGGTCTGCGATCAAGGAGCTTTCGGAGAGCCTTTCGGTACTCTATTCCGGGGTGTTGTGCGGGCAACTGTTTGGAGAAAAATTACGTCCGGAGCATCCGTTAGCCCTATTTTATGGATTATCGAGGGAGCAATTGTTTGTCACAGAGCTTGAGACGGAAGAGGCTGTGAATTATCTGCGTAAAACAGACCTGCCAGCTGATCGATTCCAGGAGGGAATCAATCTGGTTACCTATCGTGGATTGGCGTTGGGTTGGATCAAACGGATCGGCAACCGTTGCAACAATATGTATCCGAAAGAGCTTCGAATTGTCAATCTTTAATCTTTGAAAAATCTTAGTACCTTTGTCAGGTATGGCCAATATTCGTAACATAGAGACCGATCTCGAATTTGAGAATAAGATCCGTCCGCAGGAGCTCTCCTCGTTCAGCGGGCAGGATAAGATTGTCGATAACCTGAAGGTCTTTATTCAGGCGGCCAAGATGCGGGATGAGGCTCTCGATCATGTTTTGCTGCATGGGCCTCCGGGTCTGGGTAAGACGACGTTGGCCAATATTATCAGCCACGAGATGGGGGCTTCGCTGAAGATGACCTCCGGGCCGGTCCTTGACAAGCCGGGCGATTTGGCCGGGTTGCTGACCAATCTCGAAGAGGGGGATATTCTCTTTATCGATGAGATCCATCGGCTCAGTCCGATTGTTGAGGAGTATCTCTACTCGGCGATGGAGGATTACAAGATCGACATTATGCTCGACAAGGGACCCAGTGCACGGTCGATCCAGATTGAGTTGAACCCCTTTACATTGGTGGGTGCAACGACTCGCAGCGGTTTATTGACTAGCCCTTTACGTGCACGTTTCGGAATCCAGTGCCATTTGGAGTACTACGATAGCCATGTATTGGCGGGCATTATTCGCCGTTCGGCCTCGATTCTCGATGTGCCGATTGATGATCAGGCGGCCCAGGAGATTGCACTTCGAAGCCGTGGAACACCACGTATTGCCAACGCACTGTTACGTCGTGTACGTGATTTTGCGATGGTTAAGGGGAAGGGACGCATTACGCTCGATATTACCCGTTTTGCGCTTGAGGCGTTGAATATCGACTCCCGCGGGCTCGATCAGATGGACAATAAGATTCTTGGTACGATTATCCATAAGTTCAATGGAGGCCCAGTCGGATTGGGCACCATTGCAACGGCGGTGGGAGAGGATGCCGGTACGATTGAGGAGGTTTACGAGCCGTTCCTGATCAAGGAGGGTTTCCTGAAACGCACGCCACGCGGACGTGAGGCTACAGCATTGGCCTATTCGCATTTGGGCGTTTTATTGCCGGAGCGTCAGGAGACACTGTTTTAGAGTAATTCAAGCGATAAGAAGCAAAATAAAGCACCGCGAGCCAATATCTAGCCGCGGTGCTTTGTTGTTAGCCTAACCCTAATGAGAGCGGGTGGGGCTATCGATGCCGGAAACTATTTAAAAAATTTGCGCTGGAAGATCAGCATGTAGATGATACCTACCGAGATATAGCTGTCGGCCAGGTTGAAGATTGGGCTGAAAAAGGTGAATGGACGCCCTCCGATTCCGGGCAGCCAGTCAGGATAGACGCCGCTGAAAAGTGGGAAGTAGAGCATATCGACTACTTTACCGTGCAGGAAACCTGCATATCCGCCTCCCTCGGGTAGAAAAGTAGCCACATTGTAAAATGTCGATTCTGAGAAAATCAGTCCATAGAATGCACTGTCGAAGACATTACCGGCTGCACCTACCAGAATCAGTGTAAATCCGACCAACACTCCTGTAGGGGCCTTTTTACGCAACAGAACGTGTAGGTAATAGCCCAGTGCACCGATAGCGCAGATTCGGAAGATGCTCAGGATCAATTTGCCGTAATCTCCGCCGAGTTGGAATCCGAATGCAGCGCCGGGATTTTCGATGAAGCGGATAAAGAACCAGTTTGGAAATACAGTAAAACTCTGGTCGAGTGTCATGTGGGTTTTGACCCATATTTTAACGGCTTGATCGATGATGAGGAGCAGGACGATCAACAGCAGGACTAGTTTCTTTTTGGACATAGATGATATTTCCGTTTTTCGACATACAAAGATTGCCCCAATTTTCGGAAACGGCAAATAAAGACAAATAAAAAGAGGCTCGCTTACGCAAGCGGCCTCTTTTTATGTTTGTGCGGGTAAATTATTTTACCAAGGCGCTCAATTCTGCACCAGCTTTAAATTTAACGACCTTCTTCGGAGCGATTTTGATAGCAGCACCGGTACGAGGGTTACGTCCGGTACGACCAGGTTTTTTAGCGACCGAGAAAGACCCGAAGCCTACCAGCGCGATTTTATCACCTGCTTTGAGGGTGTTGCCGGTAACGGCGATGAACGCATCCAGAGCTTTCTTAGCGTCCACTTTGGTAATTGCTGCCTCTTTTGCGATGGCATCAACGAGTTGAGATTTGTTCATATTGGTGAAATTTAAGTTATTTAGTTAGGATACAATTCGTTCCTTCGCAAATATATTTATTAATTTTAAAAAAAAGCAAAAAAATGGGGGTAAAAATCAAAAAAAAATTAGGCTTGATGGTGAATGTGTTAGGTGGTAGTTAGGGTAAAATGTGGCGATAAATGTGTATTAAATTTTGGTAAAAAGAAATTCCGTATTATCTTTGCGCCCGGAGAGATGGCAGAGTGGTCGATTGCGGCGGTCTTGAAAACCGTTGAACCGAGAGGTTCCTGGGGTTCGAATCCCTATCTCTCCGCCAGGGATGGTGACAAAAGAGGTCGCGCCGAAGCCAAAGCCTTCAAGTTCATAAACTTGAAGGCTTTTTTCTTTTTGGGTTCCGCCATTCGAAGACCGAAAAAAGCCAACACAAGACAAAGTTTGCGCTCCAAATCGTACCCCAAAGAAGTAGGTGTGAAATGGGGTACGATTTGTCTGGAATTGTCGTCATGCTGTCGCACATTGTCTGTGTCTTATAACACTCAGAATGATATTGTTAACCTAATTTTGTAACATGAAATTTTGAGTTATGAGAAGCACGTTCAGAATCCTGTTTTTCTTAAAACGGGATCGTCAAAAACGAAATGGTAAGGTTCCTGTTTTTTGTCGTATTACGATTTGTGGGAAGGAAGCCCGTTTTAGCATCAAGCAGGATGTAGATCCCGCGTTGTGGAGTGTAAAAGAGGGGAAAGCATCGGGACGTAGCTCCGAGGCATTCCAGATCAATGCGCTGCTCGACAGTGTACGAACCACGTTGATCCATATCTATCAGGATATTCAGTTGAACGAACTGGACGTAACGGCCGAAAAAGTAAAAAATCAATTTCTGGGACTCTCGCCGAAAAGTTATACCCTTCTGGCTCTGTTTCAGAAGCACAACGATGATGTTCTGAAGTTGGTGGGCATCAGCAAATCCAGGACGACCTGGCAGAAATACGAACGCACGAAGCATCATTTGGCCGATTTTCTGAAATCCCGATACCGGGTGAGTGACCTATCTCTGAAAGAGATCAATCACATGTTCCTAACGGACTTCGAAGCCTATTTGAAAACCGCCTGCGGGTGCAATGCCAACACAACGGCCAAGTTCATGCAGTCTTTTAAACGGATTGTATTGATCGCCCGCAACAACGGATGGATGCACTACGATCCGTTCGTCAATTATCCAATCCGGATCAGTCAGGTGGATCGGGGTTATCTGACCGAGGAGGAGATCAAGGCCATCATGAGCAAACCGTTCATCACGCCGAGGCTCGAACAAGTTCGCGATGTATTCATTTTCTCCTGCTTTTGTGGACTTGCCTATATCGATATGGCCAACCTGCGCCAAGAAAATATTGTCAGATCGTTTGACAACCAACTGTGGATTTCCGGGAAACGAGAAAAAACCGGAGTGGCATTCCATATTCCACTTTTGGATATCAACCGGAAGATTCTACACAAATACGAGGGAAAACTTTCCAAAGGGAGATTACTCCCAGTGTTATCGAATCAAAAGATGAACGCCTACCTGAAAGAGATCGCAGACCTGTGCGGGATCAATAAAAATATTACATTTCATCTCGCTAGGCATACTTTTGCGACCTACTTATTGACGAAAGGAGTCTCCATAGAGAGCGTCAGCAAAATGTTGGGGCATACCAATATCAAAACGACCCAGATCTACGCTCGCATTCTGGATACAAAGATCGGAGAGGATATGTCGCAATTTGCCGATAGGATCAAAGGCCTCGAAGAAATTATGGCATCCAATCTTTAATGTCAAGAAAGTTATGGAAACGAAAACGCCTATTCAAATCATCGAAACGACCCCAGGGAACTGGGGAATTGAAGTTGTCTCCGGAGAGGTCTGGATGACACGGTCCGAAATTGCCCGCGTGTTCGGAGTCTTTGTGGCGGCTGTGGATGCCAATATTCGGGCGATCTACCGGAGCGGCTCACTGAGCGAATATCGTACACACCGGGAAATGAAACACGTCGATCTCTACAATCTGGAGATGATTGCGGCATTGGCCTTCCGGCTCCGCAGTCCGCAAAGCGAGGCATTCCGGCGGTGGTTGCTTCGACGGCCTCAATTCCCGACGATTGTAGTCAGGATCGCCGGGCAGAAATACCCTGGCGTAAACTGATTTGTTCTTTTTCACTTTTGACCAAGCAATCCTATCAGGGATTGCTTGGTTCGTTTATAGACAGAATGATTTTTACAGGGTCCGTCTTTTGTTTGCTCTCCTTCGACGAATCGGATGGATAGCATCTTGGTTCGGGAGCGAAGGTATCGACGGGCTTTCAGCCAGAGCAAGATCGGGCCGACGAGCGGTTTTGCGAAAAATCTTCCTCTTTCCCTGCGGGTGAGCGTATTTTCCGCAAAAATCTTGCCCAGGCTAAGCCCTTCTTTTCAAGGCTCCTGAACCAAGACACCATCCATACCGGCTCCGCTACGGCATAAAAAATCGAAGATGATGAAAAGCACAGAAAAAATAACAGGAACCAGAAAACCTCCAACCTTCCACTCAGCATAAGTGCTGGGGCGCAGTTCGGGCTGAAAATCGGGGCGATCGTGGTAGGGTTCTGCCTCTTTGGGAGCGGCTTAATTTGGCTGTTGTTTTAGCCTGATTTTTCTGCATGAATCTCTTGTGTGTGGGGGGGGGGGAAATCTTGTCCTGTTCGTTCTCTTTCGTGGTGCTAATCTGCTTTTTCTCCTTTCTCTTGTCTTTAATCTTCTAATCTTTATAAGCCATGGGAAAGTATGATTCCCTGTTCGAAAGCATACCCCATGAATTAAAAAATATTTTTAGGCGGATATTGTTTGCACAGTTTTTCGATCTCATCTTTATATTGCAACAAGTGGTCAGCAAGTACATTGTCTATGTATCCTCCTACACTGATCTTGTTACCCGAGAGTGAGAGTAAATGAACCAACTTTGTAACAGTTTGATGCAACTGCCGACTGATATAAACCGGCTGACGAGAAGAAAGTGGACAAAAACGCAAATAGCGTTGTTTATAACTCTGCTGCGAAACATTGCGGTTCTTTTTCATACACTGGTTCGATTAAAAGTTTTTTAGAATATGTCTTGGTTCCGATTGTGATACAGAGTCGATATTTCATCTTGATAAATCTCAAAGTGGTGCGCTAATACATTATCCAAATAACTGTACAGCGAGATCTCATTACGACCGATGACCTGCACGATTCGTAAGATCCGTTCGTGGAACTCCTGCCGGATATAGACCGTCTTTCCGCTGCGCGTATTCGAGGGAGTCTTCCGGATAAAAAGACGCTCATAATCGGAGTTTTTCCCCTTACGACGTTTGGGAGCCTCGCGATCTGAAGAGGTACTCTCAGCAGAAGGTTCCGCCTCGGCCGACTTTTCGAGCTCCGCTGCAGAGAGCATATTTTCTGTCGTCTCAGAATCGGATATATAAGGATTCGGCTTACGATTCCGTCCTCGAGCCTGATCGATGATAAAGGAAACATCGAAATCTTCCTGTTTTGTGGAACTCATAACGACTTACTTAAACAGTTCGATCAATTCATCCACAAGCTCTTCAAGGTGACTGCCGCGCAGCAGGGATTTGTCTGCCGGAAACAGGGTCGAGCGGAAAACTGCTCGTCTGCTGAGGGATTGCTCCCGTCGAAAACGTTTGGTATCCGGAAGGAACGTCCGCAAGATCGGGAGGCCCAGTTCTTTCATTACCTGCTCATAAACTTCGTATAACTCCGATTTCTCGCGCCCGTCCACCATATTCCAAAGCATATAGAGCCCTTTAATGTCAGATTTGCCCTTGTCAATGAGGTGTTCCTTAATGGCTACAATAAAGTTCAGCGTACTTTCGACCACGACACGATCCGCAGAAATAGGAGCAATGATATAATCCATCCGCGCAAGCGTATAGATCAGATCGTGGTCATTGATGGTCCCCGGCAGATCAAAAAAGATAAAGTCGAGATCTACATGCGACAACAACGGTTCCGTATCGGCAAGAGCCATTTTTGTATTACTTTCCACTACGGGGTAGGCCTTTTTGTTTAACCGTGTAAATTGTTCGTAAGCCAGCCCTTTATAGTATTGATCCTCCATGGCCAGTTTCAGATCCCGATCCCGCATCTCCAAAATCGAATGTTGCGGATAATCACAGTCGATAACTGCAACATTATAACCCTTTACATAATGCAGATACGAAGCAACCAATACCGTAATGGTTGTTTTTCCTGCGCCGCCTTTCTGTGTCGAGAAAGCGACATACTTTGTTTTCCCTTTCATCTTACTATTCTTTTTATGGTAAATGTGTGTATTCCTACCTACTTGCCTTTCTGTTTGCTTAGTTGTCTGTGTATCTGCCCACTCAGTTACCACCTCAAATAGACAAGCCTCTGCGCAATGTTGTAAATGCGTATATGCGTACCAGCGTAAGTGCGTTGTTACGTTGTTGCACAAACAGACAAACAACTGCGTTTGTGCGGTTGTCCTTGTCTGCATGAACAGGACCGACAACATGTGTCTGAGCGGACAAGCATCTTTTTATATGCGTGAGTTGGTACCCATTTGTCTCTCTTTTTATTCAAGTGCTCAACTGTCTGTGCATACAAAGAAACAGGCATATAGACTTTATTATTCAGCTATAAGAATCGGTGGCAGTGGTTGGCGTCGGTTTGGCAGTGGTTGGCGCTGCGTGCTGATATACAACCGATTGAACAGGTCGGTATCTTCGCCTCTGAAACCGATACCGAAAACCGGGAGTCGCCTCTTTGTGCTGGCCGGCGACTGAAAAGGAACGAGCCGGAGAATCCGGCCCGTTTTTGTGTCCCCGGAACATAGTATGTTCGGGACACAGCAAGCTGTGTTTTCTGCAGCACGAAACGTTGTTTGCAGCAGAAAACAGCTTGCCCGCAAGGGGAAGAAAGCTCCTCCGAAGTCGTCGCTTTTTACGGGGCACCCACGGTGCCGGCATCGGAATTTTCACACGTAAGAGGGGCGCGAAAGCCCTTCGGTAAAAATTCAATACGATGGAACAACAAAACAGCTCCCGCAAGCGGGGAAAAGGAGGCAGACCGCCCAAAATCGATCCGGCAAAGTTCCGTTATTCGGTCAACTTCACGGAGGAAGAACACGCCCGATTCCTGACAATGTATGAGCAATCAGGTCTTCTTTCGAAGGCTCAGCTCATCAAGGCAAGGGTCTTCGATGCGACATTTCGGGTCATTAAAAAGGATCGCGGGACCATGGAATTTGCTGCCCGACTGACCACTTTTAACGCCCAATTCCGCAAGATTGGCGTGAATTACAACCAGGTCGTAAAAGAACTTCACACCCATTTTTCACAGAAAAAAGCACTCGCCATGCTCTACAAACTGGAAAACGAAACGCGCAATCTGGTCGCCGTCGGTGAGAAAATCATCGCCCTGGCCGAAGAATTCAGACAGCGATGGTAATCAAAAAATAAACTATTATATAGGGGAATGGATTGATAAAGATAAACAATCAAACACTGTGGCACTAATAATGATTTATAGGCGGCCCCCTATTCCGTGCGATGTTATTCAGGACCTCCAAGACACATTGAATCCAGAGATAATACTCTTTCTTCAATAACATGGCCTTGAAATATATTTGTATTGCCGTTGCCCAAGGCTATAAAAAGGCCAGCGATTCGATCGAAATACCTCTCCATAAAGACCTCTTTCATGATCGGAAGGGAGCGTTTGAAGGTATAAAGCAAGCATAATAAAACAAGATTCATGGACTCAATCAAAAATAGAGAAAGCCTATGAATCCCACCTTCTGATCAAAGACTGAAAAATTCTGATGTCAGGTTATTTCACAATTCCGTTAATTTTTTCCTTAACAATTTGGGCGATTCCCCAAAATTGCGGCGGCAATAATCGGAAAATGTAGAAGGCATATTGAAACCATTGTTTTCCGCCACTTGATAAAGCGGAATATTGACATTTCGGAGCATGTGTTCAATACGTTCTTTCCGGTGCTGACGAAGCCATTCGGAGACAGGAATATCAAACTCTTGCTTAAACCGTTTCCGAAATACAGACCCGGACATACAACACAATCGAGCCAACTCTTCACTGGTTGTCACGCTCGTTATGGTGTGTTGAACAGCCTGCAATCTTTCTTTAAAACCGATCGGTTTAAAATCCGGAAGATATTTTTCCACGACACGAAAATCCATGTCTGTCATGAAGGAATCGCTTCTATGTTTACTCCTAAGTGACACATAAAGTCGATATTCTCGAAGCATACACCCCATAGCCAAATTGTACAACACATTCAAATGGGGATATTCATCATGTTGGTTGACCATGGACAGAATCCGGATACAAGACAATACCCCCTGATTATTCTTAGATCGATAATAATATCGAAAGGTATCTATCATATATCCAAGAACCTGGTTGTCCGAGCAATATGCTGCCAGAATATAAAATACGACTTCTTGCTGAGGTTTTTCGGGGGGTAAGGGATTGCAAAGTCGGATTTGTTTCGTCAACCAACGAACTGCCATGGTATTATCAGATAATGATTTGAAGGGTTCCCATGTCTCGATACGATACAAACTGACTTGTGCTGCCGCCAGCAGCACTTCTTTGAACCAGCCAGCCCATTCCGTTTGGCGAGATAGTTGCTCTATACTGACGTACAGTCGTTTTTTTTCATTCCTCATCATGGACCCAAAAATAAGATATTTTTTGGATTCAGCTTTATACAGGGCTTATGCTGAGTATATTTAACAACCCTATTTTTAGGCAATTATATTACAAAAACACCTTTAAAAGGCGTTAATATCTTCACCGAAAAAGAAATCGTTCTTTGACTTCTGACACTTTGTAGATCGCTAAAAAAAACTATATTTGTAAAACGATTGAGACACTGACTCAGTTGCGATACATATAGGAAGCGTTATGCTGATCTTGTAGATTTGGAAACCTGAGAAATTTTCGGATTTAGCACAAGAGATGGCATGGCGGCTCTCACGTTTGGCGTGGGCTGCTATCACCATATTAGTGCTAAAGGTAATCTCAGGACCTCCAAATCCAATATGGCCGCAGTACCACGCTTTGTTTATTAAAGCGCTATTAATAAACTTAAAAACATGGGATTATGGGATTTTTCAAAAACGCTGCTACCGAATGGGAAAAGATAATGACTGAGAACGATCTTGACCAAATGGAGGCTCAGGGACTGGATATCAGTGCATACCGAGAAAAATTAGCTGCCCGTCGTGCCAAAGAACAAGCAGAAGCCGAACGGGATCGTCAACTATTTTATAATCCGATCGATTTAAGCAAACTGGAACCCTATTTCGCTACACCGCGCAGTATGGAAACACCGTTTTTCAAAGCCCTTGCCGGGAAAGCACCTTGGTTTGGGAAGGAAAAATGGCGCAAAAAACACACCGAAGGAGAAATTATTTATGTCGGTGTTGTAGACGCTCCGAAAGAGCTCTGGAAAGGTGGTAAGCATGAGGTCGATTCCCATCAATTTATTGGAGTTTATGCCCTGGACGAAGCCCATAAACGCGATGTCGAGTGGTTGAAACGCGTTACGACGGTTTTACGTGAAATGTGTGAAGGGAAACGCCATGTTGCAGCCGACTGCCAAACGGTGGTAGAACAAGCCCGTGACGAAAACAATTGGAAGACCGAACGACTGGGAGCCTCGCTGGCCGAAGGCGCTGAAGCCTATACCCGGAAACTGGTCATATTTGATAAAGAACTTCCCAAGGGATATCTTCCTACGGATGGGATTGTCCCCCACTTCTGGTATGATGGAACAATTAAGAGAGTCCCTTGTGAATTTTATAAAGGATAATGCCTATGTCAACCGGAACTATCATTTTGATTTGTCTGATCGTCATTGCCTTGCTACTGGTACTGTGGGGAATCGTCACTAATAACAATCTTATTGCCAAACGAAACCGTGTCAAACAGTGCCGCAGCGGTATCTGTGTGGTACTGAAACAGCGGAACGACCTGCTTCCGAATCTTGTGGCCTCGGTCAAGGCCTATATGGGGCATGAGAATGAGATCCTAACCCGAATTACCGACCTGCGTTCCCGGACGGCTTCAGCCTCGGAAGGAGAGCAAATTCGCAGCGGCAGTGAAATTTCGGCCCTTTTGGGTAGACTGAACGTAGCCGTGGAAAACTATCCGGATCTGAAAGCAAATGTGCAGTTCCTTCACCTTCAGAGTCAGATCGAAGAGATGGAGAACGAGCTTCAGGCCATTCGCCGCACCTATAATGCGGCCGTTACCGATTACAACAATGCTATCGAAATGTTTCCTTCGTCGATCATCGCCTCGTGGAGACATCACGTACAGCAGGAACTGATCGAGATTCCGGAGAGTGAGAAACAAAACGTCCACGTGGCTGAATTATTCAAGTGATGGAACAGACGACCATAGATTTCAAAGCGCTCAATCAGGAGATGCAACGAGGCTTGAAACGAATCAATCGCCTGCGCCGGTTGGTCCGTTGCCTGATCTGCATCCTGTACCCGGTAGTATTGCTCTGGTTCGTATTCTGCCTCTTCGGAGGATACCTTTTCGATCACAGCAATTATGAAACATCGGCTGCTGTCAGCCAATACATCATGATCGGCTTCGTAGTATTCTGCCTGCTGCATTACATCTTTATGAAAAGTCTGATGGCGTTGAATCAGCAGGAAACCCAGGTGATGAACGGAATTATCCTGAAGATGTTCCCGTCAGCACAATATACCCCTTCTGGATCTATCGACCTGAAAACTATTGCAAGCAGCCGATTGTTCAGCGCAGCATCTGCCTCTGCATCATCCCTTAGCGCGACCGGTTACGGACGGGTCGATATTCCGGTGGGCGATCGCTGCATGAGTATTGCCGATCTGGGAATTACGTCCACAAACAAAAAAGATCTTTCTACCTGGAACTTTTTCGAAACACTCTATCAGTATTTCGTCCGTCCAATTTTCGGGGCCAGAATCGAAAGTACCATGCACAGTTTTCGCGGCATGTTCGGCTATTGCAAGACCCAGCGCGAGTTCAAAGGGTACGTTATGTTACTGCCCGATCATCTGGAAAACAAAGTCGGCTATCTGGCACAGACCATCCAGCGTTTCAAACAGAAGAACGGAGCCAAGTTCGTCCATCTGGAAGACCCCGAATTCGAAAACCTGTTCGCTGTTTATGCGGATGATGAAGTGGAAGCCCGTATGGTCCTGACCCCGGCCATGATGCGCCGAATGACAGAACTGCGAAAATCCTTTCGGCGCGATCTGATGCTCTCGTTTAGCGGTGACACGTTTTACTACGCATCGGATACTCCGGACGGATTCCTGCGTCCCGGTCGAAAATCGTTGAACAACGAATCCCTGTTGGAACAACTTTATCGTGAAATTGATTTTTGTCGAACCATAGAAACAACCTTAAAATAATAACCAAAACGCTCAAGCAAACTCATTCTTTTCTGTTGAACACAGATGAATTTTAACAAATAGTAATTTCAACTTATTAAAAACACTACGCATATGAAAAACTTACTACTTACTGGAACCCTTTTCGGATGTATTGCTCTTATGACCTCTTGTGGCGGTAATGTTAGCTCTCTGTTGGGTGGAGCGAAATATCCGGCCGATCAAGCCGATTCGTACGCCAAGGCTGTCGAAGTTCTCAAAGAAAAGGTCGATACGACCAAATTCAAGATCTTTGCCATACGCTTCAACGAAAAAGAAGAACTTTCAAACGAGTTGAGCAGTATGTCGCTGGATATGGTCAATGCGGACAACTACGCCTTCCGGCAGGCCTATTACATGGACGGTCGCGTGGGAGATATGAACGACTACTCCACGAGCGTTAATGAGGTTGATTTCGCGAAAATCAAGGGAATCAGCCTTTCGAAGATCGATCCGGCCGCTATCGGACGTCAGATCGAAGAGGCCAAACAAATCATTCCCGAAGGTCATACTTTCAAATCGATCAGTGTGTATCAGATCAACGAAGTGCTCCCTAAACAATCATCGATGCTGAACCGAGGGAAAGAGATCGGTGCGCAGGAAGCCGAGTTCAAAATCTGTTTCACCGAAGACGGTAAGGAGACCGAAACCAGCGGCGGCCAGGTGACACACCTTTATTACGAAGGCAATATCATCGTCAATCCTGACGGCTCCATCACGCCCGAAGAAGAATAACCTTATTTTTATAGAATATAACACTTATGAAACGAACACTTCCTTTTATTGCGCCGGTCAAGGACTCCACGCAGAGTGCCATGCAACGCGACCTCTACGAGAAAAGTATCGACCTGTACGGCGAAGATAAATACGTCGAAGCGTTCCATACGCTGCTCGACCATCTGAATCCCGAATTCCGCACGAAATACGGCAATACCGAGGGGACGGAGTTCCATCTGCCGCACGGCTCCATCGTGGTCAATGTCCGGATCGACGACAAGATGATGTACATCGACGCCGACTTCCTGAATCTTCCGGAGAAAGGACGTGTGGCCATGCTGCGCCAGGTAGCCGATATGAATATCAACCGTCTGTTGCTGCCTCGCTTTACGAAAGAGGGCGACCGTCTGAAGATGGAGTATCACTGCCTGCTCTCGGAGAGCCATCCCCACAAGATCGTCACCATCCTGCAGAACATCTGCCGCGTGGGCGACAAGTACGACGACGAGTTCTGTACGAAGTTCGGCGCCACGCGTTGCTACGAACCCAAGGTCACGCCGTATCCGGCCGAGACCGTGGATCGTATCTATGATGATATGCAGTCGCTGATTCAGACGACGCTCGATGCCGTCAAGGAGTACAACGACCAGCGCCGTTACGGTTATTCGTGGAACGTGATCGATACTGCGTTTTATCAGATCTCATACTTCGCACAGCCCCAGGGACAACTGGCCAACGATCTGGACAAGGCCGTCAATGACATGGACGAGGAACTGCCCGTAGCAGAACTTGTGATGAAGGGAATGGCCTACTTGCAGAAATTGCAGGCTACCCCGAAAGAGAAGATCGCCGAAGACCTCTATTTCGTCGACACGCTCGTTTCGATCAAAGGCCCATCATCGTTGCAGAACGTGCAGGAGAACATGAAAGATGTTTACGAAGAGGCTACGGCCGCCATGCAAAACAAGGATTACGAACGGGCTGCCGTTCGTATCTGCTACAAGTTCTATGAAGCCTACTTCTACAACGACATGCAGGACGATCTGAATGCCATTTTCGTCAAGGCACTGCGTGAGGCGGCAGAACATCCGATGGAAGAGGCGGCAGATATCCTTTGGACCGCTCTGGACAAGGTAATGGAGGGCGAAATCGAGGAAGACGACGAAGCAGGATTCTTCTCCGGGGCAATGGATAATCCCATGGCCAAACAGATGATGGAACAGGCTGCCGCGTCGGCCAATGCCATGCAACAGAAGATGGCCGAGGCAATGGGCGGTGATGAAATTCAGGCGTTGCAACAAAAGATGGTAGAGGCCATGAATCGTGGTGACATGGCTGAATATATGCGGCTGGCCGGCGAGCTGCAACAGAAGATGATGAGCGGATTATTCAATAATTAAAAATGGATTTTCATGGAACAGAATATATATAATGTAGTATTCAAGGTAACGCATGCCGGTGGCTCTGGGAGTTGCTTTTACCTGAAAGACAAGGATCTTTTTGTCACGAACTATCATGTAGTTGAGGGATTTCACACCGTAGCAGTGCACGACAACGACCGCAATCCCTATCTGGCAAAGGTTGTATTGGTCAATCCGACTCTGGATATCGCTCTATTAGCTGTCGATCACGATTTTTCGGCACTTCCGGCACTGAATCTCGCAGGCGACGATTCGCTGGTTATCAGCAACAAGATCCGTGTAGCCGGTTATCCTTACGGTATGCCTTTCACAGTGACCGAAGGTACAGTTTCATCGCCTAAGCAGCTGATGAACGGCCAGTATTACATTCAGACCGATGCAGCCGTGAATCCCGGTAATTCGGGCGGTCCGATCATCAACGAAAAGAACGAAGTGGTCGGTATCACGGTCAGCAAGTTCACCAACTCCGATGCCGACAACATGGGCTTCGGTATCCGGGTAGAGTCGTTGCGCAAGTTGTTCGACTCGCTGGAGGAACTCGACCGGGACTGCTTCCAGGTACAGTGCGACAGTTGCGACGGGCTGATCTCCGAAGAGGAGGAGTTCTGTCCTTCGTGCGGCGAAAAACTGCCCGAAGGAGTCTTTGAAGAGCGTCAACTTTCACCGTTAAGTGAATTCTGCGAGGCAGCTATCGAACAAATGGGCATCAATCCGGTGTTGGCCCGCGACGGAAACGAAGCGTGGTTATTCCACAAAGGGAGTTCCGAGATTCGGCTGTTCGTCTATGACCGCACCTATCTGTTTGCCGTATCGCCGATCAATCTCCTGCCGAAAAAGGATGTGGAGAAGGTATTGAACTACATGCTCGACACGGACTTTTATCCCTATAAACTCGGTATTGAGGGACGCCAGATTTACATCTGCTACCGTATCCACCTGGCCGACATCACGGAAGAGTCCGAGGAACGTATCCGTCAGAATCTTGTTAACCTGGCCGAGAAAGCCGACGAAATGGATAACTTGTTAGTGGAACAGTTCGGTTGCGAATTTTCAGCCTACACCAAACACGAGCAAGCCTCTTAATCCGGGCTGAGGTTATTTATTTGAGTGAATATGGGGTTAGATCTGTATGCAGGAACGCTTACCCGTTATTATGCCCATAACTGGAAAACCGAAAGCCAGCAATGGGCAGAGGCACACAGCTTCGGGTACCAGAAGATTACCTCGGAAATGGAGTCTGAAAACAGTATGTCAGTCGAGGAGGTCCAACAGGTGATTGAGACCTGGCGAGATAGTCTTTTGTCTGCCATTCGAACCGAAGGGACCTCCGTAGAGCCTTGGCCCGAAAACAACGAATGTCCGTATTATACCAGTAAACCCGATTGGCCCGCTTTCGAAGCTTTGTTGTTGTATGTAGCCTGTCGGATTCTGGGTGAGCCGCTTCCGGAAAAATTCGGTAAAGAGGCTCAGTTCGAAGATTTCGAGATTGCCCAACGAGCTTATGACGATCCGAGACTTCAATGGTCATTGTTTTCTGGGACTATCTGCTGGTTGCCTTTGACAGCTTATTTGATCTTTCATGCGTCAATGCCTACAGGCAACGAAGCTGTGCTCTCTACGACGGCATGCCTGGTTAAGGAGCTTGAAAAGATCAATAGCCTTGATTGGAATGTCGATGAAGCGACGATAGACAGGTGGCACGACGAAGATGGTTATGAAACTGAAGACTCGAAATTGACACAATTGACTGACGAAGTTTCTATTATGGAACCCCAATCGGGGTTCTATAACACAGAGTCGTTGGCCCGCTTTGCTTTTGCACGTTTCTATCGAGCTGCCCGATTCGCTCAAAAGAACCAAGTGCCTGTTCTGATGGATTTTTAATTACTAACAAACTTTACAAAACGATGAAAACATTCAATTACGCATCAACCTCTTCAATCAAAGATAATCTGACCTTCCTGCTTGTGGGTGCTGCTTTGATTATTTTCCCGATTGTTCATCCTTTCGGGATTCGCATCGGCGTCAAACCGATTCTTGGCCCGATACCGACAACTATCATTCTGATTATTGCCGGATTGTATATGCTTTACACAGCCTTCCGTAAAATCCGTCATGGCCGGGCTTTGGCCGCCAAAGGCGGACAAATTACCGTTGACGACGAACGTATTACCTATCCGAGCATCCAGAAAGGGGTGGTAGAAGACGAGACTTTTACAATCTCCGATATTTCGAATCTGCATTACGATGAAGACGACGGGATTCTGACAGTCGTCCTCAATGGTGGAAAAACAATTAAATTCGACGTCGAATTCTTCGATGATCTTTCGCAGCTCAAGGAGTTCATGTCTCTTCTCCAGAAGTAAACACTCTCGGGATGTTTAAACATAGAGCCGCCGCAACCTTACTATGTTGCGGCGGCTCTTGTTTACTCGATGCGATGACCATCCTTGTCGATATAATACCACTCATCGCTCTCCCAATACCAATGTTCTCCTTCCGACCCGGGGACCTCTTTTCGTTCTCCGGTATCTGTGACTTTCGCTTTACCATTCTCAAAGGGGTAACCGAAAGCAAAACGGGGTTTTATAATTGTCTGACCATCCTCATCGGCATATCCGATGCGCCCTTCACGATCAACGATGCGATACAGACCCTCACTCACATAGTCATCTCCATTATCGTATTGAAACGCTTCATAGTGTCTGTTCGTGCCGCAACTGACCCATAGAAAACCTATTCCGATATAAACCAGTAACCGTTTCATAAGCGTCTTTCTATTTTTCTTCCCACTCCCGCGTATTCCCGAGTGTAGCATCATATTGAGACCATGTTCCACTTTTACGTCCACCCGTAAATTGCCCGCGGATCGTCAGATAAGGTTTTCCACCTTGGGTCATCTCCACCCGATACGGGCCATCGAGTTCCCCATCACGATAGTGTTGCACTTTGGTGCCGGATACACCACCACCTGCATCGAACTGTTCTCTCCATTCTCCCTCTTTTTTCCCGTCGACCCATTGCCCTTCGATCAGCACTTCTCCAGAGGTTTGGCTGTAACGACGCTCGATCCCATGTTCAAGGCTCTGACGATATTCTTTTTCCGATTCAACCTTCCCATCGCTGTAATAGGTCGTAACCTTTCCGTCTATTTTACCTGCCCGCATCGGTGTGTCTTTTCGGTGAGTCACTCCGTCCTGATAATACTCTACAAAGGGGCCATTACGCATACCATCCACATAATAGCCCTCCTCACGCAAAATACCATCCCTCCAGCGGCAGTATGGTCCACTCATAAGTCCCTTATTCAATGAAACAACCTCCTCGTCCGAACCTCGTTTTATGCGATAGGTGCCATCCAGAGGTTTCTTCTTGCCCTGTTTATAATAGACGACACGTTGATAACTGTCCGTAGATGTCTCAAGATCACTCCATTCGATTATTTGCTGGGCGGAAGCTGTTCCGCAGAGCAACAAACCGATTATTATGGTCAGAATTGGATTTAAATTACTTCGCCGCATGTAATAAATTCCGTATTGAAAACAAATGATTTCGTGAGAAAGACTTGGACCCGGCCCTTCATGTCGGGGGAGGTATGGTTACACCTTATTTGTCTCAACGATTGGCTGTTAGGCAAATATAAGATTTTGTGCCGACAGAATAGACGAATCGGCACATTATTTACGCAGGGAAACAACAAAAAAGTATGCAGACAAACAAAGTAATCCCCACAAAATAGAGCGTAATCCCTATTTTCCATTTGGTGGGGGATTCGAGCAATGCCTGTTCGACTTCCCGCGTTGTCTTTTCTTCGTGGTCCGAAAAACGCCAGATATACAAGGTGTTCAGGATGAGTGCAACCAGAGAAATGGATGCAATGACTTGCTCGGTCGTATTTTGATACTGCACAAACCCGTCCTCTCCGACAAACAGATGTAATACACTCAAGGCTGCCAGCACTTTTGGCAGAAAAACTATAACTCCAGCAGCCCGCTCCGGGAAGCGGAAAAACTTTTTTTGTCGAACATATTTCAACAGAGTAATATAGACAATCTTGTCAATCATGCAGCAGGGATATCTGGACGGTCAACCCACCGTAGCCCAAAAATAACAAATCCTCAGCAGTGTCAGTATAAAATGGGTAAGGAGAATCTTTCCACTATACCGGGCCCAATAGAATAGTGCCGCTATCACCGCGACCAAACACCAACTCAGGGCAAACCATCCTGCCAACACATAATGTTCAGAGCTGGCATACGCCCAACCGAAGTTTTCAGATCCGATCGGATACAATTCTGGAGTTTTCCGGAATCGGACCATATCTTCTATTACCACCACTAACCCGAACAGACCACAAATTCCCCACAGGACTTTAAGTCCATGTATAATGTTCTCTTTCCTGGGTCCTCTCATTCTTCTGCATGTTATCAGTTGTCGTGCGTCAGTTCGATATACCAATCTCCCTGGATCGGCTTGTAAAGAGTGGTGTCGTTAAAGTTTTGACGATAGATTTCGTTCAGGTCTCCTTCATCAGTGATCGGAACCGTTCTGCGATTTTTTAAACCCGGATCATACACAAAGTCTTTCGTGGTCCCACCGACCGAGTATCCATGACTATAATACGAAATAGTAAAACTGGTATAAGTTGTATCCCTTCTTGCCCATCCGGAAGCTCTGCTCATCTCACGTCACCACTCCCTTCCTACATAAAAAATCCGCTTGCTACCTATCTCTGCGAGCAAAGAATCCAATCGCCGTCGATCTTCGACTGACACTCCTTGCAAACATGCTGTATCCTGTTCGTCATATGGAGGGTAGTATCTGCCATAGGGGCAGTGATCGATAATTGCTCGAATGTTTTCAAAGGCGAAGGCATGCTATGTGAAATGCAGAATCATTTCGGTGTCAGAATGGGGGCATCGGAGCTTCATTGCATCCAACCAGAAACAGACCTCCTGCCAAAAGCAACGGTATCCATGCACGTAAGGTTCGCTTTGTATTCATATGGTTACAAAACAACAAAAAATCAATGATTTCAAAAAGATTATCTCTCTACTTTTGGCTTATTTACGCATAATTATCCAAAGTAAATTCGTACCTTTAGAAAAAATTATGTGCACAATGTTTAAACGGATTGTAGTGTTGTCATTGCTGTGCGCTATGACAAGTTTGGCCGTACAGGCTTCCTCGCTTGTCCAAGGACGAATTTACCTTAAAGATGGCCGTGTGATCGAATGTGCCGAGAAAGACCGTATTGAACTTCCTAAGCATTCCAGGGACGTCAAACTCCTGCGACGAGCCTTTTACAAGGATAAAAGCAAGGAGATTTACGCTTTCGAAGAGATCGATTCTCTTGTCTGCTGGCACGCTGCCTCTCCCGAACACCTGCGCAAATTCATCCCGGCTTCATCCGTGGGCTGGCTGTGGGTTTATATGGAAACTCCCTATATCGGTGCGTATGTTTATTCCCAAAAAGGTTACGGCATCGATAATAATGGAGGCATAGAGGTATTAGTGAAAATGCGGTCTCTCAGTCGTTCACGAACCGCTTACTACCTGCGCAAAACCAGTGATCCTGAATTTCACGATATCGGTTCGGCCAGCCGGAATGCAAAAAACGGATTCCGGGAACAGATCGTGGAGTACATCTCCGATGATCCCGAGTTGGCCGCACTGATTCGACAATCCCAAAGCCGCAATCGCAGCAAAATCATCCTCATGCTCGAAGCATATAACCCCCAAAGAGATTGATTGTTTAACAACTAACCTGAGATAGTTATGAAACATTTATTCCTCTGTTGTTTATCGGTCCTGTTTGCCACCATCGGCACGATTTCCCAGGCCGAGGCCAAAGATCCGGAAGATGCCGAGTCGGATCACGTGATCGTCACCCTCAAGTCGGGCGAAAAGGTTGATTGTTATATTCATCGTGGATGGCATGCAGAAAATTCGGTGTTCAAGAAAGAGAATTTTTCGTTCAAAGTTACCAAGACGCCCGATGACAAGGAACCGATCGAATATACGGCCGACGATGTCGTTAGCATCGACTACGTCGAAGTGACCGAAAATCATCCGGACGGTCTTCGTTGGGAATCGCATCCGCTCGCTCATCCCAATTTCGCAAGTCGTTACAATACCATGCAGCGACTGTTCTGCGTCAATAAGGTAGGCAAAAACGCTACAACCTACTGGTGGAAAATATGGGTTTCGTCAGGAATAAACGGTATGAGCAGATCTCTCCAGACTAACTATGGTATTCGCTTCCACAACGATCCCGAAGGAATTGTTTATCCCTACATGCTAGTCAATTCAGTGTTGATGAAGGACAAGTACCCCGGACTGCAGGATTTCTGCAAAAAGTGGTTCAAGGGTCCCGAAGGTAAGGTGCACGATAAGGAGGCCGATGAGAACGACTCCTGGATTCTCGATATGTACGATGCCTATCTGGAGCAAATGGGAGATGCGGCTGCCGATCTGCCCAAACCGATTCCCGATAAGAAAGCAGGCAAAGGGAAAAATTGAGAAGTAATTATATTGTCCATTTAGAGTTCCACGATACCGAAATGTCCGATAAGATTCCGGTATCGTGGAACTTTGTTTTGAAACGCTCAGGACAGACGCTGTACCAGAAATCCATTCATGTTGAAGCTGTCTCAAAAAAAGACACAAAAGCGAGTCCTCGATATGACTTAATTCCGACGTGATTTAGGACCTCCAAGATACGTTGAAGCCAGGAATGTGTCCTCCTCAACGACATGTCCCTGAGACATATTTTTGAATATACAAAGAAAACCATTCATCAATAATCAACGGCACTACCGTTTAAAGTGGAATGCTGCCAAACATTATCAGTTAAATAATTATGAACGTTTGGAAATATATCTATATTAAGTTTTACGAATTCCGTCGATGGATGTTAGGGAAGACACTCGGAGAAGATTATGCGGCAATGCTGTTTGTGGCGTTGTTTGATGTGTTAATATATTTTGGAATACTAATACTTATAGACAGATTAACGGATAAGGTATTATCAGTAAAATACGAGCCATTGTTTTTTGCTCTTTATTTATTAGGAATGTTAGCTATTGAACGTCTGCGCAACCGTTCCATGTGCAAAAAAGGCGCCTTTGAGCGTATTATAAAAGAAGTTGAGGAGGAGCCTCAAAAGCTGAAATGGGGTATTCTATCCATCCTATATATGATATTTGTGGTCATCTTTTTCGTATTTTGCTGCTACGTTGGAAAATATGGATTATAACCTGCTTTGAAGTAAAATAGGAAAGTAACAGATCTATAAATACAACTCTATTATTTAAGGCTGGACGCTGCCGGACATTATGAACTTACTGAAATGGATTGACTATATATGGTTTGTCGGTGAGTCTTTTCAGAAACAGGAAAACTCTCCGGGAGACGGTGAAACACTCCTCATGTGGGGCTGGTATCTCAATGTCGTACTTCCTTTGTGGAGTTTCATCTGTTGGTTAGGGGGAGGTTGGATATTTGATGTGGTGATCTTGGTGGTGCTTCTCTCTGTACCTTTTCTGTTTTGCCGATGGAGATACAATCGAAGTCGAAGCCATACTATATTGTCACAGTTTCATTGCAAACATCCGGGACGGAAGTTGTTGCTCGTTTGGATTATTATCATCTGTGTGGCCTGCATCGAAGGAGTTCTAATGCTGTATTGGGGTCTATGGACGAACAATTACTCCATGTCAGGTGGATTCAGCAAGCCTCCAATAAACACGATATTTTCCTGATTTTATACTAATAAATTGTGATATAATGTCTATTATCAACAAAATCGAAGTAGCATTACAACAAATCAATGATGCCATTTTTCAAGAGCTATGCAATCAATATTTAGTTCGTCTATACAATTTGCATTCATTAACACCTACAGGGTCTGTTATCGGAAAAGAAAAAACACGAAAAGGGACTCCTGACACTTTCTTTGTGGATGATCAGGGTGGGTATGTTTTTGTGGAGTACACTACTCAACAACAATCAGTAGGATCTCGTTCTTTCTTTTCAAAAATACAAGAAGATATCTCCAAATGTCTTGATCCCCAAAAGACAAAAATTCCTGTCGAACAAATTCATAAAATCATTGTTTGCCATACGGGAAAATTATCGGCTTCTGAAGTTAAAGAATTCACGCAATTATGTACTGCTCAAAATAGCGGCTGCCATTTTGAGCAATATGGACTCAGCGAGTTGGCTTATGGTTTAATACAATATCCGGAGCTAATCCAAGAATACCTGAGAATCCATATTAGCTCAGGTCAGCTCATGAAAGTATCGGAATTCCTTACCTATTATGAAAAACCTGAATTAAAATTAGCCACTTCTTTACGCAATCAATTTCTGGGGCGTCAAGCCGAACTGACGCAAGGGCTCCAGATATTGCAGGATGATCCTATTGTCATCATCCATGGAGCATCTGGTACGGGGAAATCACGCTTTGCCCTGGAACTATGCGATAAATTTATCCTATCAAATCCTACATACACCCTATTCTGTGTAGCAGATAAAGGCGTGACCATATATGAGGATCTCCAGAATCAACTGCACCAAGATCAGGATTATTTGTTCTTTATCGATGATGCAAATCGCATGCTTCCCAATGTCAGGTTTATTTTGTATCTGCTGCAAGAAAATCGAAAGGGAAAAATTAAATTGGTGATTACGGTTCGTGATTATGCGGTCTCATCAGTTAGTGATTTGGTGACAGAATTCCGTAATCAACAAATCCAACTGGCCCCTTTATCCGACGATGTAATCTCCGATATTTTAAAATCAGATTCCTTTAATATTCAGAACTCGTTTTTCATCGATAAAATTGAGAGAATTGCCAGGGGGAATGCACGAATTGCCGTGATGTGTGCCTCTGTCGCCAATCGGGAACAATCCTTAAGTGCCCTCAATGATGTCTCTCAATTATATGAAATATATTTTAAGGAGGCGTTTGATACCATCAAAAAGATCGACCATGTCAATGCTTTAAAAGTGCTGGGGCTGATTTCTTTTTTCAGGACGATATCCAAAGATCAGACAGATCTCAATCAAAAGATATACACCTATTTCGATATAAATGAAGAGACGTTTTGGAAAACATGCGATAAACTTTATCAGCATGAATTTGTCGATTTATATGACAATCAGATTGTAAAAATTTCGGATCAGATATTAGCTACTTATCTTTTTTATCAAGCATTCTTCGCATCCGACGTGCTTGATTTTAAAATACTAGTCAAATATTTTATCGACTTTGACGTCAATTTTTACGATACGATCAATCCCTTGCTTATCGCTTATGAGTATAAAGAGATCAAAAGCAGACTAAGTACTGTAATTACCTCTTTTTGGCCGCAATTAATAGCCGAGCGCTCTGTGGATGAAGTTATGAAAGTGATCCGAATCTTTTACTTCTGTTGTGAGATCCCCGCTCTTTTATACATAAAGAAATATATAGCAAACCTGCCTCAACCAACTGAGGTCCCATACGTCTCAGCATATAATCTGAAAAATTATGGGAGAGATACGGATATCTTGGCCTTATTGGCAGAATTTAGGTATTCGGAACCGGCTATCGTGAAAGCCTCTTTGGAATTGATGATTTCATATATCCACAAAAAACCTCAAAAGGCGGAATCTTTAGCCGATCTGATCAAGGAAAAATATACGTTCAAAAGGACAAGTCTCATATCTGACAATATTCCACAACATACACTGATCGATTTTTTAATAGAAAATATCCGGAAGAATCATGGCGATTTGATTTATCGTCAATTGTTTTTGGCGATAGCCGGTCATTTTCTAGGAACTTATTTCCATGAAATAGAATCATTTGGCATTAATTTTAGTCTATACAATTTCAGTCTGTATCCGACTGAATCGATCAAAATCTTCAGGAATAAGCTATGGCAACAATTATGGGATTTCTATCCCACCCATAAAGACTCTATATATACCGTACTGTTATCTCTCTCTTTTCCAAGAGAAGAAAATGAAAAAGAGATTTGGCGACACGATGCAGCATTTGTTTTGCCGGTCATTCTTGAGCATCTCGATTATAGAGACTTTCAAGCCTGTGAAGCAGCTCATTATTATTTAGATATTCTCGATCGTCAACAAATCGTTCCATATGATAAGCAGCTCAAACGGAAAGCTACTAATCGGCTTTTCAAACTACATCTGTTCTTTTTACGAAACTATAGAAATGATTGGTGGAAAGATCACGAGCTTAAACAAGATAAATTAAGGAAATATCATCAAAACTTTAATTTCGATCAATACATCCAATTATTCGATGACCTGACAACCATTCGAAGCATCAAGAATGACGACACACTTTATGGGTACGATGTGAGCCAGATCATTGCAAATATTGCGACCAAGGATACCAATCTATTCTTAAAAGTATTGGAGTACGCAATTGTCCATTATTCATTTAACTACCAACCTTATGTCATTTTAAACTCCTATTTTAAAGCAAATCCAGATAACTATCTGCCCCTCTTTGATTGCTTAACAAGAGTGGGTGAAAATCGATCAGATTGGCGATTCGCTTTTCATGCATGTCTTCCTGAAAATCTGATCAATGAGGATAATTACGTTCTTCTTTCAAACCATTTTTTCTCTTTATTAGAAAAGGCCACGTCGTTTCTCATAGATATTGCATCTATTTTAGATAAATACAGCCATTATGCGTCTCAAAAAGAGTTGTATACAACCGTCATTGTTCTTTTAAATGAACGCCATCATGATACTTCATCTTCAATTCCATATATCGATCCCCAATTTTTCCATAAAACATTCGAATATAGTGAAGGCATATTTGACCAATATTGTAATGTGTATTATTTGTATAAAAAATCACTTTCTCATTACGATTTTCCTAATGATGTTCTTAAACAAATTCTATCTTATAAACCGGATGAGATAGCCCGTTTTTTCAGAACGGTTTATGGATCCGCCAAATCTCATTATGACTTTGACTGCGAAAATCTGTCATTCATTTGGGAATTAGAAAATTATGAAGAGATATTAATTGACGGGATCGACTATTTCATGCAATCGGAGTATTTCTGGCATAAAGCTGATCTCATATCCATTTTATTTACGAATTTGGGAGATCACGTGGAGCAGGCTCATCGCTTTATCCGTAAAATGATAGATAATTATTACAACGATAAAGATTACATGTATGTAATATTTTTAGTCATTGCCAGTTGTTTGGGGAAATATAAATGTGAGTATATTAAACAATATTTAATACTGAACCCTGATTTTGAGACCTTCAGGGATATTCAATTATTTCCATTATCCCAAGCATATACGGGTAGTATAATTCCTTATATTCAACATGAGATTGAAGAATGGGAGAAGATAATCGTAACGGTAAAAGAATTGTCTCCCGCCTTGAATTATCTGGAGCATATTGATTATCTCGAAACTAAAAAAAAGCGGTGTCAACAAGCTCTTGACGAAGAAGCCAGACGTGAATTTCAGGACAGGTATAATGCTTGATTTAGTTCAATTATTGATAGAAGTTTACAAAATTCAGATTGGCTTTTTTTAATACATTTTCGTATATTTGTGTCGAGCGTTATATGCAAGACAAAAGCGGACAGCATGTAGCCAATGTCAACCCGGTGAAGCGCTCCAAATCATACCCCATCGAGGTACGACAGGCAAATTTTGAAATATAAGTTTCTGAACTTAAAGCAACTGAGAGGATTGGGTTCGTAATCCTATCTCTCCGCCAGGAGAGCGGACAATGTCCGATAAATTTATAAGAGCTATGGAGATCATCCATAGCTCTTTTTTGTTTTTGGGTTATATGTCTATTTGTCTTTGCTAAATTATTGCGGTTTAGCAGTTGAGATACGATATCTGGAAGGGTATCTAATTCATCGATATTCTTTCTCTCAAATTGTTTTCCGGTATAGTCAGCCAATCTTGTTGGAGCAAGAAGTGATATGGGAACAGCTATTAGGATTGTCACTTTGTTTATGGATCAAATATCAATTGCTATATGTCAAATCAAGTTTGATATATCGTTTATACGCCAGCAGGCCGGATATTTTGTCCGGCCTGCTGTGATTTTATGTATAACGGGAGTTTATTTATTGTTCTACGATAAAGATTGATTCCCGTCCCTGCAACGCAAGATCAAAATGTGTAGTTGTCATATTCCCTTGGCGCTGGTAAGTGGTTTTGATTGGAGTGCGTTCTCCAGTGTGAGGATTCCAGGCTTCGAGACGCAGTTTGCCACGCAAAGTGATTGGAGCGTTGTACGGTACGGGACTGAAATTGGCCAGATAGTAGAGCGCTTTCCCGTCACGCTCTTTGTGAATGTAACGCAATGGTTTTCCCGGTTCGAAAGTGACGTCCGCTGGAATCTTGGATTGCAAAGCTTCGGTGAGTGATGCGGCATCGGGATGGCTTACAAAGAGCACTTCGCCTCCTGCATTGTTGGTATTGCGATTGGTTCCTTGCGGCAATAGAGCTGCCATTAATTCTGCAATACGGGCATCTTGTCCGATTTCGGTTGATAGGGTCGGCAGTAAAGAGGTAAAGATCACTTTGCCGCCATTTTGAAACAGAGCCAAAGCCTGTTCCAAGGTTTTGGTACTGATGGTCTTCGAAGCGGGAATAATAAGTGTCCGGAAGGTGTTATACTGGACTTTATTGTTGAGCTTCAGGCCGGTTTTGTCAACCGTACAATTCGCAGCCAATACTTCGGGGTGCAGCCATTGGTAATCCCGACAGATTTCGTTGGAGAGTATTTCTCCTACTTGGACGTAATTCAGATAGGGAATTTTCACTCCGCCTTCGTAGGGGCGGATCGGTCCGTCGAAGTAGTGGTCCCCCTGCATGGTATGAATGGGGTAGAGAACAGCCACGTCGGTTACAAAACGAGCATCGTTCTGCAACATATATTGCAATCGAGCCAGGAAGGTGGTGAAATCGTACAGGCTGTCTGCATAATGGGGATTTCGAGCCGACAATTCAGGTTTAAAGGTGACCTTTTTGTCGTTATACCAGGCAGCATGGGGAATGAACCAGTTAACCCCTTTGATAAACTGATCGATGGCGACACTGCGCAGGCTGTCCATCGAGAGGTCTCCCATCAGACCGTAAGTTTCGGCCATGACCAACGAGTGATCCCAGTTGTATGCGGCAGAGGCGACGATTTTGTAGAACTTTTCTGCCGGGCGGGTGATTGTTGGGCGGGTGGTTCCGATTTTGTCGATTCCGGGCATCTCCAGATAGCGGAAACATTTCATCAAATCGCCCGACGTTCCGACCGGATTGACGATCTCCTCGTTATCCTGGTGGCCGGTGGCAATGGTCTTGTGCTCCCGGCTCCAGCGGGTGATGGCCTGAGGGTAGGCCTCGGCATAGAGATCGCTGCGCAGGGTAAAGAGTGCGTTTCGGGCTGCCTGGGTTTCGGGACCGATGTCGTACCAGAGGGCCGGATAGAACAAAATGGGGTTGCTCCCATATCTCTCTTCATATATCTCATTGAAACGGGGTGTCCAGACACGTCCCTGTGCTCGGTAGATCGTTACCTCGTCGTAGAAGGTGTGGGTGATGACGGGGCCGAAAGCATCGGGCATCCGTTTGTAGTAGGCTTCATGGATCATATCAATGAAAGCCTGAGCTGCAGCCGGATCGAGATAGTCCATATTGGGATCACCATCGGTCACGCAGACGAACTGCATCACTTTCCAGGTGCCTTGAGGTGCGGTCCAGCGAAGGGTATCTCCAGCAATTTTTTCGCTTAGATCGATTCGTTCTTTGGTGTTGATATTCATAGCGACGACTCCCATCAATTTTCCCTCTTTTGGGAGAGATTCGCAGTATGTTTCGCCATTGGATACCTCTTGTTCGATCTTGTCCAGCCGTTTAATGGTCAGATCTGGATAACGCTCCATGAAGCGGGGCGTGTTGTCACCGTTGATAGCACCTGCGCTACCACTGGGGAAGCCGTATTCGTCGTAAAGCGTTACCTTCAGTCCTTGTTCCGCTGCTTTGCGTACGGCATACACGTAGAGGTCAAAATATTCATCCGAGAGGTATTTTGGAGTGAATTCGGTTCCGAAGGGGAGGATTCCGATACCGCCGTATCCGCTATTGTCGTGCAGACCGATGATTTGCTCATCGATACCTTCACGGGTGACGGGGGTGTTATTCCAGAACCAAAGGGTATGGGGTCGATACGTTGCCGGAGGATTTTTGAAGTTTTCAGGCGATGGGGTTGCGGCCTGGGTGGTCAGGGTAAATAATAGTCCCAATCCGCAGAGGTGTAGATTCAGGTGTCGCAGCTTCATGGTGCAGATGAAATTATCAGTTTGTGAATAAACGATTTAGGTTAGTTGAAAACGGGACAAAAATAAATTTTATGCGCAGGTTTACAAAAGAATTTTAGAAAATTTTGATTGAGATTCGGTGTTTGGTGAAGTTATCAAAAGAGAGCCTGTAGAGGCTGAGTTGTGAGGTCAGAGGGAATTGGTTCAGAATGTGACCTGAAATTAGGAGAGGGTGAACCGTTGTGCGTGTCCAAAAAGAATTTTCAAACTACAACTTGGATTTCGGAATGCAAAATGGAGTGGAATCAGGTGGAGATTTGTTTGTTCGAAGTGATGTTGGGAAAGGACGGTACCGTTTCTTTAATATGAGCAAGGATCACAACTATTTGGACGATCTGACTAATAGGACCATTCTCCAGAAAATTGCTCAGAAATGTTACCTGCCAATGAATGCTTTGCTGCTGGATCAAATCCAGGCTCACAGTTGCAAGCTTTATACTCAACCATATCGTTTCAAATTAGCTGTTGAGGAGTAGTTGAGGCTCTGATTTCAAAATCAGAGCCTCAAACAATGTTACTCTTCAAGCAGGTTGACTATACTGATCTGTCCATTTCGGGGATTAATGCGTAACGATTTGATTTCAAATGGGGTGAATTCTCCTCGCCAGCTGGTCGGTACAGATGGAAAATCTATGTTTGCCACACACCTTTTGCCGAAACTTTCAATGCATCGGATGATCAGATCGTTATTGGATTCGGCCTGTTTGATGGCAGTAATGCGGATCCCGGGCGCATCTATCTTGAGGAATGAATCGGTTTTGGGCAGATGACCGTTATGGATGCCCTGATAGGTGGTAATCGGAGGTTGACAGAATAGGTCGGCTTGACGAGGTATGTTCACCTGCCGCCAATCTCCACGATGAGGGACAATCTTCATGTTGAAAGTTTGTATGCCTTGGTCCATCCAAGGGTATTCTTTAGATGGGTCGGGTTTCCTGGGTGCATTGATGGCATAGATCGGACTCCGTACGATGGTGATTCGCATATCGTGACCGTGAACGCTGTATGCATATTTGGCGTCGTTAATGATTGACAGTCCATACGATTCTCCGTTGCATGTTCCGCTGAGGTCGATCCAGCGATGGCCGGGTTCTTCGGTTCCATCTTGTCGGATGGAGGAGTAAGCGTATGGGGCCTCTACGGTGGCGACCGGATTTTCCAGATTGACCGGGAATGAGAATTTCAGCATTTTCTGTTTTTCGTGCCAATCCAATTGTACGCGGGCCTCGATGGATTTAGCTTGTGCGTACAGGATCCAGTCTATGGTTAAGGTTGAATCACCGTAAAAGGTGGTTGTACGTACCATGCCGCGCAGGGGGCCGTTCTCCAGTACTTTGAATTGTGCATTACCAAAGCTGCCGATCTGTTCGTTGTAGGATTGCATGCCGTGTCCCCAGGTATCACTCAGGTCGTTGATAACCATTGCCCGACAGCCCGCTTGATCTTTGGAAAACAGTTGTTGTCCGGTCTCTTTGTCCAGCACCTCTATTTCGCCGTTGTCGGTAAAGGTGACACGCAGATAATTGTTGGCCAGGAGCCGTTCTGACACCTCGATTTCGAATGTGGGAGTTTCCGGATGTTCATCCCGGATCACACGGATTTGCCGGTATCCCATCGGAGGAAGTGTGGTTTTGAAAATGAGTTTCTTCACCGATTCGGATTGGCTTGAGCCGATACTCCATTGATAGAGAAGCGGATTTCCCTGATCGTCCAGGGGGAGAGCCTGTTCCTTGATATTCAGGTCATATTCCAAACAACAATCGGCCTCCCAGGCATGCGGGTTGAAAACGACCAGATATTCCGATCCAGGATCTTCCGATGCGATCTGCCACTCCAACTTTTGCAAGGCAAATGTTGAGCCCTGATCGGCAGTTTCGAGTGCATAGCCATAACCGTTTAGCGCAATTTCGGTATGTTCTTTCAGCGAAGAGCCGGCCAAGCTGTCATGAAATTGGAGAAAGAGCACCTTTTGCCAAGCCTCTGTAAAGTTCTTTTTGGGGTAATTGGCCTGCCAAGCCATACTGCCGATGGCGGAGATGGTTTCGGCTGTGGTCAAGGCTTCTTCAACCTTTCGATTGCCTTTTTTGATTGCGCTATCCGCACTGTAACAACCGACGGCATGGTAGCGAAGATTGTCTTTCACAATCGGAAGATCCAGAGTGTGATCTTTTTCGATTTCGTCGAAATAGTTGTCCGGAGTGCTGTAAATCAGTGTTGGAGCTCCGGTTTGTTTGCGGATTTCGGCAATTTGTTGAAAGTTCTTTTTGGTTGGGCCTCCTCCATGATCTCCAGCGCCGTAAAAGGCCATATAATTTTTTGTGGGCATGGCCTTGAACTCTCGGATAATGCGTTCGAGCCGTTCACGAATATCACGGGAGTTGCCGTATGCGACCTGGATTCGGTAGGTCAGCAGGCGGCTGCCATCGGGGCTTTCCCACAGGAACAGATCAGATGGTATGTGCCGTTCGTGTTCCATCGGGCGCATGAATACATAGCGGGTCATCCCCTGTTGGCGTAAGATTTGGGGCAGGCAATTGCTGTGTCCGAACGAGTCGGGTATAAATGCGGTTTTGGCTCGATGGCCGATCAGTTTTTCCAGTTCGCGTTGTCCGTACAGACCTTGACGGATGAAGGCTTCCGCTCCTGGAAGGTTGGCATCGGGTTCGATCCACCAGCCTCCTACGACATCCCAACGCCCTTCAGCAATACGTTTACGGATTTTACGAAACATTTCGGGATCGTTTTCGGCGACCCAACGGTAGAAGAGGACAGAACTGGAGGTAAATTTGAATTCAGGGTTCTCCTCCATTCGGTCCAGTGCGGCTTGGAAGGTACTCATGACAACGGAGAGTCCCTCTCTCCAGTTCCATAACCATACCGGGTCGATATGTCCGTGACCGATCAGGTGGAATCGGTACAGAGATGCTTCGGGAGCCCATTCTTGGACGGTGTTGCGCTGTTGAGCCCACAGATCGATATAGGGGACCAGGCTCAAAGCTGCCAAGCCGGTCAGGGAGCGGCCGATAAAAGCGCGGCGTGAAATTTTAGGATACTCTTTCATGGAGTAAAGCAGTAGGTTTTATAGTGTTGATTTTAGGTTAGTGTATACTTGTTTTGCTGTATGAAATGTAGTAGAAAGGTCTGAAACAGGTATTTGTTTTTTTAGAGGGCGTGTATGTCGTTTAGTCAGGGCATCCAGGTGATAATACCGGTGATGGGATGCTGCCTCCTCCAGGTCTCGAATTCGACATAATTTTTCACACCATCGCGGAGAACGGCCTGATAATATTCGATACCCATGATTTTTTCCGATTCGGGTGTTTCATATTTCAGCTGCAGGATCGTATGTCGTGTTTCATCGGTGAGGGCCGCAACAATACGATCGGCCATCTGTTCAAAATAGCTGTCGTATCGGGATCCCTTCAAAATGTGGATCATATCGATCTGCCACATTTGGTTTAATGGGTCTTCATAATGGAGGTGCCATTCGAGGCAGGCCTCTTCGGTGTCGAGCAGGTTGGCATATTCGATCCGCTTGACGCGTGGGTTTTGGGCCAGGCGGGCGATGATCCGAAAATCGTCGGCGAGGCTGACTGGATCGGAGTAGAGGTGCAGATCGATATCCAAATGTTTCATCAACAGCCCCATGCGGAGTGATCCGACCAGATGGGCCTCCACATTGATGGAGGCCCATAGTGGGATGAGATTGAGTTCCTGGATGATTTCATGAGCACGGTGCTGGTTGGTTTGGGCTATTTCGATCAGACGCTCTTGCATGGATTTTTCAGTTTTGATCCATAAAGGTAGTGATTGTACCTTATCTTAAGGAGTAAGAGGGAAGCGAAAATAGTTTATACAAATAGGATCGATTGCCTGTATAAAGAATCTCTCCGGTAATGGCATCGAGTCGGATAAGGAAATAGGTGACTTTTGACGTTTTAGAAGCTGTTTTTTGTTTGATTACGATATCTCCGTCAAGTATCCATTCGAATCTATGGGACAATGAGTTGTAGATACATTGTTTTCGCAAGACAGTGTATTTTGCGTTTGGCAGTTGTTCGTGTAGTTTGGCGATAGCCTCTTTTTTAGAGAGCAGAGAGTCTTTTGAAAGTACGTTGTACATGTAGCGCAGTTGGGTAAAATCGAGCGAATCGTACAAGATCGGTGAGATGTTTTCGTGCTCGGTTGAGTCGAAGCTCATTGTTAGGGTGTACATTTTGATGGGTTTTCCGTCAGCGCGCTTAAGGCGGTATTGGACGAAAATGTGTTCTTTATTCAAGATATTAGTTGAATCACTAAAAGTTTCGCCGAGCAATGTATTAAAATCATAATAGGAGACGATTCTGGAAAGCGCGCCTTGATATTGGAACACTTGGTGGAAATCTGGGCCGATATGGACACTTAGCAGACTGTCTGCCAAATGACGGAATTTTGGATTGTTCGATGGGAGCAACTCTCCGATCTTAGTGATGTGTTGGCCTTTGTAATAAAAGTCTTTATCTTGGTTAATTTGCAGACGTGTGTCGGTATTGGCAAATAGTTGAATCAGCCGTTTTTTTTCTTGTCTGGATATTTGACCATATAACGACAAGCGGCTAATTTTGACTTGAGCCAATTCGTCGGGAATCTCGATTTTATCGATAAAGGTAAGGGATAGAGACGAGATAGCCGGTACTGACAATAATTCGTTGGGGAAATGTTTGACTCGAATCGAGATCTCATCCTGATTTGGATCACTGAGCATTTGCTGAACCATTTTTTGATCCTGCTCTTTTTTGCGGATCATCCAGCCGATCGTGGGGGTTAGCGCAAAGGTTTCAGGGTCCTGTTCCAGGCCGATAAAACCTGCCCACAGTTCCAAAGGAATAGTCTGGGTTGCTCCGTTGGGTAATCTGATCTGATACTTCAAGTCTGTCTTTACCATTTCGTCCGGTAATTCGATACGGTCCTCTATTTGGTGCAGGTCGTTTCGGTTGCCTTCATTGTCGTAAGGGAAGAATTTGACAATCCAGCCGTCGAAATAGCGTTTGCCGTTTCCTGAACCGCATCCTATTGGGCCTGTGTCGTGAATTTTGAACATCGACCTCCAAAAGTCGCGGTCTATCTTGCCCTTGGATGTTTCGACTATCTTTTCCAGTACAGGTACCATCTCATCGACCCACCAACTAAGATTGTAGCGAGCCAGTTGTCGGGTTTTGTCGAGTATCTTTTGCCAGTCTTCGGGAGTGCCGATCAGGGTAACTTCTGGAATGCCGCATACGGCATATATGTATATATACTCAAAGTAATTTTCCATTGCCTTCATGACCGTGATTTGGGAGGCAATGCGGCTGGTGGGAGTAGTGGTGGAGAAATCGGCCGTAAGCAGATCGATAATTCCGTTTTTTGTATATGTGCGCATCGAATCGGCAAATTGTGGGAATAGCTCTTCCCATGGAGCGTTGGGATCATCGATTCTGATGCGGTTGTCCATAACGACTAAGGAGATTTTTCCGCTGTGATCTACGATTTGGGATCGGAGTTCTTCGGCGTGGATATCGACATGGGTGGCAAATCCCTGTGAGATCAGCAGCCAGATCATGTCGGGCGAAAGGACGAAGGGGTAATGTTCGGCATAGGCCCGATACATGCCTTGCAGAAAGGAGTGGGTTCCGAAATTGACCAGCTGTTTGGGTGCATCTCCCATAGCTACGATACCGAGGTCGCTCGTGTCGCCCTGTTTTTCGATGTCGTTGCGGGAAAGATGCAGATGGTCGAGAATCATCTCCTCGTAAATTTGGCGAGGCGTTTGGGTGAACAGCGTCTGGGTAGGCTTGGAGAGCTCCTCAATAAAAATGCGTTGCCCCTCTTGTTGTCCGAATGCGGAGAGGGCAAGCGATGTGGCGATGACCAATAAGACAAACCGTTTCATAATGTAGAGGCGTTATGGTAGGGTGAGTATTGATCAATTGTTAGCGTGTCACCAGGTGAGTACTGGAATGGCACGTTGGAATCGAGTGTTTTACTTTGATTCTGCATGCCTCAGAACTGACCAGCAGTTATTATTGGAGCGAGGGTTTGCTCTGCGGCGCAGAGTGTGTTTGTCGCTTTGGCTTGCCTCTGTTGGTTTGGCTAACGGTTTTGTTGGCTAAGGTTTGTATTTTTTTATCGCAGCCAAGGTTTGTGCGGTTTTGCCTAATTTATCATAGGCATCTAATCGATCCCGGTCTTTGTTGGTGTTGACGGTTGTATAGAGTCCCCTATGTTGCATGATGATGGGTTGTGCTCAGAGAAAGAGTTCATTATGTCTCGAAGTTGGCGAACTGGAGATGAGTCTATCTCTTTGCTACAACATCTATCATGCTAGTCCCCGTGCAATTGTGTTGAATGTATATTCTAGTAAAACAAGATAGAGAAATTTTGTTACAGATGCAAGAAAATCAACCTGTTTGCAAAAGAATAAACGCCGATAAAATGTCGGCGTTTATTTGGATTAAGACAGCTGTGTGAATAGGCCGTATGTATGATACTGTTTGGCCTATGGTATATTCACATAACCGATGTATGGAACATAAAAACCACTGCCGATACTACATGCTTGTAGCGGCAGTGCATTGGTGTTGCGGATCAGAATAGCAGAGGCGTATTATGCTTCACCTTTGTTGCAAAAACCCATTGGCATGGCGTTTTCTTCAGCTGCCGTAGGTTTGAGGGCGATCAATCCGTTGGTTGATTCGTATTTGGCGATATTGTCCTGCAAAGAAAGCAGTAATCGTTTGGCGTGCTCGGGAGTCAGAATGATTCGGCTGCGAATTTTGGGTTTGGCGAGTCCGGGCAGTATGGTGGCGAAATCCACAATAAATTCGGAAGTGGAATGCGAAATGATGGCCAAGTTTGAGTAGATGCCGTCAGCAATTTCACTATCCAATTCAAGGTCCAATTCGGGGGCCTTTCCGGTTGGTTGTGTCATAGTTCGCTCGTTTTAAGTATGTTCTTCATTCACCGCAAAAATATGGTTTTAGCATCACGTTGTTCACCAACTGTCAAGAAAATATTGTGAATTTATTAACAATATTTTTATTGATTGAGATAAGTGATTGACATATAGAGATGTAATGGTGTATAAGATGAATTGAAATTGTGGAATATTACAGGACAATCTTGGAGAATTTGTTTTCCAAAGGCCGATTTCAATATTAAAAAGAGTCTTTTAATAATAGGTTTCTGTGGAGTTGTGGCTGTTGATTGGTGGCTCTGAGCCTGTATTTATTCGATTTGTTCGTTTGATTTATGTGTTATGTATATGAGCCGTCGAAGCTTTTGAGCAAGCTCCTCTTTTGTACATAACGATCAATTGAGCTGCGCAACCGGACTTATATAATGCCAGTAGATAGTGTAATCGTTGATTCGAGGCAGAGATCTGTTAGTAGATGTTGTTGCCCGTTTCGCTGTTGCTGATCTGGCTGGTACGAACAAATACATTGGCCATCCAAGGTTGTCAAGGCCGATAAAAAGTCAGTAATCAATAAAGAGGTCGTCAATCGCACGTTGTGAGACCTACCAACGTGGGGCGATTGCGTCGGGCAGATAATGTAGCGTATGGGTCCCATCCGGATTGAATTCGACGGTGATCAGGTCGAACTGTACCTCCATGTCGAGCCGGAATACGGCAATATAAGCACGAGCAGCAGCACAAAGTGAACGGAATTTGGCTGGAGTCAACGCCTCTTCGGGAGTGGTCAGTCCTCCGGCAGAGCGACTTTTGACCTCGACAAAGTGCAGGATGCCCGCTTTGCGGGCCACGAGGTCGAGTTCGTGATGGTTGCTGCGCCAATTACGGTGCAACAGGTCGAAACCAGCATCTAGCAGGTAGTTGGCAGCCAATCGCTCGCCTTCGGCTCCGAGGCTTAAAGCCTCGAGTCGCTCCTTTTTTCCGCGAGCCCTCATGGCGATTATTTTGACTGTGGCTTGGTCAATAGGAATTGCAAATCATCGCCAGCGGTAACCTCACGTGCCTCTTCGCCGTAGTGGAAGATGCGCATGGAGCGTGGACCGATCAGCGAAAGTTTGCCTGCCTCGTATCGGAGAATGCACCCCTCCCGCAGACCTGCCACATATACATTGGAATTGAGAACGATATATTCGGCAATACGTTGTTCGCGTGTCTCTCCGGCATGGCCTTCGGGGTGGGCATCCAGATAGTGCGGGTTGATCTGGAAGGGGATTAGTCCGATGGCCCGGAACGATTCAGGCTGAATAATTGGCATGTCGTTGGTGGTACCGATGGTGGGGCAGGCCATGTTGCTGCCGGCACTCCAACCTGCGTACGGGATATGATCTTCGATGACCCGTTGGCGAATTGCCTCAATGAGTCCCTGTTGTTGCATCATCTGTGCCAGTCGGAAGGTGTTGCCACCGCCTACGACGATACCCTGAGCAGAACGAATTGCGGCTACAGGATCTTTTTCGCGGTGCACCGAACGTACGCGAATACCCAATTCTGCAAAACGTGCCTGCACTTTTTCTTCATAGGCATCGAACGAGAAGGTTACAGCCGCGTAGGGAACGAATACCACTTCATCGATTCCACGAAAAAAGTCACCCAGCTGAGCTTTGGGATATTCCAGATATGCCTCACCGGCATTGGTCGAATTGCTGATCAACAGGAGTTTCATTGTCTGATGGTATTGATAAATGAAAGTATCTATGAGTTATTGAGGGCTCCTACATTCTTACATAAGGGTAATGGCATCCGAAACAGCTTAATAAAAAACAAATTTGTGAGTTATGTTTTTTGTTGCTCTCGTTGCTGTTTTTGTTGGGGAACTTTTGCTGGTGTGGTGTCTTTCCTCAAGTCGTATTTGAGGATTTTTATTGACTACCAACAATTGCAGTATTTTGAGCAGACCTTATAAAGGTGTTCCACAAGCGAAGGCAGGGAATCGCATTAGGGAAAGTGGTCCATTAAAATTTGGTCAATTCGGTTTCGATCACCTTCGGGTAGTATTCGTATTCAAGTGCATGCACTTTGGCGGCGACATCCTCTGCAGTATCGGTCGGCAGTACGGGAACTTTATATTGCGCAATAATATCTCCGCTGTCGTACTGTCCGTTGAGGTGGTGTATGGTGATTCCCGATTCGCAATCACCGGCAGCCACTACAGCTTCATGTACACGGTTGCCATACATGCCTTTGCCACCATATTTGGGCAGCAGCGACGGGTGAATATTGATGATTCGTCCGGGGTATGCTTGGATCAGATAATCCGGGACAAGCATCAGGAATCCTGCCAGCACAATATAGTCGATCTTTTCGGCTTGGAGCAGGTATAGGATCTTTTCGGAGTTAAGGAAGGTATCGCGGTCAAAAACAACGCTTTTGACTCCGAGTCGGTCGGCACGATCCAATACGCCGGCACTGATACGGTTTGACAAAATGAGTTTAACGGTGCCGTTCGAATTGTTTGAGAAGTAATGAATTAGGTTTTCGGCGTTTGTTCCCGATCCAGAAGCAAAAACAGCTATATTCTTCATAATTAGATTGTTGCGCTTTGAGTAAGGCCGAGTGATAGTAAAAAAATCGTTTCGGGTATCAAATGTAAGGGAAAAAGTGTTACTTTTGCAAAAAATTGGCTTTGAGTTACGAAGTTATTTTGGAATAATGTTAAACCTAAATCATTAGTATCATGTCAGACATTTCTTCAAAAGTAGTGGACATTATCGTGGATAAGCTGGGTGTTGACGCAGCTGAGGTTGTTCCTACCGCAAGCTTCACCAACGATCTGGGTGCAGATTCACTGGACACTGTAGAGTTGATCATGGAATTCGAGAAAGAATTTGAGATTTCAATTCCTGACGAAGACGCAGAGAAGATTACCACTGTAGGTGACGCTATCACTTACATTTCTGCAAAGAAGAACTAATAAAAGGCCTTGACAGAGTCGGGCGAATTTTTGTTTAACAAACGAGATTTCATTTATGAAACAACGGAGAGTAGTAGTAACCGGAATAGGTACCCTGAACCCACTGGGAAACAACATCGAGGAGTATTTCACCAATCTTGCCAACGGTGTTAGCGGAGCGGGCCCCATCACACATTTCGATGCTTCTAACTTCAAGACAAAATTTGCCTGCGAACTCAAAGGCTATGATCCCAGTAACTTTTTTGATCGCAAGGAGGTCCGCAAATACGACCTCTACACGCAGTATGCCCTTATTGCTGCTGATCAGGCAGTGAAGGACTCAGGACTCGATCTTGAGCAGGTCAATAAGGATATGATCGGAGTTATCTGGGCTTCGGGTATAGGTGGATTGGAGACATTCTACCAAGAGGTAAAGAGCTATGTCGAGGGCGGTTTCGTGCCTCGATATAGCCCTTTCTTCATTCCGAAGATGATTGCGGATATGGGTGCCGGTCAGATTTCAATGAAATACGGTTTCCGTGGTCCGAACTATTGTACTGTATCGGCATGTGCATCGTCCAATCATGCGATTATTGATGCATTGACCTATATTCGTTTGGGTCGTGCCGATATGATTCTTACCGGCGGTTCTGAAGCTGCCATTAACCCTCCCGGAGTAGGCGGATTTAACTCGATGCAGGCCCTTTCGACCCGCAACGATGATTATCAGCATGCTTCTCGTCCGTTCGATGTAGATCGTGACGGTTTTGTGATCGGTGAGGGTGCAGGTGCGCTGATGCTTGAGGAGTATGAGCACGCCAAGGCTCGTGGAGCCAAGATTTATGCTGAAGTGGCTGGTGGCGGTATGAGTGCCGATGCTTACCACTTGACTGCGCCACATCCGGAAGGAATCGGTGCACGCAAAGCAATGCTCGATGCTATTAACGATGCCGGCTTGAAACCGGAAGATATCGATTTGGTCAATGCTCACGGTACTTCGACACCGGTGGGTGACTTGGCTGAATTGAACGGTATCATAGCGACATTTGGTGAACATGCTTACACGATGAACATCAACTCGACCAAGTCTATGACCGGACACTTGTTGGGTGCAGCAGGTGCAATCGAGGCATTGGCATGTATCATGTCGTTGACTGAGGGTATCGTAGCACCGACCATCAACAATGAGAACCTGGATCCGAAAGTTGATCCGAAACTCAACTTGACCTTGAACGTGGCACAAAAACGCGATGTGAAATGTGCGTTGAGTAACACGTTTGGTTTCGGTGGCCACAACTCGACTGTAATCCTTAAAAAGGTTGAGTAACACGTGGCGGGTTCGATACTGCTTGCTCTGAAGCTCCGTTGGAGTCGAGACAGGGAGTATTATAAAATTGTGAAAGATCTTTTCGGCATTTTGCCGAACAACATAGAACTATACAAGCTGGCCTTAATTCACAGGTCAGCTTCGTTGTTTTTGGAGGATGGCACACCCATTAACAACGAACGTCTTGAATTTCTGGGCGATGCTGTGATCGAGGCGATTGTTTCCGATTATCTTTTCATCGAATTTCCAGAGCATGATGAGGGTTTTTTGACTCAGTTGCGTTCCCGAATTGTCAGTCGCAGTACTTTGAATGCGTTGGGCATTCGTTTGGGTTTGGATAAGCACATCATTGTACAGGGAGGTGGAAATTTTGCTCAGAAACACCTGTATGGCGATGCTTTGGAGGCGATGATGGGAGCCATTTATTTGGATAAAGGGTATGATTTTGCCAATCGTCTATTTATCAATGATATATTGCGCAAGCATATCAATCTTGGAAGCATGACCCATACCGAGACCGATTTCAAGAGTCGGTTGATCGAATGGGGGCAGAAGTGTAAATGCCAGGTGGCTTTTCATACGGTCAATGGTTCTGATTTTACGTCACAGCATCCTACGTTCCGTTCCGTGGTTACGTTGGATGGGCAGGAGATTGGTGCAGGAGAGGGTGGATCGAAAAAGGAGGCAGAACAGATGGCTGCCATGCATGCTACTGAAACGCTGCGCCAGGCCACGCCCGATGGCCCTTTGGGAACAATTGACGTAAACACCTTGTAAAGGGTAGTGAACACGAATCTCAACCGTTGATTTGTTGGAGGGTTGAGGAAGACCGTTTTTGATGCGCTGTTCTCTTGTGCAGAAGATACACGACCTTGATATAGCCTGCTTTTCGTACATTTATTGACCTCATTTTTTTTTATTCTATTTTCCTTTTCCAATCCTCCCTCTTTCTCGTCTCCTTATCAACGTCTATAGTTTTATCTCATCTTCGCTTTTTCCCTTGTAAAAGTGCTGTGCTCCGTAATCCTATGCGGAGTATCTGTTTGGTCTTGTTCAGGGGCTGCGGAGTGTTGGTCACGTGGTGGAAGGTTTCTTTTAAAATTGTTGTGCATTGGCAGGAAAATGGTTATCTTGTAAAGACTGAATATGCAATGATAGTGTCCAAATAGATTATTAAAATCTGAGTATGCCGTTGACCGATAAGCAGGTGCGTGAAAAGTTGGTAACCCGCTGTGCACAAGCACTAACGGATGCAGAGCTGCTCTCTGTTTTGCTGCAAAAGGGTGAAGCGGGTGGATCGGCTTTGGAGTTGTCGGAAGAGCTTTTGGCGGCATATGATGGGGATTTGACGGCTATTGCACAAGAAGAGGTAGTTCGGTTGCGTTCGGTTGCCCGTTTGGGTGTGACGCGTGCCGCCTTAGTCAGTGCCGCCTTGGAGTTGGGGCGTCGCTGTCGTGTCGCTGAAAGTCGGGTAAGAGATACCATAATGACCGACCAGGATGTGATTGACATCTTTCAGCCGCAGATTGGGATGTTACCACACGAAGAGTTTTGGGTAGTTTATTTGAATGCATCGAACCGGATTTTGGACCGGGTTCGGGTGAGTCAGGGTGGTGTGACGGGGACCATTGTAGATTATAAATTGATTGTAAAACGTGCCGTTGAACGTTTGGCCCAAGGAATCCTGTTGGTACACAATCACCCTTCGGGCAATCCATTACCCAGTGAGGCGGACAATGAGATCACCGAGAGGGTGGTACGTGCAGCGGCCCTTTTCGATATGACGGTTGCCGATCATGTGATCATTACTGCCGGAGAGTGTTACAGTTTCCGCAATCACGGTTTTTTTGATCATTTACATGTATAGATACGCAGCCCATTGCCCATGATTTTATTGACATTCCCCTTGTTTTGAAGATTTGGGTTAATCAACTTTTTATAGTTGGGCGTGTCCATTGGTATGATGCGATGTCGCAAAGTTGGTTGTAAGGTTTATCTGGATGTTAGAGAAACGAACCGTATATGGAAGGTGGTAACGGAGACAAATATAGAACAGTAAAAGCCATTTAAAGGATCTATAAGCGTTTTTCCGATGCATTCTTTATTTTCGGCCATGTGAGAAAGTGAGGTGTTAAATTGGTCGATTATTAGGGAGAAATATTGTCACAATAATAATGAGATATAAATGCAAAGACAGGTTGCGGATTGTTTCCGCAACCTGTCTTGTTTTATAGCTGAGGGAATAGATTTACTTTGCGTGTTCAGCTGCCGATTCCGTCAAATTCTCTAAAAGCCCTTCGCATGCATCCTCGAGTAGATCGAGTACTAATTCAAATCCTTCGTGTCCTTCGTAATAGGGGTCGGGAACGTACGTGGCATGGTGGTATCGGCAGAATTCGACCATACGATAGATTTTATTGGCTGCTTCTGTGGACGGGGCCATGCGGTGTACCCGTTCGTAATTGGCATCATCCATGACAATGATACGATCAAAGCGATCGAAGTCGTCGGTTGTGATTTTTCGAGAGTGACTGGTAAGTGCATATCCACGCCGTAAGGCCGCTTGTCGCATACGAGGATCGGCCGGTTCGCCGGCATGTCCGCCGTAGGTGCCTGCGGAATCGATGATAAAATTTTCATGCAGTCCTGCGCGATCCACCAGTTGCTGCATGACTCCTTCAGCGGCAGGAGACCGGCAGATATTACCGAGACATACAAAAAGAATCTTGTGAGGTTTGTTGTTGGCGTTTATTTGGCTCATAGTGGTCAGATATTGAGTCCCAAAGATACGCTTTTCACAGAAAAACGTTTGGTTTGGTCTGAATTTTCCTGTTTTTGCGTATCTTGCAGACCAAATCCTAAACAAGCTATGTCGCTATTGTTGTGTATCGAGGCCGGAACGGATATAGGTTCCGTAGCTTTAGCCAAAAACGATCGTTTACTGTCGCTTCGAGAGAGTTGCGAAAGTCGTCATCATGCCCAGAATCTGGCTGTATATGTCGAAGATGTGTTGCGTGAGAATGATTTGGATGCCAGTGATTTGGATGCGGTAGCGGTTGGAATGGGGCCTGGGTCATATACCGGATTGCGGATCTGCGTTTCGTTGGCGAAAGGAATTTGTTATGGTGCCGGTATTCCTTTGTTGGCTGTCGGGAGTCTTGAGGCGTTGACCAGAGTGGCATTGGAAGATTATGAAGCAGGAATTTTGGGAATCGATGAGATTGAGGATGCTGTTTTGGTGCCGATGATTGATGCACGCCGCATGGAGGTGTATTGTCAACGTTTCGATGCGAAGGCAAATCCGCTTTCGGAGGTGGAGGCCAAAGTAATTGACGAGAACAGTTTTCAGGAGGAGCGCATTTCTGGAAAGAAATTGGTCTTGTTTGGTAACGGTGCTGCCAAATGCAAAGCACTGTTACCGGAAGAGAATGTGCATTTAGTTGAGGTTACGCCATCGGCTCGAGGGTTGGTAAAACCGGCTTATGAGGCTTATCGTGCCAAGAAATTTGAGGACATTGCCTATTTTGAGCCATTTTATTTAAAAGATTTTGTGGTAACCCCTTCTTTGAAAAAAATATTTTGATTATATTTGCACCCACAAACCGAAAGGTACTGCATTGACCTATGGTGTAATGGCAACACTACAGATTCTGGATCTGTCGTTCTTGGTTCGAGTCCAGGTAGGTCAACAAAGATTAAAGAGGTCCTTCAATAAGGACCTCTTTTTTTGTGCAGATTGTTTTCATCAGCTTTGAGTTTTCCTCTTATTTGTTACTTTGTGAAGCTGTTGCAGTGAAATGGGGCAACAGTATTTACTGGATGCAGTTAGGTCTATTGCACGGAGAGATATGCGTTTCGGGTGTATCTCTAAAAGATCATCCTGATCTGTAAAAGCAAGATTTGAGTTTCAGGTTTGTAGTTTTGGATTGCGGGACATCACCTGAAAATTTAAGTCAGTGTGTTCGTGTCAGAGCCAATAATTCGTTATTTTTGTTTTATCTACGTTTCTGTTCAAGCGCATAAAAGAGTAACTGTTATGAAAAGGTGGAGCAAGTTTAGTATTCTTGTATTTTGTGCAGCATTCTTGACTCAATTTAGTCTGCAAGGACAATCGGTCCAAATACATTCTCATAATGATTATCAAAAATCACTTCCATTTTACCGGGCCTATTCGCAGCAGGTTGACTGTATGGAGGCAGATGTATATATCGACAGCCTGTCCGAAACCGGTTTATTGGTCGGGCATGATCCTCAGGATTTGGCCACGGCCTTGGATATTGAGGAGTTATATATTAAACCGATTGTGTTTGTCTTTGCTCAACATGGAGGGCGTCCCTGGCGTAATAGTGAGCGTACATTTACGCTGATGGTGGATCTTAAAACCCCTCTGCATCCCACTATCGATCGGTTGATTGCCAAGTTGAAGAAGTATCCGGAAGTTTTCGATCCATCCGTAAATCCGTATGCCGTGAAGGTGGTGATTACGGGGAGTCGTCCCACTCCTGCCGATTTTGAAAAATATCCGAAGTTTATCTTTTTTGATGGCTTCATTGAGGAGCGCTACTCTCCCGAACAGTTAGAGCGTGTAACGGTGATTAGTGAGCCTTTCTTTACCTATTCGAAGTGGAAAGCTAACGGCGACACCTTATCGGATAGCGATCGGAAGGCCATAGTGGGTGTAGTTGAGAAAGCTCATGAAATGGGCAAGCCGATTCGTTTTTGGGCCTCTCCAGATAATCCGCAGGCTTGGGAGACTTTGCATAACTTGGGAGTGGATGTAATCAATACCGATAATCCTGAGGCTTGCACGTTGTATTTTAGAGCTTTGGAGAAGAAATAGTTATTCAGAACTGATTAGAGATAAAAATAGCAGCCGTTTAGGCTGCTATTTTTTTGCGGAATCTGTTTGATCATCGTATGCTAGTCTTCTGTCAATATTATTGATCGGATGGAATCGTAGATTGTGTGCTTCTGCGTCGTTTGGATAACTGGATGAATTGAAGATAATTCTGCTTTTGTTATAAGAGACAGGCATATTTGAATAGGCAGACCCGCTTTGCTTCTATATGATGAGATATTCGAAAATAGAAATTAGTTGAGGTGACTATAAACAACAGAAGGGTACAGATAATGCTGTACCCTCCTGATATTTGTTAGTGAATAAAACCTTTTAATTTTAATACAGGGTAATTGGTCCTTCAAGTCCTAATGGCAGGTATGGTTGATTTTTGGTCCAGGTGTAAGTGAGCGGATTACTTGTACCTAAAGATTTGCAGTAATTGCCCAACGTGGTAGTAATGCGGATGGTAATTTCGTTAGCTCCCGGTTTCAGAAGTCCTGAGATGTTGAAAATCCGATTGCCGTACCATTTGACACCGGCGGGTGTACCGTTGATGAAAAGTTCAGTAATGCCGTTGTGGGTTGTACCTGCATCCAGGATCGTAATGGCAGTGGGATCTGCAATGTCGATTGATGTAGAATAGTCAATTGTTCCGGTAAAATGGCGCAACGCAGGCAACGGCAGGGTATTGAAATCCACCAAAGTGTCGAGCTGGATCGTATCTCGATGTCCGGTAAGGGCGTGAGTCATCGTCACATCCCATACGCTTGAGATGGTCTGCACCGGAGCTCGGTTCCCGTATTCAGGCAAAGCAACGTTTACTGTTGCTGCCTGATCGTCACGCGGAGAAGCATTTTCAAAGACGATTAGACGGGACTGGTTGATTCCGAGATAAAGGCTCATGGTATCATTTGCCCAGCCGCTGATTTTTTGACGATTTCCGGTTTCAGGATCCCACAGCCAGGCTGTTTTGTTCTGGAGTTGCGGAAGGTTGAAATCGAGATGTACGGTTCGGTTGTGATCCGAATCGTAGTTGACAAAGAAAAAGATATCGAGATCGTTGTGTTTATAAAAGTTCTGGCTGAGTGTATGGCATGGTGTATTGATCAGCACGTATGGGGTGAGTTGCTGTTGTTTTTGCAGCTCCTGATACCATTGCCACATGGGTTGAGAACCGTCAGGAGCTTTTACGAGAACAAACCGTTCCGGATAACGGTTGGTGAGTTGGCTGATAATAGCTCGAACGTGACTGTCATTTACTTGAGCATTGTTTAATCCGACACTTTTGTGGGGTACTTTGCCAATGCAGATTACTTTGCCTCCGGCTGCGACAAATTTTTGCAGAGCTTTTGCTGCTTCAGGACGGATGCTTTCGACCTCTGGCAGCAGAATCGTTTTGTAGCTGCGATTTCCGTAGTGGAGAGCTCCATGTTTCACTACACCTTTGGTCAAGATGTTTTCGCTAATATAGTCACAACCACTGCCGTTTTGATGGATTGCTTCCCATAGTGTATTGACATATTGAGGATGGGTAACCATTGGGAAGGGTTCACGTTGTGCTCCATAAACCGACCACAAATCTTCAAATGGAGAGAGTATAGCTATATCGGCTTGCTGTTCGCTGTTTTGGAACAGAGCCGAGAGACGTGCTTTGTAGTCCATCCAGAAATGCAGGTAGGGCCACCAGGTATTGCGTTCGTTGAAGAAGGTACCGTACCGAATCCAACCTGGGAACGCCACCTCTTTGGGCGAATAGTTGAACCCATGGAATATGGAGTGCGTAACGCCCGTAAGATTACTTAAATCTCCGGTTAGTTTCAGCTTGTCGAGTGGAGAGCTGAAAACCCAACCGGTATTGGTAAGCTCTTCGCAACTAATGATGGTTTTCCCGCTCAGGTGTGCAGCAGACGAAACATATTTGTTGACCGGAGTGTAACCACGGCCGGCCATGGTATTGTCTGGGAAGTTGTGACCATGGTGGTGTCCATGCCACGTTTCGCATTCCGGGATATCGATCTCCATACTGGCTTCGAGCGGGTGTAATCCCCGTCCATAGGCCTGAACACGTGAGAGGAGACCATTGCGATGGCACCAGTTGTTGTAAGGGATGGTAAAGTTCTCTTCGAAGAGTTCGCGTTGAGTCAGGTCGAAGTCATTACGGACGCGGGCTATCGTTTGCTCGACTTCAGGAGAGATTTCCGATCCATATTTTTCGGAGATGGGGTTTCCCATATGGCCAGCCTTAAAGATGAGATAGGGCAGATATGGGGAGAGCGAATATTCCCGGCGGCGTTCGAACTCTTCCAGCATATCGTTATCCCAGTTGGCACCTTCCAATTCGAAACTATCCGTGAAGGCAGCACGCAGATTACCTGCACCCATTTTCCCCATTTTGCTGTTCATCCGATCGGACATCCGATTCAGGAACTGTTCAACTGCGGTCCGGTCAAAATGATTTAAAACGGGGCCAGCAGCTCCTGGAGCGCCATTAATTACACGCATATAGCCGGTTACTTTGACCAGGCAATAGAGTACATAGTCCTCTCCTTCTGGTGCTTCGATAATGATCTGTTCCTGGGAGGCCAAAGAGTCGAGATTCAGCCCTTCCGTAAAATGGTCGATATGTTTCGGCATCAGGCGCAGATAGAGAAGCTCTTTGAGGGGATGATCATATGCTGAACCGATATGCAATTTCAGATTATTCAGGAATTCATCTCGTTTGAGAATTAATGAGCTACCTCCTTTCAGATTGAAGGTTTCGACGGTCAACATCTGTAGTTGTTGGTCTCGAGGCAGAAATTCGGCACCGTAGGGCCATCCCGATCCGACAATGATGTCGGCTACCATACCTCGTTTATTGCACTCTTCCACAGCTGTTTGCACCAGTTCGATCCAATCGTCGCTGAGCCATTCGTGAATGGGATAGCCCGCAGTGTCTCCAGCCGGAAGTTGTATTGGGTTGATTTCGACACCACCAATACCGGCTTGATAAAGCAGTTCGATCTCTCGGGTTATTTCGGCTTTGGATTGATGACCTCCATTCCACCACCACCGGACATAGGGATGATATTTAGTTTCCGGATGGCGGAAAATTTCATAGAGAGAAGAGCTCCCCTTTTTATTTGATGTTGAGTTATCGTTTTTGGCAGTTGTAACAGGGATGGAGACTCCGATAGCCAAGATAGTCAAACAGGTTGCAAGGAATGACTTGTGCCAAGGCCTATTTTTCATATTGGTTAGGGTAGTTATAGGAATTCAACGAATTGTCGAAGAAGTCTAGTTATTTTTTGAGGATTACGATATGACCGCTGCAAGCTGGAATTTCGATTTCGTTGTTGAAATCGATCTCTCCGGCCGGTTGCAGTTCATTGATCTCCGGCAAATAGATTTGAGATGGGCGGAATCCGAGTTTGCGGGTGTCGATGCGAATGTGGCAACGTTGGGTAGAGTCATTGTCCCAGTTTGCTATCGCGAGAAGAGCCGCATCGTCACGTAGGTATGTTGTAACTGGGATCAACTCATTATCGCTGTTTACAGGATTGCGGCTGTCCCAGTACCCATACATTTTGGCTTGGTTAATGCCGAATGCATCAAGGGTTTTCCACATCGGGACGGGGTTGCCGCTCCAGGGGAGTCGAGGCAGCATACCGAACACCATACCCCGGTAAATATTGTGTGCATCAAGCATTTCGCTCATCAATCCAAAGGGGATGCCGGACATCTCGACGAGCCAGAAGTCGAGCGGGTTGTCATCGCGGAAAATTTCACCGATCCAGAGTCCATCCACATAGGGAAGGCGGTCGAGTGAGAGATTCAGAGAGTTGGCGAAACCGGCATATTGGTTCATATGGTTCCAGGTGTGCATATCGACGGTGCGGAATTTACCGTCTGCATCGAGGATGCGGCGTGCGCGTCGCATGGTTTTACCGTCGAATGAGCAGTCGTCGATATAGATACCATCAATTCCCATGTTTTGGATCATCCAGTTCAGACCCTCGAGGTAGTAGTTATTCCAGCGCGATACCGGATTGGTGATCACGGCAATATCGAGTTGTCCCTTGTATTTGCCGTCGAGGAAACCGGCATACCAGGCAGGAATGTAGTGTTTACGCAAGTTATGCTTCAACCAGGGTTTCGGCCCGTTCGGATAGATCAATGTGCGGGAATCATTTCCAGGTCCATCTTGGATGATTTCATCACCCAGGCTGCGCAACATCCAGAATTCTGGTGTTTTGACTGTGAGTTCCCGGCAGGTATAGTAGAGTCGTACCTTCAGATTCTCTTTGTGGGCACTGTCCAGAAAACGTTTCATGTCAGGCACCACTTCATCTACCATCGGGTAGTTGATATAGGGATATATGTCGGCTTTATGATGAACATTGATCCAGTGGGCGCCGGCATGCAGTGCACGCGGAATAAATGCATTGCTGGTATCTGCGTTGAGGTGGTAAGTGCGTGAATCGAAGTGCTTTGGCAGATCAATTGGCTTGAGTGGTGTGATCAGCAGATCGAAGTTGAAATTGAGTTTTTCTCCAGCTTCGAGGCGGCGAGATCCACTGTATGCATTGACGCAAGTCGATTTTTTGTCAGGAGTGAGTGTGATACCGCCTTTGGCATCATTGCTCCAGGAGATGGGGTAGTTAAGTCGTCCAAAGTTGTAGTAAATGTTGACCAGTGGCCGTTTGTAGTTGATGTCTTTGAGGACGATCTGCATACCCGCGTTCACATTACCCAACCAGATTCGGTCTTGTTGCAGCATGGTATTCCATTTCCAGTTGTAGGTAGTATCGGGGCATTGTCCACCCTTCATGCCCAACCCCATAACATATTTTGCAGCATCATTCGTATAGTCAAAGACAGTTCGTATATCTTTGATTTCCACACTTTGATCAGCCGTGACTTTCATTTGGTACTCGATAGAACCGTCGAATTGCATCTCGGCAAAGCAGTTAACGGTTACATCTTCCCCCTTAAGTTCCACTTTCCATTGCAGGCAGGCTGGAGTCTCTTTGATAAAATCGATTGCTGAAGGTTCCAATTTTTCAATACCTTGTGAGGTCTCGACAATGAATGCGATCGGTTTGGCCAGAACCCGGTTTGTAATTTCGGGATCGAGTTGGTTGGCCTGATCGTAATGGGTAATGATTTCTGCAGGCAATCCTTCGGGAGAGAGGGTTACGGATCCACCCAGGTAGTTGATGGTTAATCCATTGCGGATTAGAGGAGTGTATGGTGCAGTTGGGGTTTCTGCAAAGCCTATTTTGGAGTTGAGCCAACTCATACGGCTTTTGCGCCAACTTTCGTTTCTTCCTCCGTTTTCCAGGACAGGACCTGAAACCTTCAAGGTGATGTCGATGATAGTTGGTTCAGCACTGTTTGCTTGTACAGAGGCTTTCCCCCGGTAGGTTCCTGACGCATTTTTAGGAATGTTTATACCACTCCACAATACTTGCAAGGAGCCTTGAGAAATATCGACCCGTTTGGTAAATGATTTACCGTCCGTTCCGATTCCACCTGTGTTGAAACATTGGATTGCGCTGCTGCTGATCTTCTCACCTTTTTCGTTGGTCAGGTCACCGAAAAGCAGGCGAACGTTATAAAGTGCTTTGTATGGGGCATAAATACCCAATTGCCAGGTATAGTACTCTCCAGGCTGAGCATTGGCTACCAGTACATTGCGTTCTGAGACGGGGCGTTCTGCCCAGATCATGGGGATGGAATCGCTACGACGTATCTCTTTATCTCGCAGTTCTGTAAAGCAGAAATAATCAGCTGCCGGACGATCTTGAAGCAGCCAATACAATTTTTTAGGAGTGACCAATTCCAATTCGGTTGAGTCAATGAATTTTGAGCTGCTGCGGCGCAGGTCATTCATCGGATCGACAATGCCTTCAGCAGGCAGTGGTGGATCTGCGTCTTTGGCAGCAGCTGGGATCGGGGCCCAGTTATTCATGATGCCGACACTCAAAGCCAGTATAAAAAAACGGTTGATTGACATATCGTTATGATGTTTATTCAGGTTGATTCACTCCTTGGTTGTATTGTCCGGTTGATTTGTCTGAATTTTTGATCACATCTGTTGTTGAATGATGACAGATGTGATCTATTCAACATTCATCCGGGCATAATAAGGCTATTATTTGTTTTGTCCGGATGTAGCTTGTTCAACTGTTTCGGGACATATCTGTTTATCAGTCGTCTTGTTGCATTTGCCTCCATTGGAGAGGAATTGAGGACGTGGACCCACATGCGACATGTCGATCGGTTGGAATCCCAATTTTAGAGCCGGCGAGTCGGGTCTTAATCGAAAATCGTGGTTTTCAGGATCTACAAACATCGGATCGACATAGAGTGAGTGCAAGTCATGACCTTCAGCCTGCCATTGCGTCCACGAGCGTCCTCCGAAATCCAGCTGGTCACGGGTCAGATTCGGATTGTAAAAGATGTTCCAGTCGCTGACATAGGTGACGTTGGTCTCGATAGGGGGGACGTAGGGGTTGGTGCTCATTTTGTAGCTGATGTTGTCCCATTTATACTCTTCAACCATAAGCTTGCCTTGAGTCCAATAGATGATATTCCCTTCGAAATAGGCGGTGGTGTGTTTTTCCTGTTTCGAGCGGGAGTATTGTTGCAGACGACCCATGGCGAATATGTTGTTACGTACGGTCAAATCTTTGGCGTAGTGGATGTTGAAGGTGCCGTATTTGGTGTTATAAACAATATTGTTTTCGATAAGCACCGAAGTGGAACCTTCGTCGGCATAGATACCCCAACCACCATAGCGATTGGCATTTACATCATGGACTAAATTATTTCGCACTGCAGTTCCTGGAGAGAGCCCCAATGTGTAGATACCTCCCATATCCGATAGCAGGTTGTGGTATCCGATATCGTGAATGTGATTTTGCTCGATCAGATTGTTACGGGCTGCACTACGTTGATAACCCCAAGACCAACCGACCGAGATGCCGGTGTAGTCGCCATGGTGGATCAGATTGTGAGCAATTGTGTTGCAGTCGCTATGCATGACCAAAATTCCGACAGCGGAAGGGTAGGTGAGTCCGTAGTAAGCTATAGTGTTGTCACTGAAGGTGTTGTTCCCTGTTCGTAATGAGGGTAGGTTGCCTGGTTCGGTTCCTCGCAGGCGGAACCCGCCGGCTGCCAGATTCTCAAGCTGGTTACCACAAAAACGGTTGAAAGTGCACCCGTCGAACAACTCTACGGCAAACGTTCCCAGGTTGTACAACTTGCATTGCTCGATAGAGCAATGGCGGGCTCCGGTCATCTCAATGCAGGCACTGACACTGGCACTGCCTTGTGAGTTGTTGCAATCACCCCATGGCAGATTGAAGTTGGTGTAGCCCATTGCAAGGTCGCGGAAATTGATATATTCGACAAATTTGCCTTCACGCGGATTACCTTTGAATTGGATAAGTTTTTCAGTTTTCGGGGCAATTACTTCAGCCGTAGTGAGATCTTCCCCTGGCATAGGCATGTAGTAGAGTCGTCCGGTTGAACGCTCAAGGACCCATTCTCCTGGTTGATCGAGTGTTTCGAGAATATTTTCAACGACGTAGCGGGCCAAATCCCCATGGAAGCCATCGCGGAACACTTTTCCGCTTGAGTAGCCAAAAGTGATACAATTCTTTTTACCGTCAATGGATTGGATGGGCAGGTGTGAGTCTGTCCAGTAGTGGTAGATGATTGCCTCTCCGTTTTCAGGGTGTTTCCATTTTGGATCAAGGTCCCCTTCACGATAGATAAATGAATCGCTGGGAACTTGATAGCTGCGCATGGAGGTGGTCGTATCGGTTGTGGCCGCTACTTCAAAAACACCTTGGTTGGGGGTGCGGGCACGACCTCTCACTTCTCCATTGACATAGAGTTGACGGAACCACCATTTCCCTTCTTGAACTTCCGGCAAAGTGGTAACCCATATATCTCCTTTGTAACGTTTCCAGCCGTTGATACGTTCACCTCCGCTCAGGAGCACCTTCTCTCCCGGTAAAGCGGTGTAGGTAACCGGACAACGCTCGTTACCCGAATCTTCGTCAGTCAGCAGGAGCGGTTCGGTGATCGAGTAGGTTCCACCTTTTATATATATGGTGACCTGTTCGGTCAGTGTTCCTGTAGCTTTCAAATCGCGGACGGCCTGTTGAGCTCGCGTCAAGGTTTGAAATGGAGCCTGCAGACTGGTCCCAATATTTTGATCATTGCCGTTCGGTGCGACATAATATTTTTTTTCCGCCTGGACTTCCGTCCCCATCACCCCTAATGCAAATAGAAGAACGAGTGCGGGACGAATGTTGCATCTAAATTGGGCATTTCGAGCGGTAATTTTGTTTTTGGCGTGGAATTGCCCACTTGTTGGAGTCTTCATAAATACGCAATGAATCATCGGATAATTATGTTAAATTGTATTTACTAAATTCTATTCGGCAGCTATAAGTTGTACAGATATTAAAATTAGAAATATCCGTGAGTTTTGACATCTCCATATTTGAGAGCAACTTCAACTCGTTCCACTACAAAATAGTTGTCGAGTGTTTGATCGACCATGCGGATGGTGTTTTCTCCTTGGTGGAGAGAACCGGCCGGGAGAATGAATGCATACATACGATTTTCAGGTCGCATTCCCCGGTCTCGATCATAAAGTTCGACATATTCTGGTTTCTGTTCAGTGATCACCGTGTCGTTAACCTGAAGGTTGAAGTTTGCGGGACGATCGATCCGCAAGAAGAGGATCATCTCTTCAGGTTGATTGTTTTGGAGGCTATCAGCGATGAAGAAAGAAAGAGTGGTTGCCCGGCCACTGCTCACTGTTGCAGGTAGTTGGGAGATCCCCAGAGCACGATAGGCATCGGTTACTCCATCTGACATACAGTAAATTTTGTTACGGCCTTTCAGTGTTTCGAGCGTGCCGAGTTCGTGGAGCAATTCAGGAGTGCGGGTGCGTCTTACCTGTTCACCCTCTTCCAACAGTGGGGTGCCGTTGTGTTGGCGATCGTACAAATCTCCAAAATAGTAGTTGAAGAGATAGATTCCATCGGCCCCTTGACCCAGAATATGAGATGCCATACCGCGATACATACCGTCCGAGTAGAATTCGCGGGGTAAATAGCCTCCGTCATCGATGGATGCATAAACAGGGATTTCGTTGTGTCCAAAATCTTTGCGGAATTGCGCAACCGGAATACCCGTATCTCCTCGCCAGTGTACTCCGATTGTTACAAAGTCGATTAGGCCTTCATCAGCCCACTGTTTGACATCCAAGCCTTTATCGAGTGCTCCATCAACGGTAACGGGTACACGTACGGCCAGTAAGATTTTGTGTCCACGTACTGCGGAAAGGGAGTCTATGGTTTGTTTGGTTTCGCGAACCATTTCGGTGATCAGAGGTGCCTTCTCTCTTCCTTCTCCGGTTTTAAACAACACGATAAAACGCATGAAATCCAATTCGTATCCATCGATCATGTCGTATTTTTCGAGCTGTTCCTTGATTAAGTTTAGCTTGTGTTGCCGCACTTCTGGATATGAAAAATCAAAAGCCTGTCCGCTGTGCCAGCCTTGAGTGGTATCATGTGTCCAGTATTCGGGATGTTCGAACCAGAAATCAGGGAATGTTGCACGATTACCAGAGGCGGTATCTGCGAAATGTAAGTCGTTCATTCGGAATGAGATGAAGGTCTCCATTCCATGCATCTTTGCCCGTTCGAGCGAGGCTTTGATCACATCGGTGCCTTCCGCTTGAAGATTACGGACGCTTTGCCCTCCCAATTGCCACAATTTTTTAATTGCGCTATCGGCATAAGGAAGAGTTCCGTTTAGGTCATCCCCGAAATATCTTCCATATTTGGAATCAGGATAATAGATAAAATCACTGCCCGAACACATCATGAAGGTGGTTACTTGTGTCTTTCCATCGGGTGTTTGGGCTACCATATCCACATAACGGTCAATATCAGCTTTGTGAACGGGTTCGCCGCCGAACCAACGGTTCAAAAGCGCATCAGAACCATCGTTGTTATGAATAAGTCTGTATCGTTTGGCCTGTTCTTGTGAAGAAGAATCGCAGCTGGTAGTGCTGATAAGCAGAGAGCCGCAGACGAGTGTTAATCCCAGAATTTGGGCTAATGTTCGGTTCATTTTTAGTTTTGTTTATTATGAAGGTGTAGTTCTGTAGTGAACAAAAATAACATTTAATTTCGATAGTTACATTTATATTGTTAATTGAATGGACCTTATTCTTGTTAGTATCCATTGCAGATATGCTCTTGATGGAGTAAAAGGGCAGCGAGAGGGGCTTCATGCAGGCGTTTATATGTGGCTTATATTATATAGGTCTGCCCTCTATCTGTAACATACGGACCGACGTCTGAATTAGCTACTACGGTTTCTTCAATGTGACGTTTTGTGTTTTGGATATACCTTAATTATGATTCATATAATATTTAGCTTATATATCATAGATAATCAATAACTTACTTCATATATATTATTTATGTTTTCATTTAGGGTTGTTTCAGGTAACTTTTTTCTCGTCATGCATAAGTTTTATGTTTCAAACCTTATATATAACAAACAATATGTTATTTTATGTGTTAATTTAATATTTGTTGCAAAAATTCAAACAAACAGCCAGATGTGCTGAAAATAAAAATTAACGATTGATTAATGTTTCTGATGTGATTACCTATAAAAAGTGATATATCGCTATAATATATTGGTTGTCAATTAGATAATAATATTTTATGTGTTCGAAAGATGTCAAAAACTGTAATTTTGGGTCCAAAAATAAAAGGAATATTTTGCGGCTGGGCGTTTTTATTACAAAAAAACTTTTATATTTGTAGTTAGAAAACGAACGAATGAAGTGCCGAAACAGCCCTAATTGGGTTGGTTTTGGTGTTTTTTCGAAGCGTCTATATTTTATTAACCTTAAACAATTAATTATGAAAGGAACTCTACGTTTGTTTTTAACGCTGTGTATGGCAGTGTTAAGCATGACGCTGGTTCAGGCACAGGAGCGGACTTACTCCGGTGTTGTGAAGGGTAGTGATGGTTTGCCCATCATTGGTGCCAGCGTAGAGGTAGTGGGTACCACTGTTGGTACATCGACTGGCCTTGACGGTGATTTCACCATTCAGGCAAAACAGGGAAGCAAACTGAAATTCTCTTTCCTGGGAACTAAGTCGGTTACCGTAACAGCAGGTAGCACTACAACTATCAACGTTGTTCTTGAGGACGACGTGACCGGTTTGGATGAGGTCGTAGTACAGGCCTTCGGTACTGTTAAGAAAAAGGACTTGACCGGTTCTATCAGTACTATCGATTCTAAACTGATCAGCTCTCAGTCAAACTCAACCTTGACCAAAGCGTTGGAAGGTGCTGTTCCGGGTCTTCAGGTAGCATCTATCGAGGGTCAGCCTGGTATGGATGCCGGTATCCGTGTTCGTGGTATCGGTTCTGCTTCGCAGTCTAACTCTAACGCGTTGATCGTTATCGATGGTGTACCTTACGAGAACACTTATGGTTATGGTAAGAACATCCTTTCTTCTTTGAACTCAAGAGATATTGAGTCAATCTCTATTTTGAAGGATGCTGCTTCAACTGCATTGTATGGTTCTCGTGGTGCGAACGGTGTTGTATTGGTAACTACTAAGAAAGGTAAACAGGGTAAAGCCAGGATTACCTTCGAAGGTAAATGGGGTATCAACATGATCGCCAACAATGAACCTAATTTGGTTCGTGATGTAGAGACCAACTACGAAATGATGTGGGAAGGTATCTACAACTCAGTTCGTTATGGTTCTTCTTCTAAGTATACTACCAACTACCAGAACCCGAACATGAGTCACGAGGATGCAGCTCTGTTTGCTAGCCAGCACTTGTTCAACTTTACCGGTAGCACGACTACATTTAATAAACGTAGTGCATTGGGTAACTGGATGTATTACCGCGTTCCAGGTGCAAACTATGTAACAACAGGTACAGGTACTAACCAGTCAGCAACTATGTTGGATGCATATTTGATCGATCCTGCGACTGGTAAAATGAACCCGAATGCTGAAAAATTGTACGATGTTGACGATTGGCGTTCATTCGTTTTCAAACGTCGTTTCCGTCAGGAGTACAATGTGTCGGTAAGTGGTGCAACAGATAAGACAGACTACTTCATTTCAGCAGGTTATTTGTCAGATCCTTCTTACATTGCCAACTCTAATTTTGAGCGTTACAATGTTCGTTCAAACATCAACTCTCAGATCACCAAATGGTTGAAGGCTGGTTTGAATATGTCTTATAGCCGTCGTTCTACTCAGTTGCAGAACGGTCGTTGGTCTTCTCGTAACATGGGTGCTGTTGTACAGAATGCCTTTACATGGGTTGGTTACTATATGCCGATGGCTTCAGCATGGCAGCGTGATTTGGATGGTAACTTCGTGTACGACAATAATGGTGATAAGGTAATGGTTCGCTATATGGATCAGCAGAAGTCAGCTCTGGGTGGTACTGTTCCAAAATATACGAAAGCATCTACTACTGTTGGATATGACCTTCTTTATCAGATGGATTATTCAAAGACTCGTTATATCCAAGATCAGTACACTACCACAGGTTATGTTGAAGCTAAATTCCTGAAAGACTTTACTTTCAATGCACGTATGTCATTGGATCAATCATTCAATGAACGTCAGGTCTATCTGCCTAAGAAATATGGTGAATCTGCAGGTGCAGAGCAAGGTGTAATGGGTCGATTCAACTCAACTTATTATACTGTCAACGCTCAGCAGACTTTGACGTGGGCTCATGATTATGGTAAACACCATGTAGATGTATTGCTCGGTCATGAGTATGATTGGAACTACACCAGCTCGATCAACTTTAAATCATCTCTGTCTTTGTTCGACAAATGGGATGCACCAGCCAACTTTATTTGGCTGAATGGTGCCAACGGTAGTACCTTCAGCGGTGTTGGTTACGGTATGGATCGTTTGGCTCTCGAAGGTTACTTCGCTCGTGCTAACTACATCTTCGATAATAAATATTATCTGACTGGATCAGTTCGTACTGATGGTTCTTCTAAATTTAAAGACGTTGACAAACGTTGGGGTGTATTCTGGTCAGTAGGTGCAGCTTGGCGTATTTCAGCTGAGGAGTGGATGCAGAATGCTTCTTCTTGGTTGACTGATTTGAAACTCCGTGCTGACTATGGTGTTACTGGTAACCAGAGTGGTATCGGTTATTATGCAGGATATCAGACTTGGTCTTATGGTGCTACTGGTTACAGCACTCCTGGTTCTTATAAGCCTACAGGTTGGAAACTTACTCAGGGTGCAACTGCAAATGACGCTATTTCATGGGAGAAGAGAAAGACCGTTGACGTAGGTCTTGATTTCCGTCTGTGGGATCGTTTCTATGGTACGTTGGATTGGTATCAGACCAACACTTCTGATATGTTGATGCAAGCTCCTATCTCATTTGCAATGACTGGTCAGACCTCTCTGCTTCAGAACTGTGGTGAGATTCGTACTCGTGGTTTCGAGTTCGATTTGGGTGTTGACATTATTAAGACTCCTAACACTACTTGGTCTTTCGCAGTTAATGGTGCTCATTACAAAGTTAAGACCATCTCAGTTCCTGAGACTATGATCAACATGGAGGATGCTCTGCACTCTCAAAAATGGTGGCAAGCAGGTCCAGATAACTGGAATGCACTGGGTGCTGCCGGTGGTGGATCAAACATGTTCGCATATCGTCGTTGGATCGGTGGTGACTACTACAACTTGGTTGCAGCTAAATATATGGGTGTAGATAAAGAAACAGGTCTGCCTTTGTTCGGCGCTTTGGTTACTGAAGCTAATCATTCTAAGTTCCCAGATGCCAATGTAGGTGATGTAGTTTCTACAACTGATTATTCAGAGGCTTACATGTTTGATATGGGTGATGCTACTCCTGATATTATCGGTGGTTTCAGTACTTCATTCCGTTGGAAGAATTTGGACTTCTCTGCTACTTTCGCATTCCAGATCGGAGGTCTCTTCTTCAGCCACATGTACGGTGATTACATTTATAATTCATCCAATGTTGGTCAGTTTTACCTGTCTCAGGAATTGGTTGGCAATACTTTCAATGCTAACAACACAGGTGCTAAGTTCCCGATGATTTTCTATGAAGCTCCTAATGGTGAAGATTCATACTTGTCAGGTTCTCGCGTAAGTGCAGGTAATACTTATACTGATATTGCTATTTTCGATGCATCATATTTGAATGTAAAGAATATTACAATTGGTTATAGCTTACCTCAGAAATGGATGGATAAAGCGGGTATCGGTGGTGTTCGCGTTTATGCTTCATTTGATAACATGTGGTTGATCGCTCGTCAGGGTATTGATCCTCGTAACTCATTGACTGGTGGTTATGATGTTGGTCCGTTCCCTTATCCTCAGATTCGTTCATGCTCACTGGGTGTAAACATCACTTTCTAAAAATTACGAATTATGAAAAAATACTTAATAGCACTATCTGCGTTGGCGTTTGCGACGACTTCGTGTTATGAAAAATTGAACATCGCACCGCCTAACGCAATTACAAACGAGATGGTTGAGGAGCTGTTGAAAACATCTGACGACGCTACTGTAGAGACCATCATGGGTGCAATTGCAGATGCACTTCCTCCTTTGATGTATGGCGGTGGATACAACTATCGTTACTCTGGTCAAATTGACGGTACTTGGAGTGGTCAGTTGGCAATTCGTGCGTTGAGTGGTAATGATGTAGCTTATGGTTATCTTTCCTTGCCTAGCGACGAATATTACAACTGCGGTAGTTTTATCGATGCTAATAACATGGCTGCACTTAGCTACTGGCACCGTGCCTTTACATTGACCAATCAGGCTAACAAAATGTTCCTTACTTTGACTGAAGAGGTACTTGCTGAGTCTCAGAGTGTTAAGATTAAGGACTATTTCGCTCGTGGTTTGATCATCCGTGCATTTGGTTATCTTTATGCAATGGAGAACTTTGGTACTAATAGCTTGGGTATGCCTATTTATACCAAGTATAGTGTGTCAGAGCAGGATCAGCCTCGTAAATCTGCTAAAGAAACTTACGATTCAATCATCCGCTGGGCATCTCGTGCTGATGACCTGTTTGCTGAAGCTGGTGTAGGTTTCAAAGCAACTGACAACAGTAGTTTGACTCGTGGCTTGACCAATTATGTAATTGCTCGTGCTGCTTTGTTGGCTGCTGATTCTGAAGGTGCAACTGCTGCTACTTATCTGAATACTGCAGCTGCTGCATGTGATCGCTTGATTGAAGGTGCTGGTGGTGCAGCCTCTTTGATGACCGAAGATCAATATGTTCAGAAGATCTCTGGTAATTACGAGAATAATCCACTCTATCCTATTTATGAGGCTTCTACCAGTGGTTTCACTTGCTTCGCTCAGAACCCTGAAGCTGTTTATGGTTTCGGCTGGCAGTATGGTGGCGGCGGAAGTGTTGCTTCTTACAATAACTTCTTGACTGGAAGCTATCGTATCGACGATCGTCTTTACAATAAGATTGATGCCAACGACTACCGTAAGGATAACTTCCATCCTGAAGCACCTGATCATCTGTATTACTTGCCGGGTAACAATTCGTTTATCGATGGTGGTACTCCTCTGCAGGTTGGTACTTATTGGTCAACTAAATTCGCGAATAACGTAGGTCTTGGTGGTGGTGTTGTTGGTAACTCTAACAATGCTAAGGTTAACACTGTTGACTTTGCTTTCATTCGTTTGTCAGAAATCTATTTGATGAAAGCTGAGTGCCAGGCTCGTAATGGCGATGCTAATGGTGCAAAAGCTACATTGAATATTTTGCTGGATGCTCGTTCTAAAGCAGGTACTACGCTGACATGTGATAATTATTCTAGCATGGCTGGTATGAGTGCTCTCGAGATGGTTCAGCTTCAGACTCGTATCGAGATGTGGGGTGAAAAAGGTCTTGAGTGGTATAACAACCGCCGTTGGAATATTGCCGTTAACCGCGCTGGTTCTACTGCTCACTGGACTCCAAGCATCACCTATCCGGTTTCTAAGATGACTCTGCAGATTCCAGCAGAGGAACTTGGTGCTTCACCTAACTTTGGTCCTCAGAACCCAATGTAGTAGTTGATCTGTATCTTGCTAGTCAAGTACAGTCGCTATAAGATGCAAGCCAGGATGTTTCATCCTGGCTTGTTTTTTTATGGCTGTAAGTTATCGGGTCTTTGTGGAACGCGCTATGTTGAGAGTTAGAAATGTGTAATATAGCGGTTATATCGTTAATTAACGCGACGTTTGTTTAAGCTGTTTATGGTAAGTTCTGGATTCTTTGATTATGGAGTATGACGGTTTGTAAGCGTAATAAATTAGGTTTGTTTTGCATCTCCCAAAATTGATTTTAACTTTGTATATATTGAGTCAACTATTTCATTTATATGAATTTAATAAACGAATTGTGATGCGTTATTGGGCATTTTTGATTTGCGGACTGTTGTCGGCAACTTCAGTTTTTTCTGCCAATCGAGTAATTTGCGTTACTCAGAATTCTGCAAAGATTAAAAATGAGATTCCTGCTGGTGCACGTGTCGTTTCGACCTTGCAAAAGGGTATTGACTTGGCAGGTCGATATAAGCAAAGGGGAGATAGTGTAATATTATTGATTGCGGGTGGCACCTACACGCTTGACAAAACGCTTGAGATGACATCACTGCAGTTAGGTGATGATAATAGCCGTTTAGTTGTACGCCCTTTAAATGGTGAAAAGGTTGTACTTTACGGTGGTAAAGAGGTTTCAACCCAATATATTGAGGCAGCGCCTTTGTCAGAGATCAGAATTCAGCCAGGATTACATGATAAAATTGTCAAAGTCGACTTACGCAATGCTGGTGTTACATCGATAGGTAAATTGCGCCATGCAGGTTTTTTGCGCCCTGCTATTCCAGCTTGGACCGAGGTGTTTGTGAACGATCAAGTGCAAAAACTTTCTCGTTGGCCGAATGATACCTCGGCGTTGATGGGAAAAGTGATTGAAACGGGTTCTATTCCCCGCGTAGAGGACTTTTCTAACAAGGGTGGAACATTTGAATATTATGGTGATCGTCCTTCGCGTTGGAAAAGCGGAGATCCGAAATGGATTGCCGGATATTTTGCACACGGCTATGCTGATGATATGGTGCAAATAGCCAAGATCGATACAACGAAAAAGACGATTCAATTAGCTGAGGCTGTTATGTATGGTTTAATCTCTGGATCTGATTTTAATCGGTGGTATGTAGTTAATCTGCTGGAAGAGGTCGATATGCCTGGAGAGTACTATATTGATTATGACAATATGGTGCTTTGGCTGTATCCATCCGAGCCGATTCAGAAACTTTCGCTCTCTACGTTGGAGCAGCCGATGTTAGCGATAGAGGGTGTGCAGAATGTTGAGATCCAGGGAATTAATTTTGAGTGCTCACGCGGTATGGGTGTCTATATGGAGCGTACCGAAAGTGTTGTGCTTCGTGGTTGTCGTTTCCATAATTTGGGGGCAATCGCAATTAGTGTAGGTCGAGGTGTCGAACCCTACAAAAGTTATGTCCATACAGGTGGAGAGAATATACCGGCTTCTCGTATAATTGGTAACCTTTCGCAATGTATCTACGATAATACCCTTTATGATCGGTTGAGCGGTCACAATAATGGCATTGTGGATTGTGTGATTGAAGAGGTAGGAGCTGGTGGAATTAGCCTGGGAGGCGGCGATCGTTTGACTTTGGATCGGGCTAATAATTATGTGGAAAATTGTCGTATATCTCGTTTTAACCGCATTGAGCGTTCATATAGACCTGGTATTCAGTTGACAGGAGTTGGTACAAGAGTTTCTCATTGTGAAATTTTCGATGCTCCTTCTTCTGCGATTGTTTTACAGGGTAATGATCACTTGATTGAGTATTGTGAGATTCATAATGTTTGTAACGAAATCGATGATTTAGGCGCAATCTATTATGGTCGTGATCAAAGTGATCAAGGCAATGCATTGATGTTTAATTATATGCATGATTTGAGCAATAAGCATCGTGTGTCGGCCTTTTACCATGATGATGGTGCGTGTGGTATGTATGTTTATGGCAATATTTTCTACAAGGCAGGTTTACAACCGGTATTGATCGGTGGTGGCTCCGACAACCATTACAAAAACAACATATTTATTGATATGCCCTATGGGTTATATGTCGATAATCGGTTGGAAAATTGGGCCCAACCGGTTATAGAATTACTCAAGCACCGTTTGGAGGTTATGAATTACGATCAGGCTCCATTCAAAGAGCGTTATCCTCGAGCTGCAGGGTATATTGCAGAGGGTATTGCAACACCTAAACGGAACGTTGCAGAGGGTAACTTCTTTTACAATATTTCAAAATGGCTGATCTGTCCAGGTGAAAGACCCTATGAACGTGCATACATGGAGATGTACAACAACTGGATTACCTGGAGTGGTAAGGGTTTTGAAGATCCAGGCTTCGTAGACGAGGAAAATGGCAATTGGAATTTACGTCCTGATGCAGCAATATTCCGGTATATTCCCGGTTTTAAGGCCATCCCGTTCGATCAAATCGGCTGTTCCTTGCCGGAATAAGGCGTTGAGTGAATTTTGACTGATTTATATGCTTATTCTTGTCAATAGCATGATTCAATCGATTTAATATAAGGCCGAGCACAAAACAAATAATAAAGCCTCTCCTTTTGGAGAGGCTTTATATTTTAAGTAGCAGAATGAAAATTATTTCGCAGCTTCAACCGATGCTTTGCGGAACTCTTTCATCAATTTACTCAATTCGAGAGCGGCTTTACGTGCACGAACACCGGCAGCTTTATTGTTTTTCTCAACTTGAGCTTTAGCATTCTCGGTAAACAATGCGATCTGTTCGTTGATTTGATCGATTAATTGTTGCATGATGTAATACAGTATTTAAAGGTTAATAATTTAAGACCTAAAAGTACGGTTCTTAACTCGAATCTCCAATATAATAGCCGTTTTTTTTGTGTTAAAATGCATAAAATGCGGCAAAAGACTATTGTTTTCGATAACATATCAGGGCAATCCTTGTGCCAAGGCGTATCATGTCAAAAAACAAATAGGATTAAGACAGCCCGCGAGGAAAGTTGAATGAATGTGAAACGGGGATAGCGCTTATCTGCTGGATAATTGGACTGCATCAAAGTCCACCTCCTTTATGTCGTCCGAATAGTTCATGTGCAGAGACGGCTAAGGTGGCGATGCTAATGCGGCAATCAGGTGAATTTTTAAGTAAGGTTTCAGCGCATGAAATCAATGTCGCTCCAGTGGTCAACACATCATCCACCAATAACAGATGTTTCCCCGAGAGGTGTTCTGGATGATGTACGGCAAAAATATTCTGTACGTTTTCCCAGCGCTGATGGCGCTTGAGTGTAGTTGCTTGTGATCGATTGTAGTATTTGCGTATCAGGTGATCGCGACAGACAGGACGCTTGAGAGCTTTGGCGATGCCTTCCGCCAAATATTCAGCTTGATTGTAGCCTCGGCGCCATTTGCGGAATGGATGTAATGGTACAGGCAAAATCAAATCGACATCTTGATAGAGGCCCCCTTCGGCAAGTGCATATCCCATCAAAGTGCCCAATTGATTGCATAATTTCCATGTGCCTCTGTATTTGAATGAGTGGATCAGGTCTCGATAACGACTTGGGGTGGTAAAGAACAGCCATGACGATGCCTCTTGAACTGGAATTAATCCGCCGAATTTGGCATAGACAGGATTGTCATGAATGGAACAATAGCCCGTTAACGGCATGTCCCATTGGCAATGGGGACAGAATAGCGAAACGCCTTCCGGCAGAATACGACCGCAAGCTGCACACCGCTCCGGATAGAAGAGGCGGAAAATTTCTTGCAGGTATCCGACCACGGGAGACGTTTTTTAGAGTGAGGCTCGCATAGCATGTCAGATGATCCGCATTTTACTATGCGAGCTTGTAATTGAACAGGCTTATTTTTTCAGGGCTTCGAATCCGAGGCCATAAACCCCCATGACATTGCCGAAGGTCATAAATGCATCGGGATCCACCTCTTTCACCACCTGGAACATGATGTTGGATTCGTTTTTACGGCAAACTACCATGACCAGTTTGATGTTCTTTTTGCTGTACCACCCTTGGCCGTCGATCAGGGTTACACCACGGTGCATGGCATCATAAATGCGTGATGCGATCTCTTCCCATTTTTGGGATACAATCAAAATCTGGGTTGATTGACGGTTTCCGGCCATGACGGCGTCAATGGTGTAACCGTAAGTGGCAACCATGATAAAACCGTAAATGGCTGCTGAAATATCTTTAAATACAAAAATCGAACATGCCATCGTGATGCCGTCCATGGTCATCAGGATTTTGCCGTAACTGATATTCTTGTATTTGTTGATGATCATCGCCACGATATCCATACCTCCGGAGTTGCCTCCCTGCATGAAGCAGATGCTGACACCGATACCGGCAATGGCACCACCCAAGATGGAGGAGAGCATTTTGTCGTTTTGCAAGCCGAGCAGATCGGGAGGGATGACACCTTGCATAAATCCGAGTGCAGCGGTCAGGAAAAGGATGGCATATATGGTTTTGGCACCCACCCGCAGACTGATGAGCAGGGACCCCAGCAGTACAAACAGCGCGTTAATTACAATAAATGAAATACTCAAAGGAACTCCTCCGTTGGGTCCTCCGGTAGCGTAATAGATCAGCAGGCCGACGCCATTGACGCCATTACCCATAACTTCGGCGGGCATCAGGATGGTAGTCCAGGCAAAGGCATACATCATCAAACCGATTGAAATGAGGAGGTACTCCTTAAATACTTTGAGTGCGGAATGTTTGGAAAGCTGTCCCATAAATACAATAGAAGTTTTATGACGTAAATATCTGCACGATTTTTCAAATCAGCAACGATCTGTAACAAAATTTAACGGAAAGAGTAGTAAAAATGGGCTATCTTTGTCTTTGTCCGGTTTGAATGGGACAAAAGCAATTTGTTTCTTGATTGACCGGGGTTGTTAGAGAAACTTTAGCGTTCGAACAATGCAGTATGCCGATGTAATACTTCCGCTGGCTACGCCGCCGATGACCTTTGCGGTGGAGGAACAGATGTGTCTGCGATTGCGTGTAGGGATGCGGGTGATGGTACAGCTCGGAGCTCGAAAGTTTTACTCAGGAATTGTTTGGCGGCTGCACGACAATCGTCCCCCATACGAACGCATCAAATCTATTGTCAGCATCATTGATGAGCAGGTGGCGGTTTTGCCCGAGCAGTTGCGGCTATGGGAGTGGATTGCGAACTATTACATGTGCCCATTGGGTATGGTGATGCGGGCTGCATTACCGGCCAAATTGAAACTGGATGGCTATTCTGAACAGGAGACTTTACACGGTGGCTATCATCCGCCTAAGATTCCGCATGTGGGATTGGTTGATGAGATCGATAGCGAAGCGCAGTTGCATGCCGTGTTGGATCGATTGGGGCGAGCCAAGACACAATACAAAGCGGTGACCGAGTATTTGGCCCGTGTAGGCTTCGCACTTGAGGAGCCAAGAGAGGTTCCTGTTTCCACAAAAGCAAAATTGTATGAAAATGCATTGTCAGATACGATGATTACTCCCGAGTCGGCGCATTCTGCTGCGGATTCGGTGCACCAGCAACAAGGAGCCTCAAACACCTCTGTGGAGGCTGGTCAGACTGTGTTTGGGTCGTGGCCATTGGTCCAGCGGGAGAGTTTAGGGGTGTCGACTGCGATCGTCCGGGCATTGGTGGATCGGGGGGTATTCTGTCAAGTCGAACTGGAGGCCTCTCCACAGGATGGAAACGAATTTGTCTCTGGCGGACAGGGTATTGCTCCGTTGCCACAGTTGACGACCGTACAACAAGAGGCTTATGATGCCTTGCGAGCCGGTTTTGCAGACAAAGAGGTGATGTTGTTGCATGGTGTGACAGGCAGTGGAAAGACCGAAATCTATATTCACCTGATGGCAGAACGGTTGGCTGCTGGTGGGAACGTGTTGTATATGTTGCCCGAAATTGCACTGACAACGCAGCTGATCGAACGGATGCGTGGCTATTTTGGCGATCGCGTGATTGTCTATCACTCCCGCTTAACGGATAATCGACGGGCAGAGGTCTATCGTGAATTGCTGGTTTCTCAAGGAGGACGCTTGGTGATTGGTGTTCGTTCGTCGGTGCTGTTGCCGTTGCCACGGCTGGCACTTGTGGTGATCGATGAGGAGCATGAAAACAGCTTTAAACAGAGCGATAGCGCTCCGCGTTATCAGGCCCGGGATACGGCGATTGTGTTGGCCTCTTTTTATGGCGCCAAATGCGTGCTGGGCAGTGCTACTCCCTCCATGGAGTCTTATTTCAACGCTCAAAGCGGTAAATATGGGTTGGTCACGTTGACGGAAAGATATGGAGGAGTCTCCCTGCCACAAGTGTTGATATCGGATACCTTGCGTTCAGCCCGTCGGGGCGAGAAACGCTCCCATTTCAATAAGTTGTTGCTTGACCGCATTGATGAGGCAATGGTCCAGGGACAGCAGGTCATGTTATTTCAGAACCGCCGGGGCTTTTCACCTTTTGTTGAGTGTGGCCAATGTGGATGGACGGCTACCTGTCCCGATTGCAATGTGACGTTGACCTATCATAAGAGTGACCATTCATTACGCTGTCACTATTGCGGTTATCATACGTCATTACCCGCTTGTTGCCCTTCGTGTGGGGCCGATGATCTGCAACCGCGTGGTTTCGGTACCGAAAAGATAGAAGAGGCTTTGGCCGACATTTTTCCACATGCAGTCATTGACCGATTGGATGCCGATACGTCGCGATCCCCGCAAAGTTATCGGCGTATCATTTCGGCATTTGAACGGGGAGATACCGATATTTTGATCGGTACGCAGATGATTACCAAAGGTTTCGATTTTGATCGTGTGGCGTTGGTGGGTATTCTCAATGCGGATAATTTGTTGAATTATCCCGATTTCCGTGCCGGAGAGCGGGCTTTTCAACTGATGATGCAGGTGGGGGGGCGTGCCGGACGCCGCAGTGAACAGGGGGTGGTGGTGATTCAGACCTCACAACCTGGACATCCGGTGTTGGAGCAGGTGCGACGGGGCGACTATGAGGCGATGGCCCGTATGCAGTTGGCCGAACGGCGATCTTTTCTGTATCCACCCTATTGTCGGCTGATCGCTTTGACGTTGCGTCATCGGGACAAGGCGCTGCTTTGGGAGGCGGCTGCCCGTTTGGGGGATGAGCTGCGCCGGATCTTTGGACGTCGGGTTTTGGGACCCGAAGCCCCACCTGTAGATCGTATCCGGGGACAATATCTGACCCGTTTTCTGCTCAAAATCGAACGGCAGAGCTCTGTTGCCGAGGCCAAAAGCCTGTTGACAGGCGTATTGGAGGCGTTACATTGCGAGAAACGGTATCGGGCTGTAGAGCTGATTCCGGATGTCGATCCACAGTAGGGTGTGTTGTAAATCGACGTTGGGCGGTGTAGAATTTTGGGTGTCATTCATTGTGTTTTTTAGCTGAAAGATGTACTTTTACAAAGTTTATCTGTTCAGGTTTGCTATTGGGGAGTGACAAGCCCAACAGAAACCGAACAACGGATGTTTCCTGTATGCTCGATAGACAGAGGCAGAGAATCCATTTTAACGAAAACGAGAGAGTTATCCATACGATGAAGCAATTTAAACGTTATTTGGTCACTTCGGCGCTTCCATACGCCAATGGACCTGTGCATATTGGCCACTTGGCCGGAGTCTATATCCCTTCGGATATCTATACCCGTTATCTGCGTCTGCGGGGTGCGGATGTTATTTCGGTCTGCGGATCGGATGAGCACGGTGTGCCCATCACGATCAAAGCTCGTCAGGAGGGCGTTTCACCGCAGGATATTGTGGATAAGTATCATAATATCATCAAAGAATCGTTCCGTCGGTTGGGCATGTCGTTCGATATCTATTCGCGCACGACCTCGCCAGTACATCATAAGACAGCTTCGGATTTTTTCCGGACGTTGTACGAAAAGGGCGAATTTATCGAACAGACCTCAGAGCAATATTACGATCCTGAAGCGAAACAGTTTTTGGCGGATCGTTATATCGTGGGTACTTGCCCCCATTGTCAGAATGAACGGGCTTATGGCGATCAGTGTGAGAAGTGCGGCAGCACGTTGAATCCGACCGATCTGATCAATCCGAAGAGTGCAATCACGGGAGCTACTCCGGTTCTGCGCGAGACGAAACACTGGTTCCTGCCGTTGGACAAGCATGAGGCCTTCTTGCGCAAATGGATTCTGGAGGACCACAAAGAGTGGAAATCCAATGTGTATGGCCAGTGCAAAAGTTGGCTCGATCTGGGACTTCAGCCTCGTGCCGTGAGTCGTGACCTGGATTGGGGTATTCCGGTTCCGGTTGAAGGGGCAGAGGGTAAAGTGCTTTATGTTTGGTTCGATGCGCCGATTGGTTACATTTCAGCCACCAAAGAGTTGACTCCAGATTGGGAAAAATATTGGAAAGACGAGGAGACCAAGATGGTTCACTTCATTGGTAAGGACAATATTGTGTTCCACTGCATTGTCTTCCCGTCGATGTTGCAGGCTCACGGTGGATATATCCTGCCGGAGAATGTACCAGCTAACGAGTTCTTGAACCTGGAAGGGGATAAAATTTCGACATCACGGAATTGGGCCGTTTGGTTGCACGAGTATTTGGATGAGTTCCCGGGCAAGGAGGATGTGCTTCGTTATGTGCTTTGCGCCAATGCTCCTGAAACCAAGGATAATGATTTTACATGGAAAGATTTCCAGGCTCGTAACAACAACGAGTTGGTTGCTATTTTGGGTAACTTTGTCAATCGTGCATTGGTATTGACCCAGAAATATTATGACGGAGAGGTACCGGCAGCCGGTGAGTTGACCGATTATGACCGGGAGACGATCGCTGAAATACCTGCCATCAAAAAAGGTTTGGAGGATAATATTGAAAATTATCGTTTCCGCGAGGCTTTGAAGGTGGCGATGAACCTGGCTCGTTTGGGTAATAAATATTTGGCCGACAGTGAACCGTGGAAACTGGCCAAGAGCGATCCGGAACGGGTGAAGACCATTTTGAATGTCGCTTTGCAGATTACGGCCAATATCGCGATTGTGATCGAGCCGTTTATGCCCTTCACTTCGGAGAAGTTGTTGAAAATGCTGCAGATCGCCAAACCGGGTTGGGACAGTATCGGAAGCATGGAGTTGTTGCCGGCTGGACACAAGATTGGCAAACCTGAATTGCTGTTTGAGAAGATCGAGGACAGCGTAATTGAGGCTCAACTCGAAAAATTGGCTGCAACAAAACGGGCCAACCTGGCAGCAGAGGCGGGTAAACAGGTGACTCCGCAGAAAGAGAATATCAGTTTCGATGATTTTGGAAAAATGGATATCCGTGTGGTAACCATCAAGGCTGCCGAGAAGATTGCCAAAACCAAGAAGTTGCTGAAGCTGACGATCGATACTGGAATCGATACCCGCACGATCGTATCGGGAATTGCCGAATATTATACGCCCGAAGAGTTGGTTGGTCGTCAGGTGCTTGTGTTGATTAACCTCGAACCGCGTGAACTGAAGGGTGTGCTGTCTCAGGGTATGATCTTGATGGGACAGGATGCAACCGGCAAGATGGTATTGCTGACTCCTTCGGATAAGGTGGGCAGCGGAACCATAGTAGGATAACATCTGAGTCCGAAACGGCGCAGGTGGTAGTATCAGTAGAGAAAACAGCATCGACAGTGCGATGTTAGATGTGGCGAGGAGTTGATGAACGATTCGTCGGAAGCTGATGCGGCATTGAACGCCATGCTGTGGAGATGTGCCCCAGACTGCGGCAAAAGTATGAAATTCAAATGCATTGAATCGGATAATACGATATACGATTTCCGGGGATGAATCCCGGTGAAAAGAATGGGACGGCAGACGTTAAAATCAGTGTGATTATGGAAAAAGTGAATCTGGATTGGAAAAACCTCTCTTTCAGTTATCTGAAGACGGATTACAACATACGCAGCTATTATCGTGACGGCGCATGGAGCACTCCTGAAATGACCTCAGACGAAATGGTCAGTCTGCACATGGCTGCAACGGCATTGCATTATGGTCAGGACGCTTTTGAGGGTTTGAAGGCTTTCCGCGGTATGGATGGTAAGATCCGCATCTTCCGTGCGGATGAGAATGGCAAACGTTTGGCCTCTTCGGCTGACTATCTGCGGATGGCGGTACCGCCTTTGGATATGTTTATTGACATGGTCAAGAAGGTGGTTAAGGCCAATGAGCGTTTTATTCCTCCTTATGGTACAGGTGCTTCGTTGTACATTCGTCCGGTGCTTTTCGGAACGGGTGCTCAAGTGGGCGTACAACCAGCCAAGGAGTATATGCTGATCATTTTCGTAACTCCGGTAGGTCCTTATTACAAAGAGGGTTTCAACCCGATCAAGGTGATTATCGATCGTGACCACGACCGTGCAGCACCGCTGGGTACAGGTCACATTAAGGCGGGTGGTAACTATGGTGCCAGTCTGATGTCATCGGAGGAGGCGCATGCAAAAGGATATCCTGGTGTGCTTTATCTGGATGCCAAAGAGAAAAAATATATCGATGAATGTGGTGCAGCCAACTTCTTCGGTATTCGTGACGGTCGTTATATCACGCCGAAATCACATTCCGTACTGCCTTCCATTACCAATATGAGTTTGCAGGCTTTGGCCGCTGATATGGGCTTGAAGGTTGAGTGCCGCCAAATCGAAGAGGAGGAACTTTCGACCTTTAGTGAGGCCGGTGCTTGCGGTACAGCAGCAGTGATCTCACCGATCGGCAGCATTTACGATCCGGTTACCAACCATACTTATACATACAACAACGGTGAGCCGGGTGAGTGGTGCAAGAAACTGTATCATAAACTGCGTGCAATCCAATATGGTGAGGAACCCGATACTCATAACTGGAATATTGTGATGGAGTAATTCTTTTGGATGGGATTCCTCAAAGTGTTGAGGAACAACTCCCGTTTGAAAAATAAAATGTATTACGCACGAGGACAGGCAGCTCGCAAGGGGCTGCCTGTTTTTATTGAGAGTCCATTCAGGTAAGTTGATCTCAAGATTGCGATGTGGATTGCAAAAGGGTAAGCAGAGTCCAGATAACAATAAAAATCTTCTGGATTGGGTGTGACGTAAAATGTGTTTGAGCTGGCTGGAGGCATGTATGTCCAATCAGAAAAATCTCGTAATCACCATTTGCAGGATTGCTGTAGGTTTTGTTTCTTTGTAAAGATATTTTGGGTCAGACTGTAAGGTCGAGATCTGAAGTAAAACAGTGTTTCGTAATTATGAAAAAATCTCTTTTTTCTGCTTGTTTATTGGTTGTTGCTGTGGTAATGGCCTCATGTTCGCAAGGTGGTTTAAAAATAGGTAAGAGTAACAAGACTTTTGCACGAATCCCGGCATTGTGTATCGCTGAAACAGAAGCATATCAGCGTTTGGACGAAGCAGCTGCAGGTACTCTTGATGGGGATAAAAAAGTGCAGTATGTGGTAACCAAACTGGAGATTGCATCCGAAGTAAAAAAAGAGTTGGGTTTGGACTCTGCAAAAGTGATCGGCCGTGAGGTGCCTTGTGTTGCAGCTGATGGTGTCGGTTTCAAGGCTGCGAAGATGACCATTGCAGGGTGGGATTATCCCTCTCGATCATTGAAAATTGCAGTTCAGGTCGAACCCCTTTCGGCGGATACGGTATCAGTTGATAGTGTCTGCTATTTGAAGAGTGTTGACCGCGATGGAAAGATGCTCAATTTTGGAGCTGTAGCACTTAAGCCTGTGGCTTCTCTGTGCGAAGGAGAGTTTATGTGTGCAATGGCTGATACGATATTGGGCCCGTTGCCTGATTTTACAGCTTTCGAGCAACTTGTATTAATCCCTGAGTCTGAATATCAGCAATATGCCGCAGAACGGCAAGCTGCGTTGGATCAGATAGAGCTTCAGAAGGGGTTGAAGCCTTTTGAGGTAAATAATCAACTTCGAAACATTAAACCTGGAGCGATCCCCGGATTGCCGATCAATACTGAACCGCAAGCTACGCCACAGGTTAAAACTCAATCTGGTTCTACGCAGAGTGCTCAGAGTGAGAGCAAGTAGAAGGTTGCATGAAGAGCGATAAGAACTTTCATCAATAAAAATTACCCATTATGTCACAGCAGGAACAACGGCCTATCGTGGCCCTGATCTACGATTTTGACGGTACGCTTTCGCCCGGCAATATGCAGGAGTACGATTTCATTCCGGCTGTGGGCAAGAGTAATCGTGATTTTTGGGAAGAGAGTAACGACACGGCTCGCGAACAGGATGGAGATCCCATTTTGGCCTATATGTATCGCATGTTGCACGAGGCTAAAAGTACGGGCAAATCGTTGCGATACGAAGCGTTTGTACAGTCGGGATCACGCATTGGATTGTACGAAGGGGTTGAAGAGTGGTTTTCGAGAATTAATGCGTATGGGGCATCCAAAGGTCTCGAAATACAACATTTTATTAACTCTTCCGGATTGCGTGAGATGATTGAAGGGACTTCGATCGCCAAGGAGTTTCGTAAGATTTATGCCTGTTCGTTTTTGTATGATGTGGATGGCGTGGCCTATTGGCCGGCTGTAGCGGTCAATTATACGAACAAAACGCAATTTATTTTCAAGATCAACAAGGGGATTGAGAGCGTTTACGACAGCCAGCGCATCAATGAATACATCGAGGAGGAGGAGCGTCCTGTTCCGTTCCGCAGGATGATCTATTTTGGAGATGGAACGACCGATATCCCTTGCATGAGGTTGGTTAAACAGCAGGGAGGAAGGTCGATTGCAGTCTATAATCCGGTTTCGGAACGGAAACGTCAGACTTGCGAACGATTGTTGCACGATGATCGTGTTAATTATGTATGTCCGGCCGATTACCGGGAAGATCGGATGATTGACCGGTTGGTTCGAGCCATCATTGACCGGATTGCAGCGGATGAAAATCTGCGTAAATTTGATATGAAATGAAGATAGTTTTTGCAACGCACAACGCACATAAAGTATCCGAAGTTCAAGCTGTTTTGGGTTCGGAGTATCAGTTGGTAACGGCTACTGAAGCCGGCATTACAGAGGAGATTCCCGAAACGCAGCCAACCATTGAAGGTAACGCTTTGCAGAAGGCCCGTTATGTTTATGAACATACCGGACTGAACTGCTTTGCTGATGATACCGGACTGGAGGTTGAGGCGTTGAATGGAGCCCCGGGTGTCTATTCGGCCCGATATGCCGGAGAGCATGTCAGTTATGCCGATAATAATGTGTTATTGTTGAAGAATTTGGCTGGATGTGAAAATCGTAAGGCTCGGTTCCGTACGGTTATTGCACTGATTGTGGATGGCAAGGAGTATCTCTTTGAAGGACGAGTTGAGGGCGCTATTGCTACTGAACCTCACGGAGAGGGCGGATTTGGATATGATCCTCTTTTTGTTCCGGAAGGATCTCAACTCACTTTTGCGGAGATGTCGTCTGAAGCAAAAAATAAAATCAGCCATCGGGGTCGTGCCGTTGCCAAACTGGTTGCTTTTCTGCACGGGAAGGAGGCCCTTTAGCGGTGTCTCGCAGTTATAAGGCCCGCGGAGTGGTGCTCCATACGGTTAAGTATGGGGAGAGCTCATTGGTTGCCTACCTGTTTACCGATGTGGGGGGCAGGCAGACCTATATGATCCAAGGCGTACGTTCGTCTCGGGGGCGGGGCAACAAGGCTGCGTTGTTTCAACCGATGTTTCTGCTCGAGTTTGAGGGTATTGAACAGCCCCATGCCCAGATGCATCGGATGAAAGATGCCCATAACCTGGTTCCGTTAACCTCATTACCGTTCGATGTTCGCAAAAGCACCGTTTCGCTCTTCATGGCCGAGGTGCTTTATCGATTGATCCGTGAGGTGGAGGCCAATCCGCCGCTTTTTGATTTTATCTGCTCTTCCGTGCAACATCTTGACCGGATGGAGAACGGAGTGGCCAATTTTCATCTCTGGTTTTTGGTGCGATTATCGGCCTATTTGGGGTTTTATCCCGGCAATGAATACCGCAATGGAGGATGGTTCGATATTCGCAGTGGGCTGTTTTGCGATGAAATGCCGCAACATCGTACCTGTATGAACCCTACCTCGGCACGCCTGTTGGGGCGTCTGATGGAGTGTGAAGCCGAAGGACTGGGCGATTTGCAGTTGGGGCGTACGGATCGGGTGGAGTTTATGGAGGCGATGCTGATCTTTTTCGGGTACCATTTCGATGCTATTCATTCCGTGCAATCGTTACGGATTCTGCAAGAAGTTTTTTGTTAAGAGGGGCTGGGGGTAGATAAAGTGAATCTGATCTCCTAAGGCTTTTCATAAAGGGCTTATTGGTCGAATTTTTGCTTTGGATAGAGGGGTGGAACGTAGAATTGGCCGGCTTTTTGCGATATCTTGATTGGTTGTCAAGTTGTGTGTAATGTGGAAAGGTGGACGTAACCCGGAGCCGTGTCAACCGAGCAGTAGTTTCGGTTTGTAAATGTTAAGTTGTGCATTGTCAATGTCTTCCAGCTGGACGTTTGATGAAACTGTAGCAGAGCAAAAATGTCCTGAAAATGGCTCCAAGAGGGTGAAAAAGGATAAAGTTGAAAGAGTTAGGGGCGTTTTTTTCTGGAAAATTGTTACCTTTGTGGCACTGTTTAGAAAATAATCACATATATTTGCAACGTCTCATTGAATGCCCCGTCAGGTGGGTGGAGTTTGAGAAACGACAAATAATTTAAAAAATATTCCAATCATGACTAAGGCGGATATCGTTAACGAAATTGCGAAAAGCACCGGTGTTGAAAAGGCTCAAGTACAGCAGATTGTAGAATCTTTCATGGAGGCTGTCAAAGATTCTCTGACAGCAAATAAAAATGTTTATCTGCGTGGTTTTGGCTCTTTTATTGTAAAGCACCGTGCTGAGAAGGTGGCCCGCAACATTTCGAAGAATACCACCATCACCATTCCGGCTCATAACATTCCGGCATTCAAACCGGCTAAGAGCTTTGCTGGCAAGGTGAAAACTCACATCAAATAATTAATCGATCTACTAAAACAAAATCATTATGCCAAGCGGTAAAAAAAGAAAACGGCATAAGATGGCTACCCACAAGCGTAAAAAACGTCTACGCAAAAACAGACATAAAAAGAACAAATAGTCGGGTAGTCTTACCACTTATGCAAGACAGTCATAAACCTAAAGTGCCGCTTTTCGGGACTTTAGGTTTATTTGCATTACAAGCACAGGTTTTATGAGTCTCTTCGGTGGCTGGAGAAGCAAGAAGAGAGATGTGGGACTTGTGAACGATGGATGTAGGGGGTATCCCTATTGGAAATAATAAGATAGCTCGATAACTCGTTGGTATTTGGCGAGTTTTGAGGAGCTGTTTTGTTGAAGAGATACGACGACAGATAGTTGGATTGTCTGCGAGGAGGCACGCGATACGGAGTCTGAGGGGCGAGAGTTGAAGAGCAAAATGCCTGTAAAGTCGACAGCGTGCGGTATTGCAGAGTTGTCAGAGATGAGAGTCTGTCGCGATGAGAACAAGGAGGAGTATAGACCGTTGCGACCCGGAGTGATGAGTGTTTCCGGATGGTAACGGATTTTTGGGTTTCGAGACCACCCTTCTTCGGCGTATGGGCGCCGGTAGCAGAACTGAATATATGAATAAAGAGCTGATCATAAATGTAACAGCCAGCGAAATTACCATCGCACTGTTCGAGGACAAGCAGTTGGTCGAGTTGACCAAGGAGCAGTGTCGTTCGGGTTATGCGGTGGGCGATATATACATGGGCAAGGTCAAGAAGATCATGCCTGGCTTGAATGCGGCCTTTGTCAACGTGGGACACGAGAAGGACGGCTTCATTCACTATCTCGATCTGGGTCCGCAGTTCACCTCGTTGCAGAAGATGGTGAACATTCTGACCAATAACAAGCGTTCGATCAATTTCGAAGGGCTGAAACTTGAAAAGCCGCTGGGTAAAAGCGGTAAGATTGCCAGTTGTCTCAACAGTGGGCAGACGATTCTGGTGCAGGTGGCCAAGGAGGCCATTTCGACCAAAGGCCCGCGGTTGACTTCCGATATTTCGCTTGCAGGACGTAATGTGGTATTGATCCCTTTCTCCGGCAAGATCTCTATTTCACAGAAGATCCGTTCCAACGAGGAGCGTAACCGACTCAAGAAGATTGCTTCGGGGGTGTTGCCCAACAATTACGGAGTGATCATTCGTACGGCAGCGGTAGGCCATCCGGCCGAGGATATTGAGCAGGATATTCTGGCGTTGATCCACAAGTGGGAGAAGGCAATGGAGAACCTCAAGCAGCAGAGTGCTCCGTCGTTGGTCTTGGGTGAGATGAACCGGGCAACAACCATGATCCGGGATCTGCTCAATGGGTCGTTCAGCAGCATTTGGGTCGATGATCAATCCACTTATGAGGAGGTGCGTGACTATATCCGCACGATTGCTCCGGAAAAGGAGAAGATCGTTAAGTTATACAAGGGAAGCGTGCCCATTTTCGACAATTTCGATGTGTCGAAACAGATCATGTCCCTCTTCTCGAAGTATGTTTCGTTGCGTAAGGGGGCTTATCTGATCATTGAACGCACGGAGGCGCTGCATGTGGTGGATGTGAACAGCGGCAACCGGGCCAAGGTGGATGACGATCAGGAGCAGACAGCCATGGATGTGAATTTGGCGGCTGCGGCGGAGATTGCCCGTCAGTTGCGACTGCGCGATATGGGGGGAATCATTGTCATCGACTTTATAGACCTGCACAAGAGCGAAAACCGTACGGCCTTGGTTGAAGAGATGCGTCGGTTGATGGCGGCAGACCGAGCCAAACATACGATTTTGCCCCTGTCGAAATTTGGGTTGATGCAGATCACACGCCAGCGGGTACGTCCCGAGACGCAGGTCGATATGCGGGAGGTATGTCCCACCTGCCATGGAACCGGAACGGTGGCTCCGGCCGCACTACTTGACGAGCAGATCGAGAATCAGATCGCCTATTTCGCACAAGATCGTGGCGAGCGTTATATCCGTCTGCGGGTGAGTCCCGTTGTGGCGGCCTTTTTGACGAAAGGAATATTTTCACTGCGTTTGCGTTGGATGTTGCGCTATAAATGTTTTATCCGGATCGTAACGAATAGCCATACCGGCATTATCGAGACTAAATTCTTCGATCGCCAGAACAAGGAGTTGGTCTAAACTGACCGCTTCGATTGAAATGATATGACCGCACAACAGTTACAGGAACTGTTTTTGTCGCAACAGCCCTATCTGGAGCTGGTGCGACTGTTGGAGAGCCGGGGAACCGTCATAGGATTGGATTCGCTGGTCGGCTCTTCGTATGCACTCGTGGCGGCAGGAGCGGTCCGGGAACGGGGAGGCATTCATGTTTTCGTCATGGAGGATCGGGATGGGGCCGGTTATCTTTACAACGACTTGACTCCGTTTTTGGATCCCGATCGGTTGCTTTTCTTTCCGACAGCCTATAAACGTTCGATCCAGTTCCACCAGGAGGATCCCTCCGGCATGGTACAGCGTACCACGGCCCTCAATGCGATCCGCACCTTTACGGAGGGATATTTGGTGCTTTGCACCTATCCCGAAGCGTTGGTGGAGTGTGTGGTTGGCATGAAACGGCTACGGGAGAGTATCCTGACGGTGCGTGTGGGGGATACCCTTTCGACTGAGACGATCGAAAAGACCTTGATCGATAATGACTTCTCGCGTGTCGATTTTGTCTATGAGCCGGGTCAATATTCGATCCGAGGTGGTATCGTCGATATTTTTTCTTATTCCGATAATAAGCCTTATCGAATCGATCTGTTCGGTGATGAGGTCGATTCGATCCGCCATTTCGATTTGACCTCACAGCTTTCGATTGATCGGCTGCAAGAGGTGGAGGTGGTTCCGAACCTGAAGGATACCGTTTCCGGCGGGGAGCGCGTCTCGTTCCCGGCTTTTGCGGGAACGGCGACCTATTGGCTTGCGGATCCGGAGCACACTTTGAAGCGGTTCCAGGAAATACGTACCAAACTACTCGGCGAGTTGGAAGATCCCAAACAGATCGATACGCTGGTTACCGGTCGTAAGGCTTTCTTGGCCGATACGGAGGGGCAGACAATGGTGTTGTTGCGGGATAATCTCAAAGAGCGGGCGGCAGATCATACGGTTGCATTCCATACATCCCCGCAGCCTCAATTCAACAAGAAATTTGAGTTGCTGGCCGATGATATCCGCATTCACCGCAGTGAGGGGTATCAAACCTGTCTGCTGACCGAAAATAAGGCGCAGATCGAACGGTTGCGCAACATCTTCAATTCGATTGGCAAACGTGACGTTCCGTTTGAAGCGGTCAATGTGACGCTGCATAGCGGTTTTATTGATCATGTTTCGCGCCATTGTTGTTATACCGACCATCAGCTGTTTGATCGGTACCACCGTTATCAGATCCGGGGTGGGATAGACCGCAGTGAGAGTCTGACCATTCAGGAGCTGAACGAACTGAAGGTGGGGGATTACGTGGTGCATATCGACCACGGTGTGGGCCGTTTCGGCGGGTTGACCCGTACGGTTGAGAACGGAAAAGTACACGAGGCGATCAAGTTGATCTATCGTGACAACGATGTGTTGTTGGTCAACGTCCACGCTTTGCACCGTATCAGCAAATACAAGGACAAGGATAGCGAGCCGCCCAAGATCTACAAGTTGGGATCGGGGGCATGGCAGCGCATGAAGCAGAATACGAAGAAGGCGGTCAAGGATATTGCTCGTGAGCTGATCGCGCTGTATGCACGACGCAAAGCGAGCGAAGGGTTTGCTTTCTCGCCGGACAGCTATCTGCAATATGAGTTGGAGGCATCGTTTATCTATGAGGATACGCCGGATCAGCAATCTGCGACGCAGGCGGTGAAGGCCGATATGGAGGCTCGTACGCCGATGGACCGGCTGGTTTGCGGTGATGTGGGCTTTGGTAAAACCGAGGTGGCGATTCGTGCGGCGTTTAAGGCGGTGAATGATTCGAAGCAAGTGGCAGTTTTGGTGCCGACCACTATTTTGGCATTGCAGCACTATCGTACCTTCTGTGATCGACTCAAGGAGTTCCCGGTGCGGATCGAACATTTGAGCCGGGCCAAGAGTACTGCCGAAGCCAATCAGATTCTCAAGGAGGTGGCTGATGGCAAAATCGATATATTGATCGGTACCCATAAGATTTTGGGTAAGAGCGTGAAATTCAAGGATCTTGGATTGTTGATCATTGATGAGGAGCAGAAGTTCGGTGTGGCTGCCAAAGAGAAGTTGCGTCAGCTGAAAGCCAATATCGATACACTGACCATGACGGCCACTCCGATTCCGCGGACGTTACAGTTCTCGTTGATGGGATCGCGCGATTTGTCGGTTATTTCGACTCCGCCGCCCAACCGACAGCCAATTGCGACGGAGTGTCATCCGTTCGATGAGGATCTGATTCGGGAGGCGATCGATTTTGAGTTGCAGCGCAATGGGCAGGTTTATTTTGTACACAACAAAGTGGATACCATCGAAAATATGCGTCGCCTGATCGAACACCTTTGCCCGAAAGCTCGTGTGGCAGTGGGGCATGGTCAGATGCCTGCACAACAGCTGGAGAAGCTGATGATGGACTTTATCTATGGCGAGTTCGATGTGTTGGTGGCGACGACCATTGTCGAGTCGGGAGTGGATGTCCCCAATGCCAATACGATCATCATCAACAATGCCCAGAATTTCGGTTTGAGCGATCTTCACCAGTTGCGGGGACGTGTGGGACGATCCAATCGTAAAGCCTTTTGTTATCTGTTTACACCACCCGCAGAGACGCTTTCGGACGATGCACGGCGGCGGTTGCGGGCCATTGAGGAGTTCTCTGATTTGGGGGCCGGTTTCAACATTGCGATGCAGGATTTGGATATTCGTGGTGCGGGTAACCTGTTGGGTGGCGAGCAGAGCGGTTTTATTGCCGATATTGGTTTTGAAACGTACCAGAAGATTTTGACCGAAGCGATGGCCGAATTGCGTGAAGAGGAGTTGGCCAAAGCAGGTGCAACAACCGTTTCGGCACAATCGGGCGAAAAAAGAGAGACTCCATCAGAGCGTAAACCGGTTGCTTTCCCCGGTATGGCATCTCAACAGGAGGGAATTACTTTTATTTCTGATTGTCAGATCGAGACTGACCGGGAAGCGGTAATTCCGGATAGCTATGTGAGCAGTGGAGGTGAGAAGTTGCGGCTCTATCGGGAGTTGGATAGCATTACCGACGAAAAACGGTTGGCACGTTTTGAGTCGGAATTGGTGGACCGTTTCGGCGATATTCCCACAGCAACGCACGAACTGTTTGATATTGTGCGGTTGAGGTGGATCTGTGTTCGATTGGGTTTTGAGAAGGCGATCGTCAAAAACGGCATTATGATCCTGCAATTTGTTCACAATCAGAATTCTGCATACTATAAAAGCGATCTTTTCGGGCGGATTCTGCGGGTGGCGAGTCGTCCGGGAAGCAAATTTATTTTCCGTCAGAACAATAATAAGCTATCTGTTGTAGTTAGAAATATTAAGGATATTGCAGCAGCTACTGCGACGCTTCAGGAATTGGAGCGTGAAACTGCCAAATTACCTGCCGAATGAACCTGACCATTGACATTGGAAACACCTGTACCAAATTGACCGTGATCGAGAACGGTCAAGTGGTCGATTTTTTCCGTACAGACACGCTGTCGGAAATGAATATTGAGCAGCTGCTCGATAATTTTCCTGCTATTACGGGCGCTATTCTTATCTCGGCTCAGCAGGGGGAGACTATAGAAGCCATTGAAGCGTTGTTGCGTCGTCGTGTGCAACACTTCATTCATTTTGGACATGGGGTTGCGGTCCCGATCCGCAATGGCTATGCTACGCCGGAAACATTGGGGCCTGACCGTTTGGCTGCAGCTGTTGGGGCAGCCACTCTCTATCCGAACAGCGATGTGCTGATTGTCGATTTTGGTACGGCTATCACTTGTGATTTGGTCTCTGCTGAAGGTGAATTTCTGGGGGGCAATATCTCACCGGGAGCTGCTTTGCGTTTTCGGGCTTTGCATCAATTTACGCATCGCTTGCCGCAATGTGAGCTGATCGATCGTGAGATCTTTATGGGACGTGATACGGTGAGTGCTATTGAAGGCGGAGTGGTCAATGGTATTGTCTATGAGGTCGAAGGATACATTCGCGATTTGGAAAAACGATACCCGTCGTTACGTATAATTTTTACGGGCGGAGATAGTAATTTCTTTGCTAAAAGGGTAAAAAAGACGATATTTGCAACTTATGATCTGGTCGCCTACGGCCTGAACCGAATTTTAGAGTACAATGCGAAATAATTACCGTTTATTGGGTGCACTCGGGGCGTTATTATTGTTATTGCCGACGACCCTCTCTGCACAAAGCAATAGTTTGAGTGCATTTTCTCCGTACACATTTTACGGATTGGGCGACATGTCGGTCCAGGGTTCGGCGTTTTTCCGCTCGATGGGTGGAGCAGGTGTTGCTTATAGCAATTATCTGCATATGAACTCTTTAAATCCAGCCTCTTATGCATCGGTTATGCCACGTTCGGTTTTGTTTAATGTGGGCGGCGAAATGTACAACACTTATGCCAAGACGGCGGATGCCAAAACCAGTTACAATACTTTTAATATTCGGGATATCAATATGTTGATTCCCTTGACTAGAGGTCTTGGTTTTGGCTTTACCATGACTCCGTTGAGTGATGTCGGATATCGAGTCAAGATGACAGAGATGGATCCCCTGATCTTGGCCAATGTGGGTAATGTTGTATATGAGTATTTGGGAGAAGGTAATACAACACAGTTTAAATTCGGGTTAGGATGGAACCCGTTTAAAAACTTCGCGTTTGGTGTGGATGTGATTTATTATCACGGTATTATCACCCGTAATTTTAATACGATCATTACACCCGTTATTTCTGAAACAACGGAAAGAACGCTTTATGGCAAACAACGGGAAACCTATTCACAGGCAGGGGTAATCTTAGGTGCACAATATAATCTCCTTGCCAATGATTTGCGTCAGTTTACGATTGGTATGACATATCGTCCGCGGGTAAATCTACGACCGCAGTCGACTCGATCGATTGTTGCAGAGGCCAATTTTGTCGATACGATCGATGTGCAAAATTCTCGTTTTGATTATTATTTGCCCTCTTCATTCTCTGTGGGTTTGGCATATACAACTCGCAAATTTGGCGCCTTGCTCGATTATACGTTTGAGAAGTGGCAGGGCTTAAACACTCCTGATCCGCTGAACGGGATTACTTATTCGAATAACCATTACATAAAGGCTGGTGTCCAGTTTGTTCCCAATCCTCAAGATGTGCGCCGTTATTTTAATCGAATGTCCTATCGTTTGGGCTTTCGGTACAATAACTATTACATGAATATCAACGGGCACAATATAGATGATAAAGCGATTACGCTTGGTTTCGGATTCCCGATTAGACAGGGTCTATCGAATATTAACATTGGGTTTGATTTGGGTCAACGAGGTTTGACGGCTTCAGGAGTCTATAATGTGCCGGCAACGGCCACTGGAGGGATGGCCAGTTCGCGTGCCTATCAGATGGTTCGTGAGCGGTATTTCCGGGTTTCGATAGAATTGTCTCTCTTTGGTGAGGATTATTGGTTCCTCAAACCGAAATACGAATAATTCATTGTTGAGAGCGTGAAGTATTGCGGTACCATACGTTTTTCGGTAGCACTCCTTTTTGCAGCGAGTGCTATCTTGCTTTTTGGCTGTAAGCAGAAAAAAAGTGCTTCTGCGGCGGATGTGCAGAACATGATGACTCAGCAAAGTGAAAATTTGCGTTTGGTTTATTCGAAGAATGGTCATCTTTCTTATCGTTTTGAGACACCGTTGTTGGAGCGTTATGAATTGGCTCAGGAGCCCTATATGGAGTTTCGCAAGGGGGTGAAAGTTGAGACCTATAACGATACGACTCACACCATTGAATCGACGTTGACAGCCAATTATGCGATTTTTCTCGAGAAGCAAGAGCTGTGGGAGGCCAAAGGGAATGTCATTGCAACCAATGCTCAAGGACAAAAACTGGAGACGGAGCAGCTTTTTTGGAATCAGAAGAGTGGTCGCATCTATTCGAATGTTGATTCGAAAGTGACCCAGAATGATGGCGAGAGTGTCATCATTGGAGAGGGATTTGAATCGGATGATCGGTTCCAGGAGTTTGTATTCCGTCGTCCGAAGGGGCGTGTTGAGGTGGATGTCGAGCCGAATCGTTCACCGGATACAACCTCCATCAAGCCCAAAACTACACCTGCCGATGCTGATTCGGAAACAGATCTTCCTACCATTCGTGAAGGAGAGGCGGTAGCCAAACCAAAGTTGTAGTCTTCCAGCTTGGTTATTCTATCTGATCTCTTTCCAGCTCTCTATTTAACAACTAAGGTTTTATTTATTGTTCAAAGCAAACAAAACACATTGCCTCCATTCGTTTGGTGGTGGAGGGACATGGTGTCGTTGTGGGTTTAGGGTACGCCGGTAGAACAGGAGTTCAACAAGATTTGACCTGTTTGGTGACCTGCATGCATTCACGAGAATTGAAAAGTAGTTCTCTCCGCTTATCTGCAACAAGATATTTGATCTCCTGTATCCTTTATTAAACATCGAAATGGTTGAATTTGGAGTCGGCCTTTTTGTTGCATAGAGAGAATCTTGGAAAAGTATCTATTGTTTTGGCTTCAATAGAGAAATAGCCTGTAAAAACTCCTTTGATTTCCAATGTATTGAAATTTCCAGTATTTTTGTGCGAGAGAAAGTATGCTTTGGAGGTACAAAGGCAACTGTCTTGATAAACCGACCCCGTTTCTCTATGAAGCCGACCTGCAAATTTGGTTTGTTGAAAGTTTAAATGATTGGATGTGATCTCGTTGGTGACAATGAGTTTGCGAGTGTATTGATACGAAAAAGAAGACGGTTATTGACCGTATAGCAATATGATTCTGACATCTGTTCTTGTTGTTTTATTGGCGTTGCTCTTTTCAGCCTTTTTTTCAGGTATGGAGATCGCCTTTATCTCATCGAATAAGCTAAAACTGGAAATTGAAAAAAGTCGCAGCCCGCTTTTTTCATATATAGCTGGCCTCTTTTCGCGCCATTCCGGGCAATATATCACCACGATTTTGGTCGGAAATAATATTGCGTTGGTCATCTACTCTTTGCAGATGAGTATTTTGATTCACCTGTTGCTCGACCTTTTCGGGTGGCACGTCACGTCGGGTGGATCGTTTTTGATAGAGACCGTTTTACCGACTATCATTATCATTTTTGTAGCCGAATACATCCCCAAAGCGGTGGTGCGGATCAATCCCAATTTCTATTATCGGAGTTTTGCTGTACCGGTCTTTCTTTTTTATCTGCTGTTTTATCCGTTGGCACGGATCACCACCTTCATTTCAACCTTGATTTTGCGCATTTTTGGTCTGCCGGTGAATACGCGTCAGGGAGCCCAAACGTTTGATCGGGTCGATTTGGCGCATTTGATAGACGAGGCGTCGGAAGGAGATGAGCAGCATGATAATGAAAAGGATATTAAACTGTTTCAGAATGCGCTCGATTTTTCGGGATTGTTGGTACGGGATTGTATGGTACCCCGTGTGGATATTGAGGCCATCGAACGCACCGAATCCATTAAAACTTTGACTGAGCGTTTTATTGATACCCATTTTTCCCGGTTGCCGGTTTACGAGGAGAATATCGACCGTATTGTCGGATATGTCAACACCAAGAGTCTGTTCAAACAACCCTCTTCCATAGATGAGATTCTTCAACAGATCGACTATGTCCCGGAAAGCATGCCGGCTCAAAAACTGCTGACCTCATTCATCAAAAAGGGGCATTCGGTTGCTGTGGTAATCGATGAGTTCGGAGGCACGGCAGGTATGATTACCATTGAGGATATTCTCGAGGAGATTTTCGGAGAGATTGAGGATGAGCACGACGATCCCAGTTTGGTTGAGAAGCAGATGGGAGAGGGAGAGTTTATCTTTTCGGGACGTCTGGAGGTGGAGTATATCAATGAAAAATATCATTTGGGCATTCCGGAATCGGATGAGTATGACACGTTGGCCGGTTATGTGATCGATCGGTATCAGGGCATCCCTGCGGTTGGCGAGACCATTTTGGACGGCAATCGGAAGATTCGGGTTTTGCGGACGGAATTGTCTAAAATCGAGCTGTTGCGGATTACATTGACGACTTCTGCCAGTGCGAAGAATGCTCAGAATTAAAAAAATAGTCCGTTGACGAACGGGCTTATAGGAATTTTATTATCTTTGGACTTCATTAACGGAAAGAATTTTGAATAAAAGGTTCCGTTTGGTGCAAAAAACAAATCGAATTTTTACAATATGGCAACACTCAACACTTTAAGAACGCGAGGCGGTGTGATCGTATCGATCGTAATCGGTATCGCGTTGTTAGCTTTCCTTTTGGGCGATTTATCATCGACCGGCAACATGATGCAGAACCGCAAGATGCGGGTGGGCGAGATTGACGGTAACAAGATCGGTCAGTTGGAGTATGCTGAGCAGGTAGATTATGTAACCCAGGTTCAGCAGGTAATGACTGGACGCGAGGCTCTCAGCGATGAGGAGCAACAGCAGGTTCAGAATTTTGCTTGGGACAATTTGCTGAACGCATATGTTCTTGCGCCCGGTTTCGAGGATGCAGGTCTGGTTGTTTCTGAGGCAGAGCAGACGGATATGGTGGATGGTACTTATCTGTCACCGGTGGTGACTGGTACATTTGTCAACCCCAATACTGGCGTTTACGATCCGGCTATGCTGCGTGCTTTTGTCTCCAATCTGGATCAGGATGCTACCGGTAAAGGAGTCATGGTATGGAACTACATGAAGGCTCAGATGATCAAACAGCGTGTTTTTGCGAAATATGTCAATTTGGTCAGCAAGGCTATGTATGTTACTTCGCTTGAGGTAGAGCAGGGCGTACAGAATGCCAACAGCTTGAGCAATATTGCCTATATCGTTAAAGATTATGCAGCAATCCCTGATTCTACTGTAAATGTTTCTGAGTCAGATGTTCGTAAATATTATAACGATCACAAACGTGCTTTCCGTCAGAATGCGTCACGTGAGATCGAGTATGTTGTATTTGACGTACTGCCTTCAGAGGAGGATTACGCTGCAGCAGAGAAACAGGTGAACGAGCTTGCTGCTGAGTTTGCTACTGCTGAGAATCCTTTCCAGTATGCAACACTCAATTCGCAGAACCAACCTGTAAATCGTTATTTGAGCGAAAACCAGTTGACCGGAGAATTGGCAGCTTATGCTTTTGGCCCTGACAGCAAAAATATGTATGGTCCCAAACTCGATAACGATGTTTGGATGATGGCGCGCGTAGCTGATGTGAAGATGCTTCCCGACTCGATCACTGCTCGCCATATTTTGGTTCCGGCAGACAAACAGGCCACGGCAGACAGTATTCTGACCGCTTTGAAGGGTGGAGCCTCTTTTGCCGAACTGTCTGATAAATATTCGATCGATCCTCAAGCTAAACAAAATGGCGGCAACTTGGGTACTTTCCAGCCAGAACAAATGGTTGAAGAGTTCTCACAGGCTGTGATTGACAATAAAGTGGGTGACTATTTTGAGGTTCAGACCCGTTTCGGTATTCACATCGGACAGGTGACAGCAAAGAGCACTCCGGTTAAGAAAGTTTTGTTGGCTGTCATTACGCAAGAGGTTGAGCCGAGTACAATGACCCAGCAGACTGTATACGGCAAGGTAAGCCAGTTTATTGCGGCTGCGAACGGTTCTGCAGAGAACTTTGAAAAGGCTGTTGCCGACAACGCTTTGTCGAAACGCGTAGCACGCATTTATAACACCGAGCGTAACATTAACGGTATGGAGAACTCACGTGAAGTGGTTCGTTGGGCTTTCACTGCAGAGGATGAGGGCGAAATTTCGCCTGTAACCGAGGTGAACGGTAACTACGTGGTTGCTTTGTTGACCGGCATCCATGAGGACGGTATCGCTCCGATTGAGACGGTGTCTCAGTCGATCGCCTCAGTATTGCGTCGTCAAATTAAAGCTCAGATGCTTGCCGACAGTCTTTCAGGTGGTGCTTCACTGGATGCTGTAGCTCAGAAATGTGGTGCAGAGGTGAAGACCGCAACTGACATTGATTTCAACAGTTTCTTTGTAAACGACGGTGTTGGTGCGGAACCAGCCCTGATTGGTGCAGTAAGCGCAGTAGAACCGGGTAAACTTTCTAAACCGGTTGAAGGTTTTGCTGGCGTTTATCTGTTCGATGTAACGGATCGTCGTCCGGCTGATAATGTGACTCCTGAAAGTGAACGTGCTCGTCTGGAGTCTATGGCACAGTCTTACCTCTCTGAGCGTATTTCGCAAGTGCTCGTTGAAGAGGCAGATGTGAAAGATTACCGAGTAAAATATTATTAATCGTCTGATCGAGACGTATGATAAAATCGATAGGGTTGTTCATTACGAGCAGCCCTATCTGTTTTGTCCCTGATTGACGAGGCTTGAGCTTTGGAATATTGCAGCAAAAAGATTATCTTTACCTAAACCATAAATTTAGGCTTATGTATGCGACATTGAAAGAGTGCCCTCTGTTCAGAGGTTTGACAGAGGAACAGATCAAGAATCTCCTTGCCGATGGTGGGGACTATACCTTGAATGAGTATCATGACGGTGATCTGATCGCACGGCGCGATACAGCCTATTCAGGGTTGATGATTATTTTGAAGGGGACGGTACACGGCAAAATGACCTATGCATCAGGTCGCAGTGCCGAAATCGAACCGATTGAAGCTCCGCAACTGATTGCACCGGCATTTTTGTTTGGTGGATATAACCGTTTGCCGATCGATGTGATTGCTGACGGAGAGGTGACGATTATGACGATTCACCGGGGATTCCTGTTTGAACTGATGCAATCCAATGTATTGATTCTCTCTAATTTTGTCGATATTTTGTCAAATCGGGCCAATGTTTGGTCTCGTAAGATCTACTACCTTTCATTCCGATCTTTGCAGGAGAAGGTGGCCAGCTATCTGCTCGAACATATCAGTGCGACCAAACAGTCGTTAGATATGCCTGATATTACAATGATCGCTTCATGTTTCGACGCAACCCGCAGTGCATTGCGGACGGTGCTCGACGAGATGGCTAAAAAACGGTTGATCCGTTGCGATGACAAGAGTATCGAGGTGTTGAATCCACAAGGTTTGCAAGATATTCTCAAATAGTCGGCATGCGGTTGTTTTATAATGTCGGCATCTATCTGCTTGATGCCGGATTACATGTTGCGGGGTTGTTCAATGAGAAGGCCCGTTTGTGGTGTCATGGCCGTCGCGGAATCTTTCGTCGTATGGCTGAAACTGTACAGCAAAATGCAGTTGAATCGGTTAGCCATGAGGCGGAGAATGTTTCGCAAATCAAGCAATCAGGTCAGACTGTTACGGGTGCGCATACCGAGGAGGCTGAGAACGTATCCAATCTTTCTGCCGAGAATCAGGTAATTTGGTTTCATTGTGCCTCTTTGGGTGAATTTGAACAGGGGAGGCCGGTCATCGAGGCTTTTCGTGCAGCACATCCTGATTGGAAGATTTTATTGACCTTTTTTTCTCCTTCGGGATATGAGGTGAGAAAGAACTACAGTGGGGCAGATTTTATCTTTTACCTGCCGGCTGACACTCCGCGCAACGTGCGTCGTTTTATGGCCATATTTCGCCCGAAAATAGCGGTTTTTGTCAAATATGAATTTTGGGCCAATTATCTTTTCGCGCTGCAACGGAGTGGAGCGAAATGTTATTTGGTTTCCGGTATATTTCGGGAGGGACAATCCTTTTTCCGGCCGTGGGGCGGTATGTTTCGAAAGGTTCTCGGAACATTTGATCGTCTCTTTGTTCAAAATGAGGAGTCTTTGCAGCTCTTGGCAGGTGTCGGTATCGATCGGGCCGAGGTGGCTGGTGATACCCGTTTTGATCGGGTGTATGCCATTGCGCAGGCTGCCAAACAGTTGCCCGAGGTGGAGCAATTTGCCAATGGAGCCAATGTGTTTGTGGCCGGCAGTACCTGGCCGCCTGATGAGCAGTTGTTGTTGCAGTTGATCAATGCCCATCCCGATGTCAAGTTTATCATAGCCCCTCATGAAATTGAGTCTGCCCGGATCGAGCGGATGATTGCTCACATTGAGCGTCCGGCATTGCGCTATACGCAACTTACTCCACAGAGTGATCTGGCGGGTGCTGGTGTGTTGTTTATTGACACGATCGGCATATTGTCATCAGTTTACCGTTATGGCAAGTGGGGGTATATTGGTGGCGGTTTTGGTGTTGGCATCCACAATACGTTAGAGGCGGCGACATTTGGGTTGCCGTTGGCCTTTGGTCCCAATTATGCCCGGTTCAAGGAGGCTTGTGATTTGATTGCAGCCGGAGGAGCTTGCAGCATATCGAACTATGATGAGTTGGAGCAGTGGTTTTCCGGTTTGTTGACCTCTGAGGAGGCGTGGAAACACAGCAGTGCAGCATGTGCCGAGTATGTTCAGTCTCACAAAGGGGCGACCGAGCAGATCATGTCTGTCATCGGAAATTAAGGATTTAAGTAAGAATATACTATTAGAAAAGAGCTAAGGCGTTGCAGAAATAAAAATTATCGTTATCTTTGCGAGCCTGTTCTTATGAACGGTCTGTTTGACCCATGGTGTAATGGTAACACTGCAGATTTTGGTTCTGTCATTCCAGGTTCGAATCCTGGTGGGTCAACGACGTCTGATAAACAACTGTTTATCAGACGTTTTTTTATACAGATACGTTGGTTGTAGATTGAAAGTAAAGAGAAGGAATCTTCAATTTTGGTTGCGTAATGTTAATCTGAGCCAATATGAATTTGCAATAGACTGAGCCTGGGTTTGTTGATTTGAGGCTTTAGAACTGATTGCTTGCTTGCATGATTAGCTTGCCTGAAAATAATAAAACAGATGCCGATGAATTAGATAAATTCATCGGCATCTGTTGTTTTGGGGATAGATCCAGATTTACGAAACAATAGAGCCGCAAGGCCAATTACACTATCTGCCTTTTGTCCAGATCTTTATTAAAATTGCCCGGGCATGGTGGCTCCTGCTGGAATGCGGTTGAAAGCCTCAGCAATTTGATCAGCAATCTGATCTACTGCTCCTGCCAGCTTTTTGCCTACCATCATCTTCATCATCAGCGGCAATTTGACATCGAGCACAATGCGCATGCGGGTATCTGTATCGCTGACGCTGACCAGTTGTAACCAGAAGGTGAAATCCATGGGAGATCCCTCGGCACCGGTCACTTTGATCAATTTAGGTGCAACCTTTTCCACCATTTGCAGGTTGATCTGAAAACCCTGTGCTTTGAATGAACAGGTGTCGGTTGTTGCACTCCAACCTTCGACTTTGTCTCCGAGTACGGGGGTCAGGTGATTGAAATCGGAGAGCACGCCGTATATCATTGAAGCCGGTTGCAGGATTTGAACATGTTTGCTTTCGTATCTTTCCATATGATTGAGATTCTTAAAAAGAGTGGGTGATGTTGAGCCTCAGTTTGTCGTATCCAGTTTATTACATATACATGGTGACAGGGCGATGTTTTGTTGATTCTCCTTTTCGTGGACACAGAGGTCGAAACAGGATTTTCCACTCTGCAATTGCTACAATCACTGTACGAATTGTATTCTCGGATAAAGGAATCAATCGCTTATTGAGGCGTGTTGTTGATAGTATGAAACCCTGTTTCCACACCTTAATGATGAGGGAACAGGGTCTCAGTCATAAAAACTATTTTTTCCACGAAGCGGGATCGCGACGCCACTCTTTGAGGGTCTCCAGTTCATCCGGGTGAACATAACCCTGCTCAATAGCCATTTCGATCATGGTGTTGTAGTTGCTCAGCGTATCGAGTTTCACGCCGGCATTGGTAAAATTCTGTTCAGCAGTCGGGAACCCATAAGTAAAGATTGCAACCATGCCTAGTACGTCACAACCTGCCTTTTTCAAAGCATCGACAGCGCTCAGGCTGCTGCCGCCGGTGGAGACGAGATCTTCGATTACCACCACTTTGGCTCCGGGTTTTACCTCACCTTCGACCTGATTGGTCAATCCATGTGATTTAGGAGCACTGCGTACATAAATAAAAGGTTTGCCCATCTTTTCGGCCACCAGTACGCCGTGTGCAATGGCACCGGTAGCTACGCCGGCCAATACTTCGGCTTCGGGATATTTTTCAGCGATCAGATCGGCAAATGCTTCGTAAACCTGTTTGCGGACAGCGGGGTAGGAGAGTATTTTGCGGTTGTCGCAGTAGATCGGCGAGTACCAGCCTGAAGCCCATGTAAAATGATTTGTCGGATTTAATTTAATTGCCTTAATTTGCAATAAGCTTCCGGCAATCTGTTTGGCGGAATCGTTCATTTTCGTGCTTTATGTATAAGGTTTATATCGAAAACAGTGTCGTACTTTTCACGGCTCAACAGCCGGACGACGCTTCGTATGTCACTTTCCGGCCCGCAGCAGGCGAGCCGCTTTCAATAGCAAAGTTGTTGCAAAAAGTTCAGAATAGCAAGCGTCTTGCAGTGATTTCGGATGATATTGAGCAGGTTTTCGCCCAATTCCGTACTTCGCAGCGGTTTATTCAGGCAGGTGGTGGTGTTACGTCCGATCCGGAGGGTCGCTTGTTGCTGATCTTCCGCAATGGCCGGTGGGATCTGCCGAAAGGCAAATTGGAACCGGGAGAACAGATTGAGGAGTGTGCCGTTCGTGAGGTGAGTGAAGAGTGCGGCCTCTCGGGATTGCAACGGGGCGATTTTATTACCCATACTTATCATTGCTATCAACTTCACGGCGAGTGGGTGTTGAAACAGACCTCTTGGTATCGGATGAGCTATGATGGTAAAGAGGTTCCCGCTCCCCAAACCGTTGAAGGTATTACGCAGGCTATTTGGGTGCCACAGACGGAGTTGGCAGCCAAATTGGAAAACACCTATTTCACGATTCGTGACGTATTGACCGCAGGCGGTTATGTGAAATAGCCCAGACGGTGCCTGCAGCGGACTCTGTGTTGGTACAGAGCTGATCGTAGGTGTTAGACGGTTGGTGTGTTGGCTTTAAGGGTGTGGGGAGCTATTGTGTCTCTTTTCCTACTGACCCAATCGCTAAATGATAAATCAAAATAGATAAAAAAGATGAAGAGATCGACAACCCTGTTGCTGGCAGGAGCAGTCGCAGTTTTGACGGTTGCATGCGGTGACGGCGCAGGTAAAAAAGCAGACCCGATGAAGATTGATAATTCATTGACTGAGGCTGAAAAGAGTGCCGGGATTCTGACACCCGAAGTGATGTGGAAGATGGGGCGTGTTGGAGGTTCGACTGTATCGCCCGATGGCAAGACCGTTCTCTATACGGTGAGCTATTACAGTATGAAGGATGATAAAAGTTCCACGCACATTTGGTCCGTACCGACCGAGGGTGGTGAAGCGGTCCAGATTACGGATGGAGCTGGCAAGGAGGCTTCGATTCAGTGGAGTGCGGATGGCAGTCGGATCTATTTCCTTTCGACCCGGAGCGGCGATGCCCAGTTGTGGAGTGCCAAACCCGATGGCAGTGATATGCGTCAGTTGTCAGCGATCGAAGGGGGTATCGAAGGTTTCGGTGTGTCTCCGAAAGAGGATAAACTCTATTATATCAAACGAGTTCAGGTTGAAAAACGTCGTTCATCTGAGATCTTCCCTGATCTGCCCGATTCGAAGGCGATGATTTATGACGATTTGATGGCCCGTCACTGGGACTATTGGGATGATGGCAGTTATCTGCACCTGTTTGTGGCCGATCTGCAGAACGGTAAGGTAGCTGAAGGGGTGGACATTATGGAGGGAGAGCCGTGGGATGCACCGATGGCTCCCTATTTCGATGCGGCAGAGATCTCTTGGAACAATGCCGGTACTCAGTTGGCCTATACCTGCAAAAAGATGAAGGGCAAACAGTACGCTTTGAGCACCAATTCGGATATTTATCTGTATGATCTGGCCAGCTGCAAGACGACCAACATCACCGAAGGGATGATGGGCTATGACAAGTATCCTCGCTTCTCGCCCGATGACAGCATGGTGGCCTTCACCAGCATGGAGCGTGACGGTAATGAGTCGGACAAGGATCGTCTCTTTGTGACGAAGTTGGGTACCGGTGAGAAGCTGTATTTGACCAAAGATTTTGATTACAATGCTGGAAACGTGGTTTGGGATGGCAATGACAAACTCTATTTCCTGACTCCGATTCGGGCTACTTATCAGCTTTGCCGGGTGGGTCTTGACGGTTCGCCGGTAGAGTTGGTGACTCGCGGTGCACACGATCTGAATGCTTTCACGATGGGTGGTGGTAAGTTGGTGGCTGAGCGTACGACGTTGAGCTCGCCGACTGAGCTGTTTGCCGTGAATTTGTCGGATGGAACCTTGACCCAGTTGACCAATACCAACGCGGAGATCTATGACAATATCAAGATGGGTGAGGTTCGTGAGCGGATGGTAAAGACCACCGACAACAAGGAGATGTTGACTTGGGTGATCTTGCCTCCCGACTTCGATTCGACCAAATCTTATCCGGTATTGCTCTATTGTCAGGGCGGTCCGCAGAGTGTGGTTAGTCAGCGCTGGAGCTACCGTTGGAACTATCAGTTGATGGCGGCTCAGGGGTATATTGTTGTAGCTCCGAACCGTCGTGGTTTGCCGTCGTTCGGTCAGGAGTGGCTCGATCAGATTTCGGGCGACTACAGTGGACAGAATATCCGCGATTACCTCAGTGCAATTGATGATGTGGCTCGTGAGCCGTGGGCCGATGAGAACCGCATGGGTTGTGTCGGAGCAAGTTATGGTGGCTATTCGGTTTATTTTTTGGCCGGCAACCATAACAAGCGTTTCAAAGCCTTTATCGCTCACTGCGGTATGTTCAACTTCGAAAGCATGTATTGCGGAACAGAGGAGTTGTGGTTCCCGAACAATGATTTGGGAGGTCCTTATTGGAGCGACAGTCCGGTGGCTAAACGTTCGTATGCCAACTCGCCGCACAAATTCGTGAAGAACTGGGATACCCCGATTTTGATCTTCTCTGGGTTGAATGATTTCCGAATTCCATATACGGAGAATTTACAGGCTTATACTGCGGCTCAGTTGATGGGAGTTCCCGCTCGATTGGTTGCTTTCGAAAATGAGGCGCATCAGGTGTTTAAACCGCAGAATTCGCTGGTATGGCAGCGTGAGTTCTTCGGTTGGCTCGATAAATATGTGAAGAATCCTTCAACAGGGCAATCTTCCGAAACAACGAAATAGTTGCTGAGTGATTTCGGACGGCTTGAAGGCCGTCCGATTTTTATTTAAAGGTTCGATGGATTGAATATAGCAAGGATAAGGAGGAGTGTGTATGAGAGGGGATATGGCGCAAGCCTGTTCTATATTGGTGGCAGCTCGACAAGCCTTACGGGCGGGAACATCATTGGTGTATGATCCACAGCTGTATGTGAATAGCACGTCCTTTCGTTTTCGGGAGCGAAAATGGTTTGGGAGAACCAAAACATACTCGGTCGGAAGTGTTTCGGAATGGTTTGAACGATGCCGGACACAAGGATTGGTCGATTTGCAATATCTTACGTCAACAAAGTCTGATAATCGGGATTCGCTTGCATTTGCCAATACATCTCCGAATTTTTTGGCCTGTTTTTTTCGTCATGGTAGGGTAAGACTTTGGGGATCCGTATGGCTGTCCGATTCCCAATCAGATGGATGGGATGTCGTTTACGAGGAGAGTCGCGTTCCCGAAATATTCAAACGGAAATTGCAGTGGGAGAACAATACTGAACGTTTCAGAGAGGCATTGATTCGGATTGAAGCCTTCTCCCGGCAAATTGGGTGTGGGGAATTTGCGGAGATCTTTCATCGTGCCCTGTCCGTTTTGGATGGTGAAGTTACCGTTACGTCAGAACCCGCACTGCCATTACCGGAGCATAACCGGCGCATGTTCGAAGCAGCCGGAGTAGCGGATCTTTTCGGAGGAATGGGATCGTGGAACGATTCACCTGCAGGGATTGCTGACAAGTTGGGGCAGAGAGAACAGTACGAACAGGTATCCAATGAGTTATTGCAGCAACTCCGATATGCCGTGCTTTATGCTGTCAATGAGTGGTAAGGTAAACGTACAATGCCTGATTCAGGAAAATCTTCTCGGTGTGTATTGCGATATTTATTCTGCCCGTAATCTGCTGTCTGAAGAGAAGACTGTTGTAATAGTGTTGCTTACTTCGCACAGCCGGTTTTGATTGCATCAATAGACAGGGGAGCATTTTAGGATGACGGTTTTTGCTCGGTTACGTTTTATTTTTGATTGACCATTATATACTCTGAGACCTCCGGTGTCAAACAGGACGGAATATAAAGAGCAACCAGGATATTGCGTCCATAGTTTTTAGGCTTGAGGAGCAGAATGTTTTCAACTAAATAGATCATAGGGAGTCTGTCTTGATATAGAGATATAAAATAAGAGAGGGAGTCTATTGACTCCCTCTCTTATTCGTATGACCAGGATTCACCTGGGTAGAAGGGCTGTTCTTGTCAAACAGCCGATCCGCTTTTTTTGATACTTAGTCGATGTTCGGGTTGAGTGCGTGCCACTGATCGATCGGAGGCAGAACGCCCAATGAGATCACTTCGTCACGCAGTGCGCAGAGGTGTTTGTAGCTCTCTTCGAGAGTCTTCATCTCCTCGGCAGTACCCTGAACATTGTGGTATTTTACACCATCTTTGGTGATTGAAGACTCCATAGCCATCATGATGTGATCGAAACCTTCGGTATTTACATATACACCAGCTGGCCAGCGGAAAGCAGGACCACCCATAGCGGCAGCGATCATCTCGATAGACAGGTAAGAAGGGCTTTGGAATGAAGAGCGGCCACGCAGATCGATGATGTTTTTACCGCCCTGGATAACGCGCTGACGCAGTGCATCCCAATCAGCAGCAGGGATGGTGGTGCCGATCATGTCAGAGAGCTTTTTGCCGTTGATTTCGGTAGTTGATGCGAATACGGCCATCTGCTCGCCGTGACCACCATAGGTGCGGCAGTTTTTGATCTCTGATGCAGGCATTTTCAGGTATTTGGCCAGTTCGCTTCTCAGACGGGTGCTGTCCAAAGCGGCCAAAGTAGATACCTGTGAGGGTTTCAGACCTGAGTAGAGCAGTGTGATCAGACCGGTAATGTCGGCCGGGTTGAAGATCACAACAACATGTTTTACATCGGGGCAATAGGTTTTGATGTCTTTGCCGAGTTGTTCTGCGATCTGTGCGTTGCCTTTGAGCAGGTCTTCGCGGGTCATACCGGCTTTACGGGCAGCTCCACCTGAAGAGACGATGTATTTTGCATCTTTGAATGCGGTTGCAACATCAGAGGTGAAGGTGAGGTTAACATCCTCGAAACCGCAGTGGAAGAGCTCTTCAGCTACACCCTCCAGTGCAGGGGCGAATGGATCGTAGAGGCAAATGTTCGGGGTGAGATGCATCATCATGGCAGTCTGGGCCATGTTTGAACCGATCATACCGGCTGCGCCGACGATGGTCAATTTTTCTTCAGTCAGAAATTTCATGATACTCAGTTATTTTAATGAGACAATATCTTGTTGCGTTGCAGTCACTGTTTGTAATCCTTTCACAGGTAAAGTTAATACTTTCAGCAGGTTTTTGGTTATCAAAAAGAGTTATCTTTCATAAGATACGGTTATGCTACACTTTTTGTTCATCCTGTTTCGTCTTTTGTATTGTTGAATTTACCTGATCCTTTCCTTGTCAACCTTTCGGAAGACATTTACGAGTACTACTCTACAACGCCTTTTGTCGAAATAAATTGCGTTTTGTCGAGTTTCCCGGAACTCCGGGAGCAGTGCTTGTTCTATACCTATTTCGGCAATCTTAGTTCACCGAAGGGAGGAAAGAGTAGTCTTTCGAATAGCGCAACATCTGGTCTTTGTAACCTTCGGTATATTCGACCTTTACGTCGGTGATTTCACCCTTTTCCATAACCGGTTTATAAACCGGGTTAACAAAGCCGCTGTATGGTTCGATGTTAAGGTTGCTGTAACGTTTCAGCACTTCGTTGTATAAATTCTGATCCACTTTTACACCGTAAGTCTCGACCAGAGCTTTACCGGCTTCATAATCTCCTTCACTCTTGATTCGTTGTATCTCATACAGCATTTCACCAAAGAGTTCACGGAGTCGTTCGTAGTCGGTGATTTCAATATATGTTTTGCCGTCGTGCGTTACCTTCTTGATGACGGGTTCACCTTCTCCCTGTTGTCCTTTTTCGTAGCACCACATGGCGATCAGCATACGGTTACGCATGTGTGCCTCTTCGACATCTTTCCCAGGTTGGATACGAGCCAACTGGGTCATCATACCGTTGAGGATATAGTGCAGATATTGAGCTTTTGCTGCATCGAACGATGGAACGAGTCCCAATTCAACCAGCTTCGGATCTCCCAAATAGTAAAGGGCAAACAGATCGGCCCGAGCCTCTTCGAGGGTTGAACCGTAGTTTTTCAGCGCGTCGGTCTTGACACTGGGAGCCAACTGACCCGAACCGTGTCCCAAGCACTCATGCAGGTCGGTGTGGAGGTTGTCGCTCAACTCACCGTAACGTTTCTGCAGCTCGATGTCAGCAGGATCATAGATGAACTCTTCAAGGAAACCGTTTCCTTTGGCTGCTTCGTTGTAAGCATGGGTGATGTTCTCGATGGTGACCGATTTCGATCCGTAGTCTTTACGGATCCAGTCGGCGTTAGGCAAGTTGATGCCGATCGGGGTAGCAGGATAGCAGTCACCTCCCAAGATGGTTGCGGTGATCACTTTTGCGGATACACCTTTAACTTTCTCTTTGCGATATTTGGGATCGATCGGGGAGTGATCTTCAAACCATTGAGCCTCTGCACTGATGGTTTCGGTGCGGCGGGTTGCCTCTTCATCGCGGAAATTTACGAGACCTTCCCATGATGCGCGGTATCCGAGCGGATCGCCGTAGGTTTCGATGAATCCGTTGACGAAATCCACTTTTGAGAGGGTGTCCTGCACCCACGAAATGCTATAGGTGTCGAATTGTGAGAGGTTTCCTGAACGGTAATAACCGATCAATTCGTCGATGGTCTGTTTCTGGGCGCCTTTCGCTACGGATGAGGCCTGCTCGAGCCAGTAAACAATCTTTTCGATAGCTGCCGAGTACATGCCGTCCACCTTCCAGGTCTTTTCGACAATCTGGCCGTTTTCTTTCATCAATTTGCTGTTGAGGCCGTATGAAATCGGAGTGCTATCGTTCGGGTCGATGATTTTTTTGTAATAGTCTTCAACCTCCTGTTGGGTGACCCCTTCATAATAGTTGTTGGCCGAGGTGGCGATCATGTCGGCTCCGGCAGCTTGATTGGTCCGTTTCGGGAAGAGGGTCGGATCGAACATCACTGGCTTGATCTCGGCAATTACAGCCTCTACCGATGGTTGGAAGTCCTGTGGAAAATATTCCGCTGGAGTGGCTGCGATCAGTTCGTCAAAATAGCTTTCCGAAAATTCGGGGAGGAATTTGTCGAGTGAGTAGTGGTGGTGAATGCCGTTGGCAAACCACACCTTTTTCAGGTATTTTTCGAATTTTTTGAACTCTTCGCTGTTGCGGTCCCCGGTGTATCCCTGTTCGATGGCTTCGAGGGTGCGGCGGATGCGCAGATTGTAACGGCCGTTTTGATCGAAGAGAATGTCTCGACCACAAAGAGCAGCCTGATTCAGGTAATAGATCAACTTCTTTTCATCCAGTGAAAGGGTGTCGAAATCGGGTACTTGATAGCGCAATACCTTGATGTCATCGAAACGATCGACTACCCAATCGAATTGCTTTTCTGTCTGTGGTTCGGACTTGCAGCCGACCAATCCTGCGGCGGCGGTAATTATCATTATCAGAGCTGTTTTTTTCATGTTGTTTGTAGCTTAGATTGTATGCAAAGGTATTATTTTCAGCGAAAAGTTGGCTAATTCTAAATCTAATTTCTACCTTTGCGGGGTCCTTTTAGGGGCTTGTAAACTAAAGCAATCGATCTGATGCAAGTTTTTACTAAGGGCGCCGAACTCTCTGCAGCTTTGCGCAAAGAGAAGGTGTTAACGGGCTTTGTTCCCACGATGGGTGCGCTGCATCAGGGACATGCGTCTCTGGTTGAGCGTTGCCGCCGCGAATGCGAGCGAGTGGTGGTGAGTGTGTTTGTCAATCCCACCCAATTTAATGATCCGGCTGACTTGCGCAGCTATCCGCGTACGCTGGATGCGGATTTGAAGTTGTTGGAGGCAGCTGGAGCCGATATGGTTTATGCGCCGTCGGTAGAGGATGTCTATCCTGAACCGGACACTCGGCAATTCGATTTCGGCTTGACCGATAAGGTGATGGAGGGTGCTCATCGTCCAGGCCATTTCAATGGTGTGGCGCAGGTGGTGAGCCGACTGTTTGCGATTGTCGAACCGGATCGGGCCTATTTTGGCGAGAAGGATTTTCAACAGATTGCCGTGATTCGCGCTATGGTGCGTCAGTTGCAATTGAAGGTTGAGATCGTTCCTTGTCCGATTGTTCGCGGTGAGGACGGCCTTGCACTCAGTTCACGCAACGCGTTGCTGACGCCAGAGCATCGTGCGGCAGCTCCACAGATTTGTGCAGCCTTGCGCGCCGGAGTTGACTTTTCGCATACGGCTACGGTGGCGGAGACCGAACGTTTTGTAATCGATCGGATTAGTAGCAATCCGCTGCTTGAAGTAGAATATTTTCAGATTGTAGATGCTGATACGCTTCAGCCGCTGAGCGAGTGGAAAGCGGGGGTAACGACACGGGGATGTGTAGCTGTACATGCCGGTGCTGTTCGTTTGATCGACAACATGGGCGGTTATGGCCCGGACAATCAATAATCGAAATCATACCATCATGCAAATAGAGGTACTGAAATCCAAGATTCATCGCGTAACCATCACGCAGGCCAATTTGGACTATGTGGGGAGTATCACTGTGGATGAAGAGTTGTTGGAGGCAGCAAACATGATCCCGGGTGAGAAGGTTCAGGTGGTCAACGTTAATAACGGGGAGCGTCTGGAGACCTATATTATTAAAGGAGAGCGCGGTAGTGGTGCAGTTTGTTTGAATGGTCCGGCGGCTCGCAAGTGTGTAGTTGGCGATGTTGTGATCATTATTTCTTATGCGCTGCTCGATTTCGAGGAGGCTAAAAGTTTCAAGCCGTGGGTTGTTTTCCCGGATACGGCAACCAATCATTTGGTAAAGTAGTATAAGATAGCGACGCACTGCGTGCTGGGGCTGGTCTGTGACGAACCCATTTGAAAGGATAACGTAGTGCAGTGTAAAACAGATGAGAAACGATTGTTTTACGTGAAGTTGATAGGACCTCATGCAGTGCAAGACTGTATGGAAATAAAATGCCGGAGTGCTTTAATAAGCACTCCGGTTTTTTTGTAAGTGTGGGTTGAGTGTTGCGACGTGCGTGTTTAAAGGGCAGTTTGACTTGTGATCTGGTTTAGAGAAAGTGATATACTCAGTGTGCGTTTGGATCGCTTTGCAATGTGCGGAAGTAGGTGATAGTGAAACAGGCTGTGTGCCAATGCAGGATAGAAGGCGATGGAGCTATTCGGTAATTTCGAAAAAAAAATTATATTTGTAGAAGAACAAGACATCTTATGAAATCCAGTGCCAAACGCAATTATATTTTCTATGTGTTGATGCTGTTGATCTTCGGAGTGCTTTTCTGGATGGTCATTCAGCAAGGAAAATTGTGGGATGTCGCTTCCGAAAAGGCATTGTCTGCAACTTCTGAACAGGCCGTTCCATCAGCAACCGTTTCCGAACACACAAGCAGTGCACCATACGCGCTGTTTACACAATCGTTGTTTGAAGGTTTGCACCATCCGGTTGCCGTCTTGTTGTTGCAGATTATCTCGATCTTGGTGGCTGTACGGATCTTCTCATGGCTTTTTAAATATCTGGGCCAGCCAGGTGTAATTGGGGAAATTGTGGCGGGCATTGTGCTCGGACCATCCGTATTAGGCCATTTTTTTCCTGAAACATTCGGTTTTCTGTTTTCCGATTCCTCCCTCGAATCGCTCAATATCCTCAGCCAGATCGGTCTGATCCTTTTTATGTTCATTATCGGGATGGAGCTGGATTTGAGTATCCTGCGCAAAAAGGGAAGTCAAACGCTGGTGATCAGCCATGCCAGTATTATCGTTCCCTTTTTTCTCGGTACGGTTTTAGCTTGGCAGGTCTATCCAGAGTTCGGAGCCGGACATACTACATTTGTACCGTTTGCCTTGTTTATCGGCATATCGGTCAGTATTACGGCCTTTCCGGTATTGGCCCGAATTATTCAGGAACGTAATCTGGGCAAGACTCCGATGGGTATGCTGGCTATCGCCAGTGCTGCCAACAATGATATTACGGCATGGTGCCTGCTGGCCGCCATTATTGCCATTGCCAAAGCAGGAAGTGTTGCCAGTGCAGGGTTTACTCTGTTGTGCGTGATTGTGTATGTGCTGTTTATGTTCGGCTTGGTGCGTCCCTTCATGCGCAAACTCGGTGAAATTTACAATAGTCAGGAGATTATCAGCAAACCCTTGGTGGCTTTTATCTTTCTGGTATTGATCCTCTCCTCATATATTACGGAGGTGTTGGGAGTGCATGCACTGTTTGGGGCGTTTGTTGCCGGCGTGATTATGCCTTCCAATCTGAGCTTCCGACGGATCATGACCGAAAAGGTCGAAGATGTGGCATTGGTTCTTTTTTTACCGCTATTCTTTGTCTTCACGGGATTGCGTACCGAGATCGGCGCTTTGAATACGCCTCATCTTTGGGGTGTCTGTGCATTGTTTGTGGCGGTGTCAATTGTCGGTAAGTTGGCTGGAGCAGCATTTTCGGCACGTTTTGTTGGGGAGTCCTGGCGTGACAGCCTTTCGATCGGTGTCTTGATGAATACACGTGGTTTGATGGAGCTGATCGTGCTCAATATCGGTTACGAAATGGGGATATTGCCAGCGTCGATTTATGTGATTTTCGTCATCATGGCTCTGTTCACAACCTTTATGGCGACACCGACTTTGATGTTGATCGATCGGTTGTTTCCTCATCGCGAACCGGTACAGGCCAAACCTTCTATTAAAGCTCGAGTTCTGATTTCATTCGCAAGGCCGAGCAGTGCTCCTTTTTTCCTGAAGGTGATCAAACTGTTGTGTGGCCGGGTGATGGATCGTATTCACATTACGGCAGTTCACTATACGATTGGAACCGAAACCAACCCGATGAATGCTTATGGATATTCATCCGAGAGTTTTGCCCCTCTGCGTAGTGAAGCACAACGAATGCAGTTGCAGATCGATACCAGCTATCGGGTGACCGACCACTATTTGAAAGATTTGATCGATTTGATTCATCGCAAGTCTTATGATTTTGTATTGTTAGGTGGTGGTCCGGACTTTATTCATGATTATGTGGTTCCACGGCGTAGCAATTTGGTGTTGGCCGAAGAGTTGAATCGGATCCGACGTCAGATTCGACGTCAGATGTATTTTCCCGGTGAATCGACTCGAGATAAGGCTCGTCGTCTATTTACCCATGTCTCTTGTACGGTTGGCGTCTTTGTGAATCGTAAGTTTAAAGGAGCTGACAGGGTCGGGGTATTGTTGCTTGACGAGCGGGATCGGGTGATGCTCAACGAAATTAATGCTATTATGGAGGGCGTTGAGGTGACGTTGCGCGTAGCCGATTCAAGTTTTTCGGATCAGCTTAAGCGTGAGTTGCGTCACCATCGGGGAGGCAGTCCATCGCTTGAGGTTTGTCCTCCATCCGTTCCCTTTAGTGAATTTGTTGCTCGGCAACAGTTGCTGATTATTAGTTATAATTGTTGGCTGAACGTAACGCGTAATCGGTCGGCATTGATCTCTTCATTCCCGTCATTTATGGTCGTACGCCCTGCGCTGAAAGGTGCGTATGAGGAGCCAGATCCATCTGAGGATAAAGTAGTAGTGGAATAGTTATAAAAATCCCATTTCGATGTGTTTTTTACCTGTAATCACATCGTGTTGTTCATGCCTGATCATCAGTTAAATTGTCGTACATGGACTGATTCAGGTTCTATAGTTTGAGTTTGATTAAAGTAGTACGGCGGAACAGTAAAAACTTTGCGGGTGTTGTGTCTCGAACAACATTGGGGTGTAATAGAAAGAGGTTAATAAAAAGACGACAGCAATTTGCTGTCGTCTTTTTTGTTGAAAGGATTGTGTTATGAGAGGTGAAATTAATAACGGAATGGCTTGCCGTTATTCTCTTTCTCCATTTTGCGCCACTCTTTATATTGTTCTTTGCTTAAAATATTTTTAAGCTGTTTTTCCCACTGTTTGCGATCCTTGGTTGGGATCTCAGCGAAAGGATTACCATAAGCCCGGCGACCATTGTCGTGCATAGGACCTTTCTCCTTAGGCCCATGTCCTGCACCAGGTTTTCCTGGACGAGGAGCTGCCGGACCTCCGGGAGGTCTGCCTCCAGGCCGCATCTCACCGTGAGGAGGACGATTGCTATCAGGACGTCTTGGACCTGAGATTTCGATGTTTAGCAGATACTTTTCGTTCAATCGAAGCAACTTGAGAAATTGTGCTTCATCCAAAATCAACCGATGTTGCATTTGCCGGCTGATTTGTTCGATCAGTTGTGAAGTTAGACGTATCGGATTTGGTGTCGGAGGAGTGTTGACATTGATTTGTATCAGTGGTGCCGAACGTTTGGGAGGCTGTTGGGATTGGGCTGCGAATCCTTCTACTCCCCATCCGAGGAGTACGGCAGCTATCAAGCAACGTAAAATAGGTTTATGATCCATGGCCTGAATTGTTTTGTGGTCGGGTAACTTTTGTTGGGTATAAATACGGTACTCGCTTTCTAAAACAACGATTTTTACGCTGTTTTATTATGTGTGACAGTGAGGTATTGGTACTTAAATTGAAGTGTTGTGTTGAGCTGGTATTGTAGTCAGAGGTGGATCTAACGCAACTTGTTTTTATGGAAATGGGGAGCTACCTTCCAATGGAAATAGATAGCCGATATCACAGTTAGACATGCTCCGAACAGGTAGGCATGATCTAACGTGGTGACCTCTCCGATGTAGCCGCCGATTAACAATCCGCATCCGATACCTACATCCCATGAGGTCAGGTAGGTTGATGTTGCAGTTCCCCGCTGATTATGCGGGGCGAGGTTGACAAATAGGGTGTTGAAGGCGGGGAACATGGTGCCGAATGCAACGCCGAGAATCAGTGCGGTACCGAAAAAGATGTACGTTCCGATAGTCGGTTCCCATTTCATTAACGTTTCACACCCTCCGAGTATGAAAAAGCATCCGCATGCGAGATAGATTCCCAGTGAAATGACCTGAGTGATTTTGCCTTTATCGACCTGGCGGCCGGAGAAGAGTCTGGAGATCGCGAGTCCGACAGCCATCAGGGTGAAAAAGAGTCCCGAACCTTTTTGAATGCCCATCTGTTTGGCGTACATGGCCACATAGGTGGTGGTCATCCCGTAGGGGATCGAGAGCAACAGCAGATCCACACCGGCAGGAATTCCTTTGAGCAGGATAAACCTGTCGAGGGATATTGGCGCCCGTTTGACCGGCATTTTGGGTGGGGTACGAACCAAAGAGGCCATGATACATCCCAAAGTACAGGAGATGAGGGCAGATATAAAGATGACTGGAAATGTGTAGAAGTCGTGTAAAAATAGTCCCACCATGGGGCCGATAGCCATCGCTATGTTGTTCATCAGACCGTAGTAGCCGATTCCTTCGCCACGTCGTGAGGAGGGCATGATATCGATTACCACGGTATTACCTGAGACGGTAACGGTTCCGAAGGCGATACCATGGGCAATACGCAGGATAATGAATAGGGTCAGCGAGCCGGCGACAAGATAGCCTGCAAAAATGACGGTAAAGATGAAAAATGAGATAATATAGAGAGGCTTTCGGGCCAGTGTGTCCAGCAGATACCCTGAAAAAGGCCGGATGGTTAGGGCGGCTACGGTATAGCAGGAGAGGGCAATGCCGACCATGGTGCTGTTGGTGTGAAACACCTCAGTCAGATAGAACGGGAGCACCGGCATTAATAAATAGAAGCCGAAATAGAGTAGAAAGTTGGCTGCGAGAATGCAACAGTAGCTGGGTGTAACAAGTCGATCCTGTGTCATAGGCCGTTTATTTAGATGTCACACGTTGTGTTTTGTCGCAAAGGTAGTGGCTTTCGGATAAAAATGTACGTCCGATGCTGTTTTAGCGTGTAAATGTAAAGACGTAAGTATGAAATCTCCAGTTTGTGCACTTTATAATAATGATCCGAGAGTGTTGACTGTCCCGTTTGAGATGTATGTCTGAATATTTCGGGCTGGAGTAGAGAGTCCTGGATCATTTGAGGAATATGAAACATGTTCTGCAGTGAGTACAACCTTATTTTATGAAGAAAAAACGATTTGCATTTGTCAGGTAATCAATGTGTTTTCAAAATATTATATGTCCGATGTGAATATTTTCCATTGGAAACTTGTGATAATGGAAAATATTTTCCATATTTGCATCGTTAGATAATCAAAGAGAGATTACGAAGATGGAGACCATTTGTCTGATGCGGGATATTTGTCGGGCGATTGAGACCTTTGAAGCGGATTTTGTGAAGGTACATCATATGTCATTGAACGAGGGAATGTTGCTTTGTTCGTTATCAGAGGGCCAACTTTCCGCAGCATGTCTGGCAGAGGTTAATGTGATGTCGCCATCGCACACCTCGAAGGTGATTCGTTCTTTGGAGGAGAAGGGGTTGATCAGGCGTGTTTTGGGTCAGGATGACCGCCGGAAGATGTATTTCGAGTTGACGGACCAGGGTCGCCAGTCTCTTTCAGGAATGCGATGTGGCAGTGTTGAGGTGCCGGAAGTTTTACGGCCACTATTTCGTGAGCGTTGTCACGGAATGGAATAAATGGCGTGAAAATTGACAGGAAGCAAGGAGATGAAAACGGTTATAGAGGTACAGAATGTAATGGCTTGCGGTTGCAACAACTCGATTCATAAAGGGTTGGGGCAGTTGTGCGGGGTGTTTGGAGTTCGGGTTGAACCGGAAAAAAGTTGTATTGTCATTGAACACACCGATGAGGTCGATCGTGCAGCGATGGTTGAGCACTTGCGGGAGATGGGATATGAACCGGTCGAGCCGCAAGTGAACCAATGTCCCCATTCTAAAGAGTAATTTTAATTATAAATAACAGATACAGAATAGAATGAAAAAGATTCTGATGGGTGTGCTGTCGGCCCTGATCCTGGCGGCGTGCGGAGGGGCTTCAGAAGCGAGAAGTGCCCAGAATGAAAATCAACAGAACGAACAACAAAGTAAAACGACAACAGTTATGAAACCTATCCATTTAACAAAGGCAGAGTTTTTAAAGAAGGTGGTTGATTACGAGGGTAATCCTACCGAGTGGAAATATTTGGGTGAGAAGCCGGCCATTATCGATTTTTATGCGTCATGGTGCGGTCCTTGCAAACGGGTAGCGCCGATTTTGGATGAGTTGGCTGCCGAGTATGGCGATAAGATCGACATTTATAAGATCGATACCGAACAGGAGCAGGAGTTGGCTGCCGCTTTTGGTATCCGTTCGATTCCGACGCTGTTGTTTGTCCCGATGGAGGGTAAACCTCAGATGGTACAAGGGGCGATCGGTAAGGCTGACTTCGAGAAAATTATTCAGGAGGTATTGCTCGCGAAGTAATTAAGAAGATTAGTTGGTATATGGTTGTGGTCGTTTCTCTGTCAGGGGAGGCGACCTTTTTTATTTACGGACTATGAATTTGGCGAGGTGGATGGTTAGACAGATTCAGCACGATTGTGTTTAGGAGCATGGGCCTTTGCTATTTATTGCTGTGGATTGCATCATTGGGAGTGGCTTGCGTACTGGATGATGATCGGGATTCCTGGGTTGATGAAATAGAGACGAAAATGTTCCGGCTGTGTGGATCGTAAAAGGTGTTTGATTGATACGTGATATAGGGATGGAATGTTGCGAGAATCATGATATAGATTGGTGCGAAAGCCTTGTAAAGGATGCAAAGAGGGTGGTGTCAGAAAAATTTTTTATATTTAACCAGAAATTTGTTTAAAATTGTGAATAGAGTACTGCTCTCGGTTGTGAACAACAGTTAATCTATTGATAAAACCTATAAAACTGTGTAACATGAAAAAAATTTGGATGCTTTTGATAGGCCTATTCGGTATCGCGACAATAGGTTGTGCAGATGATAAACCGATTGCTTTTGAGCAGACTCCAGTTGCTGCTCAGCAGTTTATCAAGACTCATTTTCCACAGGCTAAGGTGTTGTACGCCAAGGTTGATAAGGATGTTTTCGATCGTACTTATGACGTTGTGATGGCAGATGGAAGCCAGGTGGAGTTTAACAAAAACGGCGAGTGGACTGAGGTCGATTGTCTGCAGGTTGCAGTTCCGGCTGCGATTGTTCCTCAACAGATTAAGACATGGGTTGCTTCACAATATGCAGGGCAGCAGATTGTGTCGATTAGCCGTGACAAACGGGGCTATGATATAAAACTCAGCAACCGTTTTGAGGTAGAGTTCGATCAGAATTTCCAACTGATCGACCTGGATGTAGATTAGCTTTATGGTCAAGTTCTGATTGTATTGTTGTTGCGACAGCCCTGCTGCAAAATTGTGATGTAGGGACCTGCACAAAACAGTCGTAAGTTTATCAGACTGGATATTTGATTTGGTAAAGATGAATGGTCCGGCCTCAAACAGAGGCCGGACCATTCTGTTTTTTATTGAGTGGGTGGGTGAATGAGAGAAATCTGTTTGTCGGAGTTACCTGTTGATCATTCACGAGTAAGTCGCTATCTTTATACATGGTTTTCTCTTTTGGGGGAAGGGTCGGATATGATGACTGACCATGCATTGTACAGTCAAAGAAAGACTGTTTAAGGACAAATATCTTGGAGGTGAAATATGGTTCAACGGCGAGTAAAAGAGTGGTTACAACGAAGTACAGAACAGTCATCATCGCTCTGTTTTTATGACTATCTGATGCCGATAGGGAGGATGCGTATTTTCGCATCTGAACAGGGGTTAACATCAGTTTCGCTGGTAACCAATAAATTCACCATTGGAAACAGTGCACAGATCGGCAAGCTGGATGATTCGTTGCAGTGTGTTGTTTCTGACGAAGGAGAGAGTCAGAAACAACGTTCGATAACAGAACAAAAGCGAGTTAATGATCCGCTTTGTGAAACGATGTTGGAAGATGATGTGGTGGGTCGAAAGATGGAGACCCCACTGATTCGTGAGGCTGCCGAGCAGTTACGGGGATATTTTGAAGGTCGTCGAATGATGTTTGAACTGCCGTTGGCTCCCGTAGGCACTTCGTTTCAACGGCGTGTATGGGAGGCGCTGCGTCGTATCCCTTACGGATCATGCAGGACCTATGGAGAGGTGGCCCGGGAGGTAGGTGTTGCGGGAGCAGCACGGGCGGTAGGCCTGGCTTGTAATCGTAATCCGTGGATTATTATTGTCCCTTGCCATCGTGTGGTGGGAGCTGGAGGAAAGTTGACAGGTTATGCACACGGATTAGAGTGTAAACAGGCCCTGTTGGAGTTGGAACACTCTCATTTGAATTCGGATGGTTTGCTTTTTTGACCTGATCCTGAAGCCCCAGATCGTTGTTACACCCTGAGCGTTATTGTTGTTTTGTTATATGTTTCCCGTCCCATTTGCCTGATCATGTGTCTGAACGTTAAAATGGTTTAGGGGTGTATTGTTTGGGCTCAAAGTGATTTATTCCGCATTTTGGTAGGCGGAAGGTGAACATCCGACTTTGTCTTTAAAATATTTTCCAAAAAAGGATTGGTTGGCGAAGTTCAGCATGTTGCTGATTTGTTGTATGGTATATTTTCGACTTTTGAGCAGTGCTTTGGCTTCGAGAATCACATAATCCGTTATCCATTCGCCAGCGAGACGTCCGCTGACTTTTCGGACTACCTGTGAAAGATACTTTGGAGTCACGCAAAATAAATTGGCATAAAAGGCTATGCTGCGTTCTTGAGTGTAATGTTTTTGTACCTCTTGGAAAAACCGTGAGTAAAGTTCATATTGTCTGTTAGCAGCCTCCTTAGGTTTGTCGATCGCATTGTCATCCAAAAGGCAATGGTTGAAAATGGTATACACCAATACCTGCGTATATCCTATTAGGGAACCTTTACGGAAGATGTTATCTTTTTCTGTGATTTTGTTTTTCATCAAATGGTATATGGTCATGCACTCTTCGATGACAGCAGCGGTCATGTGGCAAAGAGGATGAACATGGAGTTGACGCTGTAAGGAGATAGCCGTTTCGAAATTGCCGGGAATGGTGTAGAATTCGTTGGAGGAGGCTATAACGGCCAATTTTGTTCCGGGATCCATACCGAGAAATTCACCAATAATCCCCTCTTGACAGATCAGAATATCGTTAGCTTTTAATTCAAAATATTGTAAATTGATTCGAAATCGCAGGGTACCGGATAGACAGAACGTGACTACATGACAGGCGAGTTTGACAGGGTGATTTACAAACAGTTCCGACGCTTCATTTTGATGTGAGGAGGAGTCGAAGTTATCAAGCAGAATAAATTCGTTGTCCAGGTTTAGGGCTCCTTGTTGTGCGGAGAGCCTTACCAGATTCATATCCAGAAACGGTGTGTTCATAGTCTGAGGTGTCAATGATTAGACTTTTCGAGGAATAAAGTTAGGTTATTTAGGGTTTTAGTAATCGTTTTGTTATCCTATCGGACAATATTTTGTCCCATTAGGAGGAAATTGTAATAGAATAAATCGAGATCTTTGCGCAAAAGAGTGAACAGATGGTTTGTGCAACATGTTATAGATGGAGATATGAAAAAGGCGATCATGATGATTTTTGTCGCAGGCGTTTTGGCTTCATGCGGCGAATCGCCCCAAAAGGGGGCTGCAGTACACAGCGTAATGTTGACGACTCCTGTGTCGATGGAGGGATCGGTTGTGAAAAAACATTCCGGAATTGTCCGTGAAGCCCATACCATTAATTTAGGATTTAAGACGGCCGGACAGATTGAGCGCATTCATGTTGCGGAAGGTGATTTTGTACATAAAGGTCAGTTGCTTGCCGAGCTGGATGATGCGGATTATCAGCTGGGAGTCGATGCATTACAGATTCAGTACGATCAACTCAAAGATGAGGTGGCCCGTACAGAGCAGTTGTATCGCCAAAAGAGTATTTCGGCCAATGATTATGAAAAGGCTACAGCTGGATTACGACAATTGGGAGTTCAATTACAGGCCAATAAAAATAAACTCAAATACACGAAACTCTATGCTCCTACGGATGGGTATGTCCAGACCGTGAATTTTTCACCGGCCGAGATGGTTGATGCGGGTACGGCATTGTTGACATTGCTGGATATTTCGCGGATGGAGGTTGTCGCAGATATTCCGGTGGATGAGTATCAGCAGCGCGATCGTTTTACCCGCTATTTTTGTCGTGCTGCCGGATCGGAGGGAGAGTTGCCGATGCAGCTGTTGAGTTTGACCCCTAAAGCGGATGGCAATCAATTGTATCAGTTGCGGTTGTCCTTTGTAGGACAACCCGCCAAACAGTTGACAGCCGGCATGAATGTCGAAGTAGGGATTGTGATGGCGGATACAGCGGCAGCTACTGGGTTTGTGGTACCGTTGTGTGCGGTATTTCGGGATGGCGATACCTCGTGCGTATGGCTGCTTGGCGCAGACTCTACGCTGGTGAAACAGCCGGTAGAGCTTGATGGAATGGATGCGCAGGGAAGAGCGGTGATTCGTGAAGGGTTGACCGGCAGTGAGCAGATTGTCCGGGCTGGAGTCGGTGCATTGCAGGAGGGAGAGAAAGTGCGTGTTATCGAACGTCCGAGTAAAACCAATGTGGGAGGATTGTTGTGATGAAGATGACCCGATTTTTCATACAACGGCCTCTGTTGTTTTGGTCGTTGATGGTGGCCATTCTGGTGGCGGGAGTTTTGTCGTTTATCCAGATGCCCAAACTGGAGGATCCGGCCATTTCGCTGAAACAGGCGATGGTTGTGGTGCCTTGGCCTGGGGCGAGCGCCCATGATATGGAGTTGAAGGTGGCTCAGACGATGGAGGATGAGCTGCGGGCACTGCCGAATGTTAAAAAGATCAAAACCGAGTGTCAGAATGGTTCGGCGATGTTTACCGTCGAATTTCAGATGACGGTATTGAATCGTGATATTGAGCAGCACTTTGATCTGTTGCGCCGCAAGGTGAATGATGTGGCTTTTCGATTGCCGCAGGGGTGTTATGCCCCCATTGTGATCGACGACATGATGGATGTGTATGGCATTTTTTATGCCTTGACGGCCGATGGGTACGACTATCCGGAGATGTACGACTATGCCAAATATATCCGTCGGGAGTTGCTCGATGTAAAGGGGGTGAAGCGGATCAACATTGTCGGGAATCGTGATGAGGTGATCAACATTATTCTCTCCAAAGAGCAGATTGCCCGCAATGGAATTGTTCCGACACAGATCATCTCTGCTTTGCAGTCTGCCGGAAAGATGGTCAATGCCGGCAAGTACCACAGCGGTGATGAACGGATAGCGTTGTATGTCGATTCCTCGGTGGAGAACGAGGAGGATATCCGCAATCTGCTGATCCAGACCATGGATGGAAAACGGATCCGGATTGGAGATATTGCTCGTGTGGAGCGGGCCTATTCGGAGCCGCAACGCAATGGATTTTTTGTCGGAGGACGTCCGGCGTTGGCTATTTGTGTGGCGATGGAGTCGTCGGCCATTGTTCCTGATGTGGGTAAGGCGGTCGATGCTAAACTGGCTCAGGCCATGCAACAGATGCCGGCAGGATTCCAGACCGAAAAGATATTTTTCCAACCCGATAAGGTCAATGATGCCATCTCCTCATTCATGTGGAATCTGCTTGAATCGGTGGCTATTGTGATTTTGGTGTTGATCTTCACAATGGGATTCCGCAGTGGGCTGATCATTGGATTTGGATTGGTTCTGACGGTTGCAGTCTCTTTCCCGATTTTGCTGATGTGCGGGACGACGCTGCAACGTATCTCTTTGGGCGCTTTCATTGTGGCGATGGGTATGTTGGTCGATAATGCCGTTGTGATTATGGATGGCATTCTGGTCGATAAGCAACGGGGATTGCCGCCGAAAGTTTATCTCTATCGGATTGGCCGTAATACGGCGATGCCTTTGCTCGGTGCTACGATTATTGCTGCCTCGACCTTCCTCAGCGTCTATCTCTCGCCCGATACGGCTGGAGAGTATGCCGGAGATTTGTTCCTGGTGTTGTGTGTCAGCCTGTTGGTCAGTTGGGTGTTGGCTTTGGTTCAGGTGCCGATGTGTGCCAAATCGTGGTTGCCGAGTCGTGAAAAAAGTAACGGAACAAGTGGTGCGGTGATGGATTCTCCCATACATCGTTTTGTTCGTCGAGCCATCGCCTTTTTGATTGGATATAAACGGACAACGATTCTTGTCGCATTTGGGGTGTTAGCTCTCAGTATCTTTGGAATGACCCGTGTCAAAAACCTGTTTTTCCCCGATTTTGACTATAAACAGTTTGTGGTCGAGTGCTTTTTCCCGGCAGCAACCGATGCGAATACGGTCCGTGACCGACTGTTGGAGATGGAAGATTCGCTTTCGGACAATCCAGCGCTTGAGCGTATTGCTATTAGTCAGGGTAGTGCACCGGCACACTATTGCCTGGTGCGTCCGATGACCTCCGGTGGGGACTGCTATGGAGAACTAACGATCGATTGCAAGGATTATAAAACGGTCCTCAAACAGATCCCGATCGTACGAAAACAGTTGCGAGAGGCTTTCCCTGAGGCTTATATCCGAATTCGCAAATACAACTTCTCGATTGCAACTTCCCATACGGTTGAGGTGGAGTTTTCTGGGCCTGATCCGGCCGTATTGCGCGATCTGAGTCATCAGGCCGAAGCGATTATGCGTCGTTGTCCCTATGTGGATCCCTATTCGGTTCAGAATAACTGGAAACCGACGGGTAAGGCCATGGTGGCTGAATATGTGCAACAGGATGCTTTGCGATCCGGAATTGCACGTGGGGACGTGGCCAATGCCCTGTTGGCTGCAACGGATGGCATGCCGGTCGGTGTACTGAACGATCAGGATCGTATGGTGATGCTGAATTTGCAGGTGCGTAATGCGGATGGCAGCCGAATCAGTAATCTGAATGACATTCCTGTATGGAGCATGATGAATGTTCATCTCTCGAACGAGGAGTTACAGGGAGCTTTGGGTGGCGGCAATGCCATGGGCGAATTGCAGGACAAGGTATTTCGTGCGATACCGCTGGGCAATGTGGCTAAAGATATCCGTTTGGATTGGGATGAGGATGTGGTGTTGAGACTCAATGGTCGCCGGATCATTGAGGCGGAGTGTGATCCGAATCCCGATTGTGATGCAGCCACCCCGGCTAAGGTAGTCTCTTCGATCAAAGATGAGATCGAAGCTATTCCACTGCCGGCTGGTTATGCCATGCGTTGGGTCGGTGAAGGCGAAGTCCAGGGCGAAGCGATCGGTAACCTGATGCGTTTTGTTCCGCTTACGGTCTTTTTGATTTTGGCCATTTTGCTGTTGCTGTTCAACAGTTGGCGTAAAGTAATCCTAATTCTGCTCTGTTTCCCGTTTGTCTTCTGTGGAATTACGCCTTCGTTGTTGTTGAGCGGCCAACCCATGACCTTTATGGCCATTATCGGTATTCTGGGATTGATCGGTATGATGGTCAAGAATGCCATTGTGCTGGTCGATGAGATCAACCGCTTGCAGACCGAAGAGAAAAAACATCCCTATACGGCCGTTATTGAAGCGACGGTTTCTCGTGTTCGACCGGTGTTGATGGCCTCTCTGACTACGATTGTCGGTATGTTGCCCTTAGTGACGGATCCGATGTACAGTTCGATGGCCATTACCATCATGGGAGGATTGACTGTCGGTACCATTATTACTCTCATTTTGTTACCGCTTTTCTATACGGCGATGTTCCGTATTCGGAAACCAGTTAATGCATAACAAGGAAAAACGATGAATGTAAAACGAATTATATGGATGGGTTGTGTCGGAGTGCTGGGTCTGACCGGCGTTGAGGCACAACCACGGCTTACGCTCACGTTATCGGAGTGTAGGAGTATGGCTTTGTCGCACAGCGAGGATTTACAGCAGGCGGACAATAAGTTGCAGCAGGCAGCACTTGATCGTAAAATTGCCACGACAAACTATTTGCCGAAATTTGCCGGTTCGGCAACGGGAGCCTATATGGTTCCGGATTTTGATATGATGGGTTCGGAGCTGCGTATGCGGGGGATGTATATGGCCGGGATTACATTAACTCAGCCAATCTATACCGGTGGCAAGATCAATACTGGGAAGAAATTGGCTCAGATCGGAGAGGATGTGGCCGAGGAGCAACGTCGCATGACCCGTATGGATGTGTTGGTTGAGGCCGATAATGCCTATTGGACCTATATTGCTGTTGGTCGCAAAGTGCGGATGTTGGAGCGTTATTGTGCGCAGATGGATACTTTGTACCGTCAGGTTCAGACTGCGCTTGCGGCCGGTATGGCGACAGATAATGATCTGTTGCGGATCGAGGCAAAACGCAGCAATATCCGTTATCAGTTACAGAAAGGAGTCAATGGCGCCGATCTCTGTCGGTTGTCTTTGTGTCGAATCATAGGTGTGTCGTCTGACACTCAGATAGAACCGGTAGATACAGCTATTGTGGTGTCAGAATCGGGAAATTTGACCACAGATATTGCAGATCGTCCGGAGTTGAATTTGTTGAAGAGTCAGATTGCTGCGAATGAACAGCAGATTCGCATGACTCGGGCAGACATGTTGCCAACGGTTGGATTGACCGCAGGCTATACCTATTTTGGCAATGTGAAGCTTAATAGTATCGTTGATGCCGGGGGAGGGATGATGGTCCCTTACTCTCAAGAGTTTCGTGATGGCATTGGGGTGGCGATGTTGGCGGTTCAGATCCCTATTTTTCATTGGGGTGAGGGTCGCAAGAAGGTCCGCAAAGCGCAGTTTGAATTGCAAAATGCGCAGCTTGAGTTGCAGAAAAACAGTCGTTTGATATCGTTGGAGGTTCAGCAGGCTGTTCGCAACTTTCAGGATAGCTATCTGTTAATTCGGACGGCTGAAGACGGGCTGCGTGAGGCAGAAGAGAACCTGCGGGTGATGCGTAATCGTTATGCCGTTTCGATGTCTCCACTTACGGATTTGTTGGATGCACAGTCCCAATGGCAGGAGGCCGAGAGTAATCTGATCGAAGCTCAGGCTCAATACAAAATCTATGAGACCGAGTATCTGCGGGCAATCGGACGTTTAGAGTAGTCTTTTAGATACGTTAATCGTCATCACGATCGGTTATCTCTGATACATATATTCGGCAAGGGTAGCAATGGAAGTTTACCTTTGCCGAATTTTTATTGATCATGTGGAAGTGATAGCGGTCTATGATTGTTTTGATGAGATATCCAAAGAGTAAACCGACTGACAATAGGATTGACATATCACTATATGTAGGCTTGCAGAAATATTTTGTATCTTCATGGATCTTTTGTATGCCTAAACCAATAACCTGATGAAACGATCTGACCTACTCAAGCGATTATATTTGACCGGGGTTGGAATATTGCTGGCAACTGCCGGGATAGCCCAAACTCACAATACCTATACCAATCCGCTGCGTACCGCTGATGGCAAGATGATTCGTGTTGCCGATCCGTTTGTGTTTCGGTATGACAGTCTCTACTACATGACAGGAACGACCCGTCAGAACAGCGGCTTTGATTGTTACTCGTCACCCGATTTGGTCCATTGGACCTTCTTAGGTGAGGCCTACACAAAACCCGAAGGCCATCCCGGAATCGGTGGCTTTTGGGCTCCGGAGGTGTTTGTGTATCGGGGGAAATTTTACATGACATACAGCTCCTACAATCCGAAAACCCGGATTATGCTGACCTCTTTGGCTGTCGCGGATAGCCCCGAGGGACCGTATCGAGATTTGTATTCTCCCTGGTTCGATTTCGGTTATTCGGCTATCGATTGCCATATTTTTCAAGACGATGATCCGGAAGGGTCGTTGTATCTCTTTTTCAGCCGCAATACCTCCCGACCCGGCATATCGATCGGTCAAAACTATGTTGTGCGATTGAAGGATGATCTTTCCGGTACGATGGGAGCTCCGGAGATAGTTGTTGAGGCGGATCAGCCCTGGGAGATGGTCGATTGGGAGTCAAACCGGGCCAACGAAGGGGCCTTTGTTTTCAAATACAACGGCAAATATTACATGACCTATTCGGCAAACAATACGGGTTATGAATATTACGGTGTCGGTTACGCCACGGCAGATCACCCCATGGGGCCATGGACGAAGGCCGAGGAGAATCCTATTTTGGCGACTGATTTAAGTCGGTGAGTTTCGTCCCCGGGACACAATTCCATTGTGTTTTCACCGGACAGCACGGAGCGATTTATTATTTATCACCGTCATGCAGATCCTGAGGGAGCGCGTCCATCGTTTGATCGGGTGGTTTGTATTGACCGGCTGGTTATAGACTCGGTCGGTCGTTTACGAGTCGTAGGACCAACATCTACACCACAACCTATGCCTTCAGGTGTACATTGATGCCCTATTTCTTTAATCCTAAAGGCTGCCGTTTGAGATGGAGATGGATAACGTGCAGGTCTATTATTGTTGAGGAAGACGAGATGGATGTTGCGGTAATGATGATTTGGGCAGTGTCTTGTTGTAGTATTAATAGCGCTCTATTGCCAGTCTTAGAAATGTAGTCTGTAAAGGATTCAATAGAATGCACGGATTGTTAAATGCGCAATGCGAGGTACTCGCTATGTAATTTCAGGAACAGCTATCTGTGGTAGATAAGATCATTGTCATCACGAAAGTTTTTTGTGCCCTTTTTCTAAGAAGCTATACACGCTAAACATTACATTCAATTTGAAAGCAATCAATAAAAATCCGGTTTAACAGACCGGTTTTTTTATTAATGCCATTATTTGGCATAGGCGTTCGATACATTTGTATTATCAAATTGAGAGGAATATGGATGCTAAGAACCCAATCGAACCATTTGCAGGAGAGGAGAAGGGAGCAGGCTCTCTTTCCCTGATCAAACATTTGGAATGCATCGTCGATGCAACACAAGGGAAAAAATTGTCGCGCGAGAGCCTTCAGGCTTGCGACTCTCATCTGTCTGCTGTAGCCGATCTGCTTTCACTTACGCGGGATCAGGCCTTGTTGTTAGCTGTATTTACGGATCAGTGTGATGATCAGTCTATTCGACTTTGTGATCTTGCACGCCACTTTGATTGTCACAATATCAATATTTTGTGCTATGCAGAGGCTCTTGATGGACTGGTCGCAAGAGGATATATCCGCAAAAGAGAGATTAATCGCAGATTGGAAGGGTATCGTATGCCGGGTGATGTGGTTCAGGCACTCAAGAAGAATCAGCCTTATACTCCGCCGAAATTTCAGAATCTGACCATTCAACAGCTGTTTGATCAGTTTAATGTTTTGTTTAACGATGCCAAGGAAGATGAGTTGACGTATAATGACCTGTGTAGTTGTATATCTGAGTTGTTAGCTGATAATCGTCATCTGTTATTTACGAAGAAAATATCTGGGTATAAGGATTTCGATGAAGATGAGATCACTTTATTGGCATTCTTTTGTCATAAGTTGGTGAATGAAGAGGATAACGCCATTTTGTTTTATGATATAGAAAATTTGTATGATTCTAATTTTCAGTATAATGCAGTTAAGCGAAGGTTAAAAAATGGGACGCATGCCTTATTGGTCAATCATCTCATAGAGCCCAAGAAAGATAATAATCTGCTGGCTCGTGATTGTTATTGTTTAACAGAGACAGCTTGCAAAGAGTTGTTGTCGGAACTCAATCTGACGGTACAGGAAAAGGTGGTTCCTCGAAATATTATTCTGGCCAAGGAGATTGCAGAAAAATCGCTTTTTTACAATTCGCGGGAGAAGGGTCAGATCGATCAGTTAGTCTCTTTGCTGGATATTGACAACTTTACGAAAGTTCAGAAACGGTTGGTCAAGAATGGAATGCGTAAAGGTTTCGCCTGTCTGTTTTACGGCTCCCCCGGTACGGGTAAAACGGAGACGGTGTATCAGGTTGCACGTCAGACGGGGCGTGACATCATGTATGTGAATGTATCGGAGATTAAAAGTATGTGGGTCGGAGAAAGTGAAAAGAATATTCAAGCTCTGTTCGATCGCTATCGGGATCTTTTGCAACAGACCGAACATGCTCCGATTTTGCTGTTCAACGAGGCGGATGCCGTAATTGGTATTCGGCAGGAGGGGGCACAGCGTGCGGTGGATAAGATGGAAAACTCTATACAAAACATTATCTTGCAGGAGATGGAGAAGTTGGAGGGCATTATGATAGCCACTACGAACTTGACGCAGAATCTTGATCCGGCTTTCGAACGCAGATTCCTGTTTAAAATTGAGTTTGAGAAGCCGAATCTCGAGGCCAAAAGAGCTATATGGCACTCCATGATCCCGAGTCTGTCGGAGACCGATGCGATGACCTTGGCCAAGAGTTATGATTTCAGTGGAGGACAGATTGAAAACATTGCTCGTAAAGGGATCATCGATCATATTATTCGCGGTCGGCGGTCCACGTTGTCAATGCTCCACGACTATTGTAAACATGAATTGATTCATACCAAAAATATACAGCGGCAGCCTATAGGTTTTCGCAGATAAAATCGAGTGATTATGAAGAACAGAAAATCATCAAAAGATAATATGTCGAATCTGTTTAACCGTTATGTATGGTTGGTGGATACGATATATCGCAGAGGTCGTATTACATTCGAGGAGATCAATGAACGGTGGATGCGTTCCCAGTTGAACGAAACGGGAGATGAAATTCCTTTGCGCACCTTTCACAATCATCGTAAAGCTATCGAGCAGATGTTCGACATCAATATTGAGTGTGATAAACGTGACGGGTACGTTTATTATATCGAAAACTCCGAGGATATGGAGCGTGGCGGAGTCCGTTCGTGGTTATTGAACACGTTTGCCGTGAACAATCTGATCAACGAGAGCCACAAGATTAAAGAGCGTATTCAGTTTGAGCACATCCCTTCCGGCCAACACTATTTGACCCCGATTATCGAGGCGATGCGGGACAATAAGGAGCTTTGTATGACCTATCATCCTTATTGGAATGAACCGTTTACGACGACCCTGCAACCCTATTTTGTCAAGGTGTTCAAACAGCGTTGGTATGTAATTGGTTTGAATAATTATGTGGGGCAGATACGGATTTACGCTTTGGATCGGATCGAGGCATTGGAGGTTACGGAAGAGACTTTTAAGATGCCTAAGGATTTTGTTCCAGAAGCCTATTTTACGAACTGCTATGGTATCGATCATCACGATGATCCGCAGCGTGTTGTATTGAAGATGAGTTCGTATCAGGCCAAGTTTATTCGGGCTTTGCCGTTACACCATACGCAGCGGGAGGAGGTTACGACAGAGGAGTATTCCATTTTTTCGTATTATTTGTGTCCTCATACCTATGACTTCAAGCAGGCAATTCTTATGCTGATGGCGGAGGCAGAGGTGTTGGAACCGCAATCTCTGCGCAATAAGATAGCGGATATAGTCCATGCTATAGACAAAAAAAACTGGCAAATCATAGAAAATACATGTCGTGTGTAATGATTGGGGACCAATCTAATCTGAATCAATTAGTATGATGCATTGTTGTATATGTAGCTTGTCGTTATAGGAGGAAATATTTTTATCAATCATATTTTCCTTTTAAGTAAAAAGAAAAAGCTTCTAAGTTGCAAAATAGCATACCTTAGAAGCTTTTGTGAGGTCTGAAGCGGACTCGAACCGCTGTAGCAGCTTTTGCAGAGCTGTGCCTAACCGCTCGGCCATCAGACCCTATCGAACGGATTGCAAATATACGCCTTTTTTTTGAATTCACAAATTTCTTGTTGGCAACTCTGCTACGAATCGGTCTGTTACGTTTGATCTTGCATAATTATCATTTCATTTACAGAGGATGGCTGTAATGGAATGGGTGCAAAAAATAGATCGAGTGCAGATACATGAACTGCTAACGATGTGATGAACCTCAGCGAGATAGCAAATATATATGAGGAGTGTTCTTCAAGTGGGGAGAGCTTAAATTCATGGGATTTTGTTATCTTTACTGATAGTCGGTAAAGATTCTTGGTTTCTCCTTAATCAATTTATATGACAATCGATGATTTGGCTCTGACGTTTCATCCGGAGTTGGGGTGTAAAACGGCAATTCATTTGCTGGACTGTTTCGGTTCGGTAGAGGCGATTTACGCTGCTACTACCGATGAGTTGATCAATCGTGCCAAGTTGAAACCTACTTTGGCGCAGAGTTTGGCTCGGCGCGAGTGCCATCGAGCAGCCGAGCAGGAGCTGAATTTCTGTACACGAAACAACATTCGACCGATAGCAGTTGGAGACGCGGAATATCCGGTACATCTGTTGGAGTGTCCGGATTATCCTCATGTTGTGTATGTCAAAGGTGATATCGATTTTAATTGCGGACATTGGTTGTCAGTGGTTGGCACTCGAAAAGCAACGCCTTATGGAGATAAGGTGTGTGATCGATTAATTGGAGAGTTGGCAGCTATATTCCCGGATTTGGTAGTGGTGAGTGGATTGGCTTATGGCATTGATGTGGCTGCTCATCGAGCTGCCTTGCGTCATGGAGTGCGAACTGTTGCAGTGTTGGGGCATCCGCTGACGCATATTTACCCACGTGTTCATGTTGAGACGGCTCGAGAGATCGTGAGATCAGGCGGAGCTTTGGTGAGTGAATATCCTTCTACTGCGCATCCAGATCGGGCTGGTTTCATTCAGCGCAATCGACTGATTGCAGGTCTGAGTGATGGAACGGTGATTGTTGAATCGGCGGCTCGAGGAGGTTCGTTGGTAACGGCCGATATGGCTTCAGGTTATAACCGTGAGGTGATGGCTGTTCCTGGACGGATTGGGGACCGCAATGCTGAGGGGACCAATCGTTTGATCCGGTCTTTGAAGGCACAGATTGTCTGTTGTGGAGCAGATGTTGCGGAGAGTCTTGCCTGGGAGATGGACGAGGTGCAGACATCACTGAATCGACCGATGGAGGAAATGGAAGGACAAACAAAGGGTAGTAGTTGGCCGGCTGCCAATCCAATAAAACCTTTTGGAACAGAGGCGGTATTAAAGCAAGATGTGAGATCACAATCAAACAAGCAAAATACAAGTGGATCTTCATCCCAGAAAACCGATGAAGACACTACTTGGACCCCGGCTGTTTCTGAAGCAGCTATTGAGTTGTGGCGGCAGATGGGTGATGATACGATGGAGTTGGAAGAGTTGAGCAATCGTATCGGAGTGTCGGTCGTACAATTACCGGTATTGTTGCTTGAGTTGGAGTTGGCTGGTTGTATTCGTATGTTACCGGGTAACCGATGCATGAAATTGTAATTAACAAAACCCCATGAGAGGACACTGCATCTTCAATAAAGGTGTTTGTTGTGGTTTGTTTGCAAGTGTTTTTCACCCTATTTTTGCTTTGGAATTCAGCTGACATGATCGTTTGATCATTGAATGAAGAATCATCTGGACATGTTGTGTCGTATGATGTGTGACCTTACGATGTTGCATGCCCCGTTATGAGGTATGTTTAAGATGTCGATATGGAAGTGGAAAGCTGAAGGATCTACCCTGATAGAATAGACAAGAGTGATGGCTTTGAGATTGATTGATACCCATTCGCATATTTATGATACACAGTTTGATGAGGATCGTGATGATGTAGTGATTCGAGCGCGTCAAGCAGGTATTCAGCGGTTGTATTTGCCGGCTATTGATGAGGAGTCGTATGAGGCGATGTTTGCTTTGGTGCGGCAATATCCGGAACTGTGTCGGCCGATGATGGGACTGCATCCTACATCAGTGAATGACAATCCCGGTTGGAGAGAGGCTCTTGACCAGGTGGCCTGTTATTTGGCAACTCCACCCGAGGGTATTCGATTTTATGGAGTGGGGGAGGTCGGACTCGATTTTTACTGGAGCCGTGATTGGAAAGATGAACAGGTAGAGGCACTTCGGTTTCAAATTGAGTTGGCTTTGCAGTATGATTTGCCGTTAGTGGTGCATACCCGTGATGCTTGGGATGAGATGTGTATGTTGATGCAGGAGTATGCAGGACGTGGGTTACGCGGGATTATGCACAGTTTTTGTGGTTCCGTGGATCATTATAAGGCGTTAAAGGGTTCGGGTGATTTCCTATTTGGTATTGGAGGGCCTGTTACCTACAAACGTTCGACATTGCCCGATACGTTGCGGGAGATTCCGTTGGCAGAACTGGTCTTAGAGACCGATTCGCCCTATTTGCCGCCGGTCCCCTATCGAGGGAAACGGAATGAGAGCGCATACGTTGAATTGGTTGCTCTTAAATTGGCGGAACTGTATGGTGTTACACCGGAAGAGGTAGCTGAAACAACGACCCGAAATGCTTTGAGGATGTTCGGGGAGGATTTGGAGTAGGGCTGGATGTGGCCACGGTGTGTATGGTGTTGTGAGGCGGTGTTGAAAGATGGAGAGAAAAACGACATGAAGATGGAAATAGAGAAAAAATCATCCGTGCTGTTGATCTATACGGGCGGTACGATCGGTATGAAGCCTGACCCCGAAACGGGGGTGTTGGCGCCATTCGACTTCAATACCATCTATGAAGAGTTCCCTTATTTGGGCAAATTGGGGGTTGAGTTGCAGATTATCAACCTTGATCCGATTGATTCGTCTAATGTGACCCCCGAGTTGTGGTGTGAGCTGGCCCGTCTGATTAGGGATCATTACGACACATACGATGGGTTTGTCGTATTGCACGGTACGGATACGATGTCCTATTCAGCTTCGGCACTCAGTTTTATGCTGGAGAATCTGGTCAAACCGGTGATTTTTACGGGGAGCCAGATTCCGATAGGTGTTTTACGAACGGATGGTCGTGAAAACTTGATCACTGCCGTTGAGATTGCGGCGGCTTATGAAAATGGCCGGGCGGTCGTGCCGGAGGTGTGCATCTGTTTTCAGAATAAGCTGTTCCGTGCCAATCGTACGACCAAACACAGTGCCGAATTACTCAATGCCTTCCGGTCGGATAACTATCCGATCTTGGCAGAGGTAGGGGTGAATATTCATTATAATCGGTCGTTTATACGTCAGGTATCCGCTGATTCAGGACCTTTGCGAATTGTCGAACATCTCGATACGCGATTGGCCGTGATTCGTCTTTTCCCGGGAATGGGGGCCGACACCTTCCGGTGTATGCTTTCGCTTCCGGGATTGCGAGGGGTGATTCTGGAGACTTATGGATCGGGCAATGCGCCGACTGCTGAGTGGTTTATTGATGCGGTTGCCGATGCCGTTGCGCGAGGTTTGGTGGTGCTGAATGTGACGCAATGTCCGGGTGGCAGTGTATCGGAGATTTATGAGACGGGTAAACGTTTGGGGCAGACCGGTGTGGTCAGCGGTCGGGACATTACGACCGAGAGTGCAGTGACCAAGATGATGGTCGTTTTGGGGGCTTCGGATGATCCGGCAGAGGTTCGACGACAATTAGCGGCCGATCGTTGCGGTGAGATGACGATCTAGTGGAGGGTGAAATTTGAGTTCCGATTTTTAGGAACAAAAATAATTTCGTATCTTGCAGCGCTTTCTGAATAAGGAAGATTTGATCAATTGGGTTACAGTGAAGGTGGTATTGTTCTCTTGCATTGCGATTCAATATCAATAAAAGAGTGATTCGGAGAAATGACCGAGTGGCTTAAGGTGCGCGCCTGGAAAGTGCGTATACCCCAAAAGGGTATCGTGGGTTCGAATCCCGCTTTCTCCGCCAATGGTGTTAGGAACTTAGGTGTAAATAAACAAGAGGAGCTGATCTTCAGCTCCTCTTGTTTATTTATTGGGTTTTAATGTGTCTTTAAATCCTTCCCTACCAAACCACGTTATTAACAGGGTTCAGGTCGTTCCTTCTTGGATTGATTATCACAAGAAACAGGGCCTTGGATCTGCTGCCACTGCTGTAAGATTCCGGTTACTTATTGATCAATTTAATGATCAATCGGATGAAGATGGTGAACAGCAAGGTTGCTCCACCGACTACTGTCCACAATGGGGACAGGCTCCAGGTAAATTCGATTACACGATTGCGGAGCAGGTTGATGGTGACGAATGTGAGGACCAGGAAGAAGAATCCGATATATTCGCGTCGGAGTACTTGCATCAGGGAGAATTTATCGCGAGATCGAATCCAGAGTTTTCGATTGGGAATCAGGGCATTTGTGTAGCTGGCCCAGAGCGAATACCGATCGCCGAAACGTTTGGCAAGCTCCTCCTCTTCGCACAGCAGAATTTGGTATGTGAAGAGGGTGTACAGTAGGATAGCTCCGATGATGAACCAGCTTACGCCGACGTATAAAATGATACCGTACCAGGCTAATAGATTTCCCAAAGCGATGGGATGCCGGACGATGGAGTACATGCCTTGGGTAATCAATTCGGTACTTTTAACGCCGCTGGTGACCTCATCTTCAGTTTTACGAGGGAGGTATCCGACTGTCATGGCGCGTATGGCTACTCCTGTCAGGGAGATGATTGCGCACAGCAAGGTAAAGAAGAAGCTGTCGGGAATGATATTGAACGGTCTGGCGATAAGCAGGGCCAATATTGCGGCAGGGTATAGCAGCAGAGGGAGCCAGTGACGATTGTCGTAAAGGCGTCTGCGGAACGCTGCGGACTGTTCGGAGAGAATCATACTTGTTGAATTTTATGTGAGTTTTTCTCCGTTATTTTTCGGTAGATATGGAATGACAGGAGTCCTAATAGGATTCCCAGCAGGGTCCCGAAAAGGATATCCATTGGGAAGTGCACGCCTGCGTAAATGCGGCTATAGCTGACGAGTATAGCCCAAAAGATGATTGCGCCGGAGAACCATTTGGAGCGGAATAGGCGTAAGGAGAAGAGGGCTATTGTGAAGCTGATGGCAGCATGGGCAGATACAGTGCCGTAAAGTCCTCCTCGATAGTCGTGCAGGATATGTACGAATTCTTTGATTTCGGGGGTATGCGACGGGCGAAATTTGGGCGTGAAATGTTTGAAAAAGTTGCAGATTTGGTCGGCGGCGATCACAGCGATGCCCAAACAGAGGATCATCCAGAGCAGGTTTCGGGTTCCGATTTTTCGCCAGGCGAAGTAGATAATCAAAATATATAGGGGAACCCAAGTCAAGCGGGCGGTGACGATATAGAAAAATTCATCCCACCCCGGACCCCAACTACCGTTGAGGGCCAGCAGTCCTTGTTGATCGATATGCAGAATCTCTTGCCACATGGTTTTCGGAACGAATAGTCCGGACAAATGCGGTTCAAAAATAGCAAATAATTCGATAACAGGAAAAATGTCAGGAGGTTTTGCCTGCTTTGAGGGATATGCCTTTTAGCATATTAGCAACAACTCGGGGGAGGCGAAATAGGTTCTGTTCGATCCGTATCGGATATTTCGGTGTCGGTTGTGCGATTGAAAATACGGCTTGCCACATTTGGAGGTGACAAGCCGTACAGCGTTTTATTGAATGGGGGTTATATCAAATGGGATTATTTGATATGGATAACATAATTGGCTTTACGTGGTTTTGCCGCTGGCAGCGGTGCTGCTGCGTATCCCAAAACGCAGTGGCCGATTCCTTCGTAGTCACCTTCGATCCCCCATTTTTTGAGCAAAGCTTTCCCTTCAGGTGAGTTGAACACCTCTTTGGCCCGGTGAATCCAGCAACTGCCGAGTCCGACGGCGTAGGCGGCATTCATCAGGTTGCCCATGACGAGAGAACCGTCATAGAGATATGTCGGGTAGGTGCGGTCAGCGAGGACAACCAAAACAACGGGAGCTCCATAAAAAGGGTCGTATGAGCAGCCCATGACTTGGGCGTTGAGGCTTGAGAGCAGATCGCGGGTAGTTTTGTCGGTGACAGCAACGATGATGGGGGATTGGGCTCCACGACCAGTTGGGGCGTAGGTGCCTGCTTGAATGACTGCATCGATCAACTCTTGAGAAGGCATTGCGGCGGTATAGCCGCGTACACTGCGGCGCTCTTCAAGTGCTTTGAGAACTTCGTTGGTCATATCGTTGTGTGTTGATGGTTTTTGAATAGGGTTGTTTGTGTAGGAGATGAAAAGGCATGTGTCCATCATGCGATTTCGTCCCCTGTTTGAGCAAAAATAGTAAAATATGTGGGTCGATGTTTTGGAAAATAGCAAAGGTGATGGGCGATCTTTCCTCAATCCATCTCTTCTCTGCTGAGCCTATTACCCGGATTCTTGTGGTCAGCTTCTTCCCTTTCCTTTCAGTAGTTGGTTGTGTCTCTCGACGAAGGAGGATTTCTTCCGATCTTCTCATTGTCAAGTCCGTGGATCTGTGTGACTTTATCGATCCCAAACCGATACAATGCGTGGAGACATAAAGCTATTCCCGCTCCTCAGCTGGTACGAAGGGCTGAGGCGGGAATGAGTTGGATAGCCTCCTGACAGAGCGACTGTTTTAGAACTGGAAGTAAATAAACGGTTGGATTTCGGACGATTTGATCAGCATGACGCCCCAAATCAGCAATGCCAGTACGATAGCTTTGACAGGCAGCGGGGATTTGGTAACGGTTTGTTGTGCCCACAGTCCGCTTTTTGCCGGAAGGAGATGCAGCAGATAGCCGATCGCCATTAGGGCCATGACGGGGGCATATCCCGAGACAACCTGAGGAATCAGTGCCGGTTTGAAATCAGTAAAGATTTGCGAGAGCATATTGCGGACGGTTTGCATATCGGTAGCACGGAACATGATCCAGCCGAAGCAGACGACGTGGAAGGTGATGACGATACCGATACAACGTCTCCAGAGAGGCATATCGGCTCCTTGCGTTTTGAATCCTGGGACATGGGCCATAAACCATTTGTGCACGGCCAGGGAGATCCCGTGCCAAGCTCCCCACAGGACGAATCGCCATGCGGCGCCGTGCCAGAGTCCTCCGAGCAGCATGGTGATAATCAGGTTGACGTAGGTTCTTACGTGGCCTTTGCGGTTTCCTCCAAGCGAAATGTAGAGGTAGTCTTTCAACCAGCTGGAGAGGGAGATGTGCCAGCGGCGCCAGAATTCGGTGATGGTCGCCGATTTATAGGGGGAGTCGAAGTTTTTGTTGAAATGGAAGCCGAGCAGCAGAGCGATACCGATGGCCATATCGGAGTAGCCGGAGAAGTCGCAATAGATCTGCAGGGCGTAGCCATAGAGTCCCATCAGGTTTTCGAAACCGCTATATAAGAGGGGATCGTCGAAGACCCGATCGACGAAGTTGAGGCTGATATAGTCGGAGATGATGGCCTTTTTGAAGAGTCCGGAGATGATCAGAAAGACACCGGTTCCGAACATTTCGCGGGTTACGCGCAGTGGGTTTTGGTGAATTTGCGGGATAAAATCGCGAGCACGCACGATCGGTCCGGCCACCAACTGGGGGAAGAATGACAGGTAAAAGAGATAGTCGATCCATTTCCGGAGGGGTTCGATACGGCGGCGATAGATATCGGCGGTATAGCTGATGGATTGGAAGACGAAAAAAGAGATTCCCACTGGCAGGAAGATGTTTTGGAAGTCGAGCCAGTGGCGTCCGCTCAGCCCGTTGATAATTTCAATAAAGAAGTTGGTGTATTTGAAATAGACGAGCAGGCCGATGTCGAGGATGACGCTAAGTGCGAGCAGGCTACGGCGGGCCGATCTTTTTTCGCAGCGGGCGATTCCTTTGCCGATCAGGAAGTCGGAAATGGAGACGGCGACCAGCAGCAGGAAGAAGAATCCGCTGGTTTTGTAATAGAAATAGAGGGAGAAGAGCGAGACATAGATGACGCGCAGCAGCACGGCCCGTCGCATGAATTGGTAGAAGAAGGTAAATCCCAAAAACAGGAACAGGAACAGTCCGCTGCTGAAAATCAGCGGAGCCGTGGGGTCATACTGCAGCAGGTGCAGCGCTTTGTCTATGATATCACTCAGTTCGTTCATAATCTGTATACATGATCAAGCTTCGCGGAGTTACTGTTGCTTCTGAGGAGTTGAGACAACCTCATCGAGTGGAATTTGCGGGAGCTTTTCTATCAAATGGGTATTGGGGGCGATGGCGGAGTTCCCGCTAAAGCCTTTGTAATCGTTATAGGCCCGAATCAGAGCATCACAAAGCAGTTCGCCCTGCAATCGATAACCTTCGTGGGTCAGATGAATACGGTCGGAGTTGGCCAGGCCGGCTTCATACCAGCGGGCAATGGCTCCTTCGCTGCCAGCCACGGTAAAGAAGTCCCATACCGGCAGTTGGTATTTGGCTGCGATTCGCAGGATTTGGTCGCGTACTTTACGCGAATTGGGATTCGGTTGTCGAACTGAACGTCCTCGAACACGTACGGTTTGGCTGCATTCGATCGGTGTAGTCAACAGTAGCGGTTGACTTGGGAAATATTGACGGATCAGTCCGACCAGTTTGTCGATTTGTGAACCGACATATTCGGCGTTGAAGTTGCGGCCGTATGAGTCATTGGTTCCCAATGAAATTACAATCAGATCGGGAAACAGAGCAGTAGCTTGTCGGATGATCTGAGGATTACGGTTCATGGCTGTAAAGGTGTTGCCGTTGATTCCCATACTGTGGTACAGAATGCCGGGCTGACCGTTTTCGAGCGAGAAGCCGTAATAGATCTGGTGGTTATAGTGCGGGTCGGTAATCGGGCCCTGCAACGTAACCGAGCTGACACTTTGGTTGAGGGGAATGTAAGTGCTTTCCGGGGTGTCACCGAGGGGACACTGCATGTCGTCGGTCAGTTCGGCTGGAGCTTGTAACAGTGGGGCCAGACTGTCGTGAAAAGCGCGGATCCGGTCGAATGAGGACTCTTTGTCGGTAATGGTGAAGGAGACGGTATTGTCGCTTCCGATCAGTGCCATCCCGGAGAGGCCGGGCTCCTCCTCAGGGTGAAGTTGGGTGCAGCGGGAGGCCTCCCAACTGTTGGGTGAGGAGATGGTGTAGTCGGCCGATTGGTTGGTACCTGAGAGCCTTAACGGAACGATCAAACCTCGTCCTGCATTTCCGAAGATACGTTGCAATCGTGTACGTACCTGGTTGGGATAGGTTCCTGCCTGTACATGCGAATCTCCCAATTGAAAGATGGTTACAGGCAGATTCCCCTCTTTTTGTTCCAGTGCGGTTAATTTTAGAAAAAAGCTGTCGAGAGTTTCGACGTGTCCCGAAATTCGGTTGGCATCCAATTTGACAATCCCGGGCGCATGCACCTCCTCGACCTCAAACTTGAAGTCGGTTAGCGGCAGTGATTCGGGTTGCTTCTTGATCCCTTGTCTTAGCCCGCTTGTCAGCAGGATCGCTGCTAACGGTAATATGATGATCGGGCCGTATTTCATGATTCGGTCGTTTGGATACCGTCCGTTTGTGGCTCGGGACGAGGTGTGCGACTTTGCTCTTGTTTATCGCGGTTATGGGGTTGGGTTGGTTGACTTGCTGCACCTTGAATGGCTTTCTTTCGGTGGGCATGAGATCGTGACTCTGTTGCTGTCGCAGAGAGTGTGTCTTTGTGTTTGTACCCTGCGCGATTGCCGGAGGATTTATGCTCTTTGTTTTGGAGGTGCAACGTGTCACCCTCTATCGATTGGATGGCCGAGGTGTCCAGATCAATCGATGGATTTTTAATGAGTGTATCAACCGTTGTGTCGTGTGCTGGCGTTTCAGCAATGGACTCCTCTTCACCTTCAAGGAATTCTCTCCGAGGTGTTGGAGCTGTTTGAGTTTGATCGGATTCTTCATGAGGAAGGATCAGATTGTCGTGTTGCCATCCCTCCTCACTGGGGAAGGGTTCATATTCCGATTCGAGATCATGCAGGAAAGACACGGGTTGATCTTCGGAATCAGAGACATTGGCATCTGCATTTTCAATAAGAGCAGCGGTCAGTTCTTTGGCAATATATTTACCGCCCGGGAAACGAATGTGCGTATGGTCTTGTGAAGCCCATTTCTTTTCGACGAAGGCGACCATACTGTTTTCGCCACCCATGGCTTCAAAAGTGTTCCAAAATGCGACGCCGGTCTCCTCGGCTGCCTTGCGTTGAGCCTTGATCATCCCGTGTACGGAAGGCATCGTGATGAACTGTCCGTTTTGCATTTTGCTTCGGTCGCCTACACCCATTACCAGAATGCTGGCACCCGGGAAACATTGCTGTGTATAGCGGATAATATGTGCAAGGGTTTTGGCGTATGAGTTGTAGGAGAGTACCTCTGCGGTCATGACGTTGAGGCCATACTGGAGAACCACCAGGTCATATCCGCGCATCCGGTTGATCTGTTGATTGACGAAACTGTTGGTTTCGAACAGGGCCATACCGCTGTTGCCTCGGATAGAGTAGTTGTCTACGCTTACTCCCCCCCTTCCTTCCAGAACGATTCCGTATCCGGTGAATCCTTGTGTGTGGGTCAGCGTAACTTTAATACTGTGAATCGGAGCTTTGATGACAATCTGTTGGATGTGGTCGCTTGATTCCGGGGTGAAAATACGACTGACCGAATCATTGACCACAACGTTAATACGGGTGTTGTTTCGGTTGATAAAGATCAAACGGGCCGCATCGGCTTGGTTCAGATGTTTGCGGAAAGTGACTCCCTCCAGTCGTGTGGTAGCCCCCTCGTCCGGAACACAGACCATGCCGGAGACAAAGAAACTTTTTTTGTATTCGGCTGGAATCTCTGCCTTGTCGCGGATGTTATAGATATTCCAGTTGGAGTAATTGTGCAGGACAGAAGCCCGGAATTTGGACATCGGTGTAGCGAAAGGAACAAATCCGACACCTCGACCTCCTCGGAGATCTTGCAGTTGTTCACGCAGATCGGCGGTAAAAATATCTCCTTCAATAAATGAGTCACCCAAAACAGCGATCCGTACTGGGTGCCCGTTTTTTTTGTTGAGGGCCGCATTGATCCGTTCCATAGCCTCATCGCTGAAACATTCGATAGCAACGTTGGCTTTGTGCATTTGGAGGGGAGATGACAACAACAAATTATTCTGTTCATCCTCCTCTTGTGACGCAGAGATTTGCCACTCTTCTGAGGCCAGATCCGGCAGGTTGAGGGTATCGTAATTGGCATTCCGGGTTGCCGAATCGATCACTTTCATGGCGGCAGCCTCGTTGAGGAAGGTCGAGTCGAAATAGGGATCGGCCTCCAACAATTCGGGATCCTCCTCTTGTTGGATCAGATCTGAGATGATGTTGGTGCGTTTGATGGTTACGCCGCCCACTTTAAACCGGGGCAGAAATGACAGCCCGATCAGCACAGCTACGACGAGCAGTGTGATCAAAGGGGCATATGAGGTATAATCCCGCTGTGAGGACATGGTCTTTTTTCGGCTAAAAATCGCTGCGAAGTTAGTCATTTGCACCGATATGCGGTTGTATTTCCGGTAAAAAACTGCAAAACGGTGTATAAAACAAGGTCGGAAGAGTCGAAATGTTTATAAAAACAGAACAGCTCCTGTTTTGAGGAGCTGTCTGAAAGGGAATTAAGATGTTGTGTCTATTGATCTACCGGTCTTTCATGGGAACAAATGGACGCTCTTCGGCAACATTTTTGTATGCCGGGCGGATAATACGCTTGCTGTCGAAGTTGAGCTCTTCGATACGGTGAGCGGTCCAACCGGTGATACGGCTCATGGCAAACAGCGGGGTAAAGACTTGTCCGGGCAGTCCGATCATATCGTATACAAACCCTGAGTAGAAGTCCACGTTTGCGCAGACCCGTTTGTTCACTTTGTTTCCTTTGAAGTTCATGAAGTTTTCAATCGCACGTTCCTCGAGCAGTTCGAGGAATGCGAATTCATCTTCGCGCTCTTTCTCTTTGGCCAGATCACGTGCCATCTCTTTGAGCAGCAGGGCGCGCGGGTCAGAAATGGTGTAAACGGCATGTCCGATGCCATAGATCAAACCAGTGTGGTCATAGGCCTCTTTGCGGAGCATCCGGTTCAGGTAGTCGTCGATCTCCTCGACACTGTCCCAGTGGCGGATGTTCTCTTTGAGGTGTTTGAACATCTGCATAACTGCGAGGTTTGCGCCACCATGCAGCGGGCCTTTAAGAGAGCCGATTGCAGCTGCAATCGAAGAGTAGGTGTCGGTTCCCGATGAGCTGGTAACACGTACGGTAAAGGTTGAGTTGTTACCACCACCGTGTTCAGCGTGCAGGATCAGTGCGCGGTCGAGCGTGCGGGCCTCCAGATCGGTGAATTCGCCTTTGAGCATGTAGAGGAAGTTTTCGGCGAATGAGTATTCGTCTTTGGGGTGACGGATGTGGAGGGTCTTTCCGTGGCTGTGGCGCATGATGTTGTATGCGTAGGCGATGATGGTCGGGAATTTGGCGATCAGATCGATCGACTGGCGCATCAGGTTGTCGCGTGAGGTGTCATCCGGATTCTCATCGAAAGTGTACATCTCCAATACGCTGCGGGCCAGAATGTTCATGACATTTGAGCCCTCAAGGTCGAGGATGTTCATTTTGGTCTTTTGGCCCAGCGGCATGAAGGCATGAATCAGGGCCTGGAAGGTCTCGAGTTCTTCACGGTTGGGCAGGTATCCTGACAGCAGCAGGAAAGCGGCCTCTTCGAATCCGAAGCGTTTTTCGGCATGGATACCTTTTACGAGATCATTGACGTCAATACCACGATAGAGCAGACGGCCTGGGATGGCTTTGAGGCCACCTTCGGGCAGGCGCTCATAGCCGACTACGTCACCGATTTTGGTTAGGCCGACCAATACACCCGAGTGGTCTTCGTTGCGCAAACCGCGTTTGACGTTATATTTGGTGAAGAGTTCGTTGTCGATGTGGCTGGTGCTCTTGATTGATTCAGAGAGCTTGTAGATGATGTACTCTTTTTTCATGATCCCTGTTATGTTTGTGTTTGATATCTGGTTTCGCCGCATTCGGATGGTGTCACCTGATCCGGATTGGGCGGCAGGGGAGCCTCTTCCGGTAGTCGGGGAGGCTGAAACGTATCGGGTGTAGAAGTGAGAAGCAATCTTACTACGCCCTTGTCAGCATGTTTGAGGTCCATTTTCAGAACCTGAAGGGCCAAGATAATGAAAAAATAGGATAAATTTAAACAAATCGTTAAAGTTTCCTACTTTTTGGCTGGGCAGTAATGGACGGTTGACGGTTTCTATAATGGCCTTATTGTGTATTGTGGAGACCGTTGGAGTTTCAATATGAGCCTCATATCGAAACTCCAAATGGCCTCTGTAGATCTATCCGAGCTCTTTCTGTTGAAAGGTGTTTACAATAGCTTTCTAAAGCTAATTGAATCTATCGGCTCGTGAGATCTCGAATCGTTCAACCTTTATTTACTCTCCCTTTTAACGTAGTGCCCTTGAAGGCAGAGACTTTTCTTGAATACCGATGACCTGCAGTAACGCCGGAATCCGGTTGTGGAATTAAAGTCTCTTGAGCAGCTCTTCTCCGAATTCGGATGTAGAGAGTGCAGTACCTTGCGGCATAAATCGGGCCAAATCACCGGTTGCACGTCCTGCCTCGAAGGAGTTTTCCATAGCGGCGGTGATCAGAGTTGCCGCTTCGTTCCAGCCGAGGTATTCGAGCATCATGACAGCCGAAAGAAGCAATGACGACGGGTTAACCACGTTTTTGCCGGCAATATTAGGCGCTGTGCCGTGTGTGGCTTCGAAGATGGCGTGTCCGGTGCGGTAGTTGATGTTGGCACCGGGTGCGATACCGATACCACCCACCATGGCTGCCAGTTGGTCGGAAATGTAGTCACCGTTGAGGTTCAGGGTGGCGATGACCGAATACTCTTCGGGGATCAGCAGCGTATTCTGCAGGAAGGCGTCCGCAATCACATCTTTAACGATCACCTTGCCGGCCTGTTTAGCTGCTTGCATGGCCTGATCTGCAGCTGCGGCTCCCTGCTCTTTTTTGATGGCGTCGTATTGGCGTGTGGTGAAGGTTTTATCGGCAAATTCGGTCTCGGCCAGGTCATATCCCCAATTTTTAAAGCCGCCTTCGGTAAATTTCATGATGTTGCCTTTGTGTACGAGGGTAACCGATGGCAGATGGCGGGCGATGGCATATTCGAGAGCGGAACGCACCAATCGTTGCGAACCTTCGCGTGAAACGGGTTTTACACCAAATGAGGAGCTTTGCGGGAAACGTACCTTTTTTACTCCCATCTCTTCGGTAAGGAAGCGGAGGAATTTTTCGGCTTCGGGAGTTCCGGTCATCCACTCGATACCGGCATAGATATCTTCAGTGTTTTCGCGGAAGATGTGCATATCGACCTTTTGGGGCTCTTTTACGGGAGAGACCACACCCCGGAACCAGCGTACGGGACGCAGGCAGACATAGAGGTCGAGTTCCTGACGCAGAGCGACGTTCAACGAACGGATACCGCCTCCGACTGGGGTTGTCAGCGGGCCTTTGATTCCGACACGATAGTCGCGGAAGGCCTGCATGGTCTCGTCGGGCAGCCAGGTGCCGGTCTGTTCGAAGGCTTTACCTCCGGCCAGGACCTCTTTCCAAAGGATTCGTCGTCGTCCGTTGTATGCTTTTTCGATAGCGGCGTTAACCACCTTTTGGGTAGCGGCCGTGATTTCGGGACCTACTCCGTCTCCTTCGATAAAGGGGATCTCTACTTCGTTGGGCACCAGCAGTGCACCGGCTTCGTTGATCGTAATTTTACTCATTTTTTTGTTTATATGGTTGTTTGTGTTAATTCTTTATTGACTTTCTGAGGAGCCCTCCTTGTCTCATCAAATTATCAGATCGCATCGGGTTTCCATTCGAAAGTGAGAGGATAGTCGATAACAAGCGAACAGGAGTCGATTCGGCTCCCGCAACAAGTATTGGCTTATGACCAAACAATGTTTAAGGAATGGAATCGGGTTAGAAATATTTTACTGGGCGTTGTTCGATAGCGCTCAGCAAATTGTTGGCCAGCGAACTGGCCCCGATTCGGAATCGGTCCGGATTCAACCACTCTTGGCCGAGGATCTCTTCGACAATACTGTAATACAGAACGGCGTTTTCAGCGGTTGAAATACCTCCTGCCGCTTTGAAACCCACTTTTTTGCCGGTTTTTTCAGCGAATTGGCGAATGGCAAGGCACATGACCACAGCGGCTTCCGGTGTTGCGGCAATACCGTTTTTGCCGGTCGATGTTTTGATAAAATCTGCTCCGGCTTCCATAGCGATCATGGCGGCGCGATGGATCAATTCGGGTTTGGCGAGGGTGCCTGTTTCGAGAATTACCTTCAGTACAGCATCTTCGCCCACTTCAGCACGTAAAGTTTCGATCTCATTGCCCATCAGGTCATATTCGCCGTCAAGCATCTCTCCGATACTGATTACAATGTCGATTTCATCGGCACCGTTTTCGATAGCCATGGCGGTTTCGAGCATTTTCACCTCTAAGTAGGTTTGAGAGGAGGGAAATCCTCCTGCTACGCTGGTGATGGCCAATTTGGAATCTCCGGCAGCCAGTCCAACCGTTTCCACGAATACGGGCCATACACACACCGAAGCTACGCTCCCGGCTTTGGGGAACATGCGGGGCAGGTCGATGGCTTTTTTTGTGAATTCGGTGATTGAACGGCGTGAATCGGTAGCTCCCAATGAGGTGAGGTCGATGCAGTTGAAGCATCGTCGATAGACCTCTTCGCGGCAGTTGGTTTGGCTCAACAACCGGATGTTGTCGAGCAGCGCATTCACCTGATCCTCGCTGGGGGCGGGACCAAAATCGCGAAGGGTGGGAGCATATTCCATAGCTATCGGGATTTGTGCGGATTTATTGTATAGCTACAAAGATAGCAATTTTGCGGATAAATGTGACAGGAGCGCCCCGAAGAGCGCTCCTCATTGTATTTTTATGTGGCCAACCAGGTTATATGGAATACTCTATTGATTAAAATACCAATGAAATACCGGCATTGACCTGACGTACTTGCGGGCCAGCTCCTTTACGCCACAGCGGGGAGTGATAATAGGTCAGGTTGAATCCGATGTGTGAGTAACCGAAGTTAAGGGTATAGCCATAATGGAAGTTGCGCAATCCGAAACTGCTGTGATCTTTGGCAGTTCCGCCAATGATGGAACTTTTCCCTTGTATTTTGGTATGGGCTCCGATACGCAGCCCCCCGATGACACCGCCGTTAATGAAGAAATTGTGATTGCGACCGGTTTGGAACTCGATCAATAACGGGATGTTCATGTATGCGGTAAAGAGTTTCGATTTGGAGAGATTAACGCCTTGTGCAAGATATTGTTCATCGACGGTAGTAACGCCGTTTTCATATTTCAGGGCGATATCCTGGTCGAAGCGGAAGTTGTTCAGTTCGAATCCCAATCCGGTCAGCAAGCGGAAGGACTGGTTGCCGACGAGAATAAAATCGACAGGGTTGAGGGTTACGCCGATTGATTTGACACTTTGAGTCATTCGTTCAGCACCGGCCGGAAGCGAGAAATTCCCCAAATTGGTAACCATGCCACTGTAATGAATGCCGATACCGGCCCAACGTCCGTCTCTCCAGAGTACACGCCGGGTCTGTTCTTTCCCTTCGGGTTTTTTGAAAAGGCTGATACGGATTTTGGCTCTCTTTTTTTGTGGTTCAGGTTGTTCAATATTGCTTGACTCAGTCTCTTTTGGAGGCTTGTTGCCGATTGCAAAAGGGGTGTTGACAGCAGCATCAGAGCGCATGTTTTCGAAAAAATCGGATTGAACAGGAGAGTCCAATGTCGCTGATAACCCCATATCCAGAGATTCGGTAACGATTGATGCTGCGGTTTGGTGAGCAGGCAGATCACGATCGATCAAGCAAGGCTGTTCGATCGATGAATCGGAACGCTCTTGCTGGATAGGGGATGTGTGTTTCATATTGGGCCTGTCCATTTGCTGGGCCATGGAGGTGCAGATGGAAGCCATCATCAGCAAAGTCAGGATCAGGGGCTGTTTCATGTTGGTTCTGTCGGTTGTATCTCTTTATGAGAAGAGATGGGGTCTTGATGATTATTTGGTCGGTTCTGAATGGGGCTACGTTTGTAACGATTCCCCAAGCTGTATCACGGTATCGGCTCTGCCGTTTTGTTGTATCAAATTTTGCGGTGAATCGATTTCACTAAGTGTGCGCTGCGTTGGGTTTCAGTCGCTTTTGTAAAGTAATTCAATTACTGTCAATCTCTCTTCCGATATGGATAAACGAGGCGATAGTAATACCCTCCTCTTCGCTGGTACGATAATGAGAAATCGGACTTACATCGTTGATGGTCGAAAGCAGTGTTTCAACCGAGGATCGTATATCATTGCTTTCGCTGTTATCGCGGTCATGAGTGGAGGCCGCTTTACGATTGGCAGCGATTCGTTGTGCTACAATGGATCGCGTCTCTGTCCGCTGTGAAGGTTGGATAGCCACTTGTTCTAAATTTACCTGAGGGGCAGAGGCGTACAACTGTACTGGCGTTGACAATGAATTCAGAATTTGTCTTTGCTCCGATTGTTGTATGTAATTTTCAGCCGGTTGAATGGTACTGTTCTGGTCTGGATGCATGACCGATAACTCGACTGCCTGTTGAGAAATTTTGTTGGTTTGGTTTTGTGTCGCTCTGTTTAGGCTGGGGGCATTGAAGATTGGGGTTTGGGTTGCCAATTCATCCTGGATGGCCGGTGTAGCATTGACTTCGGCTTCTTGTTCCGTTGTTTCGGTCATGCGTTCAGCCAGAGCTTCGGCTCCTTCAGGGTAGGCAGCAGTGGCTTCGGCAGCCATTTGGTCTGTCCCTTTCCCTGGTCGGTTGGGATTGAACAGAAACATTCCTCCAAACAGCACAGCGGCGGCGGCAGCTCCCGACATCATGGCTCCGAATCGTTGCAATCGGTCCTGACGGCGAGCTAAACGAATCTCTCGGCCGCGCAACAACTGTTTTTTATCGGGGAATGTCACTTCGGAGGGAGGAAGTACCGGCATTGCGTCGCACAGGGAGGTGATTTGTGCAGCAATGGCTGGATGACTTGCTAAAAAAGCGTTAAACTCTTGACGTCGGGTGGCGTCGAGAGTTCCTTCGATGTAATCCATCGCCCACTGTTCATAATTCTGTTCGTCGATCATTTGTATAATCGTTATGCTTTGTATTACAATAGGTTCTCCATTGATCCAAGCTGTTGCTTGAGGGCTACGCGCGCGCGAAATATGTAAACTTTCACTTGAGCAATACTCAGTGAGGTCATTTCGGCTATTTCCTGATACGAGTATCCTTCGTAATCCCGGAGCAGGATCAGAGTCCGTTGAATTTCGGGCAGTTGATCCAGATAGCGTTGGACGGTTTCTGCTATTCCGCTGTATGTATGGCTTTTGTCATCGGGGCGGATGCGGAGAGGTTCGTCGCCGGTGTATCGTTTTTTGTAGCGTGCCTGGTCGATAATCAGCCGGTAGGCGATTGTGAACAGGTATGACTTTTCTTTACCGTCGAGGACAGCCTCACGGTTTTCCCAGAGTCTGAGAAAACTCTCCTGAACAATATCTTTTGCCAACTCTTCATCACGTAAAGATTTGAGAGCAAAACGATAGAGGTTATCGGATAGCGTATGTACACATTTGTCGTACTCCGCGACGGTCATTGATCCTCAAAGTTAACGTTACAACGGTGACAGCTTCACAAAGTTACAGTATTCACATATTTTTTTGTGGAGCCTGTTATTTTTTGCATCTGAGGGCATCTCAGATGACATATTCGATCTCTTTGAAAAGAAAGGTTCGCAGTTGTCCGGTATTGGCGATTCGGACTTCGAGATCGCCTCCTGGAAGAATTCCGGTAATTGTACCTATAAAACGTTCTCCGGTACGTCCATCGATGAAGGTATGCTCTTCGTTGAGTCGGTAGAGTCGGTTCAGGTAGTCAGTATCGATATGGGAGGCGTTTTTGTTTGAAGTCTCCTCTTCTGCCAGCATCCGATATCGGTTGGCCAGATGTTGGTAAAATCGGATGAAAATTTCGGCCCGATCGAACGTGTGACCGGCTTCATGGGCGAGTGAAGTGGGATTGGGTAATGTCGGGTCGAAGTCGGTTTGGTTGACATTCAGTCCGATACCGATCACGGAGCGGCATAGATAGGCTCCTGAGAGGTCGTTTTCGATGAGAATGCCGGTTGCTTTCCGATTGCCGATATAGATATCATTTGGCCACTTGATCGATGGAGTAAGGCCAGTATCGGCGATGGTATCTGCCACGGCCAGTGCTGCAGTTTTGGAGATGCGGAATTGACGCTCGGCCAGTAGAAAATCGGGTTGAAGGACAACAGAAAAGGTCAGGTTTTGCCCAGGAAGGCTGCTCCATGAGTTTCCCCGTTGACCTCTGCCGGCAGATTGGGTTTCGGCAATGATGACATCTCCTGCCCCATAACATTTTTGAGCAGCCCGGTTATTGGTTGAATCGATTTGGTCGAGCAGTTCTATTTGGATTCCGTTTTGGCGGGCGAATACGGTTAGTTTTTCTTTCAGTTCCAGCATTGGATTCATGGTTTGCTGAGTAGAGTGTTTGTTTGGTTGGGTAATTTTCGCAAACTATTGCGATAAATGATGATTTTACAAAGATAAAACTGAAGCGAATAAAGTTGCTTCGCAGTTCTTTATGATGGTATTTTACCTGTTGATTAAACGGAGATTGGTTGGAATAGATTGTTACAATCGAAGTATTTAGATTAGTTTATGTTGTAATATATGTTATGTTCTGCAGTTTTAAACTGTTGATTTTTTATGTTGTTATATATATTCACGTCAGGGCGTTGTCCATGCTTTGCTTAAAGCAAAAACATGCTTTGCATGTGATAGAACACCAATTGTAATCTGCATAAACCCTTATACAAACGCGATGGTTGTGGTCTCTTCGGCAATTTGCAGTGCATTGCCCGTCAGTTGAGCGATGCAATTAGCCAACTCAATAAAAATCAAGATAGTTGGCTGAGTAATCTCAGAGTGATTGTTGGGAATTAAATAGGTTGTTTCGAGTTCGGTTTTGATTTGTATCCACTGTTTTCCCAATTTATCTAATCGCGTTTTTTGCAGGTCAATGGTTTCGGGCGGGATTTGGGTTGTGACTGTCAGTTGTGAACGAGTGAGATCGTAACTTTCGTCGATAATGGCGAACAGCTCCTCTAAAATTTTACGCATGGGTTGGGTAAACCAGAGCCTGTCTTGCTTTTTGAGTTGAATCAGACGCAGGGCCGTTTTGCACAGATCGGTAACAGTCTGTTGACGGATAATGAGCCGATTCATGCGTTGCCAGGTGAGGTGACCTTTGGGGCTGAGTTCATGTTGTGCAAGTTGGGTCAATTGCCGGTCCAGCAGGCGATTTTCATTTTCCCGATTGTTAATCTGGAGGGATATCTCTGCAGCGAGTGCACTTGCAGTATCGACGTTGTTCTCCTTAAAATAGGTTTTGAGGGATTGGAGCAATTCTTTGTCCCGACGGATCGATTGTGCAAAATTGTAGGTTGTTTGTAAAAGTCCGAGTTCTCCGGCAGGAGTGGGAATATCTGTATCTGGTTTGTTCCCGGATGTTTTGCTTCTATTTGGGATTAGCTGTTCCAAAAGTTTTGCAGCCTGGGGAATGAACCCTGCCAGCAGTATAGTGGTAATCAGATTGAGTAAGGTGTGAAACAGGGCCAATGCCATGGCAGTTGAGGGTGTCCCTGTAATTAGAGGAGAGTTTTCTCCGCACAAGATGATGATTTGGTTTATACCTTGTGTAATGGGGGAGAGTAAAGGCAGCGCCCATAAAACGGAAACCAGATTGAACAACAGATGGGCCAGTGCGACTCGTTTACCTGCGGCATTGGTCATGATCGCTGCGATATTGGCGGTGGCAGTGGTTCCGAGATTGTCACCCAGAATCAGGGCCATGGCATTTTCGAGGGAGATGGCCCCCGAGCTGCAGAGAACGATTGCTAGAGCTGTAGTTGCGCTGGAGGATTGGAGGATTATGGTCATGATGGTTCCTGCCAGGAAGAAAAGCAGGGGGCTCCAAAAGCCATAGTTGTCGAGTTGAGCAAGTTGTTTTTCGACGGGGGCTTGAGCCATTAGATGACCGGTTGCTTCACGTAGCAGATGGAGTGCTAAAAGGATGAGTGCCAGTCCGATCAGTGTAGAGCCAAGATTACGAAGCCGATTTCGTTTGGCCAGAAGTAGCGGAAAGGATATTGCAATAAGCGGCGTAGCCAATAGGCTGAAGTCCAGTTGGATGCCAAATAGTGCTACGAGCCAGGCGGTTGCAGTGGTGCCGATATTGGCACCCATGATCATGCCGATGGCTTGACCGAGGTTTAAAAGGCCGGCGTGGGTTAGTCCGACAATCATGACGGTCATGGCGCTGGATGACTGTATGATGGCGGTTGTGGTTGTTGCCAGGAGGATTCCACGCAGGGGTGAGCCAGCGACTCGGTTTAATTGGGAGTAGAGCCTTTGTCCCGAGGCACGCTGTAGGGTATCGCTCATCATCTTCATGCCGAAGAGGAAGAGGCCTACGGCGCCTAACAGCATCATGATATGTAGTGCGATTTCCATGAACCGGGGACAAAACAGGTCATCGTTTGGGCCAAAAATAACAAAATAACCCCAAAACTCTTTTTTCTTAAATGGGACGATGGGGAAATGTAAAGTCGAACCGGCTAAAATAGTAGTAGATAATTTATAGTAGGAATAATGTTAGGTTGGTTTTGAATTGGATGGTTTGTGAGTCCTGTTAGGAGCCCTTTATGTATGATAACGAGGTAAATAATACTCAATTCTGGTAAAATAGTTGGGGCCTGGATGGGTGGATAGTAGAGGCAACGTTCAGGCTGTTTACCTCAACTGTTAATTTTAAGTAAAATTATAAAGGTGATATGAATGGTGAATGAGGTTGGGATACTATGTTATCATTCATTGCGCAATGTTTACCGCTCTTTCGTAAACCTTTCTTCCCCAAGTTTTCAGATACTATTTTACGGAGTTTCTTTTTTTGTTTGCTCAGACCCCACGTTTTGCTTTAATACCTTTTGTATTATCTCTCTGTTTGATCGCTTTGCAGTAGTGGTTTAGTTTTCGTTTTTGTGCTGTTATACACTGCTGTTCCTCTCACGTATAATTCTCTTTTGCCTTCTTCTGTGAAACTACATTTGGAAAAGCGCGGTAAAGCAATTAGATCTTAATAAGTAAAAGAGTAGAATAAAACGAAAAACGGGTCTCTCCTACGATGAGTGAGGAGAGACCCGTTTATGTATGATAAGAGAACGATCAGACTTCGATATTGTAGGTACGGAGTGCGTCGTTCAGTGTGGTTTTCGCATCTGTTGAGGCTTTGCGTTTTCCGATAATCAGCGCGCAAGGTACGCCATATTCGCCTGCCGGGAATTTTTTAGGCATGGTGCCGGGGATCACGACAGAACGTTCGGGTACCTCACCATGATAAATGACAGGTTCAGGACCGGTAACATCGACGATCTTGGTAGAACCGGTGATGGTGACGCCAGCGCCGAGGACAGCCTCTTTATGTACATGTACGCCTTCGACTACGATACAGCGGCTGCCGATGAAACAGCCGTCTTCGATGATGACAGGCGCACCCTGAATCGGTTCGAGTACGCCGCCGATCCCGACACCGCCACTGAGGTGCACGTTTTTGCCGATTTGGGCGCAGGAGCCTACGGTTGCCCAGGTATCGACGAGGGTTCCGCTATCGACATAGGCACCGATATTGACGTAGCTGGGCATCAGGATTGCACCCGGTGCGATGTAGGCGCCATAGCGAGCTACGGCAGGGGGAACGACACGGATGCCGAGGCGGTCATAGCCAGTTTTCAGGGGAATTTTATCGTTGTATTCCATCGGACCGGCTTCGGTGGTCTCGATGTGTTGGATCGGGAAATAGAGTACGATGGCCTTTTTGACCCATTCGTTGAGTTTCCATGATCCGTCCTGCTGCGGTTCGCAGACGCGCAGTTTACCTTCATCGACGAGGCTGATAATTTTGCGGATAGCGAGTTTAGCCTGGTCGGTGCGGATGTGGTCGTGGTTTTCCCAAACCAGTTCCACCTCTTTTCTCAGATCTTCGTACATAATTTTGGGATTTTCGGCAGTTCAACGGGATCTCTGCCGTAAGACAAATATATTAACTTTCTGTGAATATTTATATCTTTGTTGAGGCAGGGAGTGTTCCAACTGTTCACAAATTCAGCCTGAAAGATGAAAAAACAGTATTTAGCCGTTGTTTTGCCGGTATTGGCATTGACATTGGCGGCATGTCAGAATCGGATGAAAAAGATTGAAGTGAAAGCTTATCCAGTAGCGCGGATGGATTCCACGGTGGATGATTATTTTGGCACGCAGGTAGCCGATCCGTATCGATGGATGGAGGATGACAATTCGGATGAGACCGCTGCATGGGTGAAGGCCGAGAATGCGGTTACGCAGGATTATTTGTCGCAGATTCCTTATCGGGATCAGGTTCGGGAGCGTCTTACGGAGTTGTGGAATTTCCCGAAATACGGGGTGCCACAAAAGATAGGTGACTATTATTTCTTTTTCGAGAACGATGGTTTGCGCAATCAGAGCACTTTGTATCGACAGAAGGGTTTGGATGGAACACCTGAGGTTTTCTTGGATCCCAATACGTTGAGTGATCAGGGTACGGTTGCTTTGGTCGATCTGTCGTTTTCGAAGGATGACCGATATTTGGCGTATGCGGCAGCAGCTTCGGGTTCGGACTGGGTCGAGATTCGCGTGATGGAGACCGCAACGGGCCGGACGTTACCTGATGTGATCCGTTGGGTGAAGTTCTCGGGAGCGACTTGGAGTGGCGACGGTTTTTATTATAGTGCATACGATGAACCCGATCCGAAAAAGGTGTTGTCGGGCCAGAACCGTGATCAGAAGATCTATTATCATAAATTGGGCACGAAACAGTCCGAAGATAAATTGGTGTATAGCGACTCAGCGCATCCGTTGCGTTATCTGTCGGCTTCGGTAAGCCGTGACGGGAAGCTGCTTTTTGTCACCTCAACCGAAGGGACCAGCGGTACCGAGATCCTTTACCAGAAGATCGAGACCCCGGGTGTTGTCCGTACTTCAGCTCCGAATAATGGCTTCCAGGTGCTGTTCCCAGGATTTGCTTATGATTATACGTTGGTGTCGGGACGTGACGGCAAGGCCATCTTCTATACGAATGACCACGCCTTGAATGGTCAGCTGTTGCAGGTCGATTTTACCGGGACGAAGCCGGTGATTGCAACGTTGGTACCGGAGGGCGACTGCCTGATGGAGGGCGCTGTGACGGCCGGCGAGAATCTGATGGTCTTCTGGCTGGATAAGGCGCAGAGTCGGGTTAGCCAGTATTCGATGACCGGCGAGAAGATTCGTGACGTAGAGTTGCCTGGTATCGGAGCAGTAGGCGGCATGCAGGCAGAGCGTTCGGCAACGGAAACCTTTTATTCCTATTCGAGTTTCACGATGCCGACACAAATCTACCGTTATGATTTGGCCAAAGGCACTTCGGAGTTATTTAAGTCTCCGGAGGTGAAATTCGATCCCGATCAGTTTGTTACGGAGCAGGTGTTCTATCCGAGCAAAGATGGTACGCAGGTATCGATGTTTCTGGTGCATCGTAAGGATATTAAGCTGGATGGTTCCAATCCGGTTTATCTGTATGGTTACGGCGGATTCAACATCAATATTACGCCGGGCTTTTCACCGGAGAATATTTTGTTGATGGAGCAGGGCGGTGTGTATGCACAGGCCAATTTGCGCGGTGGCGGTGAATATGGTGAGGAGTGGCATAAGGCCGGTATGCTTGCCAATAAACAGAACGTGTTCGATGACTTTATCGCAGCGGGAGAGTATCTGATTCGTGAAGGATACACCTCGAAAGATAAATTGGCAATTGCTGGCGGATCGAATGGAGGTTTGTTGGTAGGTGCCTGCATGACGCAGCGTCCTGATCTGTTTGCTGTGGCTTTACCGGCAGTAGGTGTTATGGATATGCTGCGGTATCAATATTTCACATGCGGATGGGGTTGGGCTGTTGAGTATGGTCGCAGCGACAATGCGGATCAGTTCCCGTATTTGTATGCTTACTCGCCGTTACACAACATCCGTAAGGGGACATGCTATCCGGCCACAATGATTACTACGGCAGATCATGATGACCGGGTGGTTCCGGCTCACTCATTCAAATTTGCGGCGACGATGCAGGCGGCCCAGGCGTGTGATCATCCGATCCTGATCCGTATTGAGACCGATGCGGGGCATGGTGCGGGTAAACCCACCTCAAAGAGAATTGATGAGGATACGGATGTTTTCTCGTTCATGTTCTGGAATACGGGTATTCGTAAATTCAAGACCCGTTAATAAAGTGACACGCTCGCGGAATCGAGGTTAGATTCAAAATGACTCGCAGCGAGAGAAGATTATAGATCGTTTGCGAGTTTGATAAGATGTTGTATAAATTGGAGTCCATACCTTTTGCTATCGTATTAGCTGTTTAAGGCAGAAGGTAAAAATGAAGATAATCCATAAAAGGCAACGGCAGTGTATAATATAACAACACTGCCGTTGCCTTTTTGATTGCCTTTGATTGAAGGGAATAACCGTTGACCTATCCTTTACTTTCCCTTCTTTTATTCTACGCAGATTCTCTCTGTGCTTCCAGCCTTGAGTAGTCCGTATTCAGCACTGCTTCCCATTCAAGCGGGTGGTTTGTCTTAAACGGTTCCTTTTCTCTATGGTGTCATCTCAGATAAAAGACAGGAAAGGCGTGACGATTATTTGTACCGTACATTGATCAGTTGATCACCGCCGAATTGATTGACTTGTCGCTTCATTGAATCGATTACCTGGCCATCCCGAAGAACACGCAGGGTTAATTTCAATGGAGGTGAATCCGATACACGATCCGATTCGGGCAAACCTCTCGGAACGACATATAGGCAGATAGCAGCCTCGGCAGTAGGCTTAGGGGTGCAGACGCTTAGTTTTTTACCGGATTTATGGCTGGTGCCGTTGTCAGCGCTGACGACTCCGCACGAGTTCCCTTCAGCATCATAGGAGTATAAGTGGAGGTGAACGTTCATCTGTCGCCAGATGCGTTCGTCTCCTTCAGCTTCGAGAGTGAAGATATGCTCAGCCATGCTGTCGATGTTTTAAGGTTTATTGTCTAATATATACGATTGTGTGCTTATTCTTGTTTCACCTGCGATTTGAGTATGGCCATGCCTTATTGATTTTGTTTGGCTGTCCGGTTGAAAAAATCGCGGAAAAAAAGCAGGTGAAATTCGATGGCGTGTCTCCAGTATTCGTGAGTGTGACGTCCGGGCCGGATGATGAATTCATGAGGAACGTTGCGATAGAGCAACTCTTCATGGAGACGCATGTTTACGTTGTAGAAATAGTCCTCGGTACCACAGTCGATGAATATGGCCAGTTGTCCGGCTTGTAATTCCGATGAGGGATCGACCGAGGGTAGTCCTGCCACTTCACGACTGCGATCATTGAACGGTACGGCTCTCCAAAGTTGTCCCATGACGGAGTACTCTTCCCAGCGTTGTGGGTTTTCCTGGTATGGCCCGATTCGTTTTTCAATGTCCCAGTTTTTTGGGAAGGGGAGCAATGCGACGCCTCCGCTCATTGAGCCGCAGGCCCCGAAAATGTTTGAATGCCTCAGCGCAAGATAGAGTGCGCCATGCCCGCCCATGCTGTATCCGGTGATAGCCCGCCCTTCGCGAGAGTGACGGGTCTGGTATAGACTGTCAATGGCTGCAATCAGCTCTTGTGTTATGTAAGTCTCGTAACGCATTGTCGAATCGATGGGGCTGTCCCAATACCAGCTGCTGAATCCGCCGTCCGGGCAGACGATGATCTCACCCATGCGTGATGCCGCTGCAGGCAGGTCGGGTTGAGTTTTGTTGATCCAGGTGTCATAGCGTCCTCGGAAACCGTGCAGCAGATAGACGACTGGCCAATCTTGTGGCGTGTTTGGATCGTATTCTGTAGGGAGAATCACCACATTTTTGATCGGTTTTTGCATTGACTGGCTCCAAATCGTAACGGTGTCGACCTGATGTGTTGCGGCCCGGGGTGCAGATGCATTGGGATTGTTAGGCTTGTTGGTTGCAAATGCTGTAGCAGAGTAGAATGTCAAAATCGTGCATAGCAGCATGAGCAATCCAAATCTAAGACCGGTGCTTGTGAAAAAGTTGTTTGGATTGGATATAGGTGATAGTCGGGACTTGCCTAACCTCCAACTTGTCGAGTTGTCGTTTACAGTTGAGAGCAGTTCCTTGTTCGGACTCGTGCTTGATTGGTGATTAGAGTTTGTTGGTGTTTGATAATTTGAGGAGGTGGATTTTTTGGAGAGTGTGAGCATGGAGCAGGCGGGTTAACGGGCTTGTAAGAAGTGTTTAGTTTTGTGCGGATCAAAAGAATGGTGGACAAGAAGACTGTCTATCCAATATAAATACAAAAGCTGCCATTGGCAGCTTTTGTAATACCTGTATGTGTGTCAGGTTATTCGGGTTGAGCCTCTCTTTCGAAGTACTCGTGGAAAAAGAGCAGTTGGAAAGGAAGGGCGTAATGCCAGTATGAGTGGGTGTGCACACCGGGACGTGTGATGAAGGTGTGTGCAATGTTGTTGTGCTGCATGGCTTCATGCAACGCTACATTGACATCATAAAAGAAATCGTCGATTCCGCAGTCGATGATGATGGCGGGACGACCTTCAGCAGATTTCATCAACCAGTCGTTGCCACGGCCTCCCTGTACGTGTGGCTCAGGACGCAGACGATAGAGTTGGGTGATGACGGTATGGTCGTTCCACACTTTGGGGTATTTAGAGTATTCGCCGAGCCACTGCTTCATATCCCACTGATCGGGGAAAGGACGAATATCGACGCCGCCGCTCATTGATCCGCAAGCTCCGAAAGTTTCTGGGTGACGGAATGCGAGCCACAATGCTCCATGTCCTCCCATGCTGAATCCGGTGATTGCACGTCCGGTCCGGTCGGCAATGGTGCGGTAGTGTTCGTCTATGTATTTGACGAGCTCTTCAGCCACGAAGGTTTCATAACGATTTTTGGGATCGGCAGGGCTGTCCCAGTACCAGCTGTTTTTGCCTCCATCCGGGCAGACTGCGATGCACTCCATTTGAGAGACATCCTGAGGCAGTTCGGGACGGGTCTGATTTACATAGACTGCATAATTTCCGCCATGACCGTGGAGCAGATAGACTACCGGATATTTTTTATCCGGTGATTTGTCATAGCTGGCCGGGAGTACGACTACGGTTTTGATGGTTTTGTGCATGGAGGGACTCAGAATGGCTACTGTGTCCACAGTTTGGGCGAAGGCGCTGCCGGAGATAAACAGCAGTACCATCATGAAAAGGAAGTTTTTTTTCATTTGTTGTGGTCGGGTTTTATTGATTGTCAATTTTTTTCTGATTCCTTTAGAGAGGATCGTTAATTGTTGAATAATCAAGCAATTGAACGGATTTGTAGTATTTGCTGGCTGACGTAGTAATGGGATGTAAGATGTCAGTTAGGGCAAATCTACCTTCAAAAAATATCGGTATTATCTCTATTTCTGGCCGAAATTTCCGATGCAAAGATAAAATAAAACGGCGACTTTCCGCACCATTTTCCCGTTAGCTTTCGAACTTTCACATATTCAGAGTATAAAGGCTTGTTATGCGATTTGTTTATAGATTTGTATTTTTAATAAAAATAAATGATAAATAAAGGTGGTTTTTGTGGGGTGTTGGAGGGGTAAAATAGCGGATAATCAGCGAAAAAAGTTGGGAATGATTTGCAGAATCGGGAAAAAGCGGTATCTTTGCAGTCCATTTTGTACAAATGTAAGGGGATTTTATGCCCGAAAGTAAAGGATAAAGTTTAACGTAAAGGATTTAAAATGCCAACGATTCAACAGTTAGTACGGAAAGGAAGATTGACGCCTAGCTTTACCAGTAAGGCTCCGGCGTTGGATGCATGTCCGCAACGTCGTGGGGTATGTGTTCGTGTTTACACGACCACTCCGAAGAAGCCGAACTCAGCGATGCGTAAGGTAGCTCGTGTACGTCTGACCAACGGCAAAGAGGTGAATGCTTACATTCCAGGTGAGGGTCACAACCTTCAGGAGCACTCGATTGTGCTGGTACGTGGAGGTCGTGTGAAAGACCTGCCGGGTGTACGTTATCACTTGGTTCGTGGAGCTTTGGACTCAGCAGGAGTTGACGGACGTCGTCAGCGTCGTTCTAAGTACGGAGCAAAACGCCCGAAAGAAGCGGCAAAGAAGTAAAGAGAGCAAATTAATTGAAATCCCAAAAGAGTTTTAAGAGTATTAAGCAATGAGAAAAGCGAAGCCTAAAAAGCGAATTCTACTTCCAGATCCCAAGTTCGGAGAAGTACTTGTGACGAGGTTTGTGAATAACCTTATGCTGGATGGTAAGAAGAGTATTGCCTATGCCATTTTCTATGATGCGATAGAGATCGTAGGCGAGAAGATGAAGGATGCAGACAAGGCTCCTCTCGAGATCTGGAAAAAAGCCTTGGAGAACATTACTCCGCAGGTAGAGGTTAAATCACGCCGTATTGGTGGTGCGACCTTCCAGGTGCCGACCGAGGTAAGACCCGAGCGCAAAGTTTCTTTGGCAATGAGAAACCTTATCCTTTACTCTCGCAAGCGCGCAGGGCACTCAATGGCCGAGAAGCTGGCCGCCGAGATCCAGGCAGCCTACAATGAGGAAGGTGCAGCCTTCAAACGTAAGGAAGAGATGCACCGTATGGCAGAGGCCAACAAAGCATTTGCACACTTTAGATTTTAATCGGTAGAGGAAAGAATATGGCGGCAAGAGATTTGAAATATACGAGGAATATCGGTATCATGGCTCACATTGATGCCGGTAAGACGACTACCTCAGAGCGTATCCTTTTCTATACCGGAAAGACGCACAAGATCGGAGAGGTTCACGAAGGTGCTGCTACCATGGACTGGATGGTTCAGGAGCAGGAGCGTGGTATCACCATCACTTCGGCAGCGACCACCGCATTTTGGCACTACAAAGGTCAGACTTATCAGATCAACATTATCGACACCCCGGGTCACGTTGACTTTACCGCTGAGGTAGAGCGTTCATTGCGTGTGTTGGACGGTGCGATTGCCACCTTCTGTGCAGTAGGTGGTGTTGAGCCACAGTCAGAGACCGTATGGCGTCAAGCTGACAAATACAAGGTTCCCCGTATCGGTTACGTCAACAAGATGGACCGTACCGGTGCTGATTTCTTGGCTGTATGTGCACAGATCAAGGAGCGCCTCGGGGCAACTGCAATGCCGGTAGTTCTGCCGATCGGATCGGAGGACAAATTTGCCGGTTTGGTAGACCTTATATATAATAAGGCGATTATTTACGATGAATCTAAGAAAGGTGAGTTGGTGAACTACACCTACGAGGAGATTCCTGAGAACATGAAGGCTGAGGCAGCTGAGTGGCGTAACAAACTGATTGAGGAGGTTGCCGCTACTGACGAGGCTTTGATGGAGAAGTTCTTCGAGGATCCGGATTCGATCACTCCTGACGAGCTGATCGCAGCAATCCGTACTGCAACCATCAGCATGCAGATCGTTCCGATGCTTTGCGGTTCATCGTTCAAGAACAAAGGTGTTCAGCTGTTGCTGGACTATGTGATGGCATTCTTGCCCTCTCCGCTGGATATCGAGGCTGTAGTCGGCACCGATCCCCGCACTGACGAGGAGACAAAACGTCATCCGACTGTAAATGATCCTTTCTGCGGTTTGGCCTTCAAGATTGCTACCGACCCGTTCGTAGGACGTTTGGCTTTCGTACGTGTTTACTCAGGTAAACTGGAGGCAGGTTCTTATGTACACAACAGCCGCAGTGGTAAGAAAGAGCGTATCAGCCGTCTGTATCAGATGCACGCCAACAAACAGAACCCGATGGAGGTTGTAGGTGCTGGTGATATCTGTGCAGCCGTAGGTTTCAAAGAGATTCGTACCGGTGATACCCTGTGCGATGAGAACAACCCGATCGTTCTGGAGTCTATCACCTTCCCTGAGCCGGTGATCGGTTTGGCAGTAGAGCCCAAAACTCAGAAGGACCTCGATAAATTGGGTATTGCTCTGGGTAAACTGGCTGAGGAAGACCCGACCTTCACCGTTAAGACTGATCCGGACAGTGGTCAGACCGTCATCAGCGGTATGGGTGAGCTTCACTTGGAGATCATCGTTGACCGTCTGAAACGTGAGTTCGGTGTAGAGATCAACCAGGGTGCACCTCAGGTTAACTACAAGGAGTCACTGAAGTCGAAGGTTCAGCACCGTGAGGTGTTCAAGAAACAGACTGGTGGTCGTGGTAAGTTCGCAGACATCATCTTCGAGATCGGTCCTGCTGATGAAGGTAAGATGGGTCTTCAGTTTGAGGATGTTGTTAAGGGTGGTAATATTCCTAAGGAGTATATGCCTGCAATCCAGAAAGGTTTTGAGTCTTCAATGACCAATGGCCCGATGGCAGGTTTCCCGCTTGACAGCATGAAGGTTACCGTGTTGGATGGTTCGTTCCACCCGGTTGACTCCGATGCCCTTTCATTTGAAATTTGTGCACGCAACGGTTTCCGTGAAGCCGCACGCAAAGCATCTCCCGTTATTTTGGAACCGATCATGTCGGTAGAGGTTGTTACCCCGGAAGAGAATATGGGTGACATCATCGGCGACCTGAACAAACGTCGTGGCCAGATCAACGGTATGGAGACCAAAGGTAACGCCCGTGTGGTAAGTGCTAAGGTGCCTCTGTCAGAGATGTTCGGTTATGTAACCGTATTGCGTACAATCTCATCAGGTCGTGCAACCTCTTCGATGGAGTTCTCACACTTCGACGAAGTACCTGCAAACTTGGCAAAAGAGATTGTCGAGAAATCAAATGGTAAAAAAGGATCGATAGAATAATCAAGAATTATGAGCCAGAAAATAAGAATCAAATTGAAAGCCTACGATCACAATCTGGTTGACAAGTCAGCAGAGAAGATCGTAAAGACCGTGAAAGGCACGGGAGCAGTTGTAAGCGGTCCTATTCCGCTGCCTACTCAGAAAAAGATCTTCACGGTGAACCGTTCGACCTTCGTAAACAAGAAGGCACGTGAACAGTTCGAGCTCTCAACCTGCAAACGTATTCTCGACATCTACAGCTCGACTCCCAAAACGATCGATGCGTTGATGAAACTCGAGTTGCCTAGCGGTGTAGAGGTTGAGATCAAAGTGTGATGACTCCCGGTACGGTACCGGATGCGATACAAGAAGGTCATAGCCCTGCCGGGTTTACCGGCGGGGATATGGTTTCGAAGCAGAAGGCTGCCGTTACCGTTGAGAAGATCGGAATTTTCAACACAATATTTTAACAAAGGGCGAGGCTCGGGAAGGTTGCCCGGCGACGATCGGAAGCAATGGACGTTCCGAGTGGACGCGCTCTCAAATCATTAAACCAAAGACAAAAAATGTCAGGATTAATTGGAAAGAAAATCGGAATGACTTCTGTATTCAATGCAGAGGGAAAGAACATTCCGTGCACGGTCATCGAGGCCGGTCCGTGTGTAGTTACGCAAGTGAAGACTGTAGAGAAGGATGGCTACTCAGCAGTTCAGATTGCCTATGACGACAAAGCGGAGAAAAACACAAACAAGTGCCTGTTGGGCCACTTCAAGAAAGCCGGAGTTACCCCCAAACGTCGTTTGGTAGAGTTCAAGAGCTTCGAAGGCGAGTTGAATTTGGGAGATGTAATTACGGTAGATGTTTTCGAGGAGAATGACTGGGTCGATGTGACCGGGATTTCGAAAGGAAAAGGTTTCCAGGGTGTTGTAAAACGTCACGGCTTCGGTGGCGTAGGCGGTCAGACCCACGGTCAGCACAACCGTCAGCGTAAACCGGGTTCACTGGGAGCATCATCTTATCCTTCACGCGTATTCAAGGGTAAACGTCTTCCGGGTCAGACTGGAGGCGAGCAGGTAAAAGTTTTGAACCTGCGTATTCTGAAGAAGCTTCCGGAGAATAACCTTCTTTTGGTTAAGGGTTCCATTCCGGGTGCGAAAGGGTCGTACTTAATAATCGAAAACTAAGATGGAAGTAGCAATTTATAACATTTCAGGCGCAGAGACTGGCAAAAAAGCCACTCTGAACGATGCGATTTTCGGCATCGAGCCGAACAACCATGCGATCTATCTTGATGTGAAACAGTATCTGGCCAACAAACGTCAGGGCACACACAAGGCAAAACAGCGCAATGAGGTTGCCGGTTCGACCCGCAAGCTGAAAAAGCAGAAGGGTACAGGTGGAGCTCGTAGTGGTAGCATTTTGTCACCGTTGTTTCCGGGTGGTGGTCGCGTATTCGGTCCTGTACCACGCGATTACAGCTTCAAACTGAACAAGAAGCTGAAACAGCTTGCCCGTAAGAGCGCATTGACCTACAAGGCCAAAGAGAATGCGATCACGGTAGTAGAGGACTTCGCTATGGAGGCACCTAAGACCAAAGAATTCATCGCCATTACAAAGAATCTGAAGCTGGAGGACAAAAAGATTTTGTTGGTACTTCCGGAGACTAATCCGGTAATTTCGCTGTCTGCACGCAATCTTCAGAACGTTAAGGTAATTCCGGCATCTAACCTGAATACCTACGATGTAATGAACGCAGCAAGCATTGTACTGGCAGAGACCTCAATCGAGGCTGTTAACCAAATGTTCGGATTGTAATCATTCAAGACAATGGATATTTTAATTAAGCCAATTTTAACCGAGAGAATGACGGCTCAGGGCGATAAGCTGAACCGTTACGGTTTCATCGTGGATCCGCGTGCCAATAAGCTGGAGATCAAGGCGGCCGTAGAAGCGATGTACGGGGTGGTAGTGACTTCGGTCAACACCTGCAATTACATGGGAAAGGCAAAAAGCCGCTACACACGTGCCGGTTTGTTGAGTGGCCGCGCAAACAACTTCAAGAAGGCGTTTGTGACGCTCAAAGACGGCGACAAGATCGATTTTTACAGTAATATCTAAGAGAGATGGCAGTAAGAAAATTCAAACCCACGACACCGGGTACCCGCCACAAAGTGATTGGTACCTTTGACGATATTACTTCGTCAGTTCCCGAGAAGTCGCTGCTTACTCCGCTCAAGAGCACCGGAGGTCGCAACAACAGCGGTAAGATGACCATGCGTTACATCGGTGGTGGTCACAAGAAGATGTACCGTATTGTTGACTTCAAACGTAATAAAGATTCCATGACCGCTACGGTCAAAACCATTGAATATGACCCGAACCGTTCAGCACGTATCGCCTTGTTGGTATATCCTGATGGCGAGAAGCGTTACATGCTTGCTCCGAATGGACTGAAAGTAGGTCAGGTTGTATCGACAGGAGCAGGAGCTGCTCCGGAGGTTGGTAACACGCTGTTTTTGGCTGATATTCCGCTGGGAACCGTGGTACACAACATTGAACTCTACCCCGGTCAGGGAGCCGCGATGGCTCGTAGTGCCGGTACCTACGCACAGCTTTTGGCTCGTGAAGGTAAATTCGCTATTATCAAACTTCCTTCGGGCGAGACCCGTATGGTACTCGTTACTTGCCGTGCAACGATCGGTGCAGTATCGAATCCGGACCACAGTCTGGAGTCACACGGTAAGGCAGGTCGCAACCGTTGGTTGGGCCGTCGTCCACGCAACCGTGGTGTAACGATGAACCCGGTAGATCACCCGATGGGTGGTGGTGAAGGACGTAGTTCAGGAGGACATCCTCGTTCACGTAAAGGTCTTTTGGCTAAGGGCTACAAAACCCGGAACCCGAAGAAAACCACTTCTAAGTTCATTGTATCAGGAAGGAAAAAATAAATTTAAAATAGTAGCGTAATGAGCCGTTCATTAAAAAAAGGACCATATATCGAACCCAAGTTGGAGGCGCGTGTAATCGCGCAGAACGAAGGGGGAAAGAAGAGCGTCATCAAGACGTGGTCACGTGCGAGCATGATTTCGCCGGACTTCGTTGGTCAGACGATCGCCGTCCACAACGGGAATAAGTTTATCCCGGTCTATGTAACAGAGAACATGGTAGGGCACAAGCTGGGTGAATTTGCCCCGACTCGTACCTTCCGTGGCCATTCAGGAAACAAGAAAAAATAGTAGGTAAAGATGGGTTCAAGAAAACACATAATGGCCGAAAGGCTTAAAGCCGAGAAGAAACAGAAGGCCATCGCCGTGCTGAACGATTGTCCGACATCGCCACTGAAGATGCGCATCGTAGCAGACACGATTCGCGGCGTGGAGATCAATCGTGCTTTGGGCATGCTTCGTTTCAGCAAGAAGGCAGCCTCGATCAAATTGGAGAAGTTGCTTCGTTCAGCGATTGCGAACTGGGAGCAGAAGAACGAGGGACAGCGTCTCGAAGACAATAAACTTTGCGTAAGCGAGATTTATGTCAACAGTGGTACGATGCTCAAACGTATCCAGGCAGCTCCTCAGGGTCGTGCACACCGGATTCGCAAACGTTCGAACAGCGTAACGATCGTGGTGGACAAAATGGAAGTTAAAGAAGAAAAAAATATCAAAGCAGATGGGACAGAAAGTTAATCCGATAGCAAACAGACTCGGTATCATACGTGGTTGGGATTCCAACTGGTATGGCGGAAAGGATTTTTCGAGCAAGCTGGTCGAGGATTCCAAGATTCGTAAGTACCTGGGTGCCCGTCTTGCAAAGGCCAGCATCTCGAAGGTCATCATCGAGCGTACACTGAAGCTGGTGACTGTCACCATCTCAACGGCACGTCCTGGTATCATTATCGGTAAAGGCGGCCAGGAGGTTGACAAGCTGAAAGAAGAGTTGCGTAAGCTGACCGGCAAGGAGGTACAGATCAACATTTTCGAGGTTAAACGTCCTGAGTTGGATGCCGTAATCGTAGCCAACAACATTGCACGTCAGCTCGAAGGTCGTATTTCATACCGTCGTGCAGTTAAGACTGCCATCGCATCGACGATGCGTATGGGTGCAGAGGGTATCAAGATCCAGATTTCAGGTCGTTTGGGCGGCGCCGAGATGGCCCGCAGCGAGACCTTCAAAGAGGGTCGTATTCCATTGCACACCTTCCGTGCAGATGTTGATTATGCACTTTGCGAAGCCTTGACGAAAGTAGGTATTCTGGGTATCAAGGTATGGATCTGCAATGGCGAGGTTTACGCCAAACGTGATCTGTTCGAGATCGCAGGCGCAGCACCTTCACAGGGTGACCGTGGATTCCGCGGTGAGCGTAGTGAGCGTGGCGAACGTCGCGGACGTGGCGATCGTCGTGGCAGAGACAAAAAATCGAATAAGTAAGGACTTCTTAAAGCGATACAACAATGTTACAGCCAAAAAGAACGAAATTCAGAAGAATGCAGAAGGGGCGCATGAAGGGCAATGCCCAGCGCGGAGCGCAGCTTGCGTTCGGATCCTTCGGCATCAAGGCTATGGAGTCCACCTGGATCACCGGCCGCCAGATTGAGGCCGCACGTCAGGCAATCGTGCGTTATATGAAACGTGAAGGTCAGCTTTGGATCCGGATCTTCCCGGACAAGCCGATCACCAAGAAGCCCGCAGAGGTACGTATGGGTAAAGGTAAAGGTTCACCCGAAGGGTTCGTAGCCCCCGTTACTCCGGGCCGTATTCTGTTCGAAGCAGAGGGAGTGCCCCTGGCAGTAGCTCAAGAGGCGTTGCGTTTGGGTGCCCAGAAGCTTCCGATTACGACTAAGTTCATTGTGAGACGAGACTATACCGAAACATCAATTTAGGAAAAGACATGAAAACATCAGAGATTAAAGAGCTTTCCGCAGCAGAATTGGCAGAGCGGATTGAGGCAGAGAAGGCAAACCTTCTTCGCATGAAGATGAATCATGCCGTTTCACCGGTAGAGAATCCCACCCTGATCAAGAAGGCCCGCAGGGATATCGCTCGCATGCTGACGATTCTGGGCCAGAAAGAAACCGTAAAAGCGTAATTACCCATGGAAAGAAATCTGAGAAAAGAGAGAATCGGGGTGGTTGTCAGCAACAAGATGGACAAATCGATCACGGTTGCCATCAAGCGTAAGGAGAAACATCCGATCTACGGCAAGTTTGTGAACAAGACGAAGAAGTTTGTAGCACACGACGAGACCAACAGTTGTCAAGCAGGCGATACGGTTCGGATTGCTGAGACCCGTCCATTGAGCAAGACCAAACGTTGGAGATTAGTAGAAATCATTGAAAGAGCTAAGTAAGCCATGATACAACAAGAAAGCAGACTGTCAGTAGCCGATAACAGCGGGGCCAAAGAGGTTCTCTGTATCCGCGTACTGGGTGGCACGGGCAAGCGCTATGCCACCATCGGCGATAAAATTGTGGTGACTGTCAAGAGCGCCACACCTTCTGGAGATATCAAGAAGGGTACTGTATCCAAGGCCGTTGTAGTGCGCACCTCGAAAGAGATTCGTCGTGCAAACGGTTCCTATATTCGATTCGACGACAATGCTGTCGTACTGCTCAACAACCAGGGTGAGATGCGTGGCACACGTATTTTCGGGCCGGTAGCTCGTGAGTTGCGTGACTCGTACATGAAGATCATTTCATTGGCGCCCGAAGTATTGTAATCTTTAAAAGGTTAAAAGATGTCAGTAAAATTGCATATCAAGAAGGGGGACACGGTAATCGTGAACGCCGGTGACAACAAGGGCCAGACAGGAAAAGTTCTTCGTGTATTGGTTGAGAAGGAGCGGGCGATCGTCGAGGGCGTGAATTTGGTGTCAAAACACACCAAGCCAAACGCTAAGAATCCCCAGGGTGGTATTGTGAAGCAAGAGGCTTCGATCCACATCTCGAACCTGCAGCCGGTAGACTCAAAGAGTGGCAAAGCGACTCGAGTAGGTCGTAAGGCGGGTGCAGACGGCAAATTAGTACGTTACTCAAAAAAGTCAGGGGAGGAGATTAAATAATGGTATACGTTCCTACGCTTAAGAAAATGTACAAGGAGCAGATCGTACCTGCCCTTGTCAAGGAGTTCAACTACACTAGCGTGATGCAGGTTCCGGTCCTCGAGAAGATTGTTATCAACCAGGGTTTGGGTCAGGCCATTGGCGACAAGAAGATTCTGGAGACAGCGATTGAGGAGTTGACCAAGATCACCGGTCAGCGTGCAGTAGCTACCCGTTCGAAGAAGGATATTTCGAACTTTAAGCTTCGTAAAGGGATGCCGATCGGAGCTCGTGTAACGTTGCGTCACAACAAGATGTATGAGTTCTTGGAGAGGTTGGTAGCGGTAGCCTTGCCACGTATCCGTGACTTCAAAGGTATCAACGACAAATTTGACGGTCGCGGTAACTATACGCTGGGTGTTGCAGAGCAGATCATCTTCCCGGAGATCGACATTGACAAGATCTCAAAGATTTTGGGTATGGAGATCACCTTTGTAACGACCGCGAACACTGACGAAGAGGCGTATGCACTTCTGAAGCAGTTCGGATTACCGTTTAAAAACGCAAAAAAGAACGCATAAGATATGGCAAAAGAATCAATGAAGGCTCGTGAGGTTAAACGCCTCAAATTGGTTGAGCGTTATGCTGCCAAACGAGCTGCTCTGAAAGAGGCCGGAGACTACGAGGGATTGGCAAAATTGCCACGCAACTCGAACCCGATCCGTCTGCACAATCGTTGCAAACTGACGGGCCGTCCTAAGGGCTATATGCGCCAGTTCGGCATCAGCCGTATTCAGTTCCGTGAGATGGCATCAAAAGGACTGATCCCTGGTGTTAAGAAAGCTAGCTGGTAGGCGGACGACGGTTTCGGAAAACCGAGAGTACAAGATCCGACAGATTTGTCTGAGCGTTTGTTCCTGGACGAATCAATAAAAATAGAGCTGAAGCGGCGGATGGCTGACGAGTCATCCGACCTGCTTTGGACAAGAAGAGGAATCGGACCTTTTAGAATCAAGACTCATTTTTGAGAGCTATTTCGACGGATGTCGAATTGTGTGATCAGAGTGATAAAATTTAGAGGGTCAACTCTTTCTCCGAAAGCGATTTGACGGAAAGAATTTTTTTCGTAACTTTACCGCCTGATTTTTACGGACTGCCGCGGAGGGGGTGACCCCTGCCGCGTTGTTCCGTGAAAATTGTTTGGGTTTATAGCCCAAGCGCAAAGCGATAATCCCGAAGGCCGGGTAGTTTGTGTGTAACAGACTGAAGGCCAGTATTAACTAATATTATTTTATTACAATGACTGATCCAATTGCGGATTTCCTGACGCGAGTTAGGAACGCGGTGAAAGCCAACCACAAGGTGGTTGAAGCTCCCGCATCAAAAATGAAGCTCGAGATCACCCGTGTACTCTACGAGCAGGGCTACATTTTGGCCTACAAGGAGGACAAGGATGAGAAGGGCAAACCGATCATCAAGATCGCGTTGAAGTACCATGCAGAGACCAAGAGCAATGCCATCAAGGGTCTGAAACGTGTAAGCCGTCCGGGTTTGCGTCGTTACAGCAGTGCAGCCGATATGCCGCGCGTATTGAATGGTTTGGGAATTGCAGTGGTATCTACCTCTAAAGGCATCATGACCGATAAGAAAGCCCGTCAGGAGAATGTAGGCGGCGAGGTACTGTGCTATGTTTATTAATCTTAAGTAAGACAAGAATATCATGTCAAGAATTGGAAAATTACCTGTAAACCTGCCCGCAGGAGTAACCGTAACGGTTGGTCCCGATAACGTGGTAAGTGTGAAAGGCCCTCTTGGAACACTGAGTCAGAAGGTTGATTCAGACATTACGGTTACCGTGGAGGGAAATGAGATTCATGTGACTCGTCCGACCGACCAGCCTCGTCACCGTTCGATGCACGGTTTGTATCGTGCGTTGATCCACAACATGGTTGTAGGCGTATCAGAGGGCTACCAGATCCAACAGGAGTTGGTAGGTGTAGGTTACAAAGCGGAGATGCAGGGGAATGTACTTCAGATGAGTCTGGGATATTCTCATGACATCTATTTTGAGATGCCTAAGGAGATTACCGCTACGGCAGTTACCGAGAAGAAGGGTAACCCGATCGTTACCTTGAAGAGTATCGACAAACAGTTGATTGGTCAGGTAGCTGCTAAGTTGCGTTCGCTTCGTAAGCCTGAGCCATACAAAGGTAAAGGTATTAAGTTTGTTGGAGAGCAGCTTCGTCGTAAAGCTGGTAAATCTGCTAATGCAAAATAGTAAAATTGTAGAGTTATGTCATTGACCAAGATAGAGAGAAGAGAGAGGATCAAGATGCGTATCCGCAAGATCGTCAGCGGCACATCAGAGCGTCCTCGCATGTCTGTGTTCAGAAGTAACAAGCAGATTTATGTTCAGTTGATCGACGATCAGAATGGTGTAACGCTGGCATCGGCCTCATCTTTGGACAAAGAGGTTGTAGAGCAGGCTGCAGGCTTGAACAAGTCACAAGTAGCGGCATTGGTCGGCAAGTTGGCCGCAGCGCGTGGATTAGCAAAGGGAATCAGTGCAGTATCATTTGACCGCAACGGTTACCTTTACCACGGAAGAGTGAAAATGTTGGCGGACGCAGCCCGTGAAGGCGGACTTAAATTCTAAGAGATATGTCAAATACGAACATAAAGAAAGTAAGAACGAGCGATCTGGAGCTCAAGGATCGTTTGGTAAGCATCCAGCGCGTAACGAAGGTAACCAAGGGTGGTCGTACCTTTTCGTTCTCGGCTATCGTTGTAGTAGGTAACGAGAACGGAGTGGTAGGCTATGGTTTGGGTAAAGCCAGCGAAGTTACCGCAGCCATTGCAAAGGGAGTTGAAGATGCTAAGAAGAATTTGGTAAAGATACCGGTGCTTCACGGTACGATTCCCCACAAACAGGAGGCACGTTACAGCGGGTCATTGGTAATGATTCGTCCGGCCGCTCCTGGTACAGGAGTAATTGCGGGAGGTGCTATGCGTGCCGTATTGGAGAGCGTTGGCATCCGCAACGTGTTGGCCAAGAGCAAGGGCTCATCGAACCCTCACAACCTGGTAAAAGCTACCATTGCAGCGCTGTTGGAGTTGCGTGATGCACACAGTGTAGCTCAGGTACGTGGTGTCTCTTTGGATACAGTTTTTAACGGATAATAGCGACGAGAAATGGCTAAATTGAAAATTACCCAGATCAAGAGCCGCATCGGAGCGAGTGCCCAGCAGAAGAAGAATTTGGATACACTGGGACTTCGCAAGATGAATGCTACCGTAGAGCATGAAGCATCTGCGATCATTCTCGGAATGGTAGAGAAGGTGAAACACCTGGTAAAGGTGGAGGAGGTAAAATAGTATCCACTGAAGGATCTATTTTGTCCCGCGAGGGGCGCTATTGAGAAACAATAAAAAAGAAAGCATAATGAATCTCAGTAATTTAAAACCTGCAGAAGGGTCGACCAAAAACGAGAAACGTATCGGTCGTGGTCAGGGATCTGGCCGTGGCGGTACGTCTACACGTGGTCACAAAGGAGCGAAATCGCGTTCAGGTTACTCTTCAAAAATTGGTTTCGAAGGTGGTCAGATGCCGCTTCAGAGACGTTTGCCGAAGTATGGCTTCACCAATTTGAAACGTGTTGAGTACAAGGGTATCAATGTAGGAGTTCTTGAGGAGATGGCCAAGAGCGCATCTTTGAAGAGCATCACTGTAGATACACTGATCGAGGCTGGTTTCGTTAACAAGAACGATCGTGTTAAGATTCTCGGCAGCGGCACGTTGAGTGTAGCTTTGGAGGTAACGGCTCACGCCTTCTCGAAGACGGCTGTAGCAGCCATCGAGGCACAGGGAGGCAAGGTGACCAAACTTTAATTTTCAGCGATGAAAAAGTTAATCGAAACCATTAAGAATATATTCAAGATCGAAGAGCTTCGTAAACGTATTCTGTTTACGTTGGCTTTGATTTTGGTATATCGGTTCGGTAGTTTTGTGGTGATCCCGGGCATCAATCCTGAGGCGTTGCAGGCACTGCAGAGTCAGGTTGAAGGCAACGGATTGATGGGTTTGTTGAACATCTTCTCCGGAGGAGCGTTCAGCAACGCATCAATTTTTGCATTGGGAATCATGCCCTACATCTCTGCATCCATCGTTATACAGCTGATGGGAATTGTGGTTCCCTATTTCCAGAAGCTGCAGAAAGAGGGAGAGAGTGGACGTCGCAAAATTAACCAGTGGACCCGCTATTTGACCATCATCGTACTGTTGTTGCAAGGTCCGGCCTATTTGGCAAACCTTCACGCACAGTTGCCTGATGCGGCCTTTGTATTAGGTCGTGGCAGTGTACTGTTTACGGTCAGTGCAACGATTGTGCTGATTGCAGGTACGATGTTTGTGATGTGGCTCGGCGAGAAGATCACAGACAAGGGTATCGGTAACGGTGTATCGCTCATCATCATGGTGGGTATCATCGCCCGTCTGCCTCACGCGTTGATGGCAGAGTTGAACACCCGTTTCACAGAGGCTACTGGAGGTCTTGTGATGTTGGTTGTCGAGTTGGTACTGTTGTTCTTGGTTTTCGCGGCAACGATTGCGTTGGTACAGGCAGTTCGCAAGATCCCTGTTCAGTATGCCAAGAGAATCGTTGGTAACAAACAGTATGGTGGTGTACGTCAGTACATTCCGCTGAAGATCAATGCGGCAGGTGTTATGCCGATCATCTTCGCACAGGCGTTGATGTTCATTCCGATGTTCTTCACCCGTTTTGAGTCTACTCAGGGCTTTGCGGCAGCATTTGCGGATTACACCGGATTCTGGTATAACCTTGTATTTGCACTGTTGGTTATCGCCTTCACCTATTTCTACACGGCGATTACCGTTAATCCCAACATGATGGCAGAGGATATGAAACGCAACGGTGGCTTCATTCCGGGTGTTAAACCTGGTAAGAAGACCGTAGAGTACCTCGATACCATCATGACGCGGATCACCCTTCCGGGTTCCATTTTCTTGGCGATCGTTGCGATTTTGCCGACGTTTGCGATGAAGTTGGGCATCAACAATCAGTTTGCGCTGTTCTATGGTGGAACTTCGTTGTTGATCTTGGTAGGCGTAGTCCTCGACACCCTCCAGCAGATCGAGAGTTACCTGCTGCTGCGTCACTACGACGGACTGATGAAGACCGGTCGTATCAAAGGACGTATGGGATAATAAGAGTTCTGAAAAATGATATACTTAAAGACGGCGGAAGAGATAGAGTTGCTGCGCGAGAACAACCTTTTGGTTAGCGCAACGCTGGCAGAGATCGGCAAACATGTCCGGCCGGGCGTCTCGACGCTCGAGCTGGACAAGATCGCCGAGGATTTTATCCGGTCTCATGGGGCGGAACCCGGCTTTTTGGGTTACGGCGGCTTTCCGAACACCTTGTGCATGTCCATCAATGAGGAGGTTGTGCACGGGATACCTTCCGCAAAGCGCATTCTGAAGGAGGGCGATGTTCTCTCGGTAGATTGTGGCACGCTTATGAAGGGGTTTTACGGCGATTCTGCATACACGTTTGCAGTAGGAGAGATTGATCCGGCAGTCAAGGATCTACTCCGCGTAACCAAAGAGGCTCTTTATAAGGGTGTCGCACAGGCGAAGGCAGGCAATCGGATTGGTGATATTGCCAACGCTGTGCAGGAGCATGCCGAGCGACACGGATATTCAGTAGTACGGGAATTGGTAGGGCATGGTCTCGGTCGCGATATGCACGAGGAGCCCGAGGTACCGAACTACGGAGCCCGTGGCAGGGGACCACTTCTCAAGGAGGGGATGGTTATCTGCATAGAGCCAATGATCAACATGGGCACACGTGCTGTAGTTTTTGAGCGTGACGGATGGACAGTCCGGACACGTGATCGCAAGCCATCGGCTCACTTTGAGCAGGCAGTAGCGATCACGAAACATGGTGCCGATGTATTGACAGACTTCGGCGTAATCGAACAAGCAATAAATTCGTAAGACTCCTATGGCCAAACAAGCTGCTATTGAGAAGGACGGAACGATTATCGAGGCGTTGTCGAATGCGATGTTTCGCGTAGAGTTGGACAATGGCCATGTGATCACCGCCCACATTTCGGGCAAGATGCGGATGCACTACATCAAGATTCTTCCCGGCGACAAAGTAAAAGTTGAGATGTCCCCGTACGACCTGAGTAAGGGACGTATATCGTTCAGGTACAAATAGGACAGAACCCGGGATCGGTTCAAGAGCGTAAAGAAGGAGCCGTGAGGTTTTCGTAGGCGCTGATTGAGGTCCCACAAAGCATTCTGAACAATGAAAGTAAGAACATCTATTAAGAAGAGAAGCGAGGATTGCAAGATTGTAAAACGCAAAGGTCGCCTCTATGTAATCTGCAAGAAGAATCCCAAGCTGAAGATGCGTCAGGGATAGTAAACAGGAACAAACAAAAAAAGCATAATTGAATTTATGGCACGTATTGTAGGTGTAGATTTACCTAAGAACAAGAGAGGAGATATAGGATTGACCTATATCTACGGGATTGGTCGTAGCACCGCCCGTACGATTCTTGCGAAGGCGAATGTCGATGCTGAGATCAAGGTACAGGATTGGACCGATGCACAGGTAGCGGCAATTCGTAGCGCCATCGCAGAAGGAGGCTACAAGGTAGAGGGCGAGCTTCGCTCGACGGTACAGCTGAACATCAAACGCTTGATGGATATTGGTTGTTATCGTGGTATTCGTCACCGTTTGGGGCTTCCGGTTCGCGGCCAGAGCACAAAGAACAATGCCCGCACGCGCAAGGGTCGCAAGAAGACCGTTGCCAATAAGAAAAAAGCAACGAAGTAATCTTTAGAGTTATGGCAAAAAAAACAGGAACAGTTAAGAAGAGAGTGGTCAAGGTGGGTACCGAAGGCAAGGTATTCGTACACTCTACTTTCAATAACGTGATCATCACGATTGCGAATGCGAACGGTGAGGTGATCAGTTGGAGTTCAGCAGGAAAGATGGGTTTCCGTGGCTCTAAGAAGAACACCCCGTATGCAGCCCAGACAGCAGCAGCAGATTGCGCCAAGATTGCTTACGATCTGGGACTTCGCAAGGTAAAGGTATATGTGAAAGGTCCGGGAGCCGGCCGTGAGTCAGCCATTCGTACCGTTCACGGAGCAGGTATCGAGGTTACTGAGATTATCGATGTAACTCCACTGCCGCACAACGGTTGTCGTCCACCCAACCGTCGTCGTGTCTAATTTCCGGTCCGACGCCACCGGAGCGGTTCGTATCCTATAGTGATAGGATCTCGAATTGGCCGCATTCCCAACCCTTGGGGCGGAATGTCGGCGTCACTCCAAAACGGAGTTTAACTCCGTTCATTACATTAACAATAAAGAAACTTCTATTATGGGAAGATATATTGGACCAAAGTCAAAGATTGCCAGAAAATTTGGCGAAGCCATTTATGGCGCGGACAGATCATTAGAGAAGAAGAACTACCCTCCCGGACAGCATGGTTTGATGCGCAAACGCAAGAAGGTATCTGAGTACGGTACTCAGTTGCTGGAGAAGCAGAAAGCGAAAGCTATCTATGGTGTACAGGAGAAACAGTTCCGTCGCACTTTTGAGGAGGCAGCTCGCATTGGCGGTATCACCGGTGAGAACCTGCTTCAGATTTTGGAGTGCCGTTTGGACAATGTAGTTTATCGTTTGGGTATTGCCCCGACTCGTGCTGCAGCTCGTCAGCTGGTATCACACCGTCACATTACCGTTAACGGTGCAATAGTGAACATTCCTTCATACCAGCTTCGTGTAGGTGATGTAGTAGGTGTTCGTGAGAAATCTAAGTCTTTGGAGGTAATTCTGGACTCTGTAACCGGTTCACACAACCGTTATGCATGGTTGGAGTGGGACGGCAGCCAGATGAGTGGCAAATTCCTTCAGAAACCGGAACGTGCAGACATTCCGGAGAACATTAAAGAGCAGCTTATCGTCGAGTTGTATTCTAAGTAATCATTAATCGAGGAGCAATAATTATGGCAATATTAGCATTTCAAAAGCCTGAAAAGGTAATAATGCTCGAATCCACCTCTTCGTTCGGACGGTTTGAATTCCGTCCGCTCGAGCCCGGATTTGGCATGACCATCGGCAATGCGTTGCGGCGCATTTTGCTCTCTTCGTTGGAGGGCTATGCGATCACGACGGTCAAGGTTGCCGGTGTAGATCATGAGTTTGCTGCGATCCCCGGTGTTATGGAAGGAATGCTTGAGATCATTTTGAAGCTCAAGCAGGTACGTTTCATCAAGACCGTCGAGAATGTCGATGGTGAGAAGGTGACCGTTAATGTAGCTGGTCAGAGTGAGCTCACCGCAGGCTATATCTCGAATTTCTTGACCAACTTCAAGGTATTGAATCCAGAATTGGTAATTTGTCGCTTGGATCCTGATGTAAAGCTTCAGATTGAGTTGACGATTGCCAAGGGTCGTGGTTACGTCCCTGCAGAGGAGAATCGTCCGGCAGATGCAGAGTTTGGTTTGTTGCCGATCGATTCGATTCACACACCGATTCGCAATGTGAAGTTTGCAGTTGAGAACTACCGTGTGGAGCAGAAGACCGATTATGAGAAACTGAATCTGGAGATCACGACGGATGGAAGTATTCATCCGAAGGAAGCTCTCAAGGAGGCGGCCAAAATATTGATTCATCACTTCATGCTCTTCTCCGATGAAAAGATTACGCTGAACCTTGAGGAAAACAGTGCTACAGAGGAGTTCGACGAGGATGTTCTTCACATGCGTCAGTTGTTGAAGACGAAGTTGTCGGATCAGGATTTGTCGGTACGTGCATTGAACTGTTTGAAGGCAGCCGAGGTAGAGACAGTAGGAGATTTGGTACGCTTCAACCGGAATGATTTGTTGAAATTCCGCAATTTTGGCAAGAAGTCATTGTCAGAGTTGGATGAGTTGTTAGCGAATTTGAATCTACACTTCGGGATGGACGTATCCATTTACAAATTAGACAAGGATTAACACGAACGATTAAGTAACCATGAGACACAATAAGAAAATTAACCACCTCGGCCGCCAGGCCGGTCACCGCAAGGCGTTGATGGCCAATCTGGCGAGCTCGCTTTTGAAGCACAAGAGGATCAATACGACTTTGGCAAAGGCCAAGGCTCTTCGTATGTATGTAGAGCCTCTGATTACCAAGTCGAAAGAGGATACGACTCATTCGCGTCGTACGGTTTTCAGTTATTTGAAGGACAAAGAGGCGACAGCAGAGTTGTTCCGCGTCATTGCGCCGAAGATTGCGAATCGTCCGGGCGGATATTGCCGTATTTTGAAGACCGGTTTCCGTTTGGGAGATGGAGCAGAGACCTGCTTTATTGAGTTGGTAGACTTTGATGAGGCATATGCAACTGCAGCAGCACCTAAGGCAGCCGACAAGCCTAAGACTCGTCGTAGCCGTGCTAAAAAAGCAGCAGCACCTGCAACTGATGGCGCAGAAGCTCCAGTAGCAGAGGCTGAGGCACCTGCAAAGAAAGCTACCAAAAAACCGGCAGCCAAGAAAGCTGAGGAGTCAGCAGAAGAGGCTAAAGCTGAGTAATTTATCGGCAACGGTTATCCGATTCTCTGCATTGGCGGTCACAGGCTGCTGTATGTGAGAGATAGAGGAAGATAGAGAGGAGATCCTTTTGAGGGTCTCCTCTTTGTTTTTGTAGGAAATGTGAGATATTGCACTATTTTTGCAGGAAAGACGTTATATTAACAGACAAGTTTTGGTTTTTGGCAAAAGTCAAATCTTAAAAAAATAATTACGATGAGTGAAATTGTAAGTGTACATGCCAGAGAGATTCTGGATTCGCGGGGTAATCCGACTATTGAAGTTGAAGTGACCACAGCCAGCGGTGCTTTTGGCCGGGCTGCAGTTCCTTCCGGAGCTTCTACCGGTGAGAATGAAGCGCTTGAATTGCGCGATGGCGATAAGAACCGTTATGGTGGTAAAGGCGTTTTGAAGGCTGTTCAGAATGTGAACGAGGTGATTGCCAAAGAGATTTTGGGCATGCCGGTGACCGATCAGGTGGGCATTGACAAGACGATGATCGAATTGGACGGCACACCGACCAAGAGCAAATTGGGCGCTAATGCCATTTTGGGTGTTTCGTTGGCTTGTGCACGTGCGGCAGCTGACTATCTGGGCATGCCATTGTGGCGTTATATTGGCGGTACGAATGCCAAGACGTTGCCAGTTCCGATGATGAATATCATCAATGGTGGTTCACATTCTGACGCTCCGATTGCTTTCCAGGAATTTATGATCCGCCCTGTCGGCGCACCATCGTTCCGTGAAGGATTGCGTATGGGAGCTGAGGTTTTCCATGCCTTGAAGAAGGTGTTGCATGATCGTGGTTTGAGTACGGCTGTAGGTGATGAAGGCGGTTTTGCACCAGCTTTGAAAGGTACAGAGGATGCTTTGGAATCTATTATCGAGGCTATTAAAAAGGCGGGCTATAAACCTGGCCGTAAATGCGAAGGCGGTGATGTAGCCATTGGTATGGATTGCGCATCGTCGGAGTTCTATAAGGATGGCGTTTACGACTATACGAAGTTTGAGGGTCCGACCGGTGCCAAACGTACTTCGGCTGAGCAGGTTGCCTATTTGGAAGAGTTGGTAGCGAAATATCCGATCGATTCGATTGAGGATGGTATGAGCGAGAACGACTGGGAAGGTTGGAAAGTTCTTACTGAGAAGTTAGGTGGCAAATGCCAGCTGGTAGGTGACGACCTGTTTGTGACCAACGTAGAGTTCCTGAAGAGGGGTATTGAGATGGGTTGTGCCAATTCGATTTTGATCAAGGTGAACCAGATCGGTACTCTGACTGAGACGTTGGATGCCATTGAGATGGCCCATCGGGCAGGTTACACGTCGGTAACTTCGCACCGCAGTGGTGAGACGGAGGATTCAACGATTGCGGATATTGCTGTAGCGACTAATTCGGGCCAGATCAAGACCGGTTCGATGAGCCGTTCGGATCGTATGGCGAAGTACAACCAATTGCTTCGTATTGAGGAGGAGTTGGGTGACGAGGCGATCTACGGATATACGAAGATTTATCGTAAGTAGGCTTTCCCGAAACAGTTACACTGTAAAAATGAAGCGGACATCTCATGCGAGATGTCCGCTTTTAATTTATTTGTCAATTCTGGTTTATCCGATTCGGTGATACCCTTTATAATGCACTTTTATTGTAGATCTCGGTCGGTTTTGTAGTTGGACTTTTCTGTTGGATCCATTACCTGACCCTAATGAAACTATCATTGGAACATGGTCTGGCCTTAACAGAGCTCCTAATAGACTTAAATCCGATAGAAACTTTATGTGTATAAAATCGGATGTGTGAGTTGGGAGTGTCCAGTTTACTCCTCGTAATCACCCATCAGATAGGCTTTGATGAAATCTCCGATATCGCCATCCATGACTCGTTGTACATCGGAGGTTTGGTGTCCGGTGCGATGGTCTTTTACACGGCGGTCATCAAAGACGTAACTGCGGATTTGTGATCCCCATTCGATTTTTTTCTTTTTGCCTTCGAGTTCGTTTTGGAGTTCGCGCCGTTTGTTCAGTTCGAGTTGGTAGAGTTTTGATTTGAGGATGCGCAAGGCGTTTTCTTTGTTCATACTTTGGGAACGGGTCTCTGTATTCTCGACCATGATACCGGTAGGCAGGTGGCGTACGCGGACACCGGTTTCGACCTTGTTGACATTTTGTCCACCTTTACCACCGCTTCGATAGGTATCCCATTCGATATCGGCGGGGTTGATTGTGATTTCGATGGTGTCATCGACCGCTGGCGAGACAAAAACGGAGGCGAATGTAGTTTGGCGTTTGTTGTTGGCATTGAACGGCGAAGGACGAACCAAACGGTGAACGCCGCTTTCACTTTTGAGGTAGCCGTATGCGAATTCGCCGACAAATTCGAGGGTTGCTGATTTGATTCCTACCTCTTCGCCATCCTGGACATCGATCACTTTGACCTGATAGCCATTGGCTTCTCCCCACCGCATGTACATACGCATCAGCATGGAGGCCCAGTCGAGGCTTTCCGTACCACCGGCTCCGGAGTTGATCTCCATGATTGCTCCGAGACGATCCTCTTCTCCGCTGAGCATATTGCGCATTTCGAGCTCTTCGATCATTTTGAGCACCTTGTTGTATTGGGTGTCGAGCTCTTCGGGTGAGGAGGCTCCTTCGCGGATAAATTCGGGCAGAAGGTGCAGTTCGTCCATGGCGGAGGCAATGGCGTCGTAAGCGGTGATCCAATATTTGATTCCGGCAACCTTTTTGAGTTGGGCTTCGGCTTTGGCGGGGTCATCCCAGAAGTTGGGATCGTGGGTCAGCGCCTCCTGCTCATCGAGTTCCAGACGTCGGTCTTCGATATGCAGGTGGGTGTAAAGGGCTTGCTGCCGCTCTTCGAGTGCCTTGATCTGTTCGGTAGTTACCATATATGGTGTTTTTATTGTCTTTGTGTTGGGAAATTGGAGGCCCTGAGGGGGAATAGTTGATAAATTCTGTTTTACGAGAGAAGACAGACTGGACAAGGCTTGATATTGATGCGAGCGTTGTCTGCTTTCTTGTATATGCTATTCTCAACCGTACAGGGAGTTTCAATATCTTACAAAATGCTTTGCCGTCGAAATAGTTCCCTATGTGGGGAACCTGCACATTTGTATTTTTATAGACTCCTTCCCATTATTTGTGAAAATTCTTTTGGCCTGTAATAGTGTTCGGTTTTTTGTGATTTATCTTCCATCCTTGATGGTTAAGGAAAGTTGCAGAGAACTTTCTTTTATTCTTCGGGATTTGGAGTGCTGTCTGGAGTAGAGGGGTGTTCTGTTGCTCCGGAGACGGAACAGGGAATCCCGAGGGCCCGTACCCGTTCTCCGATTTGAGAGAGCTCGTTAACCGGGATTTTGATCAATTCGTGGGCTGGAGTTTCACGGTCGATCGTGTAGATCATTACCTGTTTGGGTGCGATTTCACGAATCATATCGAGCCAAGCCGAAACCTCTTTCTCCGTAGTATTATCAATGTTTTGTCCGTTGTAACGGCCACGCAGGAACATGGTTTGGATGATCAGATGTCCGTTAAAACGTTTCATCAGTTCGACTGTTTCAGCCACGCTACGATTTCCGTGCGGTTGGTTGATAATTCGCATGGTGCTGTCTATGGCCGAGTCGAGTTTCAGAATATTGTTGTCCACCCGGAGCAGTGCGCGACAAACCGGTTCACGATCGATCATCGTTGCGTTGCTCAGGACCGAAATTTTGGATTTGGGGCTGAGTTCGTCACGGGTGGCGATGGTATCGGCGATGATCTCTTCGAATTGGGGGTGCATGGTGGGCTCTCCGTTTCCGGCGAACGTGATCACATCGGGAAGCTGTCCATCGGCTGTCATCTCTTTGAGTTTGGTTCGCAGATGAAACTCTACCTCTTCGCGGGTGTTGAATCGGGGGGATACAGCTTTATGTCCCCATCCGCATTCGCAATAGATGCAATCGAAGTTGCAGAGTTTGTTGTTGAGAGGCAGGAGGTTGACTCCCAACGATAGACCGAGTCTCCGGCTGTGTACAGGGCCGAAAATGACCTGGTTGAAGAGAATCGTACTCATAATGTGGTAATGTTTGGTTGGCAAAAAGACTTTATGCCCCGCAGGTATTAAGAAAAATAAACGTTGGGGTCGAAAGGCTCTTGTTGCCGATATATTTTGAAGCAGAGGAGGGTTGAAATTTCCTCTACTTTCGGATGTGCTGTAGTCTTACGCCAGTTGCTGCATCTCGATCAGGTGGGCGTAGATGCCGCCACGTTCCATCAACTCTTGATGCGTGCCCTGCTCGGCGATTCGGCCGTGTTCGATCACGATGATCTTGTCTGCATTGTGGATCGTGCTCAGGCGGTGCGCAATGACTAAAGAGGTACGGCCTTTGAGCAGTGCACTCAGAGCGTCCTGTACCAACTTTTCGGATTCGGTATCGAGGGCCGAAGTAGCTTCATCGAGAATCAGAATATCGGGGTTTTTCAGCACAGCGCGGGCGATGCTCAACCGTTGACGTTGACCGCCGGAGAGCTTCATGCCTCGGTCTCCGACATTGGTTTGGTAGCCGTGCTCCGTTTCGCGGATAAATTCATCGGCGTTGGCGATGCGGGCAGCGGTTTCGATTTCAGCATCGGTAGCGTCGCGTTTACCGAGGCGAATGTTACCGGCAATGGTATCGTTGAACAGAATGGTCTCCTGGGTGACGATACCCATATGTCGGCGAAGACTTTCGAGATCGTAGTCGCGCAGATCAACGCCATCTACGAGAATCTGCCCGCCGGTGACATCATAGAAACGGGGAATCAGATCCGAGAGGGTCGATTTACCACCTCCTGACGGGCCGACCAGTGCGACGGTTTCTCCTTTTCGAATGGTGAAGCTGACGGAGTCGATCACCTGACGCGAATCGTCGTAAGAGAAGGAGACGTTACGGAACTCGATACTATCTTTGAATTCTTTCAGTTTTGCGGCATTGGCTGGAGCGGTGATCTTGCTCTTTTCGTCGAGCAGACCGAGTACACGTTCACCGGCAGCGATACCCTGATTGATGTTGCTGAAGGCATCAGTGAAGGAGCGAACCGGACGGGTAATCTGGGTAAAGATAGCCAGGTAGGCAATGAAGCCGGCGGCTTCGAGTTTTCCGTCAAGCACCAGACTGCCACCGTACATCAGCAGCACAGCAGCTGCGGCAATACCGAGGAATTCGCTCATGGGTGAGGCGAGCTGTTGGCGGCGAGCCATGGTACGTGTGATGCGCGAATAGAGGTCATTGATCCGGCGGAATTTGCCGGTGATATATCCTGTTGCGTTGTAACCTTTGATCACCTTGACACCGGTAAGGGCTTCGTCGAGCAGGCTGGTCATATCTCCGAAGTTTTCTTGAGCCTCTTTGGCCGATTTGCGGAGTCGTTTGACGATTGATCCGATCAGCAGGGCCGTCAAAGGCAGGAACACGGCCGAAAAGATGGTCAGTTCCCACGAGATTTTGACGAGGGCCACCATGTAGCCGATGATAAGGAACGGTTCACGGAAAGCCACCTGGAGGGTATTTGTGATACAGAACTGTACGACGGTGACGTCTGAGGTAATTTTGGAGATGATATCGCCTTTACGCTCGTTGCTGAAGTATCCGACGTGGAGTCCCATGACGTTGTCGAATACGGCATTTCTCAGACGGCGGAGTGTGTGGATTTTCATATTTTCGATAGTCCACTGGCCCAGATAGCGGAATAGGTTGCTGAGCAGGGCGGAGGTGACGATGAAGATGCTGAGGAACAGCATGACATTCATTACCGAGTAGTTGTCGCCGTAGATTTTATAGAGGACAAAGTTCAGCAGCTGATCGAAATATTCCATGTTGAGGGCGAAGTGCGGCCATTCGGTGACATGGGCGATCTGTTTCGAGGGGTCGAACAACGAGTTGAGGATCGGGATGATCATCACGAAGTTGAACGTGTTGAACAGCGAGTAGAAAAGTGTATAGAAGAAGTAGGGGATCGCATATTTTTCGATTGGTTTGGCGAATCCCAGCAGTCTCCAATAGGTATTCATAGGCGGTGAATCGGATTGATGGTTTTGTCTGGTAAAATGTAGGATGACAGAACCTAAACGCAAATGTAATTCAAAAATCGGTATAAAGCCCGATAATTTCGGGTAATGGGGGGTGATTTATGGCGATTTTGTTAAATTTGTACGACTAAAAAACAATTGAATTAACGATATATTATGGAAACAGTAGTTAGCGGAATCCGCTCGACCGGTCAGTTGCATTTGGGGAATTATTTTGGAGCACTCAAGAATTTTGTGAAGATGCAGCACACGGATCGGTGTTTCTTTTTCATTGCCGATTACCATTCATTGACGACGCATCCCGATCCGAAGGCGCTGCACGGCAATGTTCGCAATGTTTTGGCTGAATATTTGGCTGCGGGACTGGATCCTGAGGCTGCAACGATATATATTCAGAGTGATGTTCCTCAGGTGACCGAATTGTCGCTGTTGTTGAGCATGCATACCTATGTTGGTGAGTTGGAGCGCACTGCTTCGTTCAAGGATAAGGTGCGCCACCAGCCTGATAATGTGAATGCAGGTCTGTTGTGTTATCCGGTATTGATGGCAGCCGATATTTTGTTGCACCGGGCTACACGTGTGCCGGTAGGTAAGGATCAGGAGCAGCACCTGGAGTTGACCCGTCGTTTTGCACGTCGTTTCAATCAGATGTATGGTGTTGAATATTTCCCGGAGAGCCAGCCATACAACTTTGGTGAAGCATCAGTGAAGATTCCGGGATTGGATGGAACCGGCAAGATGGGTAAATCAGAGGGTAACGGTATTTTCCTGTCTGATCCGGACGAGGTGATCCGTAAGAAGGTGATGAAGGCGGTTACGGATAGTGGTCCGACCGAGCCGAACAGTCCGATGCCGGAGGTAATTGCCAACCTCTTTACCATTATGAAGGCGGTTTCGACTCCTGATACGTTGCAGCATTTTACAGACTTATGGAATCGTTGCGAAATCCGTTATGGGGATATGAAGAAGCAACTCGCCGAGGATATTATCAAGGTCGTAGCTCCGATTCGTGCTAATTTGGCCGACATTGTTAATGACGAGGCATATTTGCACAAGGTGGTTACCAGTGGTGCCGAGCGGGCACGAGAAAGCGCATCGAAGACGGTTGCGGAGGTGCGTGAGATTATGGGTATCCGACCTTTCTAATTGCGCAGTTACCGATCCGATAGCTGGTGTGGTGATGGGATAATAACCTGATTGACTTCGCTGTTATTTCAAGTTGGCAGGGTATTTAATAGGAGATAGTGCTCCTAAATGATGCCAGCCAAAACAGATCCATGCCGGTTTAAAGTTTTGTGCAATCATCCCCTGAAGTTGACAGGGGATGATGGCATTTTTTGATAGACAATCCGTGACCAAAGAGTGAAGTGTGTGGATTTGTCGATTATGATTTTAGCCGTTGGTTGCACAGATGGTGCATGTAGTTTAAGATAAGGACAGACCCGATCCGGATGTTCGGGTGTTGTTACGCCATTTGTGTGAATAGTATAACCCTTTGCGCTGTTCCGATGACCAGATGAAAAGTGCTCAGCGACCGAATAGATACCAGCAGCGACTGGAGATTTTTTACCGCTTTTTGATAGTGGCTACCAAGCGGCTATCCGAGAAGCAGTTAATGATTCTATTGGCTGTTGTTGTCGGTCTGTTGGCTGGTTTTGCCACTTACATTTTCGAGCAGTTGTTGGTCTTGGTTCGTTCGGCTCTGACGGGTTGGTTGGCCATTGATACGGCAGCTCCGCTCTATCTGATTTATCCGATTGTCGGGGTGATCTTGGCATCGTTGTTTGTGCGTTACTGGGTTCGTGATGATATTTCCGAAGGGGTGACCCGGGTGCTTTATGCGATGAGCAAGAAGGGATCACGCATCAAGGCGCATAATTGTTACAGTTCGATGGTTGCCAGTGCGACCACTATCGGTTTTGGTGGTTCGGTAGGTCCCGAGGCTCCGATTGTGTTGACCGGTTCGGCCATTGGTTCGAATATAGGCCAGTTTATGCGCCTCAACTACCGGAATATTACCCTGTTGTTGTGTTGTGGTGCAGCTGGAGCCCTCTCTGCCGTATTTAAAGCTCCGATCACCGGTGTGGTATTTGTTTTGGAGATTCTGATGCTGGATATTACGGTCAGTTCTATCATGCCGTTATTGATCTCCACCGTTGCAGCCACATCGTTGATGTTTTTCCTGAACGGATTTGAGCCGGTTTTCAATATCGAAATCAAGACCTTCAATTTGCATAATATCCCCTTTTATGTGATTCTGGGGGTGTTGTGTGGTTTCATGTCCTACTATTTTACGCGGATCAATACGACGATTGCCGGAGCCTTTGGTAAGTTGAAGAGTATGGCTCGCAAATGGATCGTCGGCGGTATAGTGATTGGCCTGTTGATTTTTATTTTCCCGCCGTTGTATGGTGAAGGCTATGTGGCTATGGTTGATCTGATGCACGGCAACATCAATGCACTGTTTGATAACTCTCTGTTTTTCTCGTTTCGTGAAATCAAGTGGTTGGTAGTCATTTATTTGGTTGCCTCTTTGTTTTTCAAAGTGGTTGCGATGGCTGCTACAACGGCGGCAGGAGGTGTTGGTGGAACTTTTGCTCCGTCGCTTTTTGTCGGGGCATTCACGGGGGCATCTGCTGCCTACATCATGAATACCTTTTTGGGCTTTCAGGTTCCGATTGCCTCGTTTACACTGGTCGGTATGGCAGGGGTGATGTCCGGAGTGATGAAGGCTCCGCTCACATCTATTTTCTTGATTGCTGAGTTAACCAATGGATATTCACTTTTTGTTCCGTTGATGTTGGTATCTGCGGTCTCTTTCGGTATCAGTTACTATTTCGAACCTTATTCGATTTACACCAAGAAACTTTACCAGAAAGGGGAACTGTTGACGCACAATAAGGATCGTTCCGTGTTGGTCTTTCTTGATTTGAAAAAGTTGATGGAGACCGACTTCCATCCCATTTCGATTGATACGACGTTGGGGGATGTGGTCCATTTGATATCGACTGTGCGGCGTAATATTTTTCCGGTTGTCGATTCGGAAGGAGTATTGTTGGGGGTTGTGCAGTTAGATGATTTGCGTGCTGATATGTTCGATGCTGACAAATATGATACGACCATTGATAATTATATGATTCCACCACCGGATGTGGTGTTGTCGAACGAACAAATCGGCAGTGTTTTGAATGCGTTTGAGCAGTCCAAAGCCTGGATGTTGCCTGTGATTGACAGTAATCGCCACTATTTGGGCTTTATATCGAAATCGCGCATTTTGGCGGCTTACCGTGATCAGTTGGTAGCGATCAGTGAAGAGTAATGAGACCGTAGATAAAAAGGTATATTTCAGCGGCATATTATACTGAATACGGAAGGTTTCTCCGATATTAAAACAGCAGGGACTTATGTCCCTGCTGTTTTAATATTAGTATGCCATCGCAGAAGAGTTATAATAGACTCGGTCTATAAAGGAATGGCGTGTGTATGAGTGCCGATCTGTTGTCCCAGTGGTGCGGTCGGTTGCTCCTCTTCTTTTGCAACTGTTTCATTGACGGGTTCTCCTCCTGATATGAGGTGGGTTCTGTATGCTGCTGGAGTCATTCCATACTCCTTTTTGAACAGTTTAATAAAGTGCGAGGTATTGGGAAAGTTGCAGTCTATCCCGATTTCGGCGATTGAGCGGCTGGTTGAGATCAGAAGTAATCTCGAATGCATCAGCCGTTGTCTGATCAGCCATTTGTGAGGAGGTTCATAGAAATGCTTGCGGAACTCCTTTTTGAAAGAGGTCAAGCTCATGTTGCAGTGAGCCGCAAGATCTTCGATAGAGATATCGGAGAAAATATGTTGTCTGACGATCTGTTCGAAACTCTCTTTTGAGAGATCCATATTGCTTAACACTTTGTTTTTGAGGCAGCAATCGCCTTGTGAGAGAACCAAATAAATCAGCTCTGTTAATTTGAGGTGGTTTGCAATGGAATCGTCGAGATAGAGGTTTTCCCGCAAACCGGCATTGACACTGCTGAAGAAATTCCGCAACGCAGAGTCAGCCGGTGCAATTACATGGGTCTGTTTCTCACATTCAGGACAGCTGTGATCGTTCGTGATGGTGAGCTGGTAAATAAGATTCAAGTTGTTGAGGATGTTGGCTAGTTGCTGTGAGCTGTAAAAGAGAATTACCTCTTCATAACTACGCCCATTATCCGGTATATCTTCGATGTAGTGGGTGCCGATATCCAGATAAAACACCTTGCCACGAGTAACGGCATGGCGGACATCTCCGTAATAGATGTATTTGGTACCGCGCAGTACGAATCCGATACAATGTCGGGTTAATGATTGGGATCTGATCCCGGTCCGGATTGTTTGTACATACTTAGCGATAGTTGGTTGTTGGGTCCCGGACGGAGTAGTTTTTGAGGTGTTATTCATGGTCATTTCGGTCTTTTAAAGAACTTGGTGTCCCGGATATGCTCACCGGACCGAAGTCGCAAGAAACAATTTGAAAGTAAACAAATATACAATTTATAATTTTATATTACAATAATATATTTATATGTATTTATGTTTCGAAAAGTTTTAATGATAGTTTATAAGGATTCAAATATGGTAGATAAAGGGTTCTCAGGTGCTGTAAACGTGCGGGATTCTGTTATGCTTGGGGTAAAAGAGAGTGAAAGGATAAATTGTCTTGGAACTTGAAAATCGTTATTTTTGTCAAAGTGTAAAATGTTTAATTTTTATTGACTTAATGAACTGTTCCTTTGAGAGTTGTAAAGGAGTATTGATGTGAGGTATTCGTGTTGATTTGTGCTGATGCGAACTGTTGTGAATTACAATTTGAGACACAACACGGGAGAAAATTCATATTTTTATTTAACTCTTCAAGGGTGTAATAAGTCCGCAGAGTATTTAGTCGCCAATAGGAGATACTCACGGAACGGTGTTGATGGATAAATAGGATTACAATGATTTATTAGAATATCAGGAGCTATGGATAGTGAGTCTATTTCTGAAATGTTGGCGTTTGATCGTGAGCATTTGTGGCATCCCTATACGTCAATGCACAATCCATTACCGGTCTATCCGGTTGTTCGTGCTGAAGGGGTGTTTATTGAGTTGGCTGACGGTCGCCGTTTGGTCGATGGGATGTCGTCGTGGTGGTGCGCGGTTCATGGGTACAACCATCCAGTGCTCAATGCAGCGGCTGAAGCTCAGCTGCAAGAGATGTCGCATATCATGTTCGGAGGCTTTACACATCGACCTGCCGTAGAATTGGGCCGCCGGTTATTACGGATGGTTCCGGAAGGCTTGACCAAGATTTTTTATTGTGATTCAGGATCGGTGTCCGTTGAGGTGGCTATTAAAATGGCCATGCAATATATGTACGCTCAGGGAACGCCACACAAGAATACATTGGCGACGATTCGCAGCGGTTACCATGGTGATACCTGGCATGCGATGTCGGTTTGCGATCCGGTAACGGGTATGCATTCGCTTTTTTCTGGACGGTTGCCGATTCAGCATTTTGTTCCACGTCCCGAAGTGCGTTTCGGCGAGGAGTGGGACGAGCGGGATTTTGCCCCGATGGCCCAGTTGATCGAACAGCATCATGATGAGCTGGCTGCCATTATTTTGGAACCGGTGGTTCAGGGAGCTGGTGGTATGTGGTTTTATCATCCGTGCTATTTGCAACGCTTGCGCGAGATGTGTGACCGATATGATATCCTGTTGATTGCCGACGAGATTGCAACCGGATTTGGAAGGACAGGACGGATGTTTGCCTGTGAGTGGGCCGGTATCACACCCGATATTATGTGCGTTGGTAAAGCTCTGACCGGAGGATATATGACTTTTGCGGCAGTTTTGGCGACAGACCGTGTTGCGGATACCATTTCATCGGCTACACCGTCGGAGTTTATGCATGGGCCGACCTTTATGGGAAATCCTTTGGCTTGTGCGGTGGCTGGAGCATCGTTGCGGTTGTTGGAGGAGAATTCTCCGCTGCCACGGATCGCTGAAATAGAGCGGATTCTCAAACGACTTTTGGAGCCGGCCCGCCAGTGGTCGCAGGTGGCGGATGTACGGGTGTTGGGAACGATCGGGGTGATCGAGATGCGTCAACCGGTCGATATGGCGGCCATGCAACGGAGGTTTGTCGAAGAGGGTATCTGGGTACGACCGTTCGGACGATTGGTCTATGTGATGCCACCTTATATTATTAAGGATAACGAGCTGGAACGATTGGCTCATGGTTTGTTGAAAGTGGTTTCTGAGGTGCAATCATAAACATGCCTGAAAAGCAAATTAGGGAATGAGTTCCGTCTAACGAAGAAGGGAACAATGCGTCTAATTGATCTGCCTTATGCGGAAAATTAAAAAAGGAGTGAGGGGCCTTGAAGCTCTTCACTCCTTTTTGTTGTTCTTATTTGTGAACCTTAATAACCTATAATTGGCTGATCTTTAGTTGGTCTAACGTTGTGTGTGTTGCAGCGGAATGACAACAGCAGTTTCTCCTTCTGTTTTGTAATTCAGGTCGAGTATATCATACGTAGGAATGCAGTGTCTGGCAGTTGGCCGTCCGGGTGTTGGTGTTAATGAAGATGATGATTGGTGACGCCTTTCCCCAAATGGACCTCACACGGAGTTTTGTTGCAAAAAAGCAACTTTAACGGTGAATAACTCCAGATCCAATCAATTCATCCCCATCGTACCAAGAGGCAAACTGTCCTGCGGTGACGCCACGTTGAGGCTTGTCAAAAACGATGTATCCTCCACGTTCAGTCACGTACAATACTCCTCCTTGTAGAGGTTGGCGGTAACGGATACGCATCGAGAAGCGGGCCTGTTCGCCGGGCTTTAAAGCGCGGTCCGGGCGAATCCAGTGCATCTCTTCGGGCAGAATATATAATCCGCGACGATAGAGTCCCGGATGGTGTTGTCCCATTCCCACGTAGAGAATATTGTTTTGTACATCGCTGGCGATTACAAAGAGCGGTTCGGCATATCCGCCCACACCGAGTCCTTTGCGTTGTCCAATCGTGAAGAAATGGGCTCCATGGTGTGTCCCGACAGATCGTCCTGCCTCTGGTGTATAGTGATACGGTTCGGCCAATGCGTCTAACTGTTGTTGTGTAAATGGCCCATCGGCAAAGTTCTCTTTTTCAGGAGCTATCTCGTGTGAAGCGTTGAATCCAGACCATGTGTCAGGAATTTCGACGATTTCACCGTCCCGGGCCTTGAGTTGCTGCTGCAGAAAGACAGGCAGATCGACCTTGCCGACAAAACAGATTCCTTGTGAATCTTTTCGTTGAGCGGTAGCCAAATGCTGTTCGGCAGCAATGCGGCGTACTGCGGGTTTCAACAGATGTCCGATCGGGAAGAGTGCACGAGACAGCTGTTCCTGGGTCAGTTGACAAAGGAAGTAGCTTTGGTCCTTATTGGGATCGTTGCCGGCCAGCAGCCGATAGATAGGGCCATCCGGTGTTTTGATGGTCTCTTTGCGACAGTAGTGTCCCGTAGCGACATAGTCAGCGCCCAGATCAAGAGCAGCCTTGAGAAAGGCATCGAACTTGATCTCCCGGTTACATAGCACATCAGGGTTCGGGGTCCGTCCTCGGCCATATTCGGCAAACATATAATCCACGACACGCCGCCGGTACTCTTTGCTCAGGTCGATAAAATGAAAAGGAATGTCGAGTCGTTTGGCAGTCAGTTCGGCGAACATGTGGTCGTCATACCAAGGGCAATCACCCTCGAGTGTACCGGTGGTGTCGTGCCAGTTGCGCATGAAGAGTCCCACCACGTCGTAACCCTGCTCTTTAAGCAGATAGGCTGCCACGCTCGAATCCACACCTCCTGAGAGACCTACTACGACTCGTTTCATTTTCTTTTATATGTTTTGTGAGTTTATGCAATTCCGACAGTTTTCCCTCGGCCGCTGTTCCTTCATTGCGTCAGCACTTTGTTTTTGAGTGAGATGCTAATATGAAATGATGAAGGAGGATTTCATGTGTCAAAAAGGCTGAGTTGATCCGGCTCGATAAGAGAACGAATCAACTCAGCACCTTATATGTTATTTGCAAAGAGCTGCAGCTCCGGCTATGATTGCAGTCGTAGTATCTGCCATGGCTACAACCGGAATTTGAACGTTGTGCTCTTTGAAGTAGTTGCGAATTTGCGGGAAGAAGAACTCTTCAGCCCGTACCATGCCGCCTCCGATGACCAGCGTATCGGCTTTGAAGTGTTGTACGAAGGGGAGCATGATCTCTGCAAAAGTGTTGGCGAACTGATCGAAAATGGCCTGTACCTCTGTGGTGTACTTATCGGCATGGTAGAAGTCGATCATCGGTTTTACGCCGGTAATGGGTACACCGGTAATTTGATGGAATTCCTCTTCGAACCAGCGTGTCGATACGAAGTCTTCGGCAATACGTCCGCGGAAGGGATAGTCCCACAACTCGCCGCCGATGGGTACACCTGGACCATAGGTGGCATAGCAGCCATCGACAATAAAGCTGGCGCCGAAACCGGTGCCGAGGGTTACGCCGATCAGGTGACGTGCCTTTTCACCTCCGAGACTCCAGGCTCCCATGCCGAAGCCGGCCGCATCGTTGGTAAAACGGATGTTGCTGGGCTCGATACCGGTGATGCGATGCAATTCGGAACGGACGTTGATACCTTTGATCGAAGCGAATTTGTGCTCGGCCTGGGCAATGCCACGGATAAAATCGAAGGGAGAGGGAATAGCGACACCCAATCCGGTGATGGCGCGTGCGCCAGCTTTCTGCATACATTCGCTTAAGGCGTTATCCCAAGCGGAGAGAATTTTTTGTGCCGATTCGCTTTCGGCGATTTTCACTTCGGTGTAGGTTTCAGCTACAGGAGTGCAGCTATTGAGTTCCATAATCTGGCAGGCAATGTGTGATCCGCCTATATCGACGCCGATGGCATATTTTTCGTTCATAATGGTTGTTTTATAGTCGTTTTGGTTTTGTGCGAACACTTTATCGAGAGCCGATAATGAAAAGAGTTATCGGGAGTCCCGGTCACTCAATTCGCATCCAAAGATACGAAAAGTTATGGAAATGAAATCAGACGAAAGCGATAGGTGTAGGCAAAGGCGGAACGTTCAGCACAATGTGTGCATGGAGGAATGCAATAAACTGCTCACCGTAGATTTGCTGCAGCATTGAAGATCCTTTTGGAACTGTGTAAATGTATGTATGATAAGGTAATTAGGTTTCCTCTCGGTTTCATGCATAATCAATAAAAATCCCCGCACAATTTGCTGTGCGGGGATTTGTTTTGGTGAGGTGATGAGAGATGATATCTGTCTGACAGTCGCAGCTGCTATTTATCCAATGGATGTTAGGATGATATATTTCTCTCTCCTCGGAAACGTATACGTATGGGCTACATATGCAATTAGTCAGCCATGGCCAGTTTCAGGACGTCGCTGTTGGTGCGGACGTAGTGGAACGTAAGCCCTTCGAGATATTCAGGTTTGATCTCCGAAATATCCTTGCGGTTCTCTTCCGAGAGGATGATTTCGCGGATTCCAGCCCGTTTGGCAGCGAGAATCTTCTCCTTGATGCCGCCTACCGGAAGGACACGGCCGCGCAGGGTAGTTTCACCGGTCATGGCGATGTTGTCCTTCACTTTGCGTCCCGAGAGCGTTGAAACCAACGACGTCATCATCGTAATACCGGCGCTGGGGCCATCTTTGGGAATAGCTCCTTCCGGTACGTGGATGTGAATATCGTTCTTTTCAAACTTTTCAATATCGATGCCCAGCTCTGCAGCGTGTGCTTTCACCCACTGGAGTGCAATGGTTGCCGACTCCTTCATGACGTCGCCCAGATTACCGGTCATCGTGAGGTTGCCTTTGCCGGGGGTGAGGATCGACTCGATGTAGAGAATGTCGCCACCCACCTCGGTCCAGGCCAGTCCGGTCACAATACCGACCATTCCCTGAATGTCGTATTTATCGTTAATAAAGCGAGGAATACCGAGTATCTTTTCGACATCTGCTGCCGAGATCTCGGGTTTGAACTCTTCACCGAATCCGATATTCTTAGCGCGGGTACGGACGATCTTGGCAATCTGCTTGTCCAGTGAGCGAACGCCCGACTCACGGGTGTAGTCAGCAATAATCTTTTCGACCACCTTGGCCGACAGTTTCAGATCTTTGGCTGGAACGCCGTGAGCCTTGAGCTGTTTGGGCAGCAGATATTTGCGGGCGATCTGAATCTTGTCTTCCAGAATGTATCCCGGGATGTTGATCATCTCCATACGGTCGCGCAAAGCCGGATTGATGTTAGCAATGTTGTTGGCCGTAGCAATGAACAATACCTTCGAGAGATCGTATTCCGTGTCGAGATAGTTGTCGTGGAAAGTGGTGTTCTGTTCCGGGTCGAGCACTTCGAGCAGTGCTGACGAGGGGTCACCATGGTTCGAAACGGTCACTTTGTCGATCTCGTCGAGAATGATAACCGGATTGGACGATCCAGCCCGTTTGATGGTCTGGATGATTCGGCCCGGCATCGCCCCGATGTAGGTGCGGCGGTGTCCGCGGATTTCGGCCTCATCGTGCAGACCTCCCAGCGAAATTCGACCGAATTTACGTTTCAAGGCTGCTGCTACCGATTTACCCAATGAGGTCTTACCGACTCCCGGAGGGCCGTAAAGGCAGAGGATCGGGGATTTGAGGTCCCCTTTCAACTTAATGACGGCCAGGTGTTCGAGAATCCGGTCTTTTACCTCCTCCAGTCCGAAGTGGTCGTTGTCCAGTTTTTTCTTGGCACGATTCAGATCGAGATTGTCGACAGTGCAGTGCTCCCACGGTAACTCAACCATTAACTGCAGATAGTTGAGTTGTACGGAGTATTCGGCCACGGCCGGATTCATCCGTTCGAGTTTGCCCAACTCTTTTTCGAACAGCTCTTTGGTCTCTGTTTTCCACTGTTTTTTTGCCGCTTTGGCGCGGAGCTCGTCGATATCTTTGTCAACAGGATCACCTCCCAGTTCATCCTGAATGGTGCGCATCTGCTGTTGCAGGAAGTAGTCGCGCTGCTGCTGGTCGATATCCTGTTTTACTTTGGCTTGAATCTCGTTTTTGAGCTCAACGAGTTGCTGCTCGCGAATCAGGATTTCCAGCAGACGACGTGAGCGGGCCAACAGTCCCGGAGCTTCGAGCAGACGTTGCCGATCGGAGTCGGGTAGGTCGATGTTCGAGCAGATGAAGTTGATGATGCCGCGTTTGCTGTCGATGTTCTTGATAGCAAATGCAGCCTCTTTGGGCATATTAGGCGAGCTGTTGATGATTCCCAATGCCACATCTTTGATCGAATCGACCAAAGCCTCGAATTCGATGTTGTTGCGCTCGGGAACACTGTCTTTCAGCGTCGTAATGTTGGCTTTGAAATAGGGTTCGGCAGAGAGGTACTCTTTGATCTCGATCTTTTCGAGGCCATGCAGAATGACCGTTAGGTTGCCGTTGGGCATCTCCAGAATCTTCAGGATGCGGGCAGCGGTACCGACCCGATACAAGTCATCGGGCCCCGGTTGTTCTACTTCGGGGTCTTTTTGCAAAACAGCACCCATCATGCCGCCCGACGCCTCGACGTCACGTACCAGGCGCATCGAACGTTGTCTTCCGACGGTGATTGGGGTGATCGAACCGGGGAAGAGTACCGAACTGCGCAGGGTCAGGATCGGCAGGGTTTCGGGTACGTCGGCATTTTCACCGGCTTCGTCATCTTCGTTTGCGACGATGGGAATGACGTGGTGTTTGCCTTCGAGCATATCCGAGATACCGGAGAGATCCTCCTCTTTGAACTGTTTTTTATCGTTGCTCATTGTTGTTTTCTCCTTGATAAATCTTACAAATGTAGTGATTTTTACGTAAATCGCCGTAATGGAGGCGGTTTCAGTATGGTTGTGAGGGCCAAAGTCGGTTGTTAGATCGTTTAGACGTAAAAAGATAAACGGAATAGGGACTGCCGTTTTGTCGTTTTTAATAAAAGTGCTTTTTCTTCTCTGTCATTCTGGCAGATGTGGGGCTGTCAGAAGAGCGGCTTTGAAACGATCTAATGATCCTTGTTGCGGTTGGTGCAGGTAGGACTATTCTGGAAACGATTGACCTGACGTTGTTGTTTGAATTGTTGTTTTTGCTGGCAAATATTTGTATGTTAAGTGTTTGTAGGTTGACGTTCGAATCTTTTCTCTGCAGGATTGTTTCGTCTAAAAAATAAACGTGCTGGGCGTTTTATTATTGTAAAACACTATCTTTGCAAATTGGATGCAAAACTTTGTTTTTCTCGGTTTTGGCAGATAGCGGCTTGCAGCGGGTCTATTGAATGTCAGTATTTGGGAAGTGATGGAGATAAGTTTTGCAATCGCTTGATCAGAAGAGAAATAATAACTGTAAATAGAGAAATATTATGGAAATTGCGGCCAAATATGCTCCGCAGCAGATTGAAAAGAAGTGGTATGATTACTGGGTAGAGCATGGATTTTTCCATTCAGTTCCAGATGAACGGGAACCCTATACCGTTGTCATCCCCCCTCCCAATGTGACGGGAGTGCTGCACATGGGGCACATGCTTAACGAAACGATTCAGGATGTATTGGTGCGTCGTGCGCGGATGCAGGGTAAAAATGCCTGCTGGGTGCCGGGTACGGACCATGCGTCGATTGCAACTGAGGCCAAGGTGGTCGATAAGTTGAAGTCAGAGGGTATTGACAAGAATTCGTTGACTCGTGAGGAGTTTCTCAAACATGCTTGGGAGTGGAAAGAGAAACATGGTGGCATTATTCTCAGTCAGTTGCGTCGTTTGGGAGCGTCGTGCGATTGGGAGCGGACCAAATTTACGATGGACCCCGAGATGACCCGCAGCGTCATCAAGGTGTTTGTAGATTTGTACAATAAAGGCAAGATTTATCGCGGGGTACGTATGGTAAACTGGGACCCTGCAGCGCTTACCGCCCTGTCGGATGAGGAGGTGATCCACCGTGAGTCGCAGGGTAAGCTTTATTACCTGCGTTATCATATCGAAGGTTCGGAAGAGTATCTTGTGGTAGCTACAACTCGTCCCGAAACCATTTTGGGTGATACGGCACTTTGTGTCAATCCGAATGATCCCCGTTATCAGCATCTTGCCAAAGATGCTCGGGTGATTGTACCGTTGGTTGGTCGTTCGATTCCGGTCATTCGGGATGAATATGTCGATATCGAGTTTGGTACCGGAGCCTTGAAGGTAACGCCTGCACACGATGTAAACGACTACATGCTTGGTGAAAAATACCATCTCGAGACGATTGATATCTTCAATGATAACGGTACGCTTAATGAGCATGGAGGTCAGTATGCAGGTATGGATCGTTTCGATGTGCGCAAGCAGATTGAATTGGATCTGGATGCAGCAGGCTTGCTTGAGAAGGTTGAGCCTTATACCAACCAGGTGGGTTATTCTGAACGCACCAATGTGCCGATCGAGCCGAAACTCTCGATGCAGTGGTTCCTTAAGATGGAGGAGTTGGCTCAACCGGCTTTGAAAGCGGTGATGGAGGATGCGATCCGTCTGGTTCCGGCGAAATTCAAAAATACCTACCGTTACTGGATGGAGAATGTCAAGGACTGGTGTATCTCTCGTCAGTTGTGGTGGGGACAGCAGATTCCGGCTTACTATCTGCCTCAGGGGGGGTATGTGGTAGCTGAAACAGCCGAAGAGGCTTTGGAGTTGGCACGTAAGAAGACGGGTGATGCCTCATTGCAGTTGTCGGATTTGCGTCAGGATCCTGATGTGTTGGATACCTGGTTCTCATCGTGGCTGTGGCCGATTTCGGTTTTTGACGGCATTAACCATCCCGACAATAAGGAGATCAACTATTACTATCCGACCAACGATTTGGTGACAGCTCCGGATATTCTCTTCTTCTGGGTTGCCCGTATGATTATCGCCGGGTATGAATATCGGGGCGAAAAACCGTTCCGCAACGTCTATCTGACCGGTATTGTACGCGACAAATTGCGTCGTAAGATGAGTAAATCGTTGGGTAATTCACCCGACCCGATTGTGTTGATTGATAAGTTCGGTGCGGACGGTGTACGTGTGGCGATGTTGCTCTGTTCGGCAGCAGGTAGTGACTTGTTGTTCGACGAGTCGCTTTGCGAGCAGGGACGTAATTTCGGCAATAAGATTTGGAATGCCTATCGTTTGGTACAGGGTTGGCAGGTTGACGATCAGCTGACCCAGAGTGAGGGCAACCAATTGGCTGTAGAGTGGTTCGAGGCTATGTTGAACCGTACGTTGACTGCGATTGAGGCTGATTTCGAGGCTTATCGTATATCTGAGGCTTTGATGCAGATCTATAAACTGTTCTGGGATGAGTTCTCAGGATGGTATTTGGAGATGGTTAAACCGGCTTATGGTCAGCCTATTGATTGCAAGACCATGGATGCAACGCTCGACTTTTTCGATCGCTTGTTACGTATCCTGCATCCTTTCATGCCGTTCTTGACTGAGGAGTTGTGGCAGAATATTGCACCTCGCCAGGAGGGTGAAAGTTTGATGATGAGCCATCTGCCGGAGATTAAAGCTTATAACGAAAAGACGCTTGCTGAGGTCGAACTGCTGAAAGAGGTGATCTCGGGTGTGCGCAACGTGCGTAAAGAGCGTGCTATTCCGAATAAGGAGACATTGGAATTGTGTGTCATTGCGGATGAAAACTATCCGGCACGCTTTGCTGCGTTGTTGACGAAGATGGCGAATTTGTCGGAGGTTAAGCATGTAACCGACAAACTTTCCGATGCTGCGGCATTCTTGGTTAAGACGACTCAATATTTCGTTCCGTTGGCTGACAAGATCAACGCGGCAGAGGAGTTGCCGAAATTGGAGACTGATTTGGAGTATTTGGAAGGTTTCTTGGCTTCGGTAATGAAGAAGTTGTCGAATGAACGTTTCGTGCAGAATGCACCTGAGAAGGTGGTTGCAAATGAGCGGGCCAAACAGGCAGATGCCGAGGCGAAGATTGCAGCTTTGCGTGAACGGATCGCTGCATTGAAGTAATGTAAAGATGCGAAAACGATAGTTCTGATCGGATTGTCTTTCTGTGAGGGAAAGAAATTGATTATTGGAACTAACCGTATGTATTATACGATTACAGGGAGGATTCTAATTGAATTCTCCCTGTTTTTTATATGGTGTTATTGTGAAAGGGTAGGGGCAGTCGATTTAGATGTGTCAAAACGAAATTGTAGGGTGTGATATGTCCTTATTTCCTGTTCCGTGGGCTGAAATTTGCATGTTGCTTTAATGTTTTCCGGAGCGAAAACTAACCGCTTGAATGGTGCGTTTGGATCGTTCGAATTCGGTCTCAATGATTCCGGTCAGTGCATCCGGGGCATCGTGATGGCGGTTGGCCCGATAGAGCCGTCGGTAACAGAGTAGATCATGGGCCAGTTCTGGCCAACGCTCTTCCCATCCTTGTGGCCAACGGATGAGCCGGAGTACGGTGGCGGAGTTGGAGAGGATGCGAGCCTCTTTGTTTCGGGATTGGTGAATCCAGTTGATCTTGATTTCTGGAACCAGTCGATTCACTGCGCGGGCGAATCCACGTCCTCCGTTGTTGCTTTCGATAGTTGCTTCCCGGATATCGGAGTTTTTGAGCATCTCGGCTACTAAGGATTCTGTTACTTCCATAGGCTCTTGTGTGTAAAGTGTGTCGAGTATATAGATTAGCCCTTCTTGGTCCACGGCGTAACAGAGAGAGCAGAGAAAATCGTCGCCCATATCGGCGGTATCGGTGTAGTTTCCCCGTTTGATGATCCGATCGGGAAGTGTGTCATAGGTGGTGAATGCATCGCCGTAGAGAAGCCCTGCTTTGGAGACCGGATGTCCCTGGTAGAGCGCTTCGAAAAGGTTGCGATCGAGTTTGCGTCTGGTTTCGAGTAGTGAGATGGAGTGGCGTTCGGGCCAAAGTGCTTCGCCTGCGTGTCGTGGGTCGATTAGGGTTGATGGGCTGGTTTTGATCGCTTCAAAGTTAAGTCGAAGCCAACCTTCAGAGAGGGGCTTGGAAAATTGAGCCGGATCTACCAGTTCGATTATTTTTTCGTGAGCTGCCAACCTTCCGACCAGATCCTCTTCGTGCCAGCGGGTGCCGACCAACAGCTCTTGAGAGTTGTTGTGCAGGCGTGTTCGGGCTACGGCGTTGTACCACTCCCAGGTGTTGTCACGGATAATGGGAGAGTTTGCCTCCATGGCGTCTTTGAATAGGTCGTCCAAAATCAACAGATCGACGCTATTTCCTGTGAGAGAACCTTCTCGTCCAACTGCTAAGAGACTGCCAGCGGAGAGGGCCAGTTCGAATGCTTCAGCAGTTCGGATGGGGTTGTTGTTGATGGAGGTTTTGCTGGTGCTGTTGTGAGGGGAACTCATCTCATTACGACCTCCTCTGGGTGCTTTGAGTTGGGTTTCGGGGAAGAGCGTGTGGTAGGGTTCGCTGTCGATTAGTTGTTGAATGCGGCGGTTAAAACGGGTTGCGAGTCGAAAACTGTAGGAGGCGATGGCAATATGAGTGTAGGGGCGAATTCCCAGTACAAAAGCGGGCAGCAAAATGGATGATCCGAGAGACTTGCCGTGTTGTGGAGGTACGGAAACGATCAAACGTTTGATAACACCTTTTGCGAAGGCTTCCAATGCCCGATAGTAGGTGAGATGAAAAGGCGTCGGGCAAAATTCGGGAAGGCAATATTGAGCGAATGAGGTAAAATTTCGTCGGGCTTGTTCGCGGAGTATGGATGACCGGGTGATTGTGATTGGTGGTTTTTGGGGAATTGTAAGCGGCGAAAGCTGTTGGGATTGAGTTGTGGGGTTTACAGTTGTCTTTGCTGGAGATGTGCTGGTTGTGATGGATGAGGGAGAGTTCGGGGATGGCTGGGTGTTGTTGGTTTTTGGTGTGTGATTTTTCGAGCTCATGATGGGTTTGGGAGCGAGGTTTTATTGCTGTGGCGTTGTGATGGAACAGCAGAAGGTGTGGGGAGAGATTCGGTTTGTGTGGTTTGCCGATGTCCTGTTGTGAAGTGCTGATGGTGCAGTTCTTTGAAGGAGAGGTAAAGGTTAAATCGCGATGGGAAAATGAGGAGATAAAATGCTTCTTTTCAAAAGAATTTTTGTGTCTGTATGTTGACGGCTTAAAAGGGCCGTAAATAGGATTTATATTACAATTTTGGGCTGTGTGATCGTTGTAATTTGGATCTGTCACATTGTTTGTTAACTCTTCTTGTGGGTATGAATTCGAAGAGACTCGGTGACAAGAGAGTTTGTTTTCTCGCGGATCTGTAGGTGATTCAGTTGCCAGACGGTTATCAGTAGATTCTTCGAAGACGGGTTTGGACAAGTTGTGATCTTTGGATAGGGTTGTTGTTTCCGCGTTGCCTTTACATGGTGAAGACAGAGTGGTTGATACAATGGGTTTGTTGTCTTCTTGATGTTCATTTTCATCCCTTCTCTCGGTATTGGGCCATTCCGGTAAACGGGATAGCTCTTCTAAAGCGGCGTCGGAGAGGGTTGAAAGATCAATAGGTCTCTCTTCGTTTTGGTTTGGATTGTTCTGGTGGAATGGATTGTTGTCGATAGTGTTGTTTTCAATGCCAGCGGTGCAGTTGCTTTTGATTGATGAGTTAGTGGTTCGTTTGGTGGCGGTTGTTTTGATTTGCCAACGTTCCGGAGCCAGATTTGCTAATGTGAAGAGGATGGCGTCCAGATTAGGTGCTACTGTTTTTCGGGTGACAATTTCTGATTTTAGTCGTCGTTCGTTGTCTGGTCCCGGTTCGTATGTGCGTTTGACCTCTTGCATGGTGAACCCTTTGACACATTTGGCCAATCCCTGAAGTGCCCTTTTTTCGAGCAATAATTGTTGCTCAAGCACCTTGTTGTCTAGCATTGTCGTGTCGTTGTGGTCCTGGAAAAATTCGTCAGAGAGCTCAGATGATATGCCGGCAGATGCAGGTGTGTGATCTTTCTCTTTTGATTTGGAGCTGTGTGTATAAGGAGTGCTGACAGAGATGGCAGGGGAGAGGTCAGGGGTGTTGTTTATGAATTCGGAGGTATTACCATCCTGCAGGTTCTCTCCGTTTGTTAGAGTGTTTATGGCTTTGCTATTATGAGATTCTATATTCAAAATGCCGGTTGTGTTTTCGGATGTGATTTTATGCTGCGTTGGGGAAATGGTTAGAGCCGTTGGTGTTTGCCCTGATGTTGATGAAAATGCTTGAGTTAGAAGGGGCGATGGATTGGATGTGATGTTTTGTGGCATAGGATAGCAATAATTTGCGGGTACTGAGTGAGGAGAGGTTGGTGTGAGGGGGTGTTTTGCCGGAGCGGCAGGAGTCGAACCTGCCGGACACGACTGTTCCGTGACTTTTGCCCGACGGGCGTCCCCGTATGAGGTGGGTTAGAGTGCAGAGGGCGGGAGCGTCCTCCCGGAAGGGTTTTGTTGTCCTCTGCTGCGTCTCCTGACGCACACGCTCCGTAATAGCATTGTATGGAGGGAGGTGGTAGGTGGTAGTGTTGAAAAAGGGTGTATAGCTGGGGTTAATTCAGGTATTTTGCCAGCTCATTCCAGTCGAAATCGGTCAGGACCTCTCCTTCGGGTTGCCAAAGATGAAATTCCCACCAGATAGGGACGATGTGATCTTGGAGTCCGGGTTCAGGGTTTGGGTAGATCAACAGGGTGCAGGTGAGAGTGGAGTAGAATTCTTCGGTGTCGAGGTCAACGGTTCCGTTAAAGAACTCTTTATTATCTACGGCGTCGAGGAGTAGGGAGGCGAAAGTTTGGTAGATTTCGGGGTTGATAGAGATCATAGTTTTTAGGTTTTGTGCAAAAGTAGCGGTGCAGATTTTCTATATGTTTATACAATTTCTGAATTTGTTGATAACTTATTAAAAAATTGAGAACCACTATATTTTGCGATAAAAATAAAATTTCTTAACTTTGTTTTGCAAATATAAGTTCAATATTTGAATTTTGTTCACTTGAAGTGAAAATTTTTAGTGAAAATTTGAATTTTTCCAAGATGAGAGAACGTTTAAAGTTGATTCGCAAGGAGTTGGGAATGACTCAGGAGATGTTGGCCCAGAAGTTGGGAATTGGGAAGAGTGCATTGTCGATGATCGAGACGGGTCGTGCTGCTCTTTCCGAACGGAATAAGAATATTCTTGTTCAAGAATTGAATGTTAATCCGGAGTGGTTGGAGACGGGTAAGGGCTCGATGTTTTTTGAGCAGCGTCCGGAGGCGATTTTCATGAATCGTTCGGATCGAAAGGTGCCGACGCAGAGTGTTCCTTTATATAATATAGAGGGGACTGCCGGCTTGGTTCCGTTGTTTGTTGACCGGGATTCACAGACTCCGATTGATTATATACACATTCCGAATTTGCCACGGTGTGATGGAGCCATTTACGTGGTTGGAGACAGTATGTATCCGTTGTTAAAGAGTGGGGATATCGTGTTGTACAAGCAGGTGAGTGGTATTGAGAATATTTTTTGGGGCGATATGTATTTGTTGTCGATCGATATTGACGGCGAGGAGTATGTAACGGTGAAATATATTCAGAAATCGGAGCGTGAGGGGTGTGTGAAGCTGGTGAGTCAGAATCCGCACCATGCTGACAAGGATGTTCCGATTGAGAAGATTCGGGCTTTGGCATTTGTGAAGGCGAGCATTCGCATGAATTCGATTCGATAGAGGTAAGAGCCTCTGTATAGCTGTCAGTGCATTTGTTTAGGAGTGGGAGCTTTGTTGAAACTGAGATGGTAATAGGTTATAATCTGTTGCTATCAATAAAATGTTGGCCATTGAATGGTTTTGGGTGACAGCTTTGTGGTGCAGATCATTTAATAGTAGATAATATATGGATGTCAAGATTTCGCCTCAATGGAAAGCATGGATAGGCGATGAATTTGAGAAACCCTATTTTGCGGAGTTGGTCCGTTTTGTTAAACAAGAGTATGCTACGCATCAGGTGTTTCCGGCAGGTCGCAATATTTTTCATGCATTTGACATGTGTGAGCCGGATCAGATCAAGGTGGTGATGATTGGTCAGGATCCTTATCATGGGGTCGGTCAGGCACATGGGCTCTGTTTTTCGGTGAATGAGGGAGTTCCGTTTCCTCCGTCGTTGGTCAATATTTTTCAGGAGGTTCATGACGATGTTGGTGCTCCGATTCCGACGAGTGGAAATTTGGATCGATGGGCATCACAGGGTGTGTTGATGTTGAACGCTGTTTTGACGGTTCGTGCTCATGAGCCGACCTCACATGCCGGTAAGGGGTGGGAGCAGTTTACGGATGCCGTGGTACGCGCTATTTCGACACATCGGGAACATGTGGTGTATATGTTATGGGGTGCTTACGCTCAGCGTAAGGGAGCCATGGTTGATGCAACGCGGAATTGTATTTTGAAAAGTGTTCATCCGTCGCCGTTATCGGCATACCGTGGTTTTTTCGGATGTCGCCATTTTTCACAGGCCAATGCTTATCTCGAATCGCAGGGATTGTCTCCTATTGTTTGGTAGAGGGGTGCCGAATAAGTGATAAGTTATGGAGCATAAAACAGGGGAAGCCGTGCTAACAGCACGGCTTCCCCTGTTTTTGTTTTGGAAACGTTTATGTTGGGTTGCTTGTGTTTTTGGGAGTCTTAAAGCGACTAAACCGGTTATTTGTCCAGTACGGGGCGAATAACCCGTAATGCTGCGTGTTCACAGGTGATATGGACTGGGAAATTGGGTCCTGGTTGTCCGTCAATATCGGTTGTTTCATCGCGACGTAGCGGGCAATCGACAATAAAGTCATTGCTTTTGAAGTGGAAGACGCCGGCTGGATACTCTCCGGGTTGCAGACGTACCAGTCTGGCGTTTTGCCGGAGGAAATGGAAGATGGTTCTCAGTGTGTCGATGGGGCTGTCTCCTTTGACCACCAGGACATCCAATAGACCATCATCGATTTCGGCATTGAAGGCGAACTGCATTCTGCCGGCAGTACGGCCGTTGAATACGAAGAAGATGAGTGAGGTCCCGTCGAAATTTGTCTCTTGGGAGCGGATGGTCAGATTCATTTTGCGGAAATTGGGAATTTCGCCCAATCCGCTGACGTAGTATGCCAATTTGCCGAAATTATTTTTCAGGACGGTTGGAGTTTTTTGTGATACGTCTGTGAAGAGGCCGCAACTGAACACATTGACGAAATATTCTCCATTGGCTACACCCAGATCGACACGATGTTCTTCTCCATTCAGAATGGCGCGGCATGCTTGGTTAATATCGGTTGGCATTCCGAGCATACCTGCAAAATCGTTGGCGGTTCCAGTGGAGAGGACGGCAACAGGGATGTCGATGTTTGCACGTTTCATGATGCCGACGACATAGTTGACAGTTCCGTCGCCGCCGGCAATCAATACATGGCGGAATCCGTAGCCCAATAGTTCGACCAGTGCGTGTTCTTCTTCGGGTTTGAAAGAGAGCCGGTAGGGCACGACCATATAGCCATGTTGTTGATAGATCATGACGATTGAATCGAGCCATTCGGTAATGACGGTTTCGCCGGCAGTCGGGTTATATAAAAAGCAAATCGGTTTCATTCTGTTCCTGTTTTCAAATCGATCAACCAGGCATTGGTTGTATGATCAAGTAGGGGTGATTACTTTGTAAGATAGTCTATTTTATTGAATTTTTATTAATCTGTTTGTGTTGGTGTTATGACCTATTCGAGGATCCAGGTTTCCATATCGGGAGTCATATAGGTTTGGTAGGCGCCCTGTTCGTCGGACCACACCAAATAGGCTTGTAGCTCTGGATGTTCTTTCAGGAATCGGATACTCTCTTCGAGGCCGAGAATCATGCACAACGTTCCATAGGCGTCTGCTTGAGCCGACGAGGGGGCCACCACCGTAGCCGAAAGCAGATTGCTCACTACGGGCTGACCGGTTCGGGCATCGACGGTATGGACGATTTTACGTCCAGAGCTGTCGGTATAGAATTTTCGGTAATTGCCGGATGTTGCCAATCCGCAATTTGAGATTCCGATTCTGACTTGCAGTTGAGCTCCGGGAGTCATATTGCCTTCAATCGGTTTGTCGATTCCGACCCGCCACGGCATGCCTTGAGCGTTGCAGCCCCGGGCAAAGATCTCACCTCCCAGTTCGATCAGGTAATTGGTCTTTCCTAATGAATCGAGCCAATGGGCGAGACAGTCCACGGTAGCACCTTGGGCGATTGAATTGAGATCAATGCGCATATCTGGATGCTGTTTCTTCAAATGGCCCTGTTCGATGGATAACTTTTGGTAACCAACGCGTTCCAGCAACGAGTCGATATTGGGGTTTTGGGTGGGTTTCCCGCCAGCAAAACCGTAAGCTGCGGTCAAAGGTCCGATGGTAATATCATATCGTCCGTCGCTTTCTCGGCTGATGGAATCTGCTAAACGGATGCAGGAGGTAATCAAGTGGTCTAATGTGTCTGTTTCGCCTCGATTAATTCGACACAGCAGCGATTGCGGATTATACAGGGATAATGAGTTGTCGATTTGGTTCAGGATTGAATCGATTTGGGGTTTTAATCCGTTGCTTGTGCTGTCTCCGACCAAAACGATATGGTATGTGCCACCTTGTGCATATCCGTCGATTACGGTTTGCAATTGTTGCGTTTGGTGTCGGCATCCTGTTGTAATGATTAGTATGCCGATTAAAACCAAAGTTGCAAATGGGAAGTATTTATCTTTTTTGTGAAACATTATTTTGGGTTTTGGTATTGGAGGTGACGGTGTACATAGGGTTGTTGTGCACCTCTGACTTGCAGTTTGATAGGTTGTTTTGTGTTTAGCTGCTTATACAAATATCGCGCAAAGATAGCAAAAACGCCATTTAGCTTCATGGTTCCCGGGATGTTGCGGGTGATCCAATAAACTCTTTTAACAAATATAATTAAATATTGTCAACGAGGCTACGGGATAGGATGTTGCGGAAACATCCTGGGAAGAAACGGACAAATCGGTTATTTTTTCTTATTTTGCATCGCTATGAAGACAAATTGTAATTTTCCGCTGAACGCTCCGATTCCCATTACGCTGCCCCGTTGCATGGAGTATGAAGTTGAGGCTATTCTGGCGTTGTTGGATGAAGGAGCGCCTGTGATCCATATACGCAAACCTGAAGCGACTGTTGCAGAACTTGACCAGCTGTTGATGCAGTTGCAGACATCTGGAACTGATATGCGACGCTTGACTCTGCACCATCATCTGGAGCTTGCCCAACGTTTTGCTTTGGGTGGAATTCATCTGAGGGAAGAGGCTTTGCAATCTTTACAAAAGCCTTTAACTGGACGACAGGAATCCGATGATCTCCTGCCACAGTTAGATTTGTCTTCCGTAGCGAGTGATTCGAACCCATCGTCGGCAGAACTTTCACGCACGATGTATTCACAATCAAGCGGTTGTACCCAAGATGCCGGTCCTGAGCGGCCGTCAACGACGTTCCAAGACTCATTTTGTTTCTCAACAGTCCATAGCGATTCTCAATTACAGACTTCACAATCAACGCCCGATGAGTCAATGATTGCAACATCAAGTCGATTCTTGCAAACCGAGTTCCGCGTCAGTGCTCCGGCGCACAGTTGGGAGGAGGCGTGTCGATTGGCTGCTCAATGCGACTATGTACTGTTCAGTCCGTTGTTTGATTCTGTGTCAAAGTCTGGTTATAGGGGAGCGATCGATCCGGCAGAGGTTTGCCAACTTTTGCGTCGGTATCATGATGGGAATATGATTGCACTTGGTGGAATCACGTTGCAAAATATCTCTTTGGCCCGTGCTGCAGCCTTTGATGGAGTTGCTGCTATTGGGTCGATATGGAAACTCGACTCAACGGGAGCCATTGACGTTTCCCGGACACGACTTGCCTACCAAAGATTGACACGTCGTTGGCAGGCTGCGGGTGGTACTTTACAATTCATTTCAGACGGCACTCTTGCCACTGTTGAGGCCTATTTGAAGGGGGACGGGCGATGGGTACAACTTCGCATGAAAGAGACTCCTGCCGAAACGATCATTACGCGAGGTAAAACCTTGCTACCATTGTGTCATCAATATGGTGCTTTGTTGATTGTGAATGACGATCCTCAGTTGGCGGCTGCTATTGGGGCAGATGGCGTACATTTGGGACAGAGCGATATGGCTCCGGACGATGCCCGCAAATTGTTGGGTGAACGGGCCATTATCGGCTGTACAGCCAATACTTTTGAGCAGATTCAGAAGATCGCTCAAAGCTCGGCAGATTACATTGGATTAGGACCATTTCGTTACACCACCACCAAAAAGAATTTGGCGCCATTGCTTGGGGTAGAGGGTTATACTCGCATTATGCAACAGATGGCAGAGGCCGGCATTCGGTTGCCTCTGGTAGCGATCGGGGGGATTACTGTGGAGGATGTTCCGCAGATTATGGCTTGTGGTGTCAACGGGTTGGCAATTAGCGGTTCCATTTCGCATGCCGCTGATGTAATCTCCACTACTGCACAATTTGTAACCAAGATCTCACAACATCGTACGGTTATAATGCCTAAATCCTAAGTGTAGGAATTGAGGTGTCGATCCAATTGTGATTCACTCGTTGTTTAATTGTTTCCGTATATACATAACTATATGGGAACCAGCGACTGGATGTGGAATGTTTGACTATAACCTGGATTGGCGTACACTACACGATGACTCCAATCAATACGTGTAGTTGTAGCTTTATACCGTATTGAGGGAGCAGACCTTAATTAATGATAAAACTCGTTTATATACCATGAGAATATTGATCCAACGCGTTCGCGAAGCATCGGTCACAATCGACGCGCAGTTGTATAGTTCGATCGGCAAGGGCCTGCTTGTGTTGGTCGGCATTGAAGATGCCGATACAGAGGAGGATGTAGCTTGGCTTTGCGGCAAATTATTAAAACTTCGCATTTTCGATGACGAGGCCGGCGTTATGAACTGTTCGGCTGAAGATGTCGGGGCCGATATTTTGATTGTCAGTCAGTTTACCTTGCATGCCTCGACCCGCAAAGGCAATCGTCCTTCCTACATTCGTGCTGCCCGTCCCGAAAAGGCTATTCCGTTTTATGAAGCATTTATTGCGGCGGTGCGTCAGGGGGCAACCGGTAAGGTTGAAACGGGCCGTTTTGGTGCTGACATGCAGGTAGCGTTGATCAACGACGGCCCGGTCACCATTTGGATTGATTCGCAACATCGGGAGTAATTTTTTTGAGTATAGACCAATTGCTTTGCAAGGAATTCAAGGTATGCGATCTGCGTCCTACTACGCAGAACAGATAGATTGTAACGTACATTTATTCTGAATATCTCGTTATCTTTGCATGAAAGTGGTGGGTTGCCAATCTCACGGTTTGCATTTGAGTGACGGAACCTGCAAAAACAATCGGAATACATGACAATTGAAGAGGCACAACAACTGGTTGAGGTGTGGAGGTTGAAACAGCAGCAGACCGGAACGGCTTGCAGTTCATCTGCCAAAACATACTGTGAGACCGAGGAGAAAACGCAGCAATCGGGCGTTAAGGACACAGCAGAGGCTTTGCCTGCAGACAAGGAAGCACTGTTATTGCAGGTTGGCCAGCAATTTTGGAAGTTGCTTGACGAAGCGAATAGTCGTGGTGTAGATTTGACGGCAGCTTTGACGGAAACACTCCGCCATCTCAATACCGAAAAACAGTAATTTTTTATTGGTTTTGGTTTCGGCATGTTCGTGTGCATAGATGCATCATGTGCCATCGGTTATTGAGAGAAGGCGCACCGGGACCTGGCATAGCTCGATGACCACTTGTGCATTGGATTGCCCGCTGAATTTCACGGGAGATGCGGAACAGACTTCCTCCGGCCGAAATCCAAACAATTTGAAATAAAGGTGACTTTCTGTCCGTGGGACAATTTCTAGCCAGCTCCAATAGATACTTTGGCCGGCAGAAATGCAGGACAGTCCTATCTCTGATCAATAAGAACTATCATGAAACCCAATCTCAGACAACTCTTTTTTGAACATGTCGGACAGACCTCCGATTTTCCGATCGGCCTTGAAGTGGAGCGGGCCGAAGGAGTTTGGTTGTATGGTCCCGACGGCCGACGCTGGATCGATCTGATCTCCGGTGTTTCGGTCAGTAATGTGGGGCACAACAATCCCGTTGTAGTCAATGCGATTTGTGAGCAAGCTCATACCTACCTGCACCTGATGGTATACGGAGAGGTGATCGAATCACCCCAGGTGCGCTATGCCACTCGTATGGCAGGATTGTTGCCATCCAACTTGCAATCGGTCTATTTTGTCAATTCGGGTAGCGAAGCGGTAGAAGGAGCCTTGAAATTGGCCAAACGTTACACCGGACGCACCGAGATGATCTCGTTCAAGAACGCCTACCACGGCAGTACGCACGGTTCCCTGAGCATGATGGGTGGGGAGGAGTATCGCAACTCGTATCGTCCTTTGTTGCCCGATACGCGCCAAATACGTTTTAACGCGTTGGAAGATCTGGAACAGATTACCACCCGTACAGCTTGTGTCCTGATTGAGCCGGTTCAAGGAGAGGGTGGTATTCAACTGCCGACCCCCGGTTTTCTCGAAGCGCTGCGTGAACGGTGCAACCAAACGGGAGCTCTGCTGATTTTCGATGAGATTCAGACAGGAATAGGCCGTACCGGAACCCTATATTATTTCCAACAGACCGCCGTTACTCCCGATATTCTCTGTACGGCCAAAGCTTTTGGAGGGGGTATGCCGTTGGGTGCCTTTATCTCGTCTGATGAGATTATGTCCACCCTCAAGACTAACCCCGTATTGGGACACATCACTACTTTCGGCGGCCATCCGGTCTGCTGTGCGGCTGGGCTTGCTGCGCTGGAATATCTGCTCGACAACCACCTAATGGAGCAAGCTGAAGCCAAAGGCCGTCAATACGAAGAGCGTTTGATTCAACATCCTGCCGTCAAAAGCATTCGTCGTACGGGCTTATTGATGGCTATCGAGTATGGAGATGATGCATTTTGCGAAAAGGTGGTCAAACGTGCAGTCGAAACGGGGCTGTTGACTGAGTGGTTCCTCTTCTGGCCATCGGCCATGCGCATTGCGCCTCCATTGACAATTACTTCTGAGGAGATCGAAACCTCCTGTCGTATCCTGCTGGAGGCTATCGATTACGCAATCGCTCACTAATAATTTTTATTGATATGAATAAAGCGAGGAAGATACTATCACGGAATCTTCCTCGCTTTTCTTGTTCCTGACCAACGTGCAAACGGATCAGGTATTCAATCTATGATGTCGATTACGGCTCCTGCCACTTGCCATCAGCTTTCAGCAGAGCCACCAGTTCGTCCAAAGCCTGATCTTGCGGGATATTGCGGCGTACAACCTCTTTACCCCGATAGAGGGTGATGCGATGCGGACCTGCTCCCACATAGCCGTAATCAGCATCGGCCATCTCGCCCGGGCCGTTCACAATGCAACCCATCACACCGATCTTAATTCCCTTCAGATGCGAGGTGCGGGCTTTGATTGCTGCCAGTGTCTTCTCCAAATCGTAGAGTGTACGTCCGCAACTCGGGCAGGAGATGTATTCTGCTTTTGAAATTCGGACACGGGCTGCTTGTAAAATAGCCAAACTTAATGCGTCGATCTGTTCTGGTGTGAAACCTGTATCCTCGATCCATAATCCATCGCCGTAGCCATCCACAAACAGCATTCCGGTATCAGCGGCTGCCTTGATTTGCAACGATTCGAGCGAGGTCTCGGCATAGCTGCGTTTGATGATCACGGGATTGTTTTTGCCCAACTGTTCCATGCGCAGGAAAAAGGCTCGTTGCTCGGCAATGCCATTGCGGTTAGAGGTGGTCAGCACCACGATTCGATCGGCCGGGATCTGTTCTACATGGTGAATGTCCGCATAGAAGACCGACTCTTGCACCGTTTCTGGAAGCTCATTCCAGATAACGGGCGGGCGCTCTCCACCCACCTCACCAACCGGTGCAGAACGACGGCGACGATACTCGTATGGAGAATAGAAAGATTCATTCGCCTCAGGAATCGGATCATGATTTTCACGCCCGACAAAATAGTCAGCCAGCTGTCGCGCAACTGGAATTTCCCGTTCGGGAGCCTCGGTCAACGAAACGCGAATGGTGTCACCCAGACCGTCAGCCAACAGTGCACCAATCCCTACAGCGGATTTGATTCTTCCCTCCATATCATCACCCGCTTCGGTGACCCCCAAATGGAGCGGATAGTCCCATCCCCGTTCGCGCATCTCGGCCGCCAGCAATCGGTAAGCCTGTACCATTACCCGCACATTGCTCGATTTGAGAGAGACCACTACCGGATCAAAATTGCGCTCCCGGCACATCTCCAGATATTCGACCGCCGAAGCAACCATCCCCTCGGGCGTATCTCCATAACGCTCCATCATTGCTGGCGACAGTGAACCGTGATTTACTCCGATCCGCAGAGCCGTATGGTGCTCCCGACAGATCTCGATCAGACGGTCGAATTGTCCGCCCCGGTCGTTGAAATTACCGGGATTGATGCGCACCTTCTCCACATTGGCAGCCGCAATCAGCGCCGCCTCCGGTAAAAAGTGAATATCTGCCACCAACGGCACACCACAACCCGCTGCGCGCAGTTGGCGGCGAATCTCTCCCAGGTTGGTCGCTTCACGCCGTCCCTGCGCCGTCAGACGGATCAATTCGCCTCCCGCATCGGCTATACGTTGTATTTGAGCTACGGAAGCTGCTGTATTGTTGGTGTCGGTGTTGGTCATCGACTGGATCCGCACCGGATTCTCACCGCCGATCGTTACATTGCCTACTGCAACGGGGCGGGTTTTGGCTCGCCGGTAGGCAAAAAGCGATTCGCAATATTTTTTCATGATTTGAATTGCTGTTTCTAAACTGCTATCAAAATTACTCCGACAATTTTTGCGGTGTCCTTTTCGATAAATTAATCGAAATATCGCCAGGGGCACTCTATACTGCCATATTCGGAGATACTCTTCTCGCAAATTTAATAATTTCGACTATCTTTACATAATCGACTCTTTTCTTGAGTGTAGAGTCGACCCTGCAACAACACACCTTTCGCTATGAGCCACCCTTTGGATAACGATATCAAATTTCTGACAGGCGTCGGCGAGATGCGTGCCAACTTGTTGCGTTCTGAACTCGGCATTCAGACCATTAGGGATCTGCTACACTATTATCCGTACCGTTATTTGGACCGCAGCCGCATCTTTCGGATCGACGAGGTGCGGGACGATTCACAAACTTATATTCAGCTGCGTGCTCGTATTACCGGATTCCAACATGTCGGTGGAGGAAGCAAAAAACGGTTTATCGCCTTTGTCAGTGATGGGACAGGCGTAGCTGAACTGGTCTGGTTTAAAGGAATCAACTGGATTGAGAAGCGGCTTGAGGTGGGACGCGAATATATCATTTTCGGGCGCCCTGACTTTTTTAACGGCGCTTTAAGTCTTGTTCATCCAGAGGTGGAGTCAACCCTCAAAACGCAAAATCGACCTGTCTCTGGGGTGCAGGGAGTGTACAGCACTACCGAAAAACTCAACAATGGACACCTCGGTACTAAGGCGATCTATAATCTGGTCTGCAATGCCTGGACGCTTGTCGGAGATCGTATTCCAGAGACCCTGCCTCAATCCATCTTGGAGCGTTATCATCTCGTTTCGCTGCGGGATGCTCTGCATGATATTCATTTCCCTGAAAACGAAGAGAAGCTCAAAGCGGCTTCTTTGCGTCTCAAATTCGAAGAGCTTTTTGGGGTGCAGTTGGTTATTTTGGCCGATCGTAACCGACGGGTCAATAAAAACAATGGCTTTGTATTCAGTAAGGTGGATGACAAATTCAACCGTTTTTACCATGAGCGGCTACCTTTCCCGTTGACCAATGCACAGAAACGGGTGATTCGTGAAATCCGTCAGGATACCCGAACCGGCCACCAGATGAACCGTCTGCTGCAAGGAGATGTCGGCAGCGGCAAAACACTGGTCGCCCTGATGAGTATGCTGATCGCTGTGGATAATGGGTTTCAGGCCTGTCTGATGGCCCCGACTGAGATTCTGGCCACCCAACACTTTGCCACCATCTCCCGAATGACCGAAGGGTTGGTCTCGGTGCGGTTGCTCACCGGTTCGACGCGCCGCAAAGAGCGCGAAGAGATCAACAATGCACTGCTTGACGGCTCTTGTGATATCCTGATCGGTACCCATGCCCTGATCGAAGATAACGTTCGCTTCCGCAATCTTGGTTTTGTGGTGATTGACGAGCAGCACCGTTTTGGAGTAGAACAGCGGGCCAAACTCTGGCTCAAAAATGTTTCGCCACCGCACGTGCTGGTTATGACCGCTACACCCATTCCCCGAACATTGGCCATGACTCTATACGGAGATCTGGATGTCTCTGTGATCGATGAGTTGCCTCCCGGACGCAAGCCGATCCGGACACTTCACTACCATGATTCTCATCGGCTCCGGGTATTCGGCTTCATGCGCGAAGAGATCCGAAAGGGGCGCCAGGTCTATATTGTCTATCCGTTGATCAAAGAGTCGGAGAAGATGGACTACAAAGACCTTGAGGATGGCTATGCAGGGATTACGCAGGCCTTTCCTCCGCCTGAATATGTAACGGTGGTGGTGCACGGTAAAATGAAACCGGCCGACAAGGAGTATGGTATGAACCTTTTCAAGCAGGGTGTAGCTCAGATTATGGTGGCCACTTCGGTAATCGAGGTTGGTGTGGACGTACCCAACGCTTCAATCATGGTAATTGAAAGCGCCGAGCGGTTTGGTCTCTCTCAGTTACATCAGTTGCGAGGACGTGTCGGACGTGGTGCGGAACAGTCTTATTGTATTTTGATGAGTGGAGATAAACTTTCGGCCGAATCTCGCAAACGATTGGGGGCGATGGTTGCCACTAACGACGGATTTGAACTGGCTGAACTCGATCTGCAACTGCGGGGGCCCGGTGACATGAACGGCACTCAACAGAGTGGGTTGGCTTTCGACCTGAAGATTGCCAGTCTTGGCAAGGATGGGCAAATTTTGACGTTGGCCCGAGAAGCTGCCGAGCAGATTCTGGATGGCGATCCGACGCTCTCCAAGCCTGAAAATCGCCTGTTACACGAACTTGCTGAACGTTATCGTCCTGAAAAAAAGATGGATTTTAGTATGATTTCATAACTTTGGAGCCGGTTTTGCGTTGTATATATAACAAAAGTAGCACTATAACGACCCGATCGACCGTCGAAAAGATCTTCACCAAGGCCCTTTCAACAGCAGTCGGTTCTGAATTCAGAACGAAGAAGATGACAAAACGAAATATCATATTATGGTTGTTGTGCAGTTGTTTTGTACTGGCAGCTGGGGCTGGGCAGGTTCGGGCAAATGGCACACTGCTTGTGACCACTCACGATTGTGAGGCTTATGGGGGAGAGGCTCTTGTTGGAACTAATATGCCTGTACAACAAGATGATGATCAATCTATTCAAAAAAATCCGGCTTTTGCTCATGGAGAAAAATTGACCTATGTAGTCAGCTATAAGGCGGGGATTAATACGGATGTGGCGGAGGTGAACTTCATGACCCGCGAGGTTACGTTTAATGGTGTGAAGGCTTTTCAAATTGATGCCAATGGTCGTGTATATCCGTTTTTCCGGTGGTTTTTTGATTTAAACGATTCCTATTATAGTACGTTGGATCAGAAGACGCTTCGTCCATTGGAGTTGCGGTCCGAGATCAGTGAGGGCAAATACCGTACCTCCAGTAAATTTACCTATGACTGGAAAACCAAACAGGTACACACCTGGTTCCGCAACCATAAACGCGAAACAGCTACTGTTAAAACAATGCTGCTCAGTGAGGTGAGTTATGATGCTGTAGCACTCTTTTTCAATCTGCGTTGCGAAGATGCCAACTCCTTCAAAGTTGGCGAGGTGCGTACACTCGAGATGGTGCTTTCAGATACTATTCGGCGGATTAATTTTCGATTAGCGGCTCGAGAGGTGCGCAATATTAAAGGGTTGGGAAAGTTTCGTACCCTCAAATTTGTATGTGAATTGGCGACCTCATCGGGTGAATCATTTAAGGATGGTTCAGAATTCACCATTTGGATTTCGGATGACCGGAACAAGATTCCGTTGTATTTGGAATCTCCGATTCGAGTGGGCTCTGTTCGGGTGCGTCTGTTGAATGTCAGCAATCTCAAATATCCCTTCTCCAGCAAAGTCAAATAAATTGATTGACGAACAGAGGGTGGCTATCCTCAATGGATCGGGCACAAATACCGAATCATGGGGTGGAGTAGGTCTCGATGATTCAAATTTTTGTGTGTGATGCAAGGTGTCGTTAAGGTTTCCGATCGGAACAGTTCCTTAAAATGATTTTGGAAAGCGGTTTTGTGCAAAATGTATGGCCTATGGGGTAAAAAAAGGTGTGAGAATACACATTTTATTCACATTCTGTTATCTTTGTACCATAGATTCCATTCATGGGCTCAAGCCCGATTTATGAACTTACAGTGATGGACAACTACAACAATTACCAACCGGATTACAATCAGGGATACGATAACCAGGGCTATGATCCTTATGGCGGTTATCCGCAGCAGCCCCAGCAGAAATCGATCAAGGGGCTTAAGATTATGATTGTTATTTTGGCTGTCATTCTCGGAGCCTTGTCTGTGCTTTACTTTACACAGACCAAACAGATGAAGGCTGAGTATGAAGAGGCCCGCGATACATTGACAGCACGTTTGACGACGATGTTGGCCAATTACGATACATTGCGTACGGAAAATGATACGCTGGCTCAACATTTGACGGATGAACGTTTCAAAGCGGACTCTCTGCTTGAGACCTTGAAAAACGAGCGCAACTTGACTCGTAAAAAGATCAAGGATTATGAAAAACGGCTCAGCTACATGCGTACCGTAATGGAGGGGTATATCCACCAGATCGATTCGCTCAACACGTTGAATCAGAAGTTGGTTAATGAGAATATCACCTACCGCAAAGAGATTACATCGGCACGATTGAGAGCGGATATGGCAGAGGAGAAGGCTCAGGAACTCTCAACGAAGGTACAGAAAGGTGCGGTTATTCGTGCCCGGAATATTGCATTGGTGGCTCTTAATCAAAGCGATAAAGTGGTAACTCGTGTAGCTCGTGCGGCACGTCTTCGGGTTGACTTTGTACTTGTCGGCAATGAACTTTCTCAACCCGGCGAACGCAATGTTTACGCTCGGATCATTGGACCGGATGGTTATGTGCTGGCCAATCGTAACAACGCCACATTTGATTTCGAGGGCGATATGATCACCTACTCGGCTACCCGTCAGGTTGATTATCAAAATGAAGACCTCAGTGTCAGCCTGTTCTATAATGATTCGGGAATTACTGCCGGTAAATATCAGGTCATGATCTACATCGATGGTCATATGATCGGTTCGACTGAAATCATTCTTCGGTAAAAGGACTCGATAGTCGGTATTGATATTGAAAACAGCCTCGCCATACTGAAAATGGCGAGGCTGTTTGTTTGATATAGACCGTAGTGTTTGATCTGAATAGCGGAAGGTGGAATAGAGCCAAAACAGAGCGTGTGTGGACTTTGTTGTCTGTGGAGCATGCAGAACAGAGATGTACTGACTGTTGCTTTTTCAAGCTCGCTGCGTCATCTTTTCCAGCATAATCGCCTTGTAGAGCTGTACCCAAACAGTTGAACTGTGGTATGGTGATGATCTGGTGAATTAAGGATTAAGGAGTGTTAAGACAGATTGTCCAATTCTGTATGTAGATGTGTTTTCCTTGAACCAATTTGACTTAGCAGAGCACATCGTTGCTTTGTCCGGTGTCCACCTTAAAACAAATGTTTTCAAGAGAGATATGTGAAATGCGATAGGATTAGTTCCTCCCTAATTTGCATCGTGTTCGGATAAAACAAAAATCGGAGAGCTTATTGCTCCCCGATTTTTGTTTTGAGATATTTATGTGTCAAGTAGTTGGGACTAATGGGTCATAGTGCCAGCCTCTTGATAGGTACGCATGTAATTGATATTGCCGCTTGCGCCGCTGAAGACCTCCAAGCGCATATCCGTTTTCGTTCCTGAAAAGATCGAGGTGATGCTGGCCGTGTGGTTCATAATGCCTTCGCCAATACGGGTCTGGTATTCCTCATCTCCCTGAGGATTGAATGTTTCAGATGCCTGTCCGTCCTCCCATTTTACCACCTCTTGTGAAGGTTCAACTCCCAACAAGTGAGCGATCATTGCACGGATATACAGATATTTCTTTACATAAGCAATTGCGCTTGTGCCGGTGTAGCTTTCAATTTCAGCAATTCGCGACAATTTGCCAGAGGTAAACGTATACATAGTTGGGATCAATGGCGGATTGAGCTGATTGGGTGAGAATTGATCCGGGAATGATCCGCTGTACGTTTGGTCGTCGTATTGCTGAAGCGTCGGACGGTTGAGCAGTGTGGTCGCTACGTCATCACCCCAGAACGAGGTCAATGCATCACAGGCCTCTACTGTATAGTTTTTGGTTGCTACAATCTCTTTAGCACCATTGCCATCTTGATCTACATAGGTGAAAATATACAGTGCCGAGAAAGTAACCGTGTATTCGCCCGGCGTGGTAGGTGCCGTAAACGAGAAGGTGCTTTGAGTCTCATCTTGTTGTCCGTTCATGGCGAGGCCATCCGAAGTGGATTTCCAAAGATATTTGACAGAAGCGATATTCTCTCCGCCTGTAGGCAGCGGGCAGGTGGCGATAACCGGTTGGCCGGTACCGATGCGGGTGCGATTTAAAGAGATCGGTCCGATGTTGGAAGGGGCCTTCCCGTGTGAAGATTCCTCCTTTTCACAAGCTGTTAACATCAGCAGGGCTGAAGATAACAGCAATGCAGTACGCATCAATGTTTTCATTTTTATTTATTTAGTGATGTGGCTTTTCAAATTGTTGAGTTTCAGTTTTTTTGTTCTGCAGTGATAAACTGAGCAAATCCTGAAGCTGTTCCCCATTCATAGTGAGTCTTATAATACTCATTCAATGGTGCAAAGTTTGAAGCGCGTAAGGGGACATAGCAACTCAATCCACAATACTGCTCATGGGGCAGTAACTCCGGATTCTCTTCTCGACTTACCGACCATTGCTGGATGATAGCCGATCCCAATGCTTCCCGGAATGCATTATAGTCTTGTTCCAGCTCCTCCGGGTTGGTCCAGTAACCCAACTCGATAATCTGATTCAAATCGTACAAAGGTGTATCTTCCTCGATCAATTGGCTGTTGGCTGTCAAAGCTGAGAAATAATCTGTTGGATCTGCCAATAATTTTCCGAGAATTATTCGTGTTTTGGCTGCCAATGACTCCAACTTGTCAGTCTGGATGACTGAAACATCAAAATTGTCAAATTGTTCATTCGGCAACGAGTTGTACCAACCTGAACTCATATAGGCCACATTATAAAGATCAGCTTGTGGTTTGGCAAACAGATACTCCATGATCACATGATAAGGGAAGCCGACACCTGGCAGTGGAGCCATGCAACCTACCATATATGAACATTTGTTCCGCAATGCATAGGCTGTCTCCACATTACCCATCTGACAGGCATGGAACAGGATGAAATCGTATTTGATCGGTAACAGGTTGGCGAGAACATCGATCTCAATGCAGTTGCTGTAACGTTCACCTCCCAACAATGCTTTTGTAGAGATTTTGGGAAGAGAGAGGTCGCTTTCATCGTGATCGTCTTCGTCGTGACCCATGTCGGGATCGTTCACATAATTTCCCAAATCCCCAGGGAGCCATGCTGAACCGTGTGTTCCGATAATCAGACCGTGAGATTGAGCCGGGAACAGCTTAATGGCATCTTCCAGCACCCCTTGCATCACTTCTGGATCTGCAGGATCCTGTTCCGGATAACTTTTGACAACTTCGCTACGAATCACGTTGGTTTCATCGTGCACGATTTTCAGCAAAACAGGTGATGTGAATTGTGTCAGATGGGGAGAGGGGTCCAAATAAACTAAAAAGTTCCCATCGATATCGTCGTTCCATCCCTGCTCAACTTGATTCAGGGTGTTGAGCATCACATCCCACAGGTTGTTGTCGTCCATCATGTAGAATAGAACGGTACGATTTTTTTCTGTTGCAGGTTGAGGTCCGGTCGGCTCCTCATTTTTATCACAACCGGTCACCATGATAGATACCAGTGCAATCCATAAAAAGGTACGCAGGCCTCGATAATTACGGGAAAAAGCAAACATGTGCATTTTTATTTAGTGAAAAGAATACAATAGATTTCCAAACCAGATAGCCATTACAAACGGAAATTATGCATATTCCATCTGTTTCGGATTGGCGTTGCGAAATAACAAAAAAAATGGATAAAGGGAAGAGGCTGAATGGTAAAACCTGTGACATAAATGGAAAAACAGGTGTCATAGATGCAAGAAGGTTGATGCCAAGTCAGTCGTGAAGTTTATTTTCCTACTAAATATTTATCTTTAATGTTTAAAAATAGGGATATGTTGTTCTTGTTACGAATAGGGATTATTGTTGGATGTTTGTACGTAGTTGCGTGTACTTCACCCCAAACGAATCCAGAAACCAGAGTTGTTGCAGAGACTGCGCCGCAATCCGACAAGGGGCAGACTGTGTCTTCTGATACAAGCGCTTCTGACTCGATCTATACGCTCGATCATGTGTATGAGCTGGCCGGAAAAAACAGACCGATTATTCATGCTATTCTCGATTCAATTGACAGACGTGAAAAGGCCAAAAATTATCAAGGAGCTATTCCTGCCTACAAGATGCAAATTGCCCGTGCTTTTGTTGCATCACGAGAGTTGAATCCGGGGTTGGCGATACGCTATTTGCGACCTCTGCTCTCATCCCAAGAGTTGATCGATGACCCCAAGGAACATCTGTTTGTGTTGGCTCTTATCAGCAATGAATGTGCTGTGTTGCACCATACCGATCAATCGATAGATTATATTTTACAATATCTTGAATTGGCTCGTCAATGTGGGGATTCGGTCCGGTATGCTTCGGGCTATTTGTATTTGGCCGAGAACTATCGTGAACAGCAAAATTTCGATGCGTGCTACCAATACCTACGTGAAGGACAACGTATTCTCAAACGGGTGCAAGGGGCGAGAAGCTTGGAATTTTTGTTGTGGAGTCTGGAACTGGAGATTGATTATTTCGTTGATCAGCAGCAGTATGATAAAGCGATTGCAATTGCAAAAAAGATGATTATCCGTTACCGTATGCTCACGCTTGAGCAGCGGAAGCAGATGCGACTTGATCAGGATTCCAGTATGAATTTCCGGCAGGCTCAAAATTGGATGACATTGGCCGGTCTCTATGCACACGATGGTCAGATGAAGGCTGCTTCAGCCGCTTATGAGGAGGCACAACAGTTTTTAAAGAGGTCGCCAGATGTTCTTAGCCCTCAATTTAATGGGTTGACTTTTGATTATTTGAAGACAGCGGGTCGATATAGTGAGGCGTTGGCCTGTGCCAGCCGATATGTCGATCAAACTCGCACCGATGATACCATGAATCTCTTTCATTTGGAGGCCAAACGCCTTTTAGCTGAAGCGTATCGGTTGGTTGGAAATTATCAGCAGGCATGGTTTTACGAACATCAGGTGGGGGAGCTGACCGATTCGTTGAATGCTCGTACCAATCAACAAACGGTGCTGGAACTCCAAGCTGTGTATGAAACGGCTCAGCAAGAGCGTCAAATTCAGCAACAACAATTGGTGATTACCCGTAATCGTCAAATTATTTTTACGCTATCCATCGGTCTGATTGCCTTATTGCTGGTGTTGGCACAAATTGCAATCAGCCGTCACAAGATCTCTTGTAAGAATCGTAAACTGTTTGAACAGATTGAGCAGTTGAGTCGTGCAAAAAAGGAGTTGGAAAGGATTCGCATGCTGATGGAGGAGAATCCGGCTAAACAGTCGAGGGTGAGTGCAAAAGACAAGTTGTATACACGGCTCGAAGCTCTGATGCGTGAACGACGGCTTTTCCTGCAACCCGATTTGAACCGGGAGCAGGTGGCAGCCGAGCTAGGTACCAACAAGCTCTATTTGGCAAATGCGATTTCAGAGCATGCTGATCTCACTTTTACAGAGTATATTAACCGTTGGCGTCTCGAATATGCTCGGGAACTGCTGGCAAAGGATCATACCACGAAGATTGAAGCGATTGCTCAAATGTGTGGTTTTAATTCGGTCCGTACCTTTTATCGGCTTTTCCAGCAGACCTATCAACTGACACCTACCGAGTTCCGTCGACTCTCAAAAATTGATGACGCAGCACATGCGTAACCATATATTGAGTCATCCGATATCCAGTGTGGATTACTCGACTGTTACTGTTCAATTGTGCGAGACGTTTGTCGATGCACGTTGTTATCGTTTTGCCTTTCGTCTGGATCTAACTATAGGTGCGTGCTCGAGAATTGTACAATTCTGATTGCGGAGCGTATCGGGAGAATGAGTGACAACGCGTTACAGGGTTCTTCCCTTTGCTATGCGGTGCTTTCAGCTGTTGTTCAATCGTGCCTTGGATGATCTTTATAAGCTGAACGGTACAATCTGATAAAGAATAAAATCGACCAGCAGGAGCAGATAGATGGTTTCGAGCCAATGGCTTTCCCGTCGATTGAAGCAGGTCGGAATGATGACGGCAAGCGGGATTGCCAGTAGCATGATGTTTTTTACGGGAAGTGCTGGTGTGCAGAGTGGTGCGATCGAGAAGAAGAGGATCCAGATAAAGTAGAGGTAGGATTTGTAGGGGCGTGTACGCATCGAGTGGATCTGTTGTGCGAACGCAATCAGTGACCAGATCGTGAGGGTCAGCAACAGAGCCCAATGTAACCAAAGAAGTGGATTTTTCCACTGTTCCAGAAATGCCGGAGTTGTCCAGCTCGATAGAAAAGCCTCTGCAAATTGTGTGAACGGTTCTGTAAATGAATAGCCCATTCCCCATCGAATGTATCCGTAAAGGCAGATCGGCAGTAAGATTCCACCCAATGTGACAACCCATTCGCGCCAACGTTTCATAAAGAGGGTATGAGAAATAGGCAATAGCAAGATATATATGGCAGAGGGGGCGTAAATCAGTATCGATAGCCCCAGAAGCAAGGCGGCATTAAAAGTATAGGCATAGGCGGTTTCGCGGCGGAACGATTTGATGGTTTGGCGGAACGATCCAAGCATTAGCAGAGCTACAACGTAGATATCCAATGCCGCTGGATCATACCAACTGCCGCATCCTACCAAGATAAAGATAATCAACGGCATATAGGTTCGCTCCAACAAAATCATATTGCGAGCAACCATTCGGGTGATTTTAAATCCGGCGATAAAAATCAGGAACAGAGCTACCAGGTTGCGCCAAATGGGGTGAAGATTTTGCCCGATTTCATTGAGCCACACGCCCAACGGCATTTGTGAGGCAGTGTTTGCTGTGGCGATAATCGGCGATTGACTGTACCGTTCCCAGACCACGCCACACAGCACGATGAAAATCATCATCGTGGTTGAAAGACTCTGTCTGGTTATATCAATCTTCATGGTGAAACGGTAGCGGTGGTATAAAAAAAGAGGTAGATGCATTAGGATGTTCTACCTCTTTGTCTATATGTTTTACAACTTTCGGCGAACCCTTGCTATTACAGCAGTTTCATCAGGTCTTGGCCGATGTCGTGACGGAAGTTCATTCCTTCGAAACTGATTCCTTCAATGGTTTTGTAGGAACGCTTCAGTGCCGAATCGATTGAATCGCCAAGTGAGGTAACGGCCAATACGCGTCCTCCTGCAGTCAGCACTTTGCCTCCTTTGGCCGAGGTGCCTGCATGATATACAATACTTTCGGTCTCCTGATCCAAACCGGAGATCTCCATCCCTTTGGTATAATCTCCGGGATAGCCGCCCGATACACAAACTACCGTAACAGCCGTTTCAGGAGATACGGTGAGCTCGTATTGATCGAGACGTCCATAAGCCATTCCTTCGAACATGGCGATCAAGTCGGAGGTGATGCGTGGGAAAACTACTTCCGTTTCAGGGTCTCCCATACGGACGTTGTATTCGATCACGTAAGGATCGCCGGCAACATTCATCAATCCAATGAAGATGAAACCTTTGTAAGGAATATTGTCTTTTTGCAAGCCTTCAACGGTAGGGCGAACGATACGCTCCTCGACCTTCTGCATAAAGGTTTCGTCTGCGAAAGGAACGGGTGAGACAGCTCCCATACCACCGGTATTTGGACCGGTATCTCCCTCTCCGATACGTTTATAGTCTTTGGCGACAGGGAGAATCTTGTAATGTTTGCCATCGGTAGCGACAAATACCGAGCATTCGATACCGCTGAGGAACTCTTCGATCACGACGGTGTTGCCTGCTTGTCCGAATTTACCGGAAAACATTTCAGCTAGTTCTGCTTTGGCAGCTGCTGCGTCGTTGAGGATGACGACCCCTTTACCGGCAGCCAATCCATCGGCTTTCAGAACATATGGAGCTGAAAGAGTGTCGATAAACGCGTTTGCCTCTTCGATTGTATTTTTATTGAAGCTTTTGTATTGTGCTGTCGGCACGCCATGGCGCATCATGAAGGCTTTGGCGAACTCCTTACTTCCTTCGAGCTTGGCTCCTGTCAAAGAGGGACCGATCACCGGAATGTTGCTGATCTGATTGTCTTCATGGAAGAAATCAGCAATACCCCGTACCAGCGGCTCCTCAGGGCCTACGACCACGAGGTTGATGTTATTCGTCAGTACGAATTGTTTAACGGAACCGAAGTTGTTGGGGTTGATGTCGACATTGGTACCGCATTGAGCGGTGCCGGCATTTCCCGGAGCGATGAAAAGTTTGACTACACTGGGACTCTCTGCAATTTTACGGGCGAAAGCGTGCTCGCGGCCTCCGGATCCCAGTAGGAGAACATTTAACGAATTAGAAAATTTCATCGGTATCTTCTTTAGCTCTTTTATTGAATGTAAATGCTTGACAGTCGGGTCGTGTCAGGTTTGTCAACGTTCAAGTCTTACTATCAATTCACCCTGTCTCCCGTGCTGTTGTGGTCAATCTTACAAAGCAGCAGGTGATGGATCTCGCAAACCAGATACAATGACCGTCTGGTCAAGGTGGGTTTTGCTTCGCTTGCTTTGAGTCAGTTGCCAAAAAACGTTATGCCATTTAAGCGACTTCTCAAATTTTCAAGCAATAACTTTGCCGGAGACTGCACTCGCACTTCTATAAAGTTCATCTGAATCTGACTTTTCTGACCTGTTTAAGTGGTTGGTCCAGCTTGATTCAGTTGTGATCCGGTTTCGTGTGATCTGCTTTTTGTCAAATGGTCTTACGAAACAAAACTATTTACAAAGATATTGAAATTTATGTGAAAAAAAGCGGTCTGATGGCAATTTGTCAACTTTCGATGAAGGGGCGCAAAAGAGCATCGAGTTTGGCGTGTTCGACAAGGAAGCCATCGTGTCCGAACTCTGAGACGATCAATTCCATACGGCTGTCAGGAATGTTACGCCACAAGGTGACCTGCTCGGTTACCGGTAGGATAATGTCCGATGTAATGCCGATGACTAGAGTCTTTGCATCAATGCTTTGCAGGGCCCTGGCAACTCCTCCTCGCCCGCGCCCTACATTGTGAGAGTCGAATGCTTCGGTGATGCGCAGATAGGAGTATAGATCGAACCGTCTGCTCAATTTCACACCCTGATGGCGTTGGTAGGAGCAGGCCCGAAATCCGTGGGTTTTGTCCGGATTGTCATGTTCTTGCTGGGTCGCGTTGTAAGCAGACGAACCACGGTACGTCAATAACCCAATGGCTCGAGCTGCCTCCATTCCTTTACGTCCGGCGTCGGGTGTGTGATGGCCGTACGTTCCGTCGGCTTCGAGAGCCATGCGTTGGGCTTCATCTGCCGCAATGGCCCAAGGTTGCGCTTTGGCAGCAGTAGCGATCAGAATCAGCTTGCGGGCAAAGCCGGGGCGTTCGAGTGCCATCTCGAGAGCCTGGAAGCCCCCGATTGAACTGCCGATAGTGGCTCGTGCCTGTTTAATGCCCAAATGGTCAGCCAATAGCAAATGGGCACGTGCCATGTCGCGGACAGTGACCAGTGGAAAATGGTCATAATAGGGTTCACCGGTAGCGGGATCGATACTGTTTGGGCCGGTGGTTCCGTAGCAGGAGCCGATGATGTTGGCGCAAACGGTAAACCAACGTTCCGGATCGAGAAATTTTCCGGCTTCGACGGTATGTGGCCACCAGTCTGCAACTTCAGAATTGGCTGTTAGCGCGTGACAAACCCATAATGCATTGTCTCCGGTGAAGGTGCCGTAGGTGTGATAGGCTATGGTCAGCGGAATCTCTACGCCACATTCAAGGCGAAAGGGGTTTGTCGGGGTAAAATATTTTGTATCGGCAGGAATCGGAATGATTTGTTCAGTCATGACAGTTTTAGCGCTTGCAAAAATGGCATTTAAGGTTTTTACTGGTTGCCGGTGAAGAAGTTCAAACTTACATCTGTCGGTAAGGGTAATTTGCGTCAGATGATTGCCCGTCCGGAGTGTAGTCCGTGTATTTATTGTCCGCACATCACAACGCAATCTTTGTTGATGTGTGTCTTCTCTCCTACGGGCAATATGCTTTACCTTATCTGATCCGGAATGTTTTGGTGTCAACTGTTTGTGTGCAGTATCCGATTTTCCGTTGGCACCGGTTAGATGATTCCGTGGTGGATCTTGTCTTCCACGATTTCGATCTGGGTGTAGTCAATGCCGGAATCACTGCGGGCTTCGATATTGTTGATTCCCTCTTTCAGACGGATCTTGTCCCAGGTGAATACTCCATTGACTCCTGTCCGAGTACCCATCGATACGCCGTTGACAAAAAGTTCTACCTCCAGTGCATTCGAGTAAACTTTGAGTGTCTGCTCTGGCTTTGAGCGGCGGTGCCAGCGTCGTTCAGCAATGTACACAAAGGGTTCGTCCGGATTCCAGTTGGCTTTGTAAAAATAGAAAGCGTCCTTGCGGTACTTGCGGTCAAAGGTGATCAATCCACGATCATCGACACCCGTGCCGTCTCCCCACTCCCGGTCGGCTGCTCCATAATCGAACATGTTGGCAATGAAAACGCCCCACAAATATGGCGCATCTTTCACGAAGGTATAATATTGCTCGTGCAGATAGCTTTGCCACCTTTCGGGGTGCCAGTTACCCATGTAGTCGGGACGGTACAGCGAGTCTTCCTGGTGGTAGATGCTGGCTCCGGCACCATAACACAGCCCGGAGTTGAGGTTGCTCCAATTGCTTTGCAGCTGTTTCAACCAAATCGATATGTCAGAGGGTAGACCCTCTTTCCAACCCAAAATGTGATCCCATGCGATCAACTGCGTGATGAAGTTCATCTGTCCGTCCTGGTTGCTCGTACCGACAGTCATTCGGGTTGGGTCTTCACTGTGAGCCTGTGCATTCAACTCGCGGATGAAAGAGGTCGGGTCGTCACCCCGCATGTTTTGATCGTTGAAAAGTCCCCACATGGCGATTGACGGGTGGTTGCCGTATTGGGCAATCATCTCATGCAGCTGTTGTCTGCCGTTGGCGCGGAACGATTCGGTGTTGATATACCCGCGATCGGTCAGGTATGCCGGACCAACAAAAGGCAGATCGCACCAGACAATCAGTCCTCGACGGTCGCACTCGTCATAAAAAGCTTGAGAGTGAGGGCCCGGAGCTGTACGTACGGCATTGACGCCCATCTCGATCATGTAATCGATGTCTTCTTTGATTTGGTAAGCCGTCAGGGCCGGGCCGACATTGGCACGATCTTCATAATAGACCACTCCATGCAGTTGCATCGGGCGGCCGTTGAGTTTGAAGCCCTCTTGCGGATCGACAGAGATAGAGCGCAGCCCCATCGGTACACTGAGGGAGTCGCACGTGAATTCCTGGTCGGTTAATTTGACAATGACGTTGTAGAGATATGGATTTTCTATACCTTCCCAAAGGGTAGGAGATTCCAGCTCGATCGGGATTGTAATGGATCCGGTGCCATTGGCCGGGACGCGGAAGCGTGAGGCCTGGAAAAATATCGTATCGAGGCGAGGAGTCGTAATGGCCAGATTGACCAACAGGTTTCGATTGGGTTGGCCGTCGATACGGATTGTCGCATCTACAGCGGCCCGTTCTGTGGATACATATTTTTGTACAAGACGGATACCGCCTTCTGTGGCGCGGATCAGTGACGGTTCGGTGACAATCAGATCAACATTGCGATACAAACCCCCATAAACGTTATGGTCACCGGCAGTAGGGAGGACATCCATCTGGGGTGCATTGTTCACTACGACCCAAATGGAATTGGTCTCTCCGAAACGGAGGTAGGGCGTAAGCTCGAAAGCGAAGGCGGTGTATCCGCCACGATGTTCTCCGACATTCCGTCCGTTGACAACCAGACTGGCGACAGTTCCTCCTGCTCCGAAGCGGATGAAGACCCGTTTGCCTCGCCATGCCTCGGGAATTTTTATCTCTTTGAGGTAGTTGCCAACTCCGCGATAATAGTCTGAGTGTCCGCCGATGGCGTCACGGTTCCAGGTGTGTGGCAGGTTGACAGCAGTGGCGTTGTCGCTCGTGTGGCTGTTGCTGAAAAAACGCCAGTTGCGGTTGATGTTGATGACCTCACGAGCCTGTGTCTGCAGACTCCCTCCCCAAAGAGCAGCCAGCAGCAGGGCCAAACTCAAAACGCTTTTCATTGTGGATTGCATAAGAAAAGGTATTGTATCGGTCAGAGGGCGGATTCTTCTACGTGAAACGAGAAAAATGAGCCTCTGTCCATGTTTGATAGCAGTTTTACAAAGGTTGTTTCCAGCTGTGATTGTAGTCACAGAGAGACTCCATGAATCCCTTTACAAAAATAGTGAAAAGAAAATAAATCGCTATATTCGTAACGAATTTTGCTCTGTGGCTTTTATAGTTGAGATATCGGTATTTGCCGATGAAGCTCGGTTGTTTGTTTGGGAAAGGATTACTCCCGATATCGGTGCTCCGGATCTAAATTAAGGGACGAAATAGAGGGGTAGAAAAGAACAAACTGACCAATCAATAAAGCCGATTTGATTTCCCTCCGTGTTTTTACGAGCGAAGGGATTGAACTGGAGCCGTAATCGTAAATTCAAGATGACCTCTGTCGATATTATTTGTGGTATATTGCTCCTATACGGGGTGTGGCGCGGATGGAGTAAGGGTGTCATAGTGCAGCTTTCCGGAATTATCGGATTGTTGCTCGGAGGTTATTTGGCATGGCATTACAGCGAACCGGTGGGCCGTTGGATCGGAGCAGAGGATATGTTGGGACAGGTCGCCGGCTTTTTGATCATCTTCATCGTGATTGTGGCTCTATTGGCTATCCTCGGACGGATGTTGCGAGGAATGTTTCGTTTTGCCGGGTTGGGCATCTTTGACCATCTTGGGGGATTGTTGTTGGGCGGAATCAAGGTGGCCCTGCTGCTTTATGTCCTGATCAATACATATGAATCGGCTAACCAAGTCCGCCATTGGACCTCAAATAAAGGAATTGAGCAATCTTTCTTGTACAAGCCGATTAAAGAGGTGGGCGAGTTGGCCTTCCCCTATTTGCAGGAGCTTCGGGATCAGGTTCTCGGTTCTTGATGCTGAGCCTTTTTCGGTAAGCCGAATGACAAAATATCGGAATGAAATCCGGAGGGAAGGAGAACAGTTGGAGTTTGTGTTTGAGTTGGAAAAACAGTGTCATTCACAAGGCCGTCTTTAGCTTTTCGAGAGCAAGTGTCCGGATGGAGATAGAACAATGATCTCTTTTGCTTTAGGCTCGAAAAAGTTGATTGTTGGAGAGAAAACAGGTAACGATAAGAAAACGACAGATGCGTACAGCCATTGTTATTAAAGCTACGGGTAGCTGTTATACATTGCATGATTTGGCGTCACAGACTACGGTTGAGGCCCGTCTGAGGGGGAAAATGCGGCTGAGTGGCAGCCGTTCCACCAGTCCGGTAGTTGTGGGAGATATTGTCGATTATGAACCGGAACAGCCATTCGATGAACAGTTAGCAACCACGGCGACGGGTTCAGCGGTCAATCTTGCAGCACAGACTGAGTCATCTTTGCAATCTTCGTCATCGAGCCGGACAACAGGTACCATCCTTTCGTTGCATCCGCGTCGTAATTACATCATCCGTCGTGCATCCAACCTCTCCAAAGAGTCTCATATTATTGCAGCCAATATTGATCGGGCCTTTTTGGTGGTGTCGTTGGTGCATCCGGCAACCAACAATGAATTTATCGACCGTTTTCTGGTGACAGCTGAGGCTTACCATATTCCGGTGACGATTCTGCTCAATAAAAGTGACCTTTATGTTACTCCGGAATTGGAGCAACAGCGCGATGAATTTATCACCACCTATACGCATGCAGGCTATGATGTGATCGAACTGGCAGCAGCGCATGGGGATGTGTTGCGCTTTTGGGGCGGGCGTGTTTTTGACGAGACTAATGCACGTGCTGGAGAGGCCTGTGGTTTGGAGATAGGTGTTTCGGTCGGTGAGGGCTTGGCCCCGCTTCGTAAATTGTTTCGGGATAATGTCAACCTGCTTTCCGGCAATTCCGGTGTGGGTAAATCGACGCTGATCCGAGCGATCGATCCGACATTGGATGTTCGGGTGGGAGAGGTCTCCGATGCCCATCATAAAGGGAAGCATACCACTACCTTTTCGGAAATGTATCCGCTTCAGGAGGGTGGATGGTTGATCGATACGCCGGGAATCAAGGGGTTTGGACTGATCGATTTCGACGGGGCGGAGATTGCTCGTTATTTCCCTGAGTTGTTCCATTTGGCACCAGGTTGTACCTATTATAATTGTACTCACACCCATGAACCGGGATGTGCGGTAAAAGAGGCTCTCGAACGGGGTGAAGTGAGCCCGTCACGATATGAGAGTTATCTTAAATTACTGGAAGACGATGAAAGATATAGAAGATAGTTCGGCCTTTTCAGATGAGATGTTGGCCCGAAGGATTGAATATCTTTCGGGTTTCATGTTGCCCGAACGCTACCGGACGCTGTGTAAAACCGTTGAGCAGCGGACTCGCTACATGACCATCTGTACCGAGAATATGTTCCATCCGCAGAACGCCAGTGCTTTGGTCCGTAATTGCGAAGCTTTTGGGGTGCAAGAGCTGCATGCGATCGAGGAGTTGTGTCGTTTCTCTCCCAATGTGCAGATTGTCAGGGGAACTGATAAGTGGATTGAAATTCATAAACATCCTACAACTGCAGAGCTAGTTACCTCTTTGAAATCCAGAGGTTATCGCATTGTTGCAACCTCCCCTCATTGTAACGATACGACCCCTCAGACCTTCGATGTGGGGGCGGGCCCTTTTGCCCTCGTGTTCGGTACTGAACATTCGGGAATCAGTGATGAGGTGATGGCTGAGGCTGATGAATTTCTGCGGATCCCGATGTGTGGTATGGTCGAAAGCCTGAATGTGTCGGCTTCAGCTGCCATCTTGCTATACACGCTTTCAACACGGGTGCGGATGTTGGGTCTCGATTCTGCTGAACAGCAACCACCGGTTGTCGTGGAAAATTCTCCTGTATTGCAAGGTTTGGACAATTGTACAGCAGAAGCAGGTGAAGAGGGGTTGAGAGGTGCTGCATTACGTGATAGGATGCAGCCTCGTGCAGCTTGGCAACTGCCGATCCGAGATCGTAACGAGGTGCTGTATCGTTGGTTGCAACAGAGTATTCGTGATCCGAAGGGTGTCCTCAGCCGGTTCCCGGGGTAGATGAGTATGAGTAGGCTGCTGTTTGTGATTGAACAGCTGCATATTTATTGATATATAGCCATGTCGATGTGATCCAGGATTGGGTGTGTCGGTATGGCTATATTGGTTATTGCGAAAGCAGGCATATCCCAATCTGGGATATGCCTGCTTGTATTTGGATTGTATTGCAGGAGTCTGTTTCCAACGTTAACGTTTTGCGAAATATCTCAATTTGGCTTCGGTGGGGACATGGGGCGTGATTAAGACAAATACGCATTAGGGTGTGTTTGCCTCCTTCTCAGATACAATCAATAACAGGGGGCCCTGCTTCGTGCTGTGGACGGAGATAGGCAGTTCAATACAGAAATGAATTCTTTCTCTCTGGTTATCGGGAAATTCTGATCGGAATAAGGTGCAGTTTGCAAATGAATCAATCTTGTTGAGTGCAATAGACTACCCCTCCTTCAAAACGGGTGATAATTACCTGCTTGCCACGGGGAATGAACTGGCCCTCTTCTGCGATGGCATCGTAATAGATCCCGTCAATAATCACCCTTCCAGAAGGGCGCAGAACGGCTGCAACCTCGGCAGTCTTGCCGATCAACTCCGAAGCAACCTGCGGATGGCTTACGTATCCCTGTTCCGGAGCCATTTCAGCGGTTAAGACCACTTTGCGTTGTAATGGGGTGGTACCGGTGAGAAAACGTTTGCTCAGTAACAGACCTCCGATCAACGCTGCGGTGGTGGCAATAATGACGACCAGAATGGGTTGAAGGATCCAGCCGACAGTAATTTCGCCCGTAGGCAGGTGGCGCAGCAGGTCATTATCGATAGCGGCGAAGGACAGGCCCAAGATCACGGCAACGATACCTGCAACTCCAGCAATGCCGAAACCCGGCAGAACAAAAATCTCGACAGCCAATAGCACAAGTCCAATGATGAAAAGAATCAGCTCCCAGTTTTGGGCTACCCCCTCGAGATATAGAGGAGCAAAATAGAGGACGGCTCCGAGGATGGCAACTACTAAGGCAAATCCGATGCCGGGTGATTGCAGCTCGAAGTAGATGCCGCCGACAATCATCATGACAAAAATACCCTGAACCACCGGATTCATCAGCCAGGCTAATAGGCGGTCTAACGTAGTGGGCCGATATTCGGTTAGTGTATATGTTTCGACGCCTCCTTGTGCGAGGGTCTCTTCTAAAGAGAAGGCCGTGCCTTCACTGAAGTGGTTTTTTACCGCTTCGGAGGCGGTGAAGGTGAGTACATTGACCGTAGTGCTGTCTGCCACGGTACGCCCGACCATTGCTTCGGCGGTTTGAGGATCACGCCACCAACGACGAATCGTATCGCCATTCTCGATTCGTTCGATCACTTGACCGTGAGATTCCGCTGTGGCCCGCATCGTGGCTCTCATGAAACTTTGAAACTTGTCGGGCATCGGCTGTCCGTTCTGATCGACGACTGAGGCCGCTCCGATACTGCCTCCCGGGTGTATGTAGATGCGATCCGCTGCCAGTGCAATCAAAGCCCCGGCCGAAGCAGCTTGATTGTCAATATACACCCAGATCGGCGTCGGGTAGTTGAGGATCATGGTGCGAATCGAGTCGGCCACATTGACCAATCCTCCGTAAGTGTTCATGCGAATGACGACCAGATCTGCATTTTGTTCACGTGCTTCTGTTAAACATTTCGAGACCAGCCGTTGTTGGGCCGGCATAATGTCCCCGTTGATGGGAAATGTATATACTTTGCATTCGCGGCCGGTGACCGTTACAGTGCCCGGCAGCAGAAATAGGGATGAATCAGTTGATGTGTCGCTGCTCGATAAAGCCTTGTTTATGGATGCCTCCGTTGGAGCTCCATCGCTACTCTGGTCAGAAACAGAGGCTGTCAGCGCAGAGGTTGCTGTATTGCTGTCCGGAGTGTTGGCAAGGGTGGCTGAGATCATTGATTTTGCAGTACAAGGAGTGATCTCGAAAGCGGCCCCTCTGCATGGACAGCATGCCAGCAGAGTGTTGAAAAGAGAGCAGATGAAAAGATATCGAAGCAGATTCATGGTCTCTGTTTTATCGCGACAGATAGTTGCGAGTTTGTGATTCGTAAATGTAATACTGCGAGCTCAATAGAAGTTCGTAATATGGAGAATTAAATGTTAATGGCGGATACGACTCGTGCTGTTTACAAAGATAAATTTTTTAAAGGATTTGGATGATCGAGGTCATGAAATTTGTGTTAGCTATATAGTTGTCATGGAATGGGGTAGGAAGTCCAGATTCAGGGAATAGTTCTATGTGGGGGCGGTTCGATGTTTATAGATAAAGAGTTGGCAGGACCTCTATTGTTATAAGGTAGATGATTGTTTGAAAATGTTGGAGTAGGTTGTTAAGAGAGCAGGGTAGAGGTGAAGTCTGTTGAGTGAAAGTCAATATGCGTGATAGGGGACGGCTTTTGGAGGCGCATCGGTAGCGAGGTTATGAGGTGATCAAAAACGAGGAGAAAGGTTCATCGTGAGTCCCGGTTCGGGTAGATGGTAGCAGCATCATATTATGGTCGGAGGGGGCGGAACGGAGGAGGAACTGAGGGAGGGATTGTGCTGATGTAAGGGATGCGCCATTGCGAGGTTGGAAAAGACAATGTTGTGCACACAAACAGTTTGGGGCAAGGGAACAAAACGTAAAAAGAAATTGATAAGGTTGATGAAGCGGAGAAGGTTGTTGCTATGGTTAGTGTTTCCAAGTTGATAAATGATTGTTGGTGAGCCTGTCCGGTTGCGTAAATGACGAAAAATCGAGAAGAAAAAAGAGAACAGAGATTGTGTAAATAAAATTTTCCTTACCTTCGCATTGCGGGAGAGCGCCCCTTCTTGTGGCGCGCGTTCTGCCAGGCAGCCCGGAGCTATTGAGCTTCGGAAGAGTATTCACCAATTTTGATTGCTGTATGGATGATGACGCAAACCCGGATAGTTGCCGTATCGTATCTCAATACGATACCATATATTTATGGTATCTCCCGCGCAGGTGGCACACTGCGTGATGGATTGTTGTTGTGTCCGCCGAGGCTCTGTGCCGAGGCACTGCGCAACGGTGAAGCCAATGTGGGCCTGATCCCGGTGGCTGCCATTCCTGAAATCCCCAATCTGAATATCATTACCCCATTCTGTATCGGAGCTCACGGTCCGGTGCGTACGGTTGTGTTGGCATCGAATTACCCGGTCGAAGAGTTGGAGACGATCGGATTGGATTCTCATTCCCGTACTTCAATCCGGTTGGCGCGCATTTTGGCGGCCGAACGTTGGCATATTTCGCCCCGTTGGATCCCTTTGACTGACTATTCCTTCACAGAAGGAGGAAAAACCGGATATATCCTCATTGGGGACAAGGTGTTCACTCATGAGTCGAAATTCCGTTACCTGTACGATTTGGCTGCCGAGTGGCAGGCAATGACTAATCTCCCGTTCGCTTTTGCGGCGTGGGTGGCTCGTGATACGGTTCCCGCTGAGGATATTGAGCGGCTGGAACAGGCCTTGCGCTACGGTACAGCTCATATTCAGGAGGCTGTGGCATGGTCGGAATATGCCTCACGCCCCTATGCTGTGGACTATTTGACCAAGAATATTGATTTTGTGCTTGACGCTCCGAAACGTCGGGCGATGGAACTTTATTGGCAGCTCGGCCGGAGGTATGACCCTCCGTCCCCCTCGCGGCCAGATTCGTTGTCGACGACTTGTTGTCAGCCGGATACGGGAGACAAAAGAGTCCTAAACGAACAATAAGGCCGCCACAAGATCGGGAAATGAGAAGACTTGTCGTTAAAGTCAAAGAGCGTATTGGTCTGCTGCATCGGTTGGTCTGCATAAAAGATCGGTGCTTGAAATTGCCAAGTATAGGATTTATTGAAATCGAATCAGCATCAAAAGCAGGTGTGTAGCCTATAAAACTATAAGATGCATTTTAGTGGATTAATGTCTATTGCATTTTAGGTGTGGATTGACTGTGGGGGCGAACAAAGAATATAACGCTCTGAAAACAAATGTAGCGATGCCGGTTGAGGAGGAGTTGACGACAAGAGTCTTTGAAATTTTTGATCGATAATTGGTGGCAGGAGTTTGGATCCGGCGGTCCGACTCCGGGAAAGGAAAGCGCAGTAGCAACTGAAAAGAGCCGAAGCCATGATTACTATCTATCTCAAGCAATTCAATAAAATCGTCCGCAACGCCGATGTCAAGTTGTTCGACGAGCTGGGTTATGACGATATTTTGTGGATCGATCTGCTCAGCCCGACGATCAAGGAGCAAAAAGCGGTCGAAAACTTCATGGAGATTAATCTTCAAACCTGGCAGCAGGTTGAGGAGATCGAAAGTTCATCGAAGTATTCCGAAACGGAGAATGCGATCATCTGCAACTCCAACTTTTTCATGCCCTATACCGATAACTTTGCCATTGAACCGGTGTCGTTTATCATTGCCGAAGGGGTGTTGGTGTCGGTGCGCAATGCCGAATTCAGGACCTTTACCGAAGCGGCCAAAAGGTTGCAAATGAACTATCGGGCCTATACGACAGGGTATCATCTGCTGGTTTCAATTCTGGAGGTGCGTATCGATTATGATGCCGACCTGGTCGAAGCGTTGGCAAAGAATATTGCCGTATTGAGCAAGGAGGTGAGCACCAGCGAACATATCGATCGCGAGATTCTCAAACGGATTAGCCACCTGCAGGAGAATACGATGTTGATTCGTGAGAATATTTTTGACCGGCAGCGTGTGTTGTCGGGTATTCAGCGAAGTGAACGTTTCCCGAACGATGTCTATCCTCGTTTGACCCTGATGATCAAGGATGTCAATTCACTGATCAATCACGCCGATTTTAGTTCGGAACGTTTGGACTATCTGCAAGATACCGCTCTCGGTTTGATCAACATCGAACAGAGCAACGTAACCAAGATCTTTACTGTGGCTGCGCTGTTTTTCATGCCGCCTACGATGATCGCAAGTATCTATGGAATGAACTTTGCCCATATCCCGGAGGTGCAATGGACCTATGGTTATCCTTTTGCATTGGGGTTGATGGTTTTGGTGGCGGTCCTCACTTACCTCTTTTTTCGTTGGAAAAAGTGGTTATAAGTTGTGGAGAGAATTGATCTTCGCGAAACCATGGATTAAATTCGATTTACTTATTTGTTTAATGATTTGCCAAAGGGCTATCTCTATTCGGCGTGATGCAGTTTAGGAATAGCTCTTTGTCCGTTTTTTATATTGGAGGATAATGAGATGAGGGGTATTGGTGGTGTCGGTGGAATGTGCAAGGATCAACAGGAAACAGAAAGGGAAGTAAACGATTGAGTAGTTCACTTTCAGCTCCTGTTTAAAATTCAATTTTCCATGCTTATTTTCCAAGCAATAAGTTTGGGACGGCAACCGAAAGTAAGTGGCGTAATCTGTTGTAGAAGGTGTGTCCCAAAATTTTAATTGTCGTTTCTATCGGTCCTCTTTGAGGTGGTGAAAATAGCGCAGGTTTGCTGAAACGCCTTTTTGTTGGGCAAAATAGTTGGTGAAAAGTTTAAATGCCGATTAATTTGAGGATTAGTTGTTTGGTTATGAAAAAAATATTAGTTTTGCACACGCTTTGAGAAGACTTTTTCTGAGGGGAAAGTAACCAAGGCGATAATTAACCAAATAAATCAAACTAAAATGGGTTATTTAGAATCAGCCAAAAAGCAAGAGCTTTTTGAAACCTACGGGAAGTCTAACACCGATACCGGCTCAGCAGAGAGCCAGATTGCGCTGTTTTCCTACCGTATCAGCCACCTCACTGAACACATGAAGAAAAACCGGCACGATTATGGTACACAGCGTTCGCTGTTGCGTCTGGTGGGTAAGCGCCGCCGTCTGCTGGATTATCTGAAAAAGGTAGATATCGAGCGGTACAGGAGCATCGTAAAAGCGTTGAACCTGAGAAAATAGGCGCCGAAGTATTGTGCAAAAAGATGAATGGGGCTGTCCTTTTCGAGGGACAGCTTTATTCTCTTAAAAGCGCTGACAATATCCTGCCTCTTCTGTGGGCAGGAGTTTGAGGAGGACAAGAAGAAGGAAGAAGAGATCAAAACAATAAAAAGAGAAAAAAGAATGTTGTACAACGCTACACAGAAGGTGATTCAACTCAGCGGAGGCCGCGAGATTGTCATCGAAACGGGCAAGTTGGCTAAACAGGCTGACGGTTCGGTTGTCGTAAGACAGGGCGATACGATGTTGCTGGCTACAGTGGTGGCCGCTAAAGAGCCCAAACCCGACTGCGATTTCATGCCGCTGTCGGTCGAATATAAAGAGAAATATGCTGCGGCAGGCCGTTTCCCCGGTGGCTTCCTCAAACGTGAAGCCCGCCCGTCGGACTACGAAATTTTGGTAGCCCGTCTGATTGACCGTGCATTGCGTCCGTTGTTCCCCTCTGATTTCCACGCTGAAGTTTTCGTGACGGTAAACCTGATTTCAGCTGAAAAAGATATTATGCCCGATGCACTGGCCGGTTTGGCCGCTTCTGCTGCCCTGGCTGTTTCGGATGTGCCTTTCGCAGGCCCGATCTCAGAGGTGCGTGTGTCTCGCATCAATGGTGAATTTGTTATCAACCCTACCTACACCCAGAACGAAAATGCCGATCTGGATATCATGGTGGGCGCTACATACGACAACATTCTGATGGTCGAGGGTGAGATGAAAGAGGTTTCGGAGGCAGACATGCTCGAAGCTATCAAATTCGCTCACGCCGAGATCAAGAAACACTGCCTGGCTCTAATGGAGCTGAGCAAAGAGTTGGGCAAAGATGTGAAACGCACCTATTGCCACGAGACCAATGACGAGGCTTTGCGTGAAAAGGTGATCGCCGAAACTTACGACAAAGCTTACGCTATTGCCCGCGAGCGTTCTGCAAAACATGAGCGTTCGGAAAAATTTGAGGCACTCGAAGAGGAGTTCTGCGCCCAATTTACCGAAGAGGAACTGGTTGAAAAACGTCCTCTGATCAAACGTTATTTCCACGATGACGTGTTGAAAAGGGCTATGCGTAACATGATTCTCGATGAGGGGATCCGTCTCGATGGCCGTCATACCACTGAAATCCGTCCGATCTGGTGCGAAGTAGGTTATCTGCCTTGCGCTCACGGTTCCGCTATTTTTACCCGCGGTGAGACACAATCGTTGTCTACGGTAACTCTCGGCACGAAACTTGACGAGAAACAGATCGATGAGGTATTGGTGAAAGGAACGGAACAGTTCGTGCTCCACTATAACTTCCCCCCCTTCTCGACTGGAGAGGCTCGCGCTTCACGCGGTTTGTCTCGTCGCGAGATCGGTCACGGAAATCTGGCGTGGCGCGCATTGAAACCGATGGTTCCGGTCGGTGAGGAGAACCCTTACGCAGTTCGGGTGGTTTCAGATATTCTCGAATCGAACGGTTCTTCATCCATGGCTACTGTCTGCGCAGGTACTTTGGCGTTGATGGATGCCGGTGTGAAGATCAAAAAACCGGTTTCAGGTATCGCAATGGGATTGATCACCGATACCAAAACTGGAAAATATGCCATCCTGTCGGATATCCTTGGTGATGAAGATCACCTCGGTGATATGGACTTCAAGGTGACCGGTACCAAAGATGGTATCACGGCAACCCAGATGGATATCAAGGTAGATGGTCTTTCATACGAGGTGTTGGCTAAGGCTCTCGAACAGGCAAAACAGGGCCGTATGCACATTCTCGGCAAGATTCTTGAGACGATTCCTGAACCACGGGCAGACTACAAACCTTTCGTACCTCGTATCGTCCAGATCACGATTCCGCAGGAGTTTATCGGTGCTGTAATCGGCCCGGGTGGTAAAGTGATCCAGGAGATCCAGAAACAGACCGGTACCACCATTACCATCACCGAAAAGGATAACAAAGGATATGTGGATATCTTTGGTGAAGATAAAGGTGCTTTGGATTCTGCACTGGCTCGTATCAAAGAGATTGTTGCGATCCCGGAAGTCGGAGAGGTTTACAACGGTAAGATCCGTTCGATTGTTGCCTTCGGTGCTTTCGTAGAGATTCTGCCTGGCAAGGACGGTTTGCTGCACATCTCGGAGATTGGCAACAAACGTTACGAAACCATGGAGGAGACCGGTCTCAAAGAGGGGGATATGATCGAGGTAAAACTGATTGGTATCGACCCCAAAAACGGTAAGCTGAAACTCTCGCGGAAAGTGTTGCTGCCTGGTGGCGACAAGAGCGAGGAGCGCAGTGAACGCCATGAGGGACGCCGCCATCCTCGTCGTGATGACAAACGCGAAGAGAAAAAATAACACAATTGCGCTTCGGCTGCAAACGCCTGATAAAGAGTGTTGAAAAATATCCTCCGAAAGTGAGAATATTAAAAAAACTTTCTATATTTGTGTTATAAACCGTAATGGCGCAAAAAGAGAATTAAAGATATATTTCATTAACTTTAAAACACAGATTATGAAAAGGTTTGTAAAAGTAAGCTTGATGCTCGCTTCTGCAGCAATTCTGCTTTCTAGCTGTAATTGCTACAAGAAAATGGCTAAAAATGCCGATGATGTGAACATCACCTGCGTGCCGACCGTACTGTCTCTGAAAGGTAACACCGTTTCAGCTGACATTACTGTAACCTATCCTGCTGCCTACTTCAACAAGAAGGCTATCCTGAAGGTTACTCCGGTTCTGGTATTCGAGGGTGGCGAAATCGCCGGTACTCCCAAATACGTTCAGGGCGAGAAGGTGAAAGATAACTACACTGTTATCGCTAAAGCAGAGGGTGGTTCTTACACCCAGACCGTTGTTTTCCCTTACGACTCTCGTGCTGACCTCAGCACCTTGGAGCTCCGCGTTGAGGGTAAATGCGCTAAGAAAAACAGCGAATTCACTACTATCGCTGTAATCCCGGTTGCTCAGGGTATCAGCACCATCCAGAAAATGGCCAACAACAGCGCTGCTCTGGCTTTGATGCCTGACAACTTCAAACGTGTAACCACCATCTCTCAGAACGCTGAGATCATGTATCAGATCAACCGTTCTAACGTTCGCAAAGATGAGCTCACCAAAGAGCAGATCAAAGCTTTCGAGGACTTCGTAAAAGAGTACTCAGACAAAGATCGTGCTACCCTGGGTAACATCTACGCTAAAGGTTATGCTTCTCCTGATGGTCCTGTAAGCTTCAACGACAAACTGTCTAAAGCTCGTAGCGAAAGCGGTCAGAAAGCTATCAGCGAAAAACTGAAAGACGTTGAGAACGCTAAATATGACGTTGCAGCTTACGGTGAGGACTGGGAAGGCTTCAAAGAACTGGTTGCTGCTTCTGATATCAAAGACAAAGACCTCATTCTCCAGGTTCTGGCTATGTATGACAACCCCGTTAAACGTGACGAGGAGATTCACAACATGTCATCTGTATTCGATGTATTGGCTGAGGAGATCCTGCCCCAGTTGCGTCGCACCAAACTCTCTGCTGACGTTGACATCGAAGGCCGTACCGATGCTGAAATCGTAGCTGCTCTGCAGAACAACATCAGCGCTCTGAACGAAGAGGAGTTGCTCTACGGTGCAACCCTGACCGATGACGCTGCTCTGAAAGAAAAAGCTTACAAAGAGGCTGCTTCTAAATTCAACAGCGCTCGTGGTTACAACAACCTCGGTGTAGTTCTGGCTCAGAACGGTAAAGACGCTGCTGCTAAAGAGGCTATCGAGAAAGCTGCTACTTTGAGCAACGATCCTATCATCACCAACAACCTCGGTGTTCTGGCTCTGATGAGCGGTGATGTTGCTAAAGCTAAGAGCTACCTCTCTTCTCTGAATACTCCTGAGGCTAAGAAGAGCATGGGTCTGGTTAACCTCGCTGAGGGTAACTACGCAGAGGCTGCTCGTTCACTCGACGGTTACAACTTGGCAGTTGCTGAGGTGCTGAATGGCAACTTGGCTAAAGCTAAATCTCTGTTGGCTGACTGCGACTGCGCTAACGCTGACTACCTGAAAGCTGTGATCGCTATGCGTGAGGGTAACACCAGCTCAGCAATCTCTAACTTGAAGAGCGCTATTGCAAAAGATAGCTCTTTGAAAGCTAAAGCTCAGAAAGATGTAGAGTTTGCTAAACTCTTCGGTACTCAAGAGTTCTTGGCTCTCTAATCTAACAGAGAATCGTTATACGGATAATCTCCGATAACAAAATATGGCGGGCTGCCCAGATGGGCAGCCCGCTCTTTTTATATCCATGGCCTATATTGTGAGTTTCGCATGTAGGCGGTTTGGTGAATAAAATTTATTCCAACAATGCGTTTAACACTTGGGTATTTGTGGTGCAAGTAAGAGGCGTGCAGATGGGTATGATATGATGGTGATGTCGTGTTGTGATATGCAAACGACTCTGTGCTATTTGTGAGCGATGGATGGAGTGCGAGTGGCGGAGATAAGATTTTAAGGTGAATAGGACATGTGTGACATGCTAAACTATTCTTGAGCTTGGAGGAAAGCTATTGGTCGCTAATAAACACTTCATTTCATTGTTATGTGTATTTATATATGATTGTAGTTGTTAACAGATGAATATACGATTCTTGCTTTGCATATGCTTAGCTTTGCGTGTTGTGTAACTGAGCAGAATAACTTGATGTATGTTTGGAATGGGATGGATTGTTCTTGTTTCGTGGAACATGGTGTATGTTGGGCGCAACTCTGTTGCCGATATAATAAAAGAGGGTGTTGTTAGACAACACCCTCTTTTATTGCGTTAAGCCTTCAGAGGCTTATGAATTTTGTCTCTTGTCTTTGCTTTAGCTGTTTAGAGCTGAACCTGCCTTGAACCAGCCAATCTGCTGTTCGTTGTATGAGTGTGCAGCCTCAAAGCTTTCGCTGGTGCCATCGCTATGGTGTAACGTGATGGTCATGCGGCTTCCAGGTGCAAACTCCTTCAACCCGGTTACCGAAATGCAGTCATCTTCACGGATGCGATCGTAATCGGCTGGATTGACAAAGGTCAGTGCCAACATACCTTGCTTCTTGAGGTTGGTCTCGTGAATGCGGGCGAACGATTTAACCAAAACAACCTTAGCATTCAGGAATCGAGGTTCGAGCGCCGCATGTTCACGTGATGAACCCTCGCCGTAATTCTCCTCTGCGACGATGATCGAGCCGATCCCCTGTGCCTTGAGTTGTTTGGCTACGGTCGAAACCCCTTCGTATGCTCCGGTAAGCGGATTCAGAACGCTGTTGGTCTTGCCGTTAAAGCGGTTGACAGCGCCCATCAGCAGGTTGTCGGAGATATTTTCGAGGTGGCCACGGAAACGCAACCAGGGACCAGCCATCGAAATATGGTCTGTCGTACATTTTCCGGCAGCCTGGATAAGCAGACGCAGATCGATAAAATCGTTCCCGTTCCAACGGGCAAAAGGTTCGAGTCGTTGAAGCCGTTTGGACTGAAGGTCTATGACCACCTCACCGCGATTCGAAGGATCGGGAGCAATGTAACCGTTCTCTTTTACATCGAATCCTTGACGGGGCAGTTCATCGCCCTGTGGCGGATCGAGCCGTACTTGCTCGCCACGATTGTTGGTGAGGGTATCTGTCAATGGGTTGAAGGTCAGGTCTCCCGCAATGGTCAGTGCAGTTACCAGTTCCGGAGATGCAACAAATGCATGGGTATTGGGATTGCCGTCTGCACGTTTGGCGAAGTTGCGATTGAACGATGTGACGATTGAATTGGGCCGAGTCGGATCATCTGTATGGCGAGCCCATTGACCAATACAAGGGCCGCAGGCATTGGTCATGATCACCCCGCCGATTGCCTTCAAATCATCCAAAATGCCGTCTCGTTCCGCTGTGTAACGTACCTGTTCTGAGCCGGGATTAATAATGAATTCAGCTTTGACGGTCAGGTCTTTCTCGCGAGCTTGGCGAGCAACCGATGCGGCTCGTCCCATATCCTGATAGGAGGAGTTGGTGCATGATCCGATCAATCCTACCTCCATCTTCTGGGGAATACCCTTTTCGCGAACGAAAGCCCCGAACTCCGAAATGGTGTGGGCTGCATCTGGGGTAAAGGGTCCGTTGATGTATGGTTCAAGTGTGGTCAGATCTATTTCAATCACCCGATCATAGTATTTTTCAGGGGCTGTCAGTACCTCCTGGTCTGCGCGAAGATTGTCTCCCAGTGCATTGGCTCCGTCTGCAACCTCAGCACGACCGGTAGCGCGCAGATAGCGTTCCATCGCCTCATCATACGGGAAAATAGAGCAGGTTGCACCCACTTCGGCTCCCATGTTGCAGATGGTTGCTTTACCGGTAGCTGAGAGTGACGTTGCCCCTTCGCCGAAATATTCGATAATGGCGTTTGTGCCACCTTTAACGGTCAGGATTCCAGCCAATTTGAGGATTACATCTTTCGGTGAGGCCCATCCGTTCAGTTTGCCGGTCAGCTTGACACCGATCAGTTTCGGCATCTTCAGCTCCCACGGAATACCTGCCATCACATCGACAGCGTCAGCACCACCGACTCCAATTGCCACCATACCCAAACCTCCGGCATTGGGCGTATGCGAGTCGGTGCCTACCATCATGCCGCCCGGGAAAGCATAGTTTTCCAATACGACTTGGTGGATAATGCCTGCTCCAGGACTCCAGAAGCCGATGCCGTAGCGATTCGCTACGCTACGCAAAAAGTCATATACTTCGCGGTTGGTTTGATTGGCCGTAGGCAGATCCTTGTCGGCTCCCAGATCGGCCTGGATCAGGTGGTCGCAATGTACGGATGCGGGAACTGCCGAATGGTCACGCCCGGCATTCATAAACTGCAGCAGGGCCATCTGTGCCGTTGCATCTTGCATCGCAACACGATCGGGACGGAAGTTGACATAGTCTGTCCCCCGTTGGTAGGCCTGTTTCAAGGGAAGGGTAGAGCCTTCTGCATCGAACAGGTGGGCATACAGGACCTTTTCGGCGAGCGTCAGCGGCCTGCCGGTAATTTTGCGGGCTGCCGCAACGCGTTCAGCAAATGTTCCATATACGGAACGAATCAAATCGAGATCAAACAGCATTTTTTATTCTCTATTTGGTTGTCGGTTGAATGTGTTGTCGTTGTGTTTGTTGTTAGGAGTCTCCTCTTCTTAAACATGATTACAGAAACTCTTATGGGTTATGATTTTACCGAACGATCGGTTGTCTCTTCTTTGGACTGTTGTTTTTGGAAAGTGTCGGAGGGTGTGTCAGTAGTAGTGTCAGAAGCTGGAGCGGAAGATTGCTTTCCGGGAACCTTCTCCTTTTCTTGCTTTTCTTGATCTTCTACCGCGTGTTGGGTGGTTGACTTTTGTGCCGCCTCCAAAGTCTTTCGAATCTGTTTGCGTTTGCGATTGCGCGCTTCCATGCAGAGTTCGATCAAACGGTCGGGATCGGTACAACTGACAATGTAAATGTCCTCATAAATATCTTCAATGAGCACCAGTTGTTTACGTTCCGTTGCGTAAACTTTGCAAATCTCCCAATCGCTGAGATGGAACCAATAGCCATAATATCCCCCGAATCCATAACTGCCGATCAAGGGAATCATTCGTCTGAAATAGTCCCGATCGATCCTGCGGATCTTTTCGATCTCCTCTACATGGATGCGAGTCAACTCGACGATACAGTGAATCTGCAGGGCGTCATCGTCGATGGTCAGATAACGGGGAAAAGACAGAATATAAAGTGTAATGATACACAGTAAAAACAGTAGAAACCAGGCAGGAATGTAGCTGGTCCCCCATACAAAATGGAACACAACTGCTAACCCCACGATAAGTACGATAATACCCCATGTGATGCGTTTGCTGCGACGGTCAAGCGAATATTTGAATTTGGTGACTTCCATGCTTGATGTTGGTATAATCGTTTTAAGGGTGTAGGTGTTATTCGTAATCCGGTTTGTTCCCTGTCAATTGTGTTAATGTTTGTTGCAAAAGTCCTTTCCTGTTTGGTTTGGAGAGGTAGTCGGGTTGAGTCTTGCCGCTGCAAGGTTGGTTTGTTCAATCTTTGGCGAACAAACCCTTTCTGAATCCCTTGTATGAGAACTCCGATCTTTTCTTGCAGTTTAATGCGGCGATCGATCGTAAGTCCTTCTTTATCTTGTAAATTTTCCTCTGTCTTTTGTAGTAAAATTTATGTTTTTATTGATGGAGACAAGAATCTCTATCTTATTCTTCAAACCGAATTGTTGATGTATAACGAGTTACGGTTTCGGTGTGGTAACGGCCGTCGGCTCTTCGGTTGCACTCTTGGGGTCGAGTTCACCCGCTCCTGTCGGAGGCAACTCTCCGAAGTATTCTGCAACGGAACGCTCGAAATGCATAATCGTCTCCTCCATAGAAACAAACGACTTGCCTCCGGCTGCGTTACGATGGCCACCACCACCAAAATAGCGGCGCGCAAAAACATTTACATCTACATCCCCCCGCGAACGTAATGATACACGAATCTCGTGTTGCGTTTGGGTGAACATGGCCGAGAGACTAATGCCTCGGATCGAGAGCGGATAGTTTACAAACCCCTCCGAATCCCCCTGTTTGAAGTTGAATCGGCGCATCTCCTCCTCCGTCAACCACATATAAGCGGCTCCATGTTTCCACAACAGCTTCATTTTGTCGTTGAGCATGTATCCCATCAACCGCATACGACCCTCCGAGAAGTTGTTGTAAACGGCACTGTAGATGTAGGGTACACTGATACCCCGATCAATCAATGCAGCTACGGCCCGGAATAGATCAGCATCGAGATTGCTGTAAGCGAAATTGCCAGTGTCGGTCATGATCCCGACATAGAGCGATTCTGCCATAGCTTTGGTGAGTGCCTCCGGACCGGCTAATGCTGTAATGAGCTGATAAACGATATAGGAGGTCGAGCAGGCATGTGTATCCGAAAAGTGTAACGTGTATTCATCCAATGGCGGATGTAGATGGTGGTCAATCAGAACCCGAATGGCTGTTGTGTTGGCTTGAACGGTGTCCGTCAAGCGGTCAAGCCGATTGATCTGGTTGAAATCTATGCTGAAAATGATGTCCGCTTCCGCAACGAAACGGGCCAGTATGCCCTGACTGTCCTCTTTGAAAACACCGATCTGGGCAATGTCACTCATCCACTCCAAAAAATAGGGATAACGATTCGGAGCGATGCAGCAGGTGGTATGGCCCAACTTTTCGAGATAGGCACGCCATGCCAATGCGGCTCCAATGGTGTCTCCATCTGGATTGGTGTGACATAACAGCGCTATCTTGCGAGGCGCCCCGTTAATCAGCTCGCGTAAACTTTCTAACTTTTCGGGTGTCAGTGTCATATAGGTGGTCTTTATCGTTGCTCAACTTTCAAAGGTACGCAACTATGTGCGAAAAACAAAACGTCACAACGGTTGTAATATTAACGGTAATTCACCCTGTTTCATGTGTAATTGCGCTGTTTTATTCAGCATGATGGGTCGCAAAATCAGCGCTGCAATGCGAAGATGTGATGATCTTGAATCCTATTGCACAGAAAAACAGCGTCCTCACTTCTGCTTTTGTGCGTTTTGATCTTTACGCTTGCGGGGTGAAGTTTTGCTGTTGCGTGGTTGTGTTGATTTTGCCGTGCCTGTTTTTTTTGTTGCGGCCGGATCGGAAAGTTGGGACTGTTTTGGTTGCGAAGATGCGGGCTTTGCGTGTTCGGATGCATAATACCTGCACCAGGTCGTGAGTCCGCACGCTTCGCAATGTGGCTTCCGAGCCATGCAGACATAACGTCCATGCAAAATCAACCAATGGTGCGCAACCGGCAGCAATTCGGATGGAAACCCCTTGATCAGTTGCTGCTCGGCTTGCAGTGGATTTTTTGCATCGGTTGTCAGTCCGATCCGATTCGAAACTCGGAATACGTGAGTGTCAACAGGCATTGCCTCCTTGCCAAAAGCAACAATCCCCACTACATTAGCTGTTTTACGCCCAACCCCGGGCAGACGTTGCAGCTGATCAATCTCCGAAGGTACAACGCCACCGAATTCGCTGCACAGCATCCGAGCCATCGCTGAGAGATTTTTGGCTTTGTTATTCGGGTAGGAGATGCTTTTGATGTAGGGATAAATCTCCTCGGGATCAACTTCGGCCATCTGTTGAGGTGTCGGGAAGCGGTCGAACAGAGCCGGTGTGGTCATGTTTACCCGTTTGTCAGTACACTGGGCTGATAAAATAACCGCTACGAGCAGTTGGTAGGGATTGTCAAAATGGAGTTCGCTTTCGGCAATCGGCATGTGCTGTTGAAACCATCCGATAATGCCGCGGTATCGCTCTTGTGTCGTCATCATGTTCGGACCTTGATTTTACTTTTTACAAAAGTAAAAAAGAAAGAGTCCTTGTAGTTGGGGTAGTACTCTTTTTTTGAGTAAATTACAATTGAATCTGCTGTTTTGCGCAGTAAGGTCAGCTATAATTATGTCGTTTTTTGAAGATGATCTTGTGTGTTTTGAAAGGATATGAGTGATAGATTTATATATATAAACCTGGTATATATAAACCTGGTCAAATAGAGGTTATTTGGTTTATAGTAATCGTTCGATCAGAGGAACGAGAATTGCCGTAGCAACACCCATCAATCCGATTGCCAGGCCGCTGATAGCTCCCTCGACGGCCCCGAGTTGCATGGCCCGTGCCGTGCCCATCGCATGTGCGGCTGCACCCATCGCCAAACCCTTGGCAATTTTACTCTCTACGCCGATCTTTTTAAGGATGAAGGGTCCTGCAACACCTCCGAAAATTCCGACAAGAATAACCACAACAGCTGTCAATGCTGGGATGCCTCCCGATTGAGCTGAAACGTTCAGCGCAATGGCAGTGGTGACCGATTTCGGTTCGAGTGAAGCGACAACAGCCTGTTCTGCGCCCATCGCCTTCGCAATCAAGGCTACGCTGACAATTCCGACTGCACTGCCAACCAGAATGGCGGTTACAATAGCAATCACATTGCCTTTAATCTGAGAAATCTGTTCGTGAAGCAGGTAGCCTAAGGCAACAACCGAAAGTCCGAGCATGAAATCGATAATCTCGATCCGCTGCATAAACAGATCATAGGGAATGCCCGAAAGTTTCAGAAATAAAATCAAAATCGCCATCGAAACCAGTAGCGGATGAAACAGGGCGAATCGAACTTTTTTGTATAACCACATTGAACCGAGATAGACCGAAAGGGTCAATGTGAGCAAAAAGGTCTGTGAGGAGAGAATCTCATTCATGACTATCGGATTTTGTGGAATGGAACGACGAATAGGCGGGCTCTTCCGGATTTGTATTTGACTCGCAAGGAAGGTCGGATATTGTATGGGCAGAAATGTCAGTTGTTTTGTTGATTGGTGTCTCGTTTTCTGTCGTGCTGCTTATGGTATCCGTATTAGCCGCAGTAGCTTGGGGGGCAATGGTTTGCTCCTCTCCGGTTGTGGGCTTATTGTCAATGGGATTGTCTGTGGGCAAAGTCTCAACTCCATTGTCTGGTTGATCGTCGTCGTTTTCGCTCCCTTTTTTTGCTTCGAGCTTTTGCTCCACGATGCCGACCACGATAATCACCAATACCGTACTGACTATAGATGCAACCAAAATGGCAGTCAGGTATTTGCTCACCAACGAATATGAGGCGATCAATCCGACTCCTACAGGGATAAAAAAGAGCATCATGTTGTCGAGCAAAAAGCCTGCAGCCCGTTTCATCCGCCACGGGCGAATCCATCCTAAAGAGAGTGCGCCGAACAGCAACAACATGCCTACAACGCTTCCGGGAATGAAATTACCGGTCAGAGCTGCGACTACACAGCCCAACAGGTAGAAAAATAGAATCCAAACAATTCCTTGCATAAGGTGTGAGTTTGATAAACAGTATGGCAGTCGGTTCGATGTTTCGAGGTTAGCAGTTGGTAGTTGTCGATTTATTTATCTTACTTGGTTAAACGTCAACTCTGAATGATTATATGATTTCGTTGAAACGGTTGGTCATTGTTTGCACTCGCTCTTCTCAAATCTGATGATGTTCGCCGTTTGTTGCCTGATTTTGGTCGCAGAACCCAATTCGATGTTACGAAGCTACTTCCTCTGAAAATCAACTTTGCGGATGTTTTATAACAGGCACTTGGGCTTTCTCAATAGGGACGCAATTGTTATGGTCTGTGGATTAACATTATTGGAAGATGTTGGTTGAGCTAGTGTATAGTTGTTTTTCGTCAGTTTGTTTATTTATCGGCTCGGGCGAATAGGTTTGATTCCTGGGCTTTAGGCCATCGGCAGGTATAACCTATAAAATTTGCAACCGGGCAAATTTCTGTAAAAGCACTTTGCGTCCGGCTGGCCCAAAATCAACAGTCAATTTGGTGTCGTTGCTCCACTCCTCAATGGCAACAATGGTTCCTTGTCCGAATTTTGCATGGACCACGCGAGTGCCTACTGCCAAAGCTCCTCCATTCGATGAGGTGGAAGCAGCAGGGGAAGTGGCGGCTCCTGAGGAAAAAGGCATGTTGCTGCCTGCTGCGTTCCCCATTCCGTTACCGGCTGTGCCACCCGGGAAAGAGGTCGCAGTACGTGGTTGTCCCATGCCCTGGGGCGTTGATGATATTCCCATATGTCCGGCATAACCTGTCGCTGTCGGACGGTTGGTCAGCGGACCACCAGGACGGGCGTCGATACTGCGGAGACGTCCTCCCGGTTTGAGCGGTTCTACCCGTTGCGGAGTTTGCTCACGTGAGGGGTAATAGGTGCGAGGAGCAGCTGCTCCGTTGGCTTGGTAACTTCCATTGCGAGAACTACCATAACTGCCATTGTGGGTGTTGCCGCTGTAACCACTGGTGCGGCCGTTGCCGGAACCTCCATAACTGCTTCGTCCGGAGCCAGCAGTATAGCCTCCATATTGGGAGCGATCGCCGTAACTGCTGCGAGTGGAATCATATCCGGTTCGACTTGTTCCGTATGTGTGTGCTCCACGGCCATAACCTCCGGCCGTACGTCCATAGGTCGAAGACGAATCTTCATCCTCTTCGGGATCACAGTCGAGATCGAATTGTACATCGAGATAGCACGGATCGATCTCTCCCAAAAAACGGCTCGGGCGGCTAAAGCTCATCTCTCCCCATTTGAAACGTGACTCGGCAAAAGAGAGTACAGCTGCCCGTTTGGCTCGGGTGAGTGCCACGTAAAAGAGCCGTCGCTCCTCTTCCAGCCCCTCCGGAGAGCCGAGACTCATCAGACTTGGAAACAGATTCTCCTCCAATCCTGCAATATAGACATACTCGAACTCCAGCCCTTTGGCCGAGTGAACCGTCATCAAGGTCACTTTGTTGAACTCTTCGGGCTTTTCGTTATCCATGTCGGTCAGCAGCGAAACATTCTGTAACCATTCGTCAATCTGGATCATGCCCGGTGCAGGTGCCTCATCCGAAGCAGTGTTTTCAGCTATTGCCCGTTCCTGATCTTCGACATAGCTGCGGATGGAGTTGAGTAACTCTTCGATGTTTTCCAGCGCGCTGATTGATTCCGGGGTCTGTTGCATCTTGTAGGTGCCGATCAGTCCCGAACGGGTAGCAATCTCCAATCCCAACGTGTAGGCTTCGGTCGTGGCCCGCATCTCGGATAACTCACCGATCATTGTAGCGAATTGGGCGACTTTGTTGGCTGCTGCTCCCGATAGGCCGATCTCCGATACCCCTAAGGTGCTTACAGCCTCCCACATGCTCAGGTTATGGGCGGTAGCGGCTGCTGCAATCTTGCTGATTGTTACCTCTCCAATCCCTCGGGCCGGAGTGTTGATGATGCGGCGTAGTGCCTCGTCATCACGCGGGTTGACCACCAGTCGCACATAAGCCAGCAGATCTTTTACCTCCTTGCGTTGGTAAAAAGACATGCCGCCATAGATCTTGTAGGGAATGTTGCGGGTTCGGAGAGCCTCCTCCAAAGCGCGGGATTGGGCATTCGTCCGATACAAAATGGCGATGTCGCTGAATTGGGCGCCGTGTGTCCGGACTGTCGTATAGATATCTGATGCCAACAAAGAGGACTCCTCTTTGTCGGTGTATGCTTTCAAAACCCGGATTTTTTCTCCCTTCTCTGCGGCAGAGAAGGACTTTTTGCGGATCTGACGTTGATTTTTCTCGATCACGCAGTTGGCCGCATTGACAATCGTCTGGGTCGAACGGTAGTTTTGTTCCAGCTTGAAGAGCTTGGCTCCCGGAAAATCCTGCTGGAAGCGCAAGATATTCTCGATCTTTGCCCCCCGGAACGAATAGATGCTTTGCGCATCGTCTCCCACCACACAGACATTGCCGTGACGTGCTCCCAACTGGCGGATGATGACATATTGGGCAAAGTTGGTGTCCTGATACTCGTCCACCAGAATGTAACGGAACTGCTCCTGATATTTGGCCAGTACATCGGGCCGGTCACGCATCAGGATATTGGTATTGAGCAGCAGGTCGTCAAAATCCATCGCTCCGTTTTCGCGGCATTTGCGCATATAGAGCTTGTAAATGTCCAGGAACTGTGGAATTCGCAACTCCCGATCTTCGGCCTGTAAAGAGCTGTTCGCCTCGTAAGCCTGTGGGGTAACCAAATTGTTCTTTGCTTTCGAGATGCGGGCCGCAATGTTGTTGGGCTTATAGGTTTCGTCAGAAAGGTTCAGCTCCTTGATCGCCAGTTTGACGAGATTCTTGGCATCGGAGGCATCATAGATCGTGAACGATGACGGATAACCCAACTTGTCGGCTTCGGCACGCAGAATGCGTGCAAAGATCGAGTGAAAGGTACTCATCCACAACCGACGACTCATCCCGCCAGGTACCAGCGTGTCGATACGTTCACGCATCTCACGTGCTGTCTTGTTGGTAAAGGTGAGTGCGAGAATCGAACTGGCCGGAATGCCCTGAGAGAGCATATAGGCAATGCGACAGGTCAATACACGGGTCTTACCGGAACCGGCGCCGGCAATAATCAACGAAGCACCCTGGTAGTTGACCACTGCGTCGTGTTGGGTGGGATTGAGGGTTTGGATATAGTCCGACATCTTGTGAAATCGGGAGGGAAAATAGGGTCTCCTCCACGGCTGCAAAGGTACTCAAACCACCGCACCCGCGCAACCGTCAAAAACTTTTTGTCAAATATTGTTGTCTTGTGCCGTGATTTTACAGAACGAACATAAAATATTGGATTGCGGCTAATGGGTTGTGTGGATTCTGGAGTAGATCAGGTATTGATTCAAAGTGTTCTTGCGTGGCTGCATAAGATTTGAAGGTTCGGGAGTAGGTGCTTAGGGGAGTGTTGTGCAGTGTAGGGGTATAAAAAGAAGAGGAGGAGGAAGAGAGGGTAGAGAGCGTGAAAAACAAAAAGAAAACTGGTGTAGTGTTGATGGTCGTTGGTATAGCTTTGATGATCCAGGTCAGGTAGTTATTGTTGTTGCTCGCCTTGTAAATGTCGTCAAATAGTATCTTCGGTAGCGATTATGAGGTTATAAGGTTATGATTGGGTTTCGCCTACTCCCACTCAAAAAGGATTGAACTCTTGTGATAATGGTTTACGTGGTCACATGATTTAAATGAATACAATGTCAGATAACCATGATTATATAATCTCTGTTTGAGCGTGGTGGAGTGGCTAAGCTGAGATATTTTATCACTAGTGTCCGGTAAAAAATCATGAAAGTTCTTTGAAAATATTGAAGGTTAGGA